>Ga0209596_1002389_pt1 | contig 15492 bp, 19 predicted proteins | sample M_130807_MF_Meta_FD_187314 | JGI IMG/M metagenome (GOLD analysis project Ga0209596, IMG submission 187314) | Freshwater microbial communities from Lake Montjoie, Canada to study carbon cycling - M_130807_MF_MetaG (SPAdes) (version 2) | ecosystem: Environmental > Aquatic > Freshwater > Lake... | reverse complement strand
TGTTAGTGATTATCCTTCTTTGGCTAAGGTTAGAGCGATAGCCCCAGCTGACGATATTTGGGCGGTGTTTGAATCACGATGAGAAAAATAATTGAATCAGCGCCATTAGATCACGCAATAAAGACATTGTCAGATGCTGTAGAAACTCTTGACGAAATGATTGAAAGCATGCAAAAAAGCCAAGCAACACTTCGTAGCTGGCTTGAACCAGGAAAAGAAGTAGGATGGATAGATGAGAACAAATGAAATTACAAGGCCTATATGTGGCTGTGGAACCCATGTAGAGCAAAAGGGCAGAACTAAAAATGGATTCCGTATTTGGGCATCAGGTTGTGGCAAGTGCAAAAATAAAGCAAGAAAGAATAAAAAAGATAATTGCGAGAAATGCGGCGGAACAGAGAAACTAGAAATAGACCACATAGATAGTAATAGATCTAATAACAATATAAACAACTTAATGACCCTTTGTAGCAAATGCCATTGGGAAAAAACTTTACAAAACAACGAAAGAAGAGGTGCTGAAAAATGAAATCCTGTTCAGTTTGCCAAGTAGAAAAAACACTTGATGACTTTCATAAAAGTAAAAAAAATAGTGATGGTTATGTTTTTAGATGCAAGAGCTGTGTAAGTGCTTACTACAAGGGCTACAATGCCTCTAGGAAGGCCGCACATGCTAGGGTTGATATAAAGTCTAAGGTCTGCAGAGATTGTAACTTAGAGAAGCCTCCTAGCCAGTTTGGCAAAAGAGCAACAAGCCTAGACAAACACAACATATACTGTAAACCATGTTGGAGAAAAAGATCTCTTGCAGCTATTAGAAGGATGAGACAAAATGGTCGGCAGACCTAGAAGATCAGGTAGTATTCCTAAGAAAGTTCCTCTTAGAAAGAATAATGTTAAAACTATAGAGCCAAGAGGCAAAACATCTAAGGAACCATCTTTAATTGGATCATTTTGGAGAAATCACACAATGAATCAAATAGAAAATATGACAGATAAAGAGGTTATAGACACTATAGATATCTTTCTTGATAAGATGATAGCAAGAGCTATTAAAAATGATAGGCTATGGGATTTTCCAATATCAGATGCATATTTACGTATTGCATCTTTACCTAAAAAGTGATAGACTATTATCAGTCGAGTTCATTCTCGCCTACCCTGAGATGTCCTAGGTCCGCCAAAACTGTTGCCAAACAATTTGCCTAGGATATTCTCTTTTATATTCAATACGGTATAATTGGTACACAATGACAGGATGCAGCATTTAATGGATGATATGAGAGACATGTTTGATCCGCAAGGCGGAACCAATAGATTATATCCTTACGCTAAACAACTACATTATCATCAAAATGGTACTCTTTCCATGACAATAGAGATATATGACGATATAAACACTAAAGAGTTCAGCTTTGGATTTAATCCAGGCGGGAAATTAAAAGACTTCCTTGATCAAATATACGAAGAGATAATCTAAATTGGGCGGAGAAGATAAGAAGACTAAGTTCATAATAGATACTAACAGTCATGGAATAAGAAGAGATAGACCAGCAGTAGGATATAAATCAGTAAAAGAGATGAATAAGAAGAATAAGAAGAAGGTTAAGAAGTAATGAACATAGTTATTGGTATATGATATTGGTATATGTATAGTAAACTTATCATAGATGCGTTCATAATGTCAAATATATGTCAATATATACATATGTCGACAAATAGACATATATCTAAGGAGATTTAAATGGGATATCCAGTATTTAATGAAGAGCAAATAAGCGAATTTATAGAAACGGCTAATGAAATGGGCATTGGTCCAGCTATGAGATATTTATCATATCCAAAAAGCTATCATACAGCCAAGAAATTCTATGTGCAAAGAAATCTAGATATGCCTACAGCCAATACATTGGCTGTTATGTCTAAACAATTAGATGTTTTCTATAGAGACAATGAGAAAATATTGGCGGCACAGGCAGTAATAGATAGATCAGTAGAGAAACTATATGAAGATGATCTCCTTGCAGATGATATAAATAAACTATCAAATGCTATTCATAAAGCAATTCAAACAATCAATCTAATTGAAGGTAAGTCTACTAATATAAATGAGAATCGTTCCAAAGATGGCACAGATTTAGCAATCGTAGATATGCTTAATGAAGCCAAAGCAAGGAACAATTTGATTAAAGATAATATTAAGATAGATTAAATAATTCTGAGGTATACCACCCAAAAGGAAAAAAATAAAAAAAAATAAATTTTTGCCACTGAAGATAAATTTCTACAGTAAAATTAGATGTTATGCCAATAAAGGAGTATATGAACTTAGAAGAGTATTTGTCAGACATAAACCCAGAACTATTGGCTATTTCTGAAGGGCGTGTTGAACTTACTAAATTTGATCCAATGCTCTTTGCTTTGCTATATTTGCCACATCATTTAAAGAACTCTAATGGTGAACTTACTCTTTCTGAGTTTCACTGGGCTTTGGCTGAATATGGTAAATCTTGGATACATAAGCCAAATGCTCCTAAGCAAAATAGAGATGCATTTATTGCACCTAGAGAATGCGGGAAGTCTACTTGGATATTTCTTATATTACCGCTATGGGCCGCCGCTCATGGACATATTAAATTCGTAGCTGCTTTTTCTGATGCTGCTTCACAAGCTGAGACTCACTTGATGACTTTTAAAAATGAACTTGATACAAATGAATATTTGAGAGCTGACTATCCTGAGCTATGTACGCCAAAGCTGGCAGGAACAGGTAGAAGCATGGCTAATAACTCTTGGAGAATTGTTCAAGAAAATAACTTTATATTTGATGCAAATGGTATTGATACTAACTCCTTGGGTAAAAAGGTATTTGGAACTCGTCCAGATTTAATTATTTTGGATGATATTGAAAAGGGTGAGAAGAATTACTCTGAATATCAGGCAGGACAACAAAGAAGAACTGTATTTGATGATATTGCTCCTATGAATATATATGCTCGCATGATTGTTGTAGGAACTACCACTATGCCTAACTCTATGATGGATGAATTTAGAAAGCATGCAGAAGGACAGACTGACAAGGCACTGGAGTGGATTAGCGACCAGAACGTAGATGTCCACTACTATCCAGCTATCATGACCGCAGATGATGGCTTAGAACGCTCTTTATGGCCTGAGAAGTGGCCTATAGAATGGCTGCAGTCCCAACGCCATCTACGTGACTTTGCTAAGAACTATATGAACAGACCAGTTAATGCTGATGGCAACTTTTGGACAGAGCAAGATATTATTATTAGCGATTTAGAGGAATACGGCAATACGATCATATCTATCGACCCAGCCGTAACAAAGAATAAGATTTCTGACTATACAGGCATAGCTGTATTGAGCAGAGGCGACGATGACTTCATTTATGTAAGAGAGGCCATCCAAGTAAAGATGTCTCCTTCAGAGTTGGCAGAAAGAATCGCAGGGCTAGTTGATATCTATCAACCTGGTGTAATCTATGTAGAAACAAACCAGGGCGGTGATCTATGGAAGGACGTATTTAAAAATATTCCTGTAAAATATAGATCTATAAGACAAAGTGTTTCAAAGCAAATCCGTGCAGGAAAAGCTTTGAACTTTTACCAACAAGGAAAAATTAGACATACCGCACATTTTCCTGCGTTGGAAGAACAGATGTGGGGCTTCCCAAAGATCTCTCACGATGACGTTCTTGATGCGGTAGTGTCTGGCGTACTTTACTTCTTGGATAATAAATCTCCAAAGGTAATAGCCAAACAACTTAACTATCTGAGGAGATAAATATGATTGATGATATTAGATTAGCCTTAGACTATATATTGAATAGAAAAGATGGATACAACCGTGCTGAGACATACTACGAAGGTACACAGCCAGAAGTCTTTTTGAATCAGAGATGGTTTAAGCTATTTCAGAAGAACCAAAGCGACTTTCGCTTTAATTTTAGCAAGACAGTAGTAGATGCGGTATTAAATCGCTTGGAGATAGACCAGATTGAGACAAGCTCACCTGAAGCAGATGCTTACATGGCAGCACTTCTTGAGCAGTCAGATATTAAGCTGGACATCAATGAGATACATAGAAACACTCTTATCTATGGAGATTCATATGCAATGGTATGGCCAGATGAGACAGGCAAGTTAGCAATTGATTACAACTCACCACTTACAACTGTAGTTATTTATGATCAGGAGAACCCACGAAAGAAGCTGTTTGCAGCTAAAATGTGGCAATATGCTGATTATGACACAAAAGAGATCCACTTGAACCTTTATTATGCAGATCGTATTGAGAAATATGTTGGATATGGCGAAATTGAAAACATGGGTACTCCACAAGGATCTAACTTCATGTTAACAGAGACAATTCCTAATCCATGGAATGAAGTTCCTGTATTCCACTTCCGTACACATAAGCCTTATGGCCGTCCAGAGCATGCAGATGCTTTCGGTCCTCAAGATGCTATCAACAAGCTTGTAAACACACACATGCTTACTGTTGATTATCAGGGTGCACCACAGCGTTATGCACTTACAAGTGGTGGAAATATAGCAGAAATGGATGACTTCTCTGAAGGAGATACAGCCAGAGAAAATATTGGTGCATTGAAAAATGGTCCAGGAGAACTTTGGTACTTACAGGGTGTTCAAAACGTTGGGCAGTTCCCAGCTGCAGAGCCAAAAACATTTACAGATCCTGTTAATGAATTTGTAAATCAAATGGCTGCTATTACATCAACACCAACACATTATTTCCAAAAGGGCACATATGTTTCTTCAGGTCAGGCACTTCGTGCAGCTGAAGCACCACTTGTAAAGAAGGTTAAGAACCGTCAGCTTGCTCTTGAGTCTACATGGAGAGATTTATTTTTGTTCATGCTTAAGATAGAAGGAATCACAGCTGTAATTGATATTGATTGGGCAGAGGCAGAAATTGTCGATGAGGTTGATCAATGGGATGTAGCAGTACGCAAGAAGTCAGTAGGAATGCCACTAGAGCAGATCCTTCTTGAATTAGGATATGATCCAGAGTTAGCAACACAAATTGCTGCTGAATCTATGGTGGCAACTGGAACAACAGAAGACATATCGCTACAATCAACAGGTATAAATGCAAACAACTTGGCTTTAGAACAATCTGCAGCCGAAAGAAATAACCAGATAGGATAAAAATGGAAGAAACTCAGGTAGATGGTACGTCCGAAGAGATAAAAGATCCAGCAGCAGTCTTAGCAGCACTTGATCGTGCTAAAAAGGATGCAAAGCAGTTTAGAGAAGAGAAAGAAGCACTTGAACTAGAGATAACGAAATTCAAAGACGAAAGTGCTAAGTTCTCAAGTAAACTACTTAAAGAAAAAGTAATCCAAGAACTATCTAAGCATTATGCAGGACCAACTGATAGATTGTTTAAGTATTTAACTCTATCTGAATTAACATTTGATGAAGAATTGAATGTTATTGGTCTAGATAATCAAATCAATCAAATAAAGAAGGACTTTCCAGAAATATTTGATCCAAAACTATTGGTGGCGGGAAAAGCAGACTCTGCTGAAAACACACCAGTAAATAACAAGTTATCTGCATCACAAAGACAAGCAATGCTTGTTTTAGGTAGATAAATAATCTATTATCTAGTATAATAAGGCTATAAGCCTCCAAATGGACGTTTGGACTTACACCCATAGATATATTAGACGATAATCTATTCATATAATTCAAATTCAATTTAAAATAGGAGAAACAAACATGGCAAGAACAGACTTTACAGAAGCCAATGGTTATATTCTCGAAGAGCAGGGTTCTAATGTAATCCAAGACTTAATTGCTAACTCAGCAGTTGAGCGCTTTGCTCGTCGTGAAAACATGGCATCACGTACAAAAACTGTACCACGTTTCGTGTCAGACGCTCCACAGGTAGTCGCAGAGGGTGGAACAATCCCAGAAGCATCAGCTACACTAGACGAGATCGTATTGACAGCACGTAAGTACGCACAAATTATGCACGTATCAGAAGAAGATCTAAATGATTCTCTTCCAGACGTTCTAACAGTTTACAAAAGAGAATGGGCAAGCCGTTGGGCTCGCAAATTCGACAACGCATGCCTTGGTGTACATGCAGCAGCAGATGGAGATGACGGACAGCCGTTTACATCTCTATACCGTGCAGTATCACCAGGATCTGCAGGAACAAACCTAATCCAAACAGGTGGAGCACTAACTTATGCACAACTTAACAATGCCCTTGGTATTGCTGAGGATTCATCAAAGTTTGATGCAGCTAACACAGTATGGATGGCTCACCCAAAGATGCTTAAGGAAATTCGTGGAATGATCAAGGGTAACAACGATCTAGTTCTACCAGATCCACTAGCAGGAACACCAGGATCTCTATTTGGATATCCATTGGTAATTTCATATGGTGCAGCTACATCAGCAGCAGCAACAGATTCACCAGCAGGAAACGCATTGCTCATCGTCGGTAACCGTCAGATGCTTATCAATGGTGTACGTGGTGGAGTAGAGTCAGTTGTTTCACGTGATGCAGAATTTACAAAGGATGGAGTGCTTCTTAAGACTCGTATCCGCCGTGGTTTCGCAGTTGCAGATGCAGATGCATTCGCAATTGTTGAAAAGACAGCGTAAGGAGATAGATAATGCCATCAAAACTATACGGTAACTTCCTTCTTAAAGCACTTAACAAAGAAGTTGATTTTGATACAGATACCATCAAGGTAGCTCTTCTAACATCTTCTTATACTCCAGATCAGGACGCTCATGACTACTACAACGACGTATCTACATACGAAGTTTCAGGTACAGGCTACACTGCTGGCGGTAACACACTAGGTTCAAAGACAGCAACCTATGATTCAGCAACAAACGTAATCGTTCTAGATGCTGCAGATACCACTTGGTCATCTTCAACAATCACAGCACGTTACGCTGTTGTATATGATTCAACAGGAACAGCTTCAACATCAACGTTGATTGGCTATGTGGACTTCGGTTCAGATCAATCATCAACAAACGGTAACTTTACAATTACATGGGATAGCACAGGTATTGTGCGTATCACTGTAGCGTAAGGCTAACACAAATGGATGTAAAGGTAGAGGTCAGCGCACTCCAAGCAAATGCTTGTGCAGGCGTCGTCAAGACCACAGTAGAGATCCTTTCTGGTAACATAATGTCTCCAGTGGTATCTGACCTCTCCTTTACTCCTGTAATTACAATTAACGGCGGAAGTATTTCATCTGTACCAGCAGACAAAGCTTTGATAGGAGTCATGGCTGCCTAACCGCAGCCTATTTTTATGCCATCATATATTGATCAAGTATCTTCATCAGGCCCAAAGGTCTGGTATCGTTTTAATGAAACAGCAGGTACTCCTGTTAACTTTGGCTCTTTATCAACATCATCAACTTTTACTGATCTTCTTTTAAATGAGCAAACAGATGTAGATGGACGTGCAACATATCTTAATGGATCAAGTTCATCTATACAATTACCATCACATGCAGAATTTTCATTATTTAATGATAAATCATTTACCATAGAATGCTGGATAAAGATTGCAAATGTAGATACAAATAGATCAGTACCATTTGAAATATTTAGATTAAATGCACCATCATCACCACACTATGTTGTTTCTTTAGCAGTTGACGGAACAGCTGGAACTAGAGGTAAAGTAAGATTAGCTTCATCTTGGACAACAGATATACTTAGCACAAATGCTATTGATGATAATCAATGGCACCATGTTGTTTATACATACAACACAAGCTCAGTTAAACTTTATATTGATGGAACACTTAATACATCAACAACACCAACAAGTTTACCTGCATCATTTAACTTTGATCAGTCAACAAAGAAATTAATTGGTGCTGGATATGTAGGTACTGGACAATCAAGCATTAGTCAATATTTAAAAGCTCGTATAGATGAATTTGCAGCATATGATTATGAATTAACATCAGGAACTATTTTAGCTAATTATAATGCTGGTGCATCTGTAACATTTGCAGCAAGCGTGGTTGGAACCGCTACAGCATTGATGGTACAACCTACAGTATTTGCATCATTTAATCCTGCAGCACAATCTCCAATGACTGCTAGCGCAGTATCTGGAGACCACTACAACTCAACTGTAACATTCCCAATGTTATTAAATCCATACATGTCCACATTGTCTTTTGACAATTGGTTTAAATTTGATGACTTTAAAGCATTAACAAATTATGGAACTGGAACTAAACAGAATGCTAACTGGATTGGTGATGTTTTAAACAATGTTAATGGTGGAATACAAGGATATGGATCCATATCATTAAAAGGAGCATCTGCTGATAACACTATTAGTCAAATTTTTCCAGTTGGATCAAAAGCTTCAATGGCAACAGCATGTGAAGATGAAGATTTTACAATAGGATTTTGGGTTAAGAAATTAACTAAAGAAGCAACAGATCAATTTTTATATATATATAGTGGAAACGATAACGTTCAATTTCGTTGGAATGCAGATGGCGGAATAACATTTAGAATTAATGGAAACAATCAAGATCATGATATAGCATCTACAACAGATATTACTGATGGCGAATGGCACTTTGTTGCAGGTAGATTAAACTCAGGAACAATGCAATTATGGATAGATAATACATCTATTGGTACTTTAGCAATGGGTCATGGATTAACACTTAGCAGCGGTTTATTTAGAGGTGGTGGATCTACAGATTATATTTCTTTATCTCAATTCTTTATTTCAACTTCTGCTAATGTTGGATCTACACAAATAGGAAATATGTATACCTATGGCATACCAACAAGTACTCAAGCGAGTGCTTATATGCCATCAGCTGCCATTAAATTTGATAGTGCATTTAATACTTATATTCAATCTAAATCACCATTATTTGATTTTAGAATGGATGAAGCAAGCGGTGTTCCAAAAAACTTTGGATCAGCAACAATAACATTAGGTTCAGATACAGACCCACAAGGATATGTTCAAAATGAAGTTGGATTAAATAATAGATCATTTAAATTTACAAATAGAAACCAAGCACTTAGAGGTAGTTTTACTGTACCAACAGGAACTTTGTCTACTGCAAAGGTTGCTACTTTAGGTGTATTGTTTAAACATAATTGGAAAACATTACCACATATTAATGTTTCTATGGGTGGTACTAATCCTAGTGCTGTTGGTATGTATATACAGTCATTACAAAGTGGAGCCATAAGAGTACTTTGGGGAACAACTGGCGGAGGAAATGCTACATTAGATGGAACTACAGATTTTTCAGATAATAAATGGCACTTAGCAATCGCTGTAGCAGATGGAACTAATATAAAGATATATGTTGATGGTAAATTAGAAGCATCAACAACAGGTTCTTCCCCGTTTACTGATACTAATCAATTTGCAATAGGTGCCCCAGCTTTGGGTGTTCAAGGTCCAAATACCTCATTTCTTAAATATATTGATGAAGCATTTGCTACAAATACAGCATTTACTGCACAAGAAGCATTTGAAGCATATCAAGCATTAAGACTTGAAATGGATACAACTGCTACAGCACTTATGGTGCAACCTGATTCATTAACTTTGGGTACTGGACGGATAGTAGCAGCTGCGCCTGCAACTGCATCTGGACTGCTTCCAATGCCTACAGAGACACAAGAAATAGCACCAACTATTACACCAATGTATGCAACTGCATTATTTGCACATCCTAACTATGGTGCTAATTCTGTAATTGATGCCAACTTCGGAACAACACCTATGACAGCTGATGCAGAATTCCATCTTCCACAATATAATATTGGTGAAACTAATAGCGCTGCATCTATGAATGCATCTGCACTGATGGTTCATCCACAATCAATTGCTGGTGGAACTATATCTGTTAATCCATTTATTGCTTTAAATGCAACACTACCAATGCCAGGAATTGTAACTATAAAAGGTGCATTAGTTAGAGCACAAACATTAAATGCAAATGCATTTGCACCACTGCCACCACAATACTTTACAATTGCAGATGACCTTTGGTATCAAAGACTTGTAGCAATCGATCAAAAGGATTCAGTTGGCAATTCATCAATTGTTTTCTTTAATACATCAGATAATTTTTATGTTCCTTCATCAGGTGTTGTAGAGCCTATACCAGGATCTGGCTGGAACGTACGTGCACCATCAGGAGCCAGGGCTGTTAATACAGTCACGTCTCCTCTACCTGCAATAAATGGTGGATACTTTGATGCACAAAATAGAAAAGCTGTAAATATTAGAAACATAGAAATTTCAACTGGTGCTCCTGGAAACAATAGCGCTGGAGATAAAGACTTTACTTTTGAAACAATGATTAAAACAACAAAATCTAATCAGGTTTTATTTGTTGCAGAAAATGATAACAATTATAACTTTCAAAGAACTGGCATTATATTAAGAGATGGAAAATTAGCACTTACTTACTCAAAAGATTCTCGTGCGGGATCAGTTTCTGCAAATGACGAACCTCTTGCATTTACTGGATTTAAAAATATTGCAGATGGCCAATGGCACCACTTAATTATTCAACTTAAACTAGGACGTATGCAATTCTGGATTGATGGACAACTAGATATTCAAAAATATGGCAATGAAATGTATTTTATTAACAGAATTGGCTATAACTCACCTGAAGCAAATTCATACTCTGACTTTACTATATCAGCATTTGGATTAGGTTTGTCTGCAATGGTTGAACAAAGCGAAATTAATCTTAACTACCTTGCCGCAATTAATGTTGTTCCTGTTAAAGCAGGAGTTGCTACAGCAACTGCTACAGCGACACCTAACACCAAGGGTCGTGGAAACCGTGGTCGTGCCCTAATGCTTTACTTCTGGCCAACACAAAATGCTAGCATTGGATATTACTCACCTAAATCATCTTCAGGATTCCGTAGTGGTGTAGTTGGAAACAATTACCATGATCATGATCAAGCTGGATATGGATCTGATCCTGATACTTTCTATCAGTTAACAACTTATTTAAATAAAGGTGCCAGCCAATTCTATGACTGGGACATCTGGCCAGTTCCAGTAACACAACTTTACTCTGGAGATCAATGGGTTGGAGAAAGCCATCCAGTTCTTAAAGATGGAATTACAAAAGACGGAACCGACAAGGGAACTGTTTATGTAGATCCTGTAACAGATAACGAAAGATATCTAAATCTAATGACAGACTTTAAAGACTTGTCACAATTTGATATGATTTGTTTCCGTAATTATCCAGATCAATCTTATGAACAAGATGAATTTGGAATTAATGCAAAGGGTGTTGTAGATGATTACTTTAACTTGCTTGACAAGAACCTATTTGCAGACTTTCTTAAATCATTAAGAGATGCAGTAGATACTGGTATTTCATTACTTATTACAAATCCACAACTTGCAGTAGATATGGGATTCATTGATACATATCATGAAGTTTCAGATTTAAGTGATTCTGGAAATGAAGGTCTATCAGATCCTTACGTTCCAGTAAAGCTTAACGACCCACTTGCTACTGGAACTCCACGACTTAGTATTAATTATCCAACTAGTCTTATTGATGATGGTGAAGATGCATATCTAGATGCATATAGAAATAATTATCATCAGGTTGTAAATACATTAGAAGATTTAACAGATGATGCTGCATTTATCTGGACAGATGAAATTAAATATGATGCAGATCAATCAGAATTTGGTGAAAACGATAGATGGTGGTCACACGTTGAATATAATGATGGGTTACAGGTTGGAGATAAATTCTTAATTTCAACTACACCTACTTATTCTCAAACTTATTTTGCAACACCGTTAGATGCGGTTAGAGCTGGTAAAGTTATTACAAAGTTTGCTGATACTTATAGATATGGATTAGTTGAGCGTGTAAATCCATATAGAAATTATGCAACAAGTATTGCAGTAGAACCAGGAACAGTTGTTGCTGGAAAGCAAATTGGTGCAAAGGTATTTATATCATTTACAGATGTTGTAGGAGTACAACAAGGCTACGGAAGTGCTCTTGGAGGATATGGAATGTCTATAGAGCAAAAAATGGTTTCATTAAGAACAGATTATTGGATTAATTATGCCTATAGTGTTGGACTACTTACTGTTGAAGAAAAAACTGAGTTATTACTTAATTCTATTGATAGAGCAACTGTAACTAGTGGACCAGACTATGATGCTGCTGTATACTGGACAACAAATGGACAAGATATTATTGGACAATTAAGTGCTTATGCAGATAATAATGAATTAGGTATAGATACTTCAGAACAAGCTAAAAAGCAAAAGGTTCTTAAGAGAACAAGAAGAGGAAAAGCAAAGAAAGTTATTGGTGCTGGAGCTCTTCCTAACTTTATGGTTCTTTGGGGTTGGGAATACAAAATGATATCAGTGCCAGTTCCAAGCATTAACACTCGTGCTCTTTGGTGGTTATCAGAAAGACTTGAATATGCTGATGGACTTCCACAACGCCCTGTAGCATTTGAGTCAGATGCATTTATGAAGCAGCCTGTAATTACAGGATACAAGACAGCAACAGTTGCCGCACAAGCAGCAGTGGCAGTTGGTGCAATGCTTGAAACAAATTTAAGAAGTGCAGGTACTACAATTGCTGTGCTACCATTAACTGCAACAGCCTTCTTTGTAGAAAAAGGAACTTTTGTTCCTGCAGCACCTGCAACAGCTAGTTCAACACTAGCACAAGATATTAGAACAACTACATTCGAATCAGATCAAGTTGTTTTATACCTAGTACATGTAGACCCAATACTGTACTTAAGAGAGGACGTAATAAAATGATTAGCCAATACTGGATCGATCAAATTCCTGCAAGACCACTTTCTATTCAAGTTAGGACCCAGAGCGGCGAAGACGCTAACCTCTCGGCTTACACTACAATACAGGCGGTAATGCTAGGAAGCAATAATGAAGAAATTGATCTCACAGGATCAGTCTTAGACACAGCAGGTAAGTCAGTTGGAAATATAATTTTCAGATGGCCTACAACAAGAAGTCTATTTGAATATCCTGGAGACTATGTATTACAAATTAAATTATCAGGAACTGGTAAGTTAGATTTTACATCTACACATACACTAAGAGTTCGTGAATTAGGAAAGGTGAGATAATGTTATCTACAGTTAGCAGCGTAAAAGAATACACAGGTTACGATGTAACCTTGCCATTAATATTAAGAGCACAAGCAATCATTGAGATGTTTGTTGGCAAAGATGAGATAGATATTGAACATCCTTCTGACTTTTTGCTTCTTGATAAAATGGTTTCATACCAAACAGCATACATGCTGGAAAATGAGGACCTAGTCTTCAAGCAAGCCGCATTAACAAGTCAGGGCCAAACAGATTCTCTTGTCAATTTTGATACAAGAATGATGGCTCCATTTTTATCTCCATTAGCTGTTTTTGCTGCTGTTGGATTATCATTCAACAAATCTAGAAGTTATAGAACTGGAAGTATATTTCAAAAATCAAAATATAGAGATTGGAAAAGAGATTAATGCTTTTTGACACTTATAAAAAATATCCATATACTGCAGATTACTTTGCATATACAATAGTAACAACTGCAGATGGAGTTATTACTGAAAAAAGATATTCAGCTACTCCAGAAACTTTTCAACTTGCCATTTCAACAAGTTACGTTGGAGACTTAATAATAGTATCTAAAACTAAATTGCAGAACTCTACTAGAATATCTAATCTTGTAGACAAAAATGGCGTTGAAATATATCCTGATGCAGTTTGGCAAATAAGTTCAACTATGCCTAGAACAAGCCCGATAGGCTTAGTAGAAGGATATAAATACAAAGCTAAAATTATTTCTGGAGATTCATAATGTTTTATAAAGCCATAAGATTAGCAAGAATAGCATACCGTCGTCATGGAATAAGAGAAGGAAATCTTTATTCTTTTGCAAAACACGGTATAGAAGAAGTTTTAGAAGATTATGCAATTACAAAAGGTGGTGGACTTGATGATGATGCATGGGAAGGTGTTGTTAGTGAAGTTATAGATATGCAAGTAGAAAAAGCTGGAAATCCAGGCCAAGAAACAATATTAAAAGATTATTTTGCTCATGTTGCAATATCATATTGTAATGATGTACAAAGTGATTATAGTCCAGATGGTTTTGTAATTGAAATGGGCGTAGAATTACGTGATGATATGTACGAAGCAATCAGTGAAATTATAGAACAATGCTCACTTGAACTAGAAGAGGTACATTCTCATATTTATGGCAATTATGCAATGTCTTTTTTATATGGAAGTACAGTTGGCCGTTCTTCAAAATTTTATAATTCAGTTAAAGGAAGTAATGGAGCAAAATCTTATCAATATTATTTAAATCAGCTTACAAATAATGCATTTAGTTCTATGTATAATCCAAATACTATTTTTGGAACCAATCAGCGTGCTTTAACTTCTTGGCAGGCTGGAGCTCAGGCTAAGTATGGGAAAAATTGGAACAGTTACAAGGCGGCAAACGAAAGAAGTGCGGCTAATGCTCATAGGGTTTTAACAAGTCTTGGATACAAATACAGCCCAAACAATCCTTCTACTGGAGGCTATTTAACAAAAACCGATCTTAAAAATATTCAGAATACAAAAAATCAAGTAAAATTAAGTGGGTTTCGTTGGTAAATGAATGCAACAGAAGTAGTAGGACTAATCACATCTATCCTTGCCTTAATAGTTGGGCTGGAACTAAGAATCAAATCCTTAGTTAAACATTACTTAATAGAACTTAAGCCCAATTCAGGCTCATCATTAAAAGACCAAATTACAAGAGTAGAAGAAAAACTAGACAGACTTGTAAAGTAGGACTTGACATAACACAAAACATTTAGTATGCTTTACATACATCAAACAGAAAGGATGTATTATGAAGGTTATAGATTATCATGAGGCAATATTTGCTTCAGAACTAACAAGTAACGCAAAGCTGACAGCGTTAGCCATTTCTAAGTATTACAATTGGAAAGAAAACAAAATGTGCTGGCCATCAAATAAGACTTTGGCAAAGGCTACTAGTCTCTCAATTAGATCAATTGTAAGGGCTAAGAATGAATTAGTCAATGCAGGATACCTAGTGTCACACAGACGCTTCAATGACAGTAATGTCTATAAGACCACTACCCCTAGTCAGATTGGCAATTACCTAGTGACTAAGAGTCCAACTAATAATGAACTTAATAATGAAGTTAATAATGAAATAAAAGATAAGGATTCTAAAGAATCCTTTGTTATGATTAATAATATTATTACAAAGGGTGTTAGTGATTATCCTTCTTTGGCTAAGGTTAGAGCGATAGCCCCAGCTGACGATATTTGGGCGGTGTTTGAATCACGATGAGAAAAATAATTGAATCAGCGCCATTAGATCACGCAATAAAGACAT
>Ga0209596_1002387_pt1 | contig 15497 bp, 14 predicted proteins | sample M_130807_MF_Meta_FD_187314 | JGI IMG/M metagenome (GOLD analysis project Ga0209596, IMG submission 187314) | Freshwater microbial communities from Lake Montjoie, Canada to study carbon cycling - M_130807_MF_MetaG (SPAdes) (version 2) | ecosystem: Environmental > Aquatic > Freshwater > Lake... | reverse complement strand
CAAGCTGAAAATATTAAACTAGTCGTAAGTTTCTAAGGATAGTCAATGGCTCTTGATACCAATTTTAATGTAAACCCATATTATGATGACTATGATGAAGATAAGAAATTTCTTCGCATGTTGTTTAAGCCAGGATATGCGGTTCAAGCTCGTGAATTAACACAACTACAAACCATATTACAAAAGCAAGTTCAACGCTTTGGTAATTCTGTATACAAAAACGGTTCTGTTGTAACCGGCGGCCAAACATTTTTTCAAGATGTAATATCTTTAAATTTAGAATCTACATTTGCTGGAACAGCTGTAACAGCGAATAATTTTATCGACAAAACTCTTGTGGATGACAATACAAATCCAACAAAAAGAGCTCTTGTTCTTAAAGTATTTGATGCTAATGTTGGCACTGGCGACCCAAAAACTTTATTGGTTAAACAAATTTATGGTGCACCATTTGCTGCTGGTGATACAATTAAGACATTTGAGACTAGTACCGTTTCAGCTAATATTGCCGCATCTGGTGTTGGTGCAGGTCAAATCTTTTCAGTTAATGAAGGCGTTTTCTATTACGAAGGCTTCTTTGTTAAGAACAATGCACAAACCATAGAGGTTTCAAAATATTCAGCAACTGCAAATGCAAGAGTTGGTTTTGAAATAACAGAATCTACAGTATCATACACATCAGATACAACTCTTTTAGATCCAGCACAAGATGCTTCAAACTATCAAGCACCTGGATCTGATAGATACAAAATTGTAATGACGTTGGCTCAAAGAAGTCTTACGTCTACAGACGATACTCAATTCATTGAACTTGCTAGAATTCAAGAGGGTAATCTAACAAAATATGATAGATATCCAGTTTACTCTGTATTAGAGGACAATTTAGCTCGTAGAACATATGATGAATCTGGTAACTACACGGTTAGACCATTCAATTTAACATTAAACACCTCCGCTGCAAATACAGCAAACATGGAGGTTATTTTATCTCCAGGCAAGGCGTATGTGTATGGTTATGAATATGAAACAGTTTCACCAACAACACTTATTGTTCCAAAACCAAGAGAAACTGAAAGTGTAGCAAGTAAGCGTATTACCGCAGACTACGGATATTATGTCTACGCAAATACACTTTATGGAACATTACCAATTAACAGTCTTCAAACTGTTGACTTACATTGTGTTCCAAATTCTCAAATTAATTTAACATCTACTGCAACCATTTCTAATACAAAGATTGGTACTGCAAGAATTAAATCTATTGGATTTGATTCAACAGCAAATACATCCAATTCTGCAACCTATCAATACAAGACTTTCTTATTTGACGTTAATGTTGGTTCATTAACTGGTACTGTTAACACAGCTATCAATGTAAGCGCTGTTCAGATTGCTAATACTTTGATTTTGGCCAACAACAGAATAACAACCGATAATGCATATATTGGTGCAAAATTCAGAATAACTAGTGGTCCGGGAGTTGGTGAAGCTCCAAGATTAATTACCAATTATAGTGGAGTAAATTCAACTATTACTTTGTCAGAACCATTTGTTGCAACATTAACAACTGCATCTGTATATTCTATTGACTTCGAATTTAATGATGTTAATTCTATTGTTGTTACTAGTGGTGCTGGCGCAGCTGCAAGAGTTGCTGCTATTGATATTGACCAAAGATCAAAAGATCACTCAACAACATTCGATGATGTTTTTATTAACGACACAAACTCTGAAGCTTTGTTGTTTAGATTAGGTGAAAATTATATTGCAAATAATTCGATTTCTGGTCTTTCATTGTCATTCAGAAGACTGTATGAGGCAGTACCATTTTCAACTGGACTATCAACGGCATTGAGTGTGGGTTCTGGTGAAGCCTTATCCACTGCTACATCAACAACTACAAGACAATCTAATTATCAAGTTGTTGTCACATCTGCTGGTTCTTCTGCATATGAAGTTGGTAAAACAATTCCTGCTAACCTATTTACAGTCGATCAAGCAACAAGAAGAATTACAATTACAAACGGCCTAAATTTAACTGCAAACGTATATGCAACAATTGACGCTACTGCACCAAATCCAAAAACTAAAACATATGTAGCTGCAAATACATCATTGCAATTATCTGCTGGTGTTAATATATTTGCCAATGGCGGTGTGAATTTATATGCATCAAACGGCCAAATTCAAATTGCGGCAAATAATATTGTTAGAGTACCGAGTGTTGCACAATCATTATATGTTTCAGATGTTTGTAATATAGTTTCTGTATTAGATTTTAATAATACCTATATTACACAGGCTAACTCTGTTAATGCAATTGATGTTACTTCAAGGTATACATTTAATACTGGCCAAAGAGATTCATATTACGATCACGCTTCTATTAAACTTAAGCCTGGTGTTGCTGCACCGGTTGGTCCTATTGTTATTAAATTTAACAGATTCTCATCATCTGGTGCAGGATTCTTTACGAATGATTCATATAGTGGATTCACATATGAAAATATTCCAACATATATTTCATCAACCGGAACTCCGTACTCACTTCGTGATTGTTTAGATTTTAGGCCTGTTCGAGCTGCGGCAACTGCTGCGACAGCAAACTCTGTTGTGTTCGATGTAGATTCATCAACAACTGGACCTAAGATTCCAGAAAATGGTTCAGATATTATTCTGAGTTATAACTATTATTTGCCAAGAAATGATAAAGTTATACTAAACAAAGATAGAACATTTGAAGTTGTTAAGGGTATATCATCTTTATATCCAGAAGATCCAAAAGACAAAGACAACTCAATGACATTGTATGTCTTGCGTAGTCCTGCTTTTGTTGCAAACACATCTAATGTGGCAACACAATATTTAAATCATAGACGTTATACAATGCGTGATATTGGTACTATTGAAAAACGTGTTGAAAATCTTGAGTACTATACCGCATTGTCATTACTTGAACAAAGTACTGTTTCTAAACAAGATTTGACAATTTTAGATTCTCAGAATTTGCCAAGATTTAAAAATGGTATTATTGTAGACTCGTTTACTGGTTCTGGAATTGCAGATGTAGCTCAAGTTGATTATAGAGCTTCAGTTGATCCAAAAAATCAAGAATTGAGACCACCATTTAGTGTAAGTTCTGTTACATTACAATTTGATTCTGCCAACTCAAGTGGATATACTCAGAATGGAACTTCTATTACTGTAAGTTCTTCTGATACTATGTTTATTGACCAACCAAAAGCATCAAAAGCTACAAGCGTCAATCCATTTAATATTACTAATTTTATTGGTAGAATTGCAATTGACCCAACAACAGATATTTGGTTAGATACAACAAGACAACCAGATGTTAAAATTAATCTTGGTGGTTCAGCTGATGCATGGAGTAGAATCACTTCATTGACTTCCCCCTATGATTATACATGGGGCGCTTGGCAAGATAACTGGACCGGAACAAGTACATCAACACAATTTACTGGAACAACAAGAACTGGTAACTTAGGTTTTTGGGGTGGAGATGGTCGTACACAGGGTATGGCGCAAATTATTGATACATATCAAACAACAACTACACAAACTGGTACTTCTACTCGTTCAGGTGTTGTGTCTAGGGTTGTTCCAGAAACCATCACACAAAATATTGGTGATCGATTAGTTGACTTGTCGATTGTTCCTTACATGAGAAGCAAAGGCATTGTTGTAGTTGCTTCAGACTTTAAACCAAACACAACATTATATCCTTTCTTTGATTCAACTTCTGTTGAAGCTTATACTGCTCGTGCTAATAAGTTTACATTGAGAGATAATAAACTTGGTTACAAAACAGAAGTTGGTAATTTTGAACAAGTAACTATTTACAACAATAGTACTTCATTAAATGTTGGTACTGCGTTCATAGTTAGAACATCAAATACTGAAGCTTTCATTGTTAATAATCAACCAACTGGTTCTTATAACCTTGCTTCTGCAAACTTAATTGGTCAATCTACAGGAACATCTTCTAGAATTGTTCGTTATGATCATTTTACTGGCCAAGTTACGGCTGCAAACACAAATTCTATTACTTTAGCACTTGATGCTGGTTCTGCAAACAACGTATCTGATTACAATACTTCCTCGATCTTTGTGGTTGCAGGAACAGGTGCTGGCCAAACTGCAACCATCACATCGTATAATCCTGCAACAAAAGTTGCTATGATTTCTGGCACATGGACAACAACTCCTATTGCCAATGATTCATTCTATTCTATAGGTAGATTAAAAACAACTGCTGCTGGTGATGTTGCAGGTGTCTTTGTAATTCCAGCTTCTACTTTCCGTATTGGTGAAAAGAGACTTCGATTAATTGATAGTGCTATTAATGATGTTGTATCATCCACGACAAATGGTGATGCCTCATTCTTTGCACAAGGTGCTGTACAAACAGTTGAGGCAACTATTCTTTCTGTTACACAACCCACAATTCAAAGAACGGCAGTAGCACAAGAACAACCGATTTCAAGAGTTACTGGTCAAGCTAGAACTGATCAAGTTGTTGGTTGGTATGATCCATTGGCACAAACATTCTTAGTTGACCCAATTACATATCCACAAGGTCTGTATATGAGTAGACTTCGTGCTTGTTTTAAAACAAAAGACGATACTGTTCCAATCACATTACAATTAAGACCTACAGTAAATGGTGTTCCATCAGCCTCTGTGATTTATCCAAATGGTACAGTTACTCTGACGCCGGATAAAGTTAATACTACAGATTCTCCAAGTTTGGATGATGCAACAAAGTATACTGAATTTAAGTTTGACTCACCAATTTATTTACAACCAGGTGAACATTCATTTGTATTCTTCTCTAACTCAAACAAATATGAGACATATGTTGCTGAAGTTGGTAAGTTAGATATTGTGCAACAAAGACAAATTTCAGAACAGGCCTATGGCGGTTCTCTATTCTTGTCACAGAACGGTTCTACATGGACTGCGGATCAAACATCAGACATGTTGTTCCGAATATACAGAAATGTATTCTCAAGAACACCAGCTGTATTACAGTTTAAAGCTGTTGCACCAAGTACAAATACAGTATTTGATTTAGCACACTTAATTACAAATGATTTAGTTATTGGTAATACCTCTGTTGCGTATACATTTAATTCTACAGTAGATGGCACTGGCGCTTCGACAGGATTTTTACCAATCACACAGTTGCAAGATTACTATACAGATGATGGATATGGACGCCGTGTAATTACTGGCGCTAATTCATCTTTGATACTCAAGGCAACAATGGCAACATTGAATCCTACAGTAACTCCAGTTGTTGATTCGTCTAGAGCTGGTATGACTATTGTTGAAAATATAATCAATACATTACCATTAAGAAACTCTGAAATCTTCATCACATCATCAGGAACTGGTTATGCCAATTCAACTGATGTTACTGTATCAATTACAGGCGGTGGTGGTACTGGTGCAACTGCATCTGCAACAGTTAGTGGTAATACTATCACTTCTGTGTATATTACTGCTAATGGTTCTGGATACACAACATCGCCAACGATTACATTAACTCCTGGATCAGGCGGTGGTTCTGGTGCAGCTGTTACATATAATGGTGAAGATAAAATACTTGGTGGTAACTCTAATGTGCGTTACATGACTCGTAAAGTTATTTTGAATGATGGCTTTGATTCTGGTGATCTTCGTGTATATCTGACTGGTTACAAACCAGATGGATCTAATATATTCGTTTATTACAAGATTCTTTCTAAATCTGATGGTGATTTATTTGATAACAAAAACTATCAATTGATGACAGAACTTGGTAATGAAAACTTTGTTTCTACAAATAAATTTGATTATCGTGAATTAGTTTTTGCACCAGGAACTGGTGGTGTTGCAAACAACTCTGTTGGATACACAACTTCAACAACTGGATTCTCTACGTTCAGAACATTCTCAATTAAAGTTGTAATGTCTGGAAGTAATACAGTTGATGTTCCAAAAGTGCGAGACCTTCGTGCAATTGCATTCCCAGCAGGTTAATTATATGCCATTAGTACAAGTTAATGATACTACGTTTGTGAGAGATACTCATTCCAAGGCCATTCTAAATACAGATAGAAATGGTCTAAATGAGTATTATATGAAACGTGAGCTTGCAAAAAGACAACAGCTAGAAAAGACTGAAGATAAAGCTCGATTGAACAAACTAGAAGAAGATATGCAAGAGATTAAACAGTTGCTGTTACAAATAGCGGCAAATCAGGACAAGTAATGGCTATAATTTCACAATTAAATACCGCTAACACCTTCAGTCAATGGTTGACTGCGACACAGGACATAATTACTAAAACTAATTCCTTGATTGAAGGTGGTGGTAGTTCTATCTTCTATTCGAATACCAATCTTTCGGTTGCAAACAATGTAACAATCGGTGGTGATTTAACAGTATCAGGAAATATTGTACTAGATGCAATTGGTTTTGATGATATCAATGCAAATGGATCTGGTGCATTTGCAAATAATTTGTCAGTCGGTGGTCAAACAACATTAACTGGTAATGTAACAATTGGTGGAGATTTAACTGTATCAGGTAACATCGTTCTAGACCAAATAGGTTTTGATGATATTATCGCAAACGGGTCCATTACGGCGGCTAATAATTTAACGGTTGGTGGTAATACATCATTACAAGCCACAACAATAACACTTGCAACAGCAGATAAATTTGCTGGTGCGGCAAATACCGCAGTTTATGCAAATGTTGCCTCAGCATACAGTAGAGCTTCAGACGATGCAGTTGCGTTTTCAATTGCACTAGGATAAATAGATAAATAGAATATCAAGGAAATTAAAAGATGGCTAATACTTTCAAGAATTATTTTGGTAAAAATGTCGCAGCAAATACGACAGTTTATACCGCTGGTGCAGGGATTCAGGCTACTATTATTGGTATGTCTATTGCAAACATCACCGCAGCTCCAATCACCTGTAACGTATTTGTAACAGCGAGTGGAGTTGACTATTACATGGTCAAAGACGCTTCGATTGCAACTGGCGGTGCTCTTGTTCCAATTGGCGGAGACCAAAAATTGGTACTAGAAGCAACTGATGCAATCAAGTGCTCATCAACAGCAAACTGTGATGTTATCTTATCGGTGCTGGAGATTAGTTAATGTACATTGGTAATACACCTGTCACACAGCTGTACAATTCAGCACTCGACACCTACAACGGTGATGCTGCTACAGTTGCATTTACTCTGTCTCGTATTGTCGGTACAGAAAAAGATTTAGATGTTACAGTTAACGGTGTTCCGCAAGATCCAAATACTTCATACACAGTTAATGGTATCACTCTAACATTTACAGAAGCACCATCAGTTGGTACAGGCAATATCATTGTTAGATATCGTGCCTATGTTGTAACAAAGATTGTGCCTGATGATGAGTCTGTTACAGCAGCAATGATTGCTAACACCACTATTACAGGTGTTAAAATTGCAACTGGAACAATTACTGGTGATAAGATTGCAGCCAATACGATTGGTTCTTCAAACCTAACAACAACTGGTGTTACTGCTGGTATATACGGCGGTACAGGAAATACAGTAAATATAACGATTGATGCACAAGGTAGAATTACAGCCGCTGCAAATGTGGTAAGTACAGGCGGTGGCGCTGGAGTTGCAGGTGCAAAAACTATCATACTTGCTAACATATTTCACGGATAATTAAGGAAAAATAAATGGCAAATCCAAACATGGCAAACTCAGTGTTCATATATGGCAGTACTGCCTATGTGCAACCCTCTACAACTGCAACAAATACTTCATGGCAATATGCTAGTACGACAAGTGGTACTGCAACTTTGACTGGTCTTACACCTGCAGCTGGTAGTGTGAATAGACTTGGAAGTATTGTTGCAACAAACATGACACCTAACACAACAAACGTGACTGTTGCTGTTTCAGGAACTGCGACATATAGTGCTGCGAATGCATACTATCTTGCATATCAAACTTCTATTCCACCAAACTCATCATTGATTGTAACTGATAAGAGTGTTCCAGTATACATCACAGAATTTCAATCAGTAGGTGTTACTACAGGTGTTGCTAACTCAGTAAGCTTTGTTGTCAACTTAGAAACTATTACCTAATGTCTAATCGTTACTTCGGTGGAAATTTAACCAATTACGGCGAAGCACCAACGACAGTAGAGTACCTAGTTGTGGCCGGCGGTGGTGCTGGTGGCTCTATGAGTAGCGGCGGTAATTACTATGACGGCGCTGGCGGCGGCGGCGCAGGTGGCCTGTTAACTGCTACAGGACTTTCTGTAACTGTTGGTATAGCATACACAGTCACTGTTGGAGCAGGCGGTTCCGTTAATACAACCGTATTAAGTGAAGGCGGTAATGGTTCTGACTCTGTTTTTAGTTCCATCACTGCTACAGGTGGTGGTGGAGGTGCTAACGGGGGCGATGGCAATAATAATGGCGCAAATGGTGGTTCTGGTGGAGGTGGACTTTATTCATCTGGCGGCACTGGAGTTTCTGGTCAAGGAAATGCTGGTGGTGCTGGACTTGGTTCTAATTCGCAAGATGCTGGTGGTGGTGGCGGTGCTGGCTCTATAGGTTTAAATCCAATTAACAAAGGTGGCGGAACAGGCGGAACAGGTTTTATTTCTTCTATTTCTGGCGCACAAATTCAATATGCTGGTGGTGGCGGTGCAGGGGCTAGTTATCAGGCAACAACAATTAGGTATGGTGGTATTGCCGCCGGTGGTGGTGGTACTGGCGGCACATCTCCAAACGGCCGAGGAAGTACAGGACTTAATAACACTGGAGGCGGCGGTGGCGGTATAGCGGGCGTAAGTGCTGCGGGCGCTGTTTTAGGTGCTAACGGCGGTTCCGGTATAGTCATTATCCGTTACCCTGCAAGCTTTGCATCCGCTAGATTAACAACAGGTTCTCCTTTGACATATAAGACCGGTTTTTACCGAGTATATGTTTTCAATGCATCAGGTACAATAACATTCTAAGGTGAATAATGGCTAGTGGTATTTTTTCAAGACGTAATATAAATCAATTAAGAGCTCTTGGTGGATTACCAGGAGTTGCACCACCTTTTGTTGAATACTTAGTGGTTGCTGGTGGTGGTGGATCTGGCGATTACGGTGGCGGCGGTGGTGGTGGTGGTTTGTTAACTGGCATATTGCCTGTTGCTACAGGAACTTCCATTACTGTGACTGTTGGCGCTGGAGGAACTGGAGGAGCTAGCGGAGTTAGTGCTGGCAATAATGGTCAAAATTCCTCATTCGGTTCAATAATTGCTTTAGGCGGCGGTGGTGGTGGTTCTGCTAATGGTGCTAATACAACTGGAGCTCTTGGCCAATCGGGTGGTTCTGGCGGCGGTGGTAGCGCAAAATTTGGTTCTTTTTCTATCATTGCAGGCGGTCAAGGAACATTTGGTCAAGGTAACGCTGGCGGTAATGGTGAACCAACCGGTGGTCAAGCTTATCAAGGCGGTGGTGGTGGAGGTGCTGGAACTATTGGATTTAATGCTGGTAATGCCACAAACGGCGACGATGCAACCAGGGTTAATAATAGTGGTGGTGCTGGAATAGCTAGTGCCATCAATGGAACTGTTACTGCATACGCTGGTGGTGGTTCTGGATTTAGGGCTGGCGGTGCTTATGTAAGTTATGGGGTTGGTGGTGTCGGTGGTGGTGGAAATCAAAATACAGCAGGTGCTGTAAACACAGGCGGCGGTGGTGGTAGTTATAGCCCTGCACCCTCTGGCGGCTCTGGCATCGTAATCATCCGCTATCCAAACACATTCAAAGATGCTATATCAGTTACTAACGGCACAAAAACAACTGCTAATAGCCACACAATATATACATTTACTACTTCAGGCTCAATAACATTCTAAAACTATGAGTAAATATCTTGGCGGTCTTGTGACTGCAACAATTAATGCGCTAGGTAAGAAACCAACTGAAGTTGAATACTTGGTGGTGGCTGGTGGTGGCGGCGGCGGATTTCAAAATGGTGGTGTTGGTGGCGGTGGCGGCGCAGGAGGTTTATTAACTGCGACTGGTTATTCTGTGACTGTTGGCTCTGCAATTACTGTGACTGTTGGTGCTGGTGGTCCTGGAAAAACAAGTCAAGCAAATGGGGATAATGGAGCTAATTCAAGTATTTCTGGTAGCTCAACGATAAATGCCATAGGAGGCGGCGGCGGAGCTGGCGCTTCGGCCACAGCGGGAAGCAATGGCGGTTCTGGTGGTGGTGGTATGGGTGGATCAACCAATACCGCAGGAACTGGAACTTCTGGACAAGGCTTTGCTGGTGGCGGCGGTGTCAATGTAGGCGACTATGGTGGTGGAGGAGGAGGCGGTGCTGGAAGTGTAGGTAGTTTTCCTGTTGGTCCATCTGGTGATGGTATTGGCGGTAGCGGTGGCGCTGGATTTTGTTCAACCATCAATGGCCAGCGAGTGTTTTACTCTGGTGGTGGTGGTGGCGGTAGTTTTATTGCTGGTCGTGTTGGTGTCGCTGGATCTAACGCTGGCAATGGTGGAAGTAGTGGAATTTTTGGATCTAATGCTGTTGCCAACTATGGTGGCGGTGGTGGTGGTAACGGAAATACAACTGGCTCTGGCGCTGGCGGCTCTGGCATCGTAATCATCCGTTACCCACAAACACTTTCTCCTCCAACAGCAGTTACAGGAAATGTACAAATTGGCTATGCTGCAGGATATCAAATATATACTTGGACTTCTTCAGGTACAGTTACATTTTAAATTACAATGACTAAACACTCAGGCATCTTTAGACAATCAGACGTAGGTCAAGCAATAGCTGATAACAATTGGGTTGGTACAGTACCGCCTAATGTGGAGTTTTTGGTGGTAGCGGGTGGTGGCGGTGGTAATGATGGAAATGGTGGTGGTGGTGGTGGTGGTGGATTGCTTGCAGGATTTTCTGGTGTTACTGTTGGCTCTGCAATTACTGTGACTGTAGGTGCTGGCGGTGCGGCTCATGCTGGCGCAGGGACAGGTGTTATAGGTGACAGTTCTGTATTTGGAAACTTTACCGCAACTGGTGGCGGTGGCGGTGCTTATTATTCAACTGGCACAGGTGGTTCTGGTGGTTCTGGTGGTGGAGGTGGTTCAACTAGCGCTACGAGTGGAGGTTCTGGAATATCTGGTCAAGGTAACGCAGGTGCTAAAGGCGGGCCGGGTTCTGCTTATCAAGGTGGTGGTGGTGGCGGTGCAGGAGCAATTGCTTCGGATGCATACAATAGTACTGGAGGTACTGGTGGTACTGGAGTAGCATCTGCTATTAGCGGCACAGTAACAACATATGCTGGAGGCGGCGCCGGTGGTGGATATAACACACCCAATCAACCACTTGGTGGAGTAGGAGGGGGTGGTAACGGTTCAAATGATGGTGCTAGTAGTACAACACAATATTCATCTTCAGCAGGAACTGTCAATACTGGCGGTGGCGGTGGTGGCGGTGGTGGCGGTGGAAAACCTGCCTCTGCAGGAGGTTCCGGTATCGTAATCATTCGCTACCCATCATATCACAAAGATCCAATTTACACAACTGCCACAAAGACAATTAGTCCTGATGCACAGTTTAAGATATTTACCTTCACATCATCAGGCTCGATAACCTTTTGACATAAATAAAGAATACATAAAAGGATAATAAATTGGCCTACATTGGAAATTTGCCGAAAACGGCTAACTTTGCGATTGATACCTTCAATGGTGACAATAGCACAGTTAACTTCACATTGCGTGACGCACCAGCAACGACAAGTGCTATTCTTGTGTTCGTTGGTGGTATTCGTCAGCAAACAGATTCATATACACTCTCTGGAACAACTCTACAGTTTACAGAAGCACCACCAACAGGTACAAACAATATTCAAGTATTGTTCTTGGGTATCGGAACAACAACAACTGTCCCAGCCGATGGTACTGTAACATCAGTTAAACTTGCCAATCAAGCAGTCACAGGTGACAAGATTGCACTCAGTAGTGTTAGTGCCAATGTATTCTTAGCAGCCTCTATTACAGGCGATAAGATTGGTCTTACTGCAATCACATCAAACTTAATTGCAGCTAATGCCGTGACAGGAGATAAGCTTGGACTTACTTCCGTCAATGCAAACAACATTGTATCTAATGCTATCACAGGTGACAAGATTGGTCTTACAGCAATCAACGCAAACAATATCGTGTTGTCATCAATTACGAATGACAGACTTGCAGTTGTACCTGCAACGACAGGTAAAGCAATCGCCATGTCTATTGTATTTGGCGGATAAATAAACAATAAGAATAAGAAACTATGGCACTAACAAGAATTACAGTAGACGGCTTAGGATCAAATGCAGTCACATCGATAGCTATTGCTAACGGTGCCATTGTTTCTGTAGACTTAGCTACTGGCTCTGTCACAGGAGATAAACTAGGTCTTACAGCAGTCAACGCTAATAATATCGTTGACGGAACGATCACTAATGCAAAACTCGCCACTCCCGGCGCATCAACAGGAAAGTCTATTGCTATGTCAATAGTATTTGGAGGATAAAACTAAATGGCCGCACCTAATATTGTTAATGTCTCGTTAATCAATGCGAACTCTAACACACAACTATTATCAACAACATCTGAGATTGGATTATTAAGTAATCCAGCATCAAGTGGTAAAGTATATAAAATTAATACCATTTTGGTAGCAAACAGAGAGACTAATGCTAACGCTGTTTCAGTAACGCTAAATCTATATTCTGCTGCTGCGGTGACTGGTACAGGCTTATACTTTGCCAATCAAATTTCCGTTCCAGGAAATTCGACTCTTGTGTTGAGTGATAAATCAACTTCATTCTACTTAGAAGAAAATAAATCTATTGGCATTAAATCCGGAACAGCTAACGGTCTAACTGTTACAGTTTCTTGGGAAGAAATCTCCTAAGGAGATTCTTAATGCTTAATAGATACACAGGTGGAATAGTTTCCAATGCCGTTGACGGCTTATCATTCCCTGTAACAACAGTAGAATATCTCGTTGTCGCTGGAGGTGGATCGGGCGGATCTTACTTTGGAGGCGGTGGAGGTGCAGGTGGTTTGCTTACTGCAACAGGATATACCATAACTACTGGTTCAACTATAACTGTTACAGTTGGTGCAGGTGGTGCGGGTAGTGGTAGCTCTGGAGTTGGATCTAATGGTTCAAGTTCAATATTTGGCAGTATAACTACAATTGGTGGTGGCGGAGGTGCACTTGGAGGTGGAGCTTCTGGATATTCTTTATCTGGAGGATCAGGAGGTGGAGGTGGTGCTGGCGGTAGTTCACCCTATTATGTTGGAGCCGCAGGAACCACTGGTCAAGGAAATCCAGGAGGAACTTCTACTGGGCCAACGGGCTCTTATGCCAACGGAGGAGGAGGCGGAAGCGGGTCAGCAGGATTTAGCCCTTCAAATGTAAATGCAGTGGGTGGCGCCGGCGGTGCTGGTACTGTTTCTAGTATTACAGGCTCCCCAACCCAATATGCTGGTGGAGGAGGCGGCGCCCCTTCAGGAACTGGTGCAGGTGGCGGCGGGAATGGCGCATATGGTGATGTAGATGGAAGAGTTACTATCCAATCAACTTCTGGGTTAAATAACACAGGTGGTGGCGGCGGTGGAGGTGGATATGGCGCTGCTGGTAGTCAAAGTCCATCAGGAGGTTCAGGCATCGTAGTCATCAGATACCCGTCTTATCTATCTCAAGCAACAAGTACAACAGGTTCACCCACTACATACATATCAGGATCTTACAGAGTTTATATTTTTTACGCATCAGGAACGATTACGTTTTAAACTATGGCAAATGGAATATTTAAATTAAAAAAACAACTTTTTGGTCTTATACAAGGCGCATGGTCGGGCACTAGTAAAACTAATGCTCCTAAGTATGTTGAATACCTTGTTGTAGCAGGAGGTGGAGGTGGTGGTTATATTGGTGGAGGTGGAGGTGCTGGTGGTTTATTACAAGGTATTGTGCCTGTAACCAATGGTACAACATATACAGTTACTGTAGGGGCTGGCGGTGCATCTGCGACATCTGGACAAAATTCTGTATTTGGTAGTATAACCGCACTTGGGGGTGGCGGCGGCGGTGGTTCTAGTTATACAGCTCCGGGATTAAACGGTGGTTCTGGTGGTGGTGCAAATACTACTGGTGGCGGAGGAACTTCAGTCATTACTGGCCAGGGTGTTGCTGGACAAGGGAATGCTGGCGGGTTGGGTTATTCTTCTTCATATTATGTAGGTGGTGGAGGTGGTGGAGCTGGTACAGTTGGTTTATCAGCAATCCCCTCCATTGCTGGGAATGGTGGTTCTGGAATATCATCATCAATTAGCGGATCAGTTGTAATCTATGCTGGTGGAGGAGGAGGTCCTGCGGACACTAGCGGAGTAGGTGGTACTGGTGGTGCTGGTGGTGGGGGCCTAGGTGGAGTTAGTCGTGGAGCAACAGGTGGATCTAGTACTATAAATGGCGGATCTGGTACTACTAATACTGGTGGAGGCGGAGGTGGATTTGGAGTTTCTGGAACTGGAGGTTCAGGAGGTTCAGGCATCGTTATAGTTCGTTATCCAGGCTATGTGCAATATTACACAGGCGGTACTGTTACTTGCTATGGTGGATACATTATTCATACGTTCACAACAAGTGGAACATTTTCATTGGCTCCTACTACACCAACTGCGTTAATAACTCTTCCTGCAAATACGGCTGTTTTCTACTCATCCAATTTATGGACAGCCCCTGCTGGTGCGACTCAGGTTCAATATCTTGTGGTTGCTGGGGGTGGAGGTGGGGGTAAAGAACATGGTGGAGGAGGTGGTGCTGGTGGATTTAAAACTGGTACAGGTTTAAGCGTAACTGCGGGAACAATTTATCCCGTTACTGTGGGTGCAGGCGGCTATGGCGCTATTCTTAATAATAGTGCCGCAAAAGGTGGTGATTCTATATTTAATGGAATTACTTCTACAGGTGGTGGTGGAGGTGCAAGAAATACTATCACCGATGCAGGTTCTGGTGGTTCTGGCGGCGGACAATCTCGTGGATATGGCTCTGCCGGTTCTGGAACTGCTGGACAAGGCAATGCTGGCGGTACTGGTGGTACTTATACAGGCGGCGGAGGTGGCGGTGCTAGTGCTGTAGGAGGAAATGGTGACGCAAATAATGGTGGTGCTGGTGGTGCTGGTACTGCGTCTTCTTTGATTGGTACTTCTACATACTATGCAGGCGGTGGTGGTGGTGGAGCTTATCCAGCGGCATATACAGGTGGTACTGGCGGCGTTGGTGGTGGTGGTAATGGTGGAAGTTACTACAGTACACCAGGTACTGCGGGAACACCAAATACTGGCGGAGGTGGAGGTTCACATTCTTCTGATAATGATGATTTTGGAAAACCCGGCGGTTCTGGT
>Ga0209596_1002386_pt1 | contig 15499 bp, 10 predicted proteins | sample M_130807_MF_Meta_FD_187314 | JGI IMG/M metagenome (GOLD analysis project Ga0209596, IMG submission 187314) | Freshwater microbial communities from Lake Montjoie, Canada to study carbon cycling - M_130807_MF_MetaG (SPAdes) (version 2) | ecosystem: Environmental > Aquatic > Freshwater > Lake... | reverse complement strand
ATTTGTAAATCCACTGGGACGAACAACAATTTGGTTTTTCAATTTTATTCCGTTAAATCAAATATTGGTACTCAATATTTTTTCTGTTTTGCTTTTATTTACACAAGCACTTTATTTTAATAGTATTCTTGATAGGCATAAAATCGTTGAACGCGGAAACTATATCGGCGCATATATTTTTATATTGCTTTCGTGCATGTTTCGGAATTTCCTGTTTCTTTCTCCGGCACTGATTGCTAATTTTTTTTTGCTAATAGAAATTGATTTACTCTTTTCGATTTATAAAAAAGAAAAAGTAAGCAGTCAGATTTTTGATTTGGGATTTGTTATTTCCATCTCATCCCTTTTTTATTTTCCATCGTTGTCATTTTTGTTATTTCTTTTTTTCGGGGTATTAATACTTCGTCCCTTTAAATTAGGCGAGTGGCTTGTAATAATTATTGGGGCAATTGTTCCATACTTTCTTTCTGCTGTTTATTTTTTCTGGTTTGATAGATTACCTGAGTTTTTTAATAACATCACTTTTCGTAAGGTAATGAATGAAGAATTTGGTTTTATTACCAATGTTCAGATCATTTTAATTTCTTCTTTAGTGTTCATAGCACTTATTTGGAGTTTATTAAAAATCCAACAGAATTACTTTAAAGCTTTGGTACAAATCAGAAATTATTTTGCAGTATTGTTATTGTTTTCTTTACTTGGATTTACTTCAGTTTTTTTGCAATCAAATATCAGGGTCGAAAATTTCATTTGGCTGGTAATTCCTGTTGCAACAGCTTTAAGTTATTCATTACCGATGATAAAAAAATGGTGGATGGCAGAAATTTTTCATTTAATCCTATTTTTGCTCATTATCTATTTTCAATTTGAAAACCAATTGAATTTATTTGAATAAAAAATTTTAAAATAAAGGATATGAAAAAAACTTTCTTTTTATTTCTGTTTTTGAGTTTTGCAGCTGCAAAAATTTCCAATGCACAATTAGTTAGCCCCACTCATTGGAGTTACAGTGTTGCGGACTTAGGAAATGGTGAATTTGACATTTCAATTTCAGTTTCATTAGATGAGGGATGGCACATTTTTTCAAAAGACTATGTTGGAATTTCAGTTCCTGCATCATTAACTTTAGAAAAGAATGATGATTATGTGAAAGTCGGAGAACTAAAGGAATTGGGTGAAATGATAAAAGAAGAAATAGACCTTGGAAGCGAAAAAGAAATTGCGATGTATTATAAAAGCAGAGTGGTATTTGTTCAAACTGTAAAAATATTATCTAAAGATGCAGTTGTTAAAGGTAGTATGGATTATATGACTTGTAAAGAAGTGTGTGTGCCTCCAGCAACATTTGATTTCGAAGTTAAATTGCATAAAGATTAATAGATATAAACCCAGAAATATTATTTGTAAAATTTTAACCAATGATAATTTTAAACTAAAAACAAAAAAATCATTTAATAAATGAAATTTGGAGTAGTGATTTTTCCGGGATCAAATTGTGATCATGATGTGATTCATGTTTTGGAAACAGTTTTACAACAAGAGGTGAAAATTCTTTGGCATAAAGACAAAGAATTAAAAGGGTTTGATTCACAGGATTGCATCATTCTTCCCGGCGGTTTTTCGTATGGTGATTATTTGCGTTCGGGTGCAATTGCCCGTTTTTCCCCCATCATGGATTCTGTAATTTCATTTGCAAACAGTGGTGGTTTTGTTTTAGGAATTTGCAACGGATTTCAGATATTGTGTGAAGCTGGCCTATTGCCAGGTGTTTTAATGCGCAACAGTAACAGGAATTTTGTTTGTAAAAATGTTTTCATCAAACCAACACACAATGATTCGGCAATTACGGCCGAATTAGATTTGAACAAAGCATATAAAATCCCTATTGCTCATGCCGAAGGAAATTATTTTGTTGATGCAAAGCAACTTTCGCGCATGAACGAAAACGGACAAATACTTTTTAGTTACTGTGATGAAAATGCAAATGTGAATGACGAAGCAAATCCGAATGGCGCATTGGAAAACATAGCGGGAATTACCAATGCGGCAAAAAATGTTTTTGGCATGATGCCGCATCCTGAGCGGGCAACTGAATCTGTTCTTGGAAATACAGATGGAATTGAACTCTTCCGTTCTTTAATTTCATATGCCGGAAAAATGGAAGTGGATGTGATGGATGATTTATTAAGATAATTTTTTTCTAAAACTGATATTGTTACCGAATGAAATCATTCAAGTTACTGCTGTTTTTTCTTTTTGCATTTGCCGGAATTTCTTCAGCGCAAATACTCACTCCTGCTCATTGGTCGCACACAGTTAAAGATATAGGTAAGGGTGAATTTGATGTTATTGTAACAGTAAAACTTGATGAAGGCTGGCATGTTTTTTCAAAAGATTATGTTGGTGTTTCAGTACCATCCACTTTAACATTGGAAAAAAGCAGTGACTTTGTTGAGATAGGAAAATTTAAAGAAGCCGGCAAACTTGAAAAAGAATATGTAAAGGAGATTGATGAAACACTCTTGTATTATAAAAACAAAGCAGTGTTTTCTCAAAAAATAAAATTATTGAAGAATGATGCTGTTCTAAAAGGTAGCTTAGAATACATGACCTGCAAAGAATCTTGTTTGCCTCCTACAACTTATGATTTCGAATTGAAATTGCACAGGGATGATTTAGGAAAAAATAATGTAGAAACCCCTGTTAAAATTGATTCACTTATAATTGAATCTGATTCATTAAAAACAGATACAGTAAAAACACAAACAAATAATTTATCAGCAGACTCAACTTCTACAGCTGATTTTAATAAACAATTTCTTCAAACAAATGATGGTGTATGTGGATGGGAAATATTCTTTGGTGGATTTCTTGGTGGTCTTTTAGCATTGCTCACTCCTTGTGTATTTCCAATGATTCCTTTGACTGTAAGCTTTTTTACTAAAAGAACTAAGGATAAAAAGAAAGGTATTGCCAACGCATTAATTTATGCTTTATCCATAATTGTAATATATGTTTTTCTTGGTTTTACAATTACAAAATTGCTGGGGTCTGATGCTTTGAACGATATGGCAAGTAATGTTTATTTCAACATGGGATTCTTTATCATATTCGTAATATTCGCAATCTCATTTTTTGGTGCATTTGAAATTACTCTTCCAAGTTCTTGGGTAAATAAATCAGAAAGCATGAGCGACCGTGGAGGATTAATTGGAATATTTTTCATGGCATTTACACTTGCGCTTGTTTCTTTTTCTTGTACAGGACCAATCATTGGCTCTTTATTGGTTCAGGCCGCTGTTGGCGGGAATGATACATGTCCGCTTATTGGAATGTTTGGATTTTCATTGGCACTTGCTCTACCATTTGGATTGTTTTCGCTTTTTCCGGGCTGGTTAAATTCATTGCCAAAATCAGGGGGATGGTTGAATTCAGTCAAAGTTGTTTTGGGTTTTATTGAGTTGGCACTGGCACTAAAGTTTTTCTCCAATGTAGATCTTGCTTATCACTGGCATTTGTTAGATCGCGAAGTGTTTTTGGTTTTATGGATTGTAATTTTTTCACTGCTTGGATTTTATCTTCTTGGTAAATTAAAATTTTCGCACGACAGCGATATTAAATATGTTAGTATTCCGCGATTATTTTTTGCAATAGCTTCTTTATCATTTGCTTTATATATGGTTCCGGGATTATGGGGAGCTCCTTTAAAAGCTATTAGTGCTTTTTCTCCACCACAAGCAACGCAGGATTTTGATTTATCAAGATTGTTAATTGAAGGAAGTTCAAATTCTGCGTCACATTCTTCCAAGCCAAAAAAATATGATGATGTATTTCATATGCCCCATGGAATCGATGGTTATTTTGATTACGAAGAAGGGATTCAAGCGGCAAAAGAATTAGGTAAACCTGTTATGCTCGACTTCACGGGATGGGCGTGTGTGAATTGCCGAAAGATGGAGGCTGCAGTTTGGAGCGATGCGAATGTTTTAAAGAGAATGAAAGAGAATTATGTTGTTATCAGCATGTTTGTTGACGATAAAACTCTTCTGCCCGAAACTCAGCAATATGTTTCTTCGTTTAGTGGCAATAAAATTAAAACTTTGGGTAATTGGTACAGTGATATTCAAGCTTCAAATTATCAGACAAATACTCAACCATTTTATGTGTTGCTTGATAACAATAAAAAATTGTTAAACGAACCACGCAGTTATAATGAAGACATTGATGCATATGTTAAATGGCTTGATAAGGGTTTAGAAGAATATAAAAAGCGATAGTCCTTTATAAAGTAAATTTATTTCTCTCAATATCAATTGATTCGCTAACGAATGTTAGGCTTATACAACTTTGAAATCAGAATTTATATCTGAATCCCAAGTTCGACCTTTAATAAATTTTTTAACAAATCATTATTAAATATTAAAAAACCAATTACTTTCATCCCAACATTTTTTCTAAACCCAAAACACCTTTTATGAAAAAAGTCATTTTACACATTATTCCAGTCTTGCTCATCGTCATGGGCAGTATGGATCTTTTCGCTCAGACCCGAATTATTACGGGAACGGTGAAAGACTCAAATGGTGACGCAATTATAGGTGCATCTATTCTGGTTCAGGGAACCACGATAGGTACTTATAGTGATGTTAACGGAGGTTTTTCGTTAGCCGTTGCTGCGGACGCAAAAAAACTTGTGGTTCGTTATTTAGGAATGAAAACCCAGGAAATTGCACTGGGAGCTTCTAACACTCTTGATTTAAAGATGGAAGAAGATGTGCTCGGATTAGACGAGGTGGTTGTTACAGCCATTGGAGTAAGCAAAGAGAAAAAATCTCTTGGCTATTCAGTTCAGGATGTTGGTGGTGATGCGCTGACACAGGCTGGGCAATCAAATGCACTTACTGCACTTAGCGGTAAAGTTGCAGGCCTTTCAGTAATTCAGTCAAGTGGATCACCTGGTGGATCTGTTGACATTAAAATCAGAGGAGCTTCTTCTTTATCCGGAAGCAATGCACCACTTATTGTTATGGATGGTGTGCCTTTAGATAACTCTGAAAATTTTTCAGGTAACCCTGATGATCTTTCAAATAACTATTTGCAAAGTGTAAATAATTCGAATCGTGGTGTTGACATTAATCCTGACGATATTGAATCTATTACTGTATTAAAAGGCCCTGCTGCGACAGCTCTTTATGGCATCAGCGCTGCAAGTGGCGCTTTAATTATTACCACCAAAAAGGGTGGAAAAAAAGTTGGAGGTGGAGTTAATATTACTTACTCTACAAATTTAACTTTTGAAAAAGTAAATAAACTTCCTGAATTACAAGATCAATACATTAAAGGCTCTGGAGGAAGCATCGCATCTTATCAAAGTTTAAGTTCAGGTTCATGGGGTGCTCATGGCGATACTATTTCTTGGGATCCAACTCAGGAAACTCCATTTAATAAAAATGGCCAATTAATTGGAAACATTACTGGAGATACAATTTCAGGTCTTATCCCTTTTGAGCCATTTGATAATATGAATACTTTTTTCAAAACAGGTCAAACTTGGGAAAATAATTTAGCCTTATCTGGTGGTAGTGATATTTCTTCTTTTCGCTTTTCATTTTCTTCATTAAAGCAAGAAGGTATCGTTGCTCTATCAGATTTCAAACGGTATACAGCTAAAATCAGTGGACAAACAAAACTATCTGATAAATTAAGTGCATCAGGTTCTGCAACTTATTCTAATTCGGGTGGTCGTCGTGTTCAGCAGGGTTCAAACCTTTCAGGTTTAATGCTTGATTTATTAAGAACTCCAATTTCGTTTGACAATTCAAATGATGTAGGCGAGGGAGTTTATGATGATCCTTCATCTTATATTTTAGCTGATGGTCGTCAAAGAAATTACCGAGGTGGTGGTGGATACGATAATCCATATTGGACTATCAACCAGTGCCCATTCAATGATAAGGTAAATCGCATATACGGATTTGCTCAGATTGATTATTTACCTGCTAAATGGTTGAATTTAACATACCGTTTAGGAACTGATAATTATTCTGACTACCGCAAACAATATTTTGCAATAGGTTCAAGAGCATTCCCCGGCGGTCAGATTTTCATTCAACAGTTTAATTACTTCCATATGAATTCTGATTTCATTGCAACAGCAAACAAGAAATTCTCAGATAAATTAGATGGTAGTTTAACTTTAGGTCAAAACATGTATAGTCAGCGGACAAAATCACTTTATACTCAAGGTGATGATTTGATTTTCCCCGACTTCCAAAACCTATCTGTGGCTTCTACAGTTCTTTCAAGAGAAACAGGCTCAAGATATAGAACAGGTGCTGTTTATATGGCTGGTAGTTTATCATATAATAGCATGTTGTATTTAAATGTTACTGCGAGAAACGAAATGTCATCTACACTTCCAAAAGATAATAATTCATTCTTGTATCCTTCTGTAAGTTTAGCTTATGTATTTACTGAGTCACTTGGTTTAAGCAGCAATAAATGGTTCCCTTACGGAAAGATTCGCGCTTCTTGGGCTAGTGTAGGAAAAGATGCTCCATCTTATGCATTGGAAACTTATTATGATCAAGCTACCTTTAGTGATGGATGGACTCCTGGTATACCTTTCCCTGTAGATGGCGTAGTTGGATATTCTAATTACTACATTCTTGGAAATCCATTATTAAAACCTGAGAAAGTAAATTCTACTGAAATTGGAGCTGATCTGCGTTTCATTAATAACAGAATTGGAATTGATTTTACATACTATAATTCAAAATCTTTAGATCAGATTTTAGCCACTCCGGTTCCTGGTTCTTCTGGTTACCAGTATATTTATCAGAATACCGGTGAGCTTTCTAATAAAGGAATTGAGTTAATGTTGACTACAACTCCAATTAAAACTAAAAACTTTAAATGGACTTTGGATTTGAACTTTAGCAAAAACACAAGTAAAGTTGTTTCATTAGGCGATACTTCTATTAAAACTTTATTCCTTGGTGGATTTGAAGGTTCAGCAATTTATGCTGTTGTTGGTGAAGAATATGGTTCAATTTACGGTGGTCGTTGGTTGCGTGATGGAAACGGAAATAAAGTAATTGATGATGATCCAAATTCAGGAAACTATGGTTACCCGATTGTCGACAATCAGGTTGGTGTTATTGGTAATATTAATCCTGATTGGATTGGCGGTGTAAATACCGGATTCACCTGGAAAGATATGTTAACCCTTTCTGCTACAGTTGATATTCGTAAAGGAGGTGATATCTGGAATGGAACCAGAGGTGCTTTAACATTCTTCGGAAGAACACCAAATACTATTAGTGCATTAGAAGCTCCAAGTGCTTCAAATAATTACCTGCGTTTTGATACTGCTCATGTGTTTGAAGGAGTAAAAGGACATGTGGATGCTGATGGCAATTTGGTACTTGGTGATGGAAATAATGATACTAAAGTAGCATTGGACCAAGGATGGTACCAAGGTAATGGTGGCGGGTTCGGAAGTCAATCAGAAGACTTTGTTGAAGATGGTTCTTATATAAAATTGCGCGAATTGGCATTAACCTATTCATTCAGCAAAAAATGCTTGAAAGGAACACCAATTGCCGGATTAGATATTTCATTCATCGGTCGTAATTTGTGGTTAAGTACTAAGTATACCGGTATTGATCCTGAAACCAGTTTAACCGGTTCAGGTAACAGTCAGGGTATGGATTACTTTAACATGCCAAATACAAAGAGTTATGGTTTCAGTTTAAAACTTACTCTCTAATCTTAACCCTCTAAAAAACTAATCAAATGAAAACTAATAAACTTTTCATACTCGGAGTTGTGGTGATGTTTATGATTACTTCAATATCCTGTAAAAAATTCATTGATGTAAATCAGAATGAAGATTTACCATCTACTGTTCCACCTAAGGTATTGCTTCCTTCAGCTGAAGGGTCACTTGCCTATTCAATGGGAGGTGATGCTTCGCGATATATAAGTGTATTTATGCAATATGTTACTGGTGCTTCGCGCCAGTTTTACAGTTACAATAAATACAGTTTAACCGAAGAAGATTTTAATAATCTTTGGAATAACATGTTTGCTGATAATTTAAAAGACATGAATTCAATTAATGTCTATGCGAAAGATCATCCCGGTCAGTATACTGCTTATGATGCTGTTGCAAAAATTTTGACAGCATATTCATTAAGTCAGGCTTCTGATTGGTGGGGTAATGTTCCTTATTCTGAAGCATTTTTAGGCTTTGATAATCTGACTCCTAAGTTTGATTCACAGGCAGATGTTTACATCAAAATGCAAGCATTGTTAGATGATGCAATTGATTCTATTGATTATGAAGTTAACACAGCTGGTGATGATTTAGGTTATCCTGGAGATGTTGGCGAAGATTTTCTATACGGTGGGGATTTAGCTCTATGGACTTCATTTGCTAATGGGTTAAAAGCACGATTGCATTTACATTTATCAAAAGTTGATGCTACTAGTTATCAAAATGCTTTAGATGATTTAGCTGCTGGTGGTTTAACAGGCAACAGTGATGATGCTCAATTTACATTCTCTGAAACTGCAAACAGTCCTTGGTCACAATACATCGAAAACAGAGATGACATTGCTTACGACGGATCTTGTTTGCAAGGTATGCAAGCTTTAAGTGATCCTCGTTATGCAACTTATATTGATACTGCAGGTGATTATTGGGGAGTTGGGTATTTAAACGCTAATTTTTCTGCATATAGCGCCGCAGTTCCTTTCTTCACTTATGCCGAACAAAAATTCATTGAAGCTGAATGTAAATTAATGACTGGTGACGATGCCGGTGCTGATGCAGACTTTAAATTGGCAATACAAGCTAGTATGGATAGAATGGGAGTTCCTTCTGGTGAAGCAGTTACCTATATTGGAGCAAATGGCACTTTAGCTGGAACGCAACAAGAAAAACTTGCACAGATCATATATGAAAAATATGTTGCCCTATTCTTACAAACTGAATCATGGTCTGATTACAGAAGAACCGGTTATCCTGCATTAACTCCAAATCCTGATGGAGTAATCAGTTCTATACCAAGAAGGTTTGTTTATCCAACAAACGAAAATGTTTACAATCCAAATTGTCCTCAGGGGTCAACTTTATTATCTCCAAAATGTTATTGGGATCTATAGTGAAATCTGAAATCTGATTTTTTAAAAGCCGCTCCAATATTCGGAGCGGCTTTTTTTATTCCCGAGTTTCATTCTTTCTTTGAACACAATTTGACATGAAAGCAAACTGCCTTGCCATTGATTTTGGAAATACACTGATAAAAATCGGACTATTGGTCAATGATGAATTAATGGAAGTTATTGAATTTAAAGATTTGTCAGTGAAACAATTGAAAAAAATCATTGAAGAATTCAAAATTAAATCAGCCATTATTTCTTCAGTAACAGGAAAATCAAAATCAATTGAAATAGAAATAAAAAAAATAATTCCAACAATTATTCTCTCTGAAAAAACTTCAGTTCCTGTTATCAATTTATATCAGGAGAAAAAAAAATTAGGAAAGGATAGACTGGCAGGTGCTGTTGCAGGAAGTAAAATGTTTCCGAAAAAATCTGTTTTAATAATCAATTGCGGTACATGCATTATTTATGATTTTGTGAATGTGAAAGGCGAATACCTTGGAGGAAGTATTTCTCCCGGATTGGAAATGCGATTAAATGTGCTGCACGCTTTCACCAGCAAACTTCCGAAAATAAAAAAAGCAGTTCCCGAAAAATTTATTGGCAGTACAACACAACAATCCATCTTAACAGGAGTCGTATTCGGAATTTCAAAAGAAATTGATGGAATGATTAACGAGTACAAAATGGATTACAAGGGTTTAAAAGTGATAGTTTCAGGAGGAGATTCCTCAATGTTTGTTCCCCACCTTAAAAACAAGATATTTGCCGTCCCTCAAATTGTTTTACAGGGTCTATATCAAATACTAAAGTTTAATGCACATTAACTTCAAAAGTTCAGCTCTCCTTTTTTCTATTGTATTGATTTCTTCATTGGCTTCGGCACAGGAGAATAATGTTTTGACCAGATTTGGTATTGGTGAATTTAAAAATCCATCATCAGCAAATTTGCGTGGTTGGGGCGGATTAAGTTGCGCTTATAATAGCAATCGAAATTACAACAACGATAATCCGGCAGCACTTGGGTATTTAAAAATGTCGAGTTTTCAGTTTGCAGCTTTCGGTGATTTTTTATCAGTGAAAACCAATTCAGCATCAGGAAAATTCGGTTATTCCTCTCCTGAATATTTATCATTGGCTGTTCCGTTGAAAAAAAATAAAGCCGGACTTGCTTTGGGGCTTCAAAGTATGAGTCGGGTTAATTATGATATCAGACAAATTAACGATACATCTGAATTCATTGGCAGTTCATTTAATGCATATACCGGAAGCGGTGGAACTTATAAAGTATTTTTAGCTTCGGGAATACGGATTAAAAATTTGTCATTAGGATTAAAAGCAAATTATTTATTCGGAACTTTAAAATATGTTAATATTCTGTTTTTAACTGATTCAGCAGTCAATGCCTATTATTCTCGGAGTCAGGAATCAAAATCTTTCGGGGCACTTATTTTAGAAGGAGGAATTCAATTTCAACATGAGTTTAAAAATAAAAACAGGTTGAGCTTAGGTGCAAACGGAAACTTGCAATCAAACCTTTCGGCTCATCATGATTTATTATTTGAAAGATTGTTTTATGCAAATAGCGTTTTAACAGCAAACGATACTGTATACAATCAATCTGATGTAGCAGGAGATGTTATTTTACCAATGCAGATTGGCGTTGGATTCATTTTTTCAAAAATCAAAGAAGTACAAAATGAAAAGTGGGCTGCATGGTCTGTTGGTGCTCAGGTAAATTTTGGAAGCTGGTCTAACTATAAATCATTCGGCGAGGTTGATTCATCGGTAAATAAATTAAAAATTTCAATTGGGGCCGAATTAAATCCAGGTAAAGGTTTTTATGATTCATATTTTAAAAATGTAAGTTACCGAATTGGCGGTTATACAGGGGTGAATTATATATCACTCAATGGAAATAATGTTTCGGAAAAAGCAATTACACTTGGATTTGGGTTGCCGGTTCGCCGCAATGCATCTGAATTAAACTTATCTTTTGATGTAGGAACCTGCGGAAATCTTTCTCAGAATAACCTGCAACAATTTTTTGTGAAAGGAACATTTGCCATAACCTTAAGCGATTTTTGGTTTGTGAAACGGAAGTTTGAGTAGCGAATGCAAAAACTAGTTTTAATAATTTTTCTGTTGCTGCCAGTGTTTTATTCTTGCGAAAATGATATAACAGAAATAAATAAAATTGCCTCACCGGAAGATGCACAAATTGAAGTCGGGAAAAAAATAGAATTGCTTTACAGCAGCAATGGAAAAGTGCGAGCCAGATTAATTGCTCCTGAACTTTTACGGCATAGAACTAAAACCCCATTTACTGAAATGCCAAAAGGTTTAAAGATGTATTTCTATAACGATTCAATGGTTAGTGAAAGTAAATTGACTGCCAAGTATGGCATCTCTTACGAAAAATCAAATGAGATGATAGTGCGCGATAGTGTGGTGGTAATAAATTTGAAAGGAGAAAAACTAGAAACTGAAGAGCTTGTATGGAACGAACAAACTCAAAAAATTACCAGTAGTAAGTTTGTTAAAATTCAGACAAAAGATGAAATAATTTATGGGGATGGTATGGAAGCAAATAGTGATTTAACTAATTACAAAATCAAGAAGATAAGAGGCACTATACGATTAAAAGAGAATCCCCTTAACCAAAAGTGATTTTAGCATAAATAAGCTGTTTTTTATTTGATTCTAGCTTCATTTTTCTTATCTTAAGACATATTTATTCTTCATTTGGATATTCAACCGAATAAATTTTTCTTTGCACTCCTTCAAAAAAATGGAAACTCTATTAATATGGCAATGATTCAGATTATAAGAAATAAATTAGGACCTGCGATTGTAATAATTATTGGACTAAGTCTTGGTCTATTTGTATTACAAACCGCTTTGGATTCCAACACAGGGTTACTTAGTGGTAAGGGGGACACAGTGGGAACAATAGATGGAAAAAAAATAAACATCAGAGAGTTTCAGGCTAAAGTTGATACTTCAATTGAAGCGTATAAATTAAACAGCAACAATAAAAACTTAGATGACAATACTATTTTCTCGCTTCGTGATCAAACATGGAACCAGATGATAAGTGATTATTTAAATAATCGCGAATTTGATGCATTAGGTATTACCCTACCTAAAGATCAGTTGCAGGATTTATTTTTTGGTGCTGACCCTTATCCCGAACTAAAAAAATCATTTACTAATCCAAACACGGGGCAGTTTGACCCAATGGCGGTTAAAAATTACCTTGATAATCTAGATAAAAGTGTGCAGGGCGAAGATGTTGCTGAGAAGCAAACCCGTTGGGCAAGTTTTCAAAAGTATGTTCTGAATGATGTTATAACAGGAAAGTATAAGACACTTCTAAAAAATGCTGTTTATGTACCAAAATGGCAAGCTGAAATGGAATACAACGATAAAGAAACAAAGTATTCAATTCAGTATGTTAAAATTCCTTTCACTGACATGGCTGATTCAAGTATAAAGGTGACTGATGCAAATATTCAGGAGTACATTAATCGACATAAAGAACAGTACAAGCAAGATGAGACTCGCAAAATTGAATATGTAATTTTCAGTGTTCAGCCTTCAGCGGCTGATACTGCAAAAGCATTTAAATATGTTAATGATTCATACGAACATTTTGTAGCAACACCGAATGATACTGATTATTTCCGCCGGTATGGAGATCGCGCTTATGATAAAATGTATTATAACCCTTCCAAACTAAGCAGCAAATTGTTACAGGATACTTTAAGCAAAGTTGCTGTTGGGTCGGTGATACCTGTTTATTTTGAAGAGGGATCATACAAAACTGCAGTTTTGATTGACCGAAAAATGATGCCAGATTCGGTTAAGGCAAGTCACATACTTTTCTCAACTCAGAATGGTGCTGACTCTATTAAAGTTCTTGCAAAAGCTGATAGTGTGTTTAACGCTATAAAAGGCGGTGCAGCGTTTGAAGAATTAGCTGCAAAATATAGCGATGATAAAGGATCAGGAGCAAAAGGCGGTGATCTGGGCTATATAAAATACGGTATGACTGTTAAGAAATTCAACGATTATTTATTTGAAACAGGTAAAGTTGGGGAAGTTTCAATGGTTAAAACTGAATTCGGTTACCACATAATTCGTATGACTGAGTCACCGGCTCCAACAGCTCAAGTGCAATTAACAACCGTAACGCGTCATGTTGAATATAGCAGTACAACTGCAAACTCAATTTATGATAATGCCACCAAATTTTTAAATGAGCATTCAACTCCTGAGTTATTTACTAAAGCAATGCAGGACCAGAATCTGAATAAGCAAACAAACGAACAAACCAAAAAGAACGATTTTCAGATTCCAGGTTTGACCACTGCAAGAGAAGTAGTTAAATGGTCTTATGGAGCTGAGAAAGATGCAATTTCTTCAGTCTTTACATTAGGAGATAATTATGCAGTCGCTCATCTTGTTTCAATTTCACCTGAAGGAACAGGAACAGTTGAAGCACTTCGTTCTCAGGTTGAACCTCTTGTTCGAAATGAATTGAAAGGAGCAGCAATAGCTGGTCAGGTTAATGCATCTGTTGCATTGAATGCTACATTAGAATCACTGGCTCAAAAATTTAATAAAGAAGTTTCTTCAGGTGAAAATATGGCTTTTGGTGATGGCTATTTTAACAATATAGGTTTCGAACCAAAACTAAATGGCGCACTTTCAACATTGAAGGAAGGAGTTATTTCTAAACCTATTGTTGGCCGTAATGCAGTGTTTGTTTTGAAATTAACTGCAGCAGCAACAAAACCTCAACCAATTGCTGATTACAATCAATACAAGCAACAAATTTCTCAATCTGTTTCACCTCGTTTTGAATATGGCTTTACTGATGCCTTGAAAAAAATGATTACAATTGTAGATGACCGTTATTTGTTCTTCTGATATTGAACCGAATTTATTTCGTTGTGTTTAAATAAAGCAACGATAATAATGGAAAATATAAATCCAATCATAAATAAGGTCGCCTCGAGCGACCTTATTACTTTAGACCTGGAAGAGTTTTATCCTTCAGGTGAAACAGTTGTATTCGATCTGAAAGATTTTCTATTCAAAGGACTTGTATTAAAAGAAAAAGATTTTCGCGAGGCGCTTAAAATTTTTAATTGGGGACAGTACCGGAATAAAAATGTGGCTATCACCTGTTCTGTCGATGCCATTGTGCCAATTTGGGCTTTTATGTTGGTGGCTGTTAATCTGGATGGCATAGCGAATTATTACCGTTTTGGTTCAGAAATGGAATTATTAACTGATATATTTTTTCAAAATCTGAATAAATTAAATGTCGAAGATTATCGGAATAAAAAATTATTAGTTAAAGGTTGTAGTGATAAAGAAGTACCAGCTTCAGTTTATGTAGAAGTTGGAAGACTGCTCTTACCAGTTGTTAAAAGCCTAATGTATGGAGAGGCATGCTCAAATGTTCCGTTGATGAAACGGAAATAATTGTTTGTAATAACCAATTCAATTGGTTGTTACAAGTAATTTTTTGGCTTTTTTTTCGTTACTTTGCTTGATATGAATCGCAAGAGAATTATTTCTATTTCTGGTTTTGTTGGCCTGTTGTTAATTCTTGGGCTATTTATAGGAGCAAAGAAAATTGACAACATTGGACGACCAATTAATTACCGATATAGTAATCTTCGGTCACCATTTGACAATAAAACCTATCCGGTTAAAATTCCTGATAGCCTTGATTTTGCAGGGGAATCTGTACCACTATTTGATTTTGATGTAGTTGAGCGTTTAGATCGGGAATTGATAGTAAATACTTACTGGCATTCTCGCACCATTCTAATTTTGAAGGAAATGAAACAGATTGGTTCAATAATCCGACCCATAATGAAAAGAAATGGGTTGCCTGATGATTTTATTTTTTTAGCAGTTGCAGAGAGTGGGTTACAAAATGATGTGGTTTCGCCGAGTGGTGCTACAGGAATATGGCAATTTGTTACAGGCACAGGAAAAAATTATGGGTTGCAGATAGATGAGTTTGTGGATGAAAGATTGAATTATGAAAAGTCTACTGAGGCAGCTTGCGAGTATTTGAAAGAATCAAAAGAACGATTTGGAAGTTGGACCTTAGCAGCAGCAAGCTTTAATATGGGCCAGGAAGGATTGTCTCGATCAATGAAAAATCAAAAAGTGGGCTCCTATTATGATTTGTATTTAAACAATGAAACCAGCAGATATATATTTAGAATACTGGCATTAAAAGAAGTGATGAAGAATCCTCAGTCTTATGGATTTTATGTAAGCTCTACTGATTTATACCCAT
>Ga0209596_1002385_pt1 | contig 15505 bp, 12 predicted proteins | sample M_130807_MF_Meta_FD_187314 | JGI IMG/M metagenome (GOLD analysis project Ga0209596, IMG submission 187314) | Freshwater microbial communities from Lake Montjoie, Canada to study carbon cycling - M_130807_MF_MetaG (SPAdes) (version 2) | ecosystem: Environmental > Aquatic > Freshwater > Lake... | reverse complement strand
CATCACCTTCTGTATGGACAAGAACTTGCCCATCGTTGTGTTTGACCTCTTGGTTCGTGGAAACGTCAAGTCCATTCTCCGAGGTGAACAAATAGGTACGCTGGTCGGGTGATCGAAGAAGCCACCCTCGAAGCCATCGACAAGATGGAACGAGCAGTGGAACATGTCCAGTCTCAGTTCTCCTCTGTCCGAACTGGTCGCGCTAGTCCGAGCCTTGTCGAGAAGCTGCTCGTTGAGTATTACGGCTCAACTGTTCCTTTGCAGCAGTTGGCCGGATTCCAAGTTCCCGAGGCGCGCACTCTTGTGGTGAAGCCACATGATCGTGGATCTCTCGGAGCCATTGAAAAGGCAATTCGTGAAAGCGACCTTGGACTTAATCCTTCGAACGACGGCATCATCATTCGCTTGTCTATTCCTGTGCTGACCGAAGAGCGCCGTAAGGAATATGTAAAAATCGTGAAGAACATGACTGAAGATGGGCGAATAGCTGTGCGTAACATTCGCCGCGACGCACGTAAACAAATGGAAACTGCAGAGAAGAACTCCGATATATCGAAAGACGAATTGGACAGAGCTGAGAAAGAGCTCGACAAGCTCACGCAGGACCACATTGAACTAATCGAAAAAGCTTTTGCCCGTAAGGAACATGAGCTGCTCGAGGTATAAAAACGATGGCAACTATGGTTGTCAACGAACGCCCGAAAGGGGAACAACATGAGTGATGACATTTGGCGCCGCCGAGACAACACCGACAGTAACGACTCGTCCGGATACGGAACCGATTTTGGTTCTGATTTCGGAACTGTGCAGTTTGCTGACGACCCGACAGCTGAACCGGTGCTTAGCTTCGGTGATGCCGAAACCGGCAATCTTCCGCATTGGACAGAGCCTGCAACTGGCGAATTGCCGTCAACAGAAGACGACACCGATGTGTGGGGCACATTCCAAGAACCAAGTGAGCCCACTCGTCGTCCAGACCACATCACTATCGGAACTGACCCAACTGACGAACGCCGCCGTGCGTCTCGCGATGTAACTGCAGATTTCGGTATTGATCCATCTCGCGACATCACAGGTGGCGTTCCACGCGGTCGCGCACCGCAAGTGCGCCGCTCTGGCCCTCGCGGTACTGGTGGTAGCACTGGTCGTGACATGCCAACAGCTGTAACCACAGGACTTATTCTTCTTGCAGTTTTCTTGGGTGCAATCATGTGGCGTCCAGCCGCAGTGATGCTTATTGTCGTCGCAGTTGTTGCTCTTGCAGCAGTTGAGTTCTTCAGTAAAGTAACCGAGAAGGGTTATAGGCCTGCAACGTTCGCCGGAATTTTGACATGCGTCGCTGCACCTATTGCCGCCTATTGGATTGGTGATGCGTCATTGCCACTGGTGTTTGCATTTGGATTTCTTGCAACCTCAATTGGGTTTATCGGTAGCAGCAGTGTCCATAGTGGTCCTATGCCTAACGTTGCAATCACAAACATGGCGATGACATGGATCGGACTGTTTGGTTCCTTCGCTGCTTTGATTCTTCGCTATTCAGTCAACGGGGGCCTCGCTCACGCAGGAACCGACACATTATTCATGATAGTCATTGGCGTGATTGCTAATGATGTCGGTGGATTATTTATTGGCGCATCGATTGGCAAAACACCATTGCGCGAATGGATCAGCCCGAATAAGACCATTGAAGGTGCAATTGGTGGAGCTATCGCAACACTTGTTGCAGTCATTGTGTTTGGTTCTCAAAACGGAACATGGAACTCCATGGGCGAATGGATTGCGTTGACAATTGTTATTGCAGTAATGGCGCCAATGGGGGACTTGGTTGAATCAATGTTTAAGCGCAATCTTGATGTCAAAGATTTTGGCACAATCATTGCGGGGCATGGTGGGGTACTTGACAGGTTTGACGGATTCTTCTTCGTTCTTCCTGCGGCGTATTACCTCATGTTGGTTATCAGCCCTTGGGCATAACTCGCGTTGCAATTGCCGGATCTTCTGGGTCCATCGGTACGCAAACAATTGAAGTTGTACTGGCAGAGCCAGACAAATATCGCATTACAGCACTTGCCGTTGGTTCGTCGTCGGATGCGGTGATTGCGCAAGCACGACGTCTGAACCCCGAACTTGTTGTCGTCACTGACGAAGTACTTCGTTCTGCAGTTGCTGCGGCTCTTCCTGGCATATCTGTTACGGGAGTTCTTGCTGATGTTGTCAACGTTGCAGATGTGGTTATCAACGGCATCGTGGGCTTTGCCGGATTATCCGTAACCCTTGAAACTTTACGCGCCGGGAAAACACTTGGCTTGGCCAATAAAGAAAGTCTCATTGCTGCTGGTCCCGTGGTGCAACCCCTGCGTGCGACGCCAGGAGCACAGTTGGTTCCGGTTGACAGTGAACACTGTGCAATCCATCAATGTCTGCGCTCATCGTCTCGTCCAGCATCAGAAGTGGCCCGCATCGTTCTTACCGCAAGCGGTGGCCCGTTTCGTGGTCGTTCAGCCGAATCGCTTGCCACAGTCACGGTCAATGAAGCATTGGCGCACCCCACGTGGAAGATGGGGCCGAAGATCACGATCGACTCTTCTACTCTCATGAATAAGGGCCTTGAAGTAATTGAAGCACATGAATTATTTGGTACTTCGTTCGACAATATTGAAGTTGTTGTTCATCCACAATCAGTCGTGCACTCAATGGTGGAATTCACCGACGGTTCAACAATTGCGCAATTGTCAATGCCAGATATGAGATTGCCAATCGGTTACGCGCTCGGGTATCCGCATCGCATTGCAACGCCGTTCGGACGCATTGACTGGTCCACTTTGTCGCGTCTTGATTTTGAACCACCTGACAGAAAAACATTTGTATGTCTTGATCTGGCCTATGCAGCAGGTCGAGCCGGGGGCACTGCGCCAGCTGCATTGTCAGCTGCCAACGAAATTGTGGTTGAAGCGTTTCTTGCTGGTCGAATCACGTGGTCTCAGATTGGAATTTTTGTGTCGCGGGTGATGGAAAAGTTTGTTGTTACTGTGCCAACATCGGTTGACGATGTTCTTGATGCAGATGCACAAGGACGTCGATTAGCCACAAAGGAGTTATCACGATGAGTGATTTTTACCACCGATTTCGTGCCGAAGTAGCCGCTGGTGGCGCTGTAGACGAGGCGGTGTCGCCCATGGCAACGCGCAACGGCAAAGCCACCGGAATCATCATGATTGCCTTGCTTGCATACTTGGCATTCAAGAATCCGTGGACCTTTGTGTTTGTTGTCGGGCTTCTTTTTTCAGTGTTCTTACATGAAGTGGGGCATTTTTCTACCGCCCGTCTGACTGGAATGAAAGTCACTCAGTTTTTTATGGGCTTTGGTCCACGAGTGTGGAGCCGTACAAAAGGTGAAGTGGAATATGGCGTTCGTGCGTTGCCGCTCGGCGCTTTTGTTCGCATTATCGGAATGAACAACGTTGATGAAGTCGATCCGGCTGATGAATCACGCGCATATCGTTCTCAAACTTTTCCTCGGCGATTGTTGGTTATTACCGCAGGGTCTCTGATGCACATGGGAATCGCCTTTGTGTTGTTCTTTGGTGTGTACACATCTGGTGGTCGTCAACAAAACACTGGCATCTCCACAATCAGAGGTCTCGATACGGTGAACAGCCCCGCCTCGTCTGCCGGCATTTCAGCTGGTGATGTTTTGGTCTCCATCGGAGGAATAAAGGTGTCTGATTACAACAGTGTGGCTGGAGCAATACAAACATTCTCAGTCGGTGAGTCCGTGCCTGTTGTGTTCGAACATGCGGGCGTTCGTCAATCGCGAAACATCATTCTTGCTGCACATCCCACAAAACCTGATCGGGCGTATCTCGGAGTCATGGCAGATGACTGGGGTTGGAAACATCTTGGAGTCGTTGAATCTGTTGGGCAATCAGTCGCTGATATAGGTACAACCATCACTGATTCTGTAAAAGGGGTGGCGGTAGCTCTCAACCCCATGAACTCAATTCGCCATCTCACTAAATCACCAGAGGCCACCCTTGCAACGCGTCCCACCACGGTGGTCGGTGTCAGTGAGTTCAGCGGCACGGTTGGTCGCTCTGACGGATTGAAGGGCGTGCTTATTCTGCTTGCCAGTATCAATGTTTTTGTTGGTGTTTTCAATATGTTTCCTTTGCTGCCATTCGATGGCGGACATGCGGCAATCGCCATTTATGAACGTGTGCGCTCTCGCAAAGGGCGACTGTACAAAGCAGACATCAACAAGATGGTTCCGTTGGCCACCTTGGTGGTCGGGCTTTTGTCACTCTTGCTTCTCACTGGTTTATACCTAGATATCACTCAACCACTCGGGTAATCGGCCGCGGAACTGACAGACTGAGACACATGTTCGAGCGTCGCAATACTCAGCAAATCATGGTGGGCAAAGTCCCTGTCGGTGGGGGGTCTCCCATCACGGTGCAGTCAATGACCACCACGAAGACCGCCGATGTTGAAGGCACGCTGCAACAGATCTATGCATTGGCTGCTGCTGGGTGCGACATCGTGCGTTGCACGTGCAATGACCAAGAAGCTGCAGAAGGTCTCGCGCAAATTGTGCCGCGTTCACCAATTCCGATCATTGCTGACATTCATCACCAATACAAAATGGCACTTGCTGCAATGGAGGCAGGTGTTCATGGTCTTCGTTTGAACCCCGGCAACATTCGTAAACCAGAACACATCAAGGCTGTGGCCTCTGAAGCACGTGATCGGAACTTGTCGATACGCATTGGTGTCAACGGTGGTTCTCTTGATCCGTCGCTGTATGAAAAATATGGTGGGCTGACTGCGGCAGCCATGGTTGAGTCAGCCATGCATGAAATTGCATACTTCCAAGAAGTTGATTTCAACCTCATCAAGATTTCTGTAAAAGCAAGCAACGTGCCACTAATGGTTGAGGCGTATCGCATGTTGGCCGATGCAACTGACATTCCATTGCACCTTGGAGTTACAGAAGCAGGACCACCTCCCGCTGGTCTCATCAAGGCCACCGCAGGAATTTCCACTCTGCTTCTCGAAGGCATTGGCGACACCATTCGGTACAGCCTCACTGCAGATCCTGTTGAAGAGGCGCGCGCTGGTCGTCAACTGCTCGAGGCTCTCGGATTACGCGAACGCAAAAACGTTGACCTAATCGCATGCCCTAGTTGTGGTCGTGCTGAGATTGACGTGATTGATATTGCGAACAAGGCGCTAGCTGCTTTTGAAGATAAGAAGTTGCCGTTGCAGATTGCTGTGATGGGGTGTGTTGTTAACGGGCCGGGCGAAGCGCGCGAAGCTGATCTTGGTATTGCAGCTGGTAACAAGCGTGGTCATCTTTTTGTGAAGGGACGCAATGTCGCTGTAGTGCCAGAAGGCGAGATGGTGGAAGCATTAGTTGAGTGGGCAGAGTTCATTAACGAACACGGCACAGATGCTGCGATAGCTCGCGCCGACACAAAACTTGCAGAGCGCGAAGCAGCGAAAGATCGGTCTCAGCTAATGGATGAAAAAGGCGAAGACGTTAATCATTCAGCAGAAAAGATTGTGGAAATCCGAAAAGCGGTTCAGAACTAGTTCTGAGTGAACATCCAGGCGACATTGTGAGTGCCTGGAACAGGTGTGAAGTTATGCGATTCTCCGGCAGGCAACCATGTCATGTCGGGGCGTGCATCATCGCCAATAGGACCACAGAAGAATCGGTGAGAATGGCATGCCTCTACGTTGCGCAAGTTTTCCCACGACGTTGAAGCAACAGAGAAAGCTTCAGACGGCGACGAGTATTCAGTCCAGTGATTATTTTGTTTTGTTGTTGAGATTGGATGTTCCAGTGGGGACGTGTCAACGATTCGCAAGAGTTCAGCGACATCTACATGCTTCGTTGTGAAACCAGCACGCACCACGTTGTCTGAAGACGCCATGACCTCAATGCCTGCTCCGTGAAGATATGCGTGCAAGTTTCCGGCAGGAAGAGAAATTGCCTGACCAGGCTGTAAGACAATGTGATGCAACAACGGTGCAACACGTAAAGCTCGATCAGTGGGGTAGGCATCGCTGAGGCGAGACATCCAGCCAGGAACTGCATTCATGGACGGTGTTGTCCGTTGGTCAAATGCCCACAGCAGGTAGCCGTCAATGCCGTTTTGGTCCAGAACGTCGGCTTCCTCGTTCCAACCGAACTGTTGCAGACGCTCGATTGAGGCCTCAATGGTGTCAAACCCGCAGAGTGCTTCGAACTCTGTAAGGGCAATAAGTATTTCGGGTTTATCCGAAGGGTCCTTGTACACACGTTTCGGATCAGTGAGTGAAATGCCGGTTGCATTCTCACGGGCAAATCCGCGTTCGGCCTGTTGACGTGTCGGATGTGTTTGTAATGACAGTGGTGATGTGCAAGCGAGTACTTTGACAAGCATTGTCATCTCGCCTATCTCATCTGACAACAATGGTCCATCAGGAGAATCAAGTTTCGATGGTGCAGATGGGTGAGTACCGAACCACATTTCCGCCCATGGTTGTGAGTTGTTCGATAATTGAAATAGTTCTGGAATAAAAGTTGGGTCGCCCCAGTCGTAGTGCTGTGGCTCACCTATGACATGGCGAAACATTGTTTATCCTTCGCGCACCAATGCAACAATGCGTTGCACCGCATCGGCAAGTGGGACTGCTTCATTGGTGCCCGCATGGCGGTCGCGTAACTCAATGTTTCCTTCGGCAAGAGATTTCCCAACCACAACGATGGTGGGGATTCCAATGAGTTCTGCATCTTTGAACTTGACGCCGGGTGACACACCATTGCGGTCATCAATAAGAACTTCTAGTCCCTCCGCTTCAAGTTCGGCACCGAGTTTTTCGCCAGCAACGGTGATCTCATCGCCGTTCTTTCCTGTGACGACGATGTGTACATCTACAGGAGAAATCGCACGCGGCCACTTCAAGCCGAGGTCATCGTGGAACACTTCGGCAATTGAAGCAACAGCACGCGAAACACCAATGCCATACGAACCCATTGTGACCACTACTTGTTTGCCGTTTTGATCAAGAACTGAAAGGCCTAGTGTGTCTGCGTATTTGCGACCCAACTGAAATACATGACCAATCTCAATACCGCGCGCAATTTCCAATGGCTCGCGACACGATGGGCACGGATCTCCGGCTGCCACTTCAACAGCTTCAATCGTTCCGTCAGCAGTGAAGTCTCGTCCATTGACCAAATGCAGAACATGAGAACCAGCAACATTTGCACCTGTAACCCACTCGCTGCCAGCGACAACTGAAGGGTCTAGGAGATAGCGAATGCCAGTGGCGCTTGTTGCGCCGAGAACCTGTGGTCCGATGTATCCGCGAATAAGGCCAGGATGGTTGGCAAATCCTGCGTCATCAAGTGGCTCAACTTCAGATGGTGATACTTGTGCTTCAATTCGTTTGATGTCTGCATCGCGGTCACCGGGAACTCCAACAACCAGTACTTCTGTAGAGCCATCAGGATGACGCAACTGCAACACGACATTTTTCAATGTGTCGGAGGCTGCCCACGCTCGATCAGTACGCGCATGATTGGCGTTGAGGAAATCTACGAGTGAAGCAATGGTGGGGCAGTTAGGAGTCTCAACAACGGCGGTGGCTGCGTATGTGGATGTGTCGGGCGAAAGAACTGCAGTTGTAACTGCTTCGGTGTTCGCAGAGTAGTCACACTTAGTGCAACGAACGAATGTGTCTTCGCCTACTTCAATCGGAGCTAAGAACTCTTCGCTTGCAGAACCACCCATGGCGCCACTCATTGCCTTCACAATGACGTACGGCAATTTCAGGCGCGTAAAGATTCGTTCATATGCATCGCGGTGCGCGTTGTAACTTGCGGCTAGTCCTGCATCATCGATATCGAATGAGTAACTGTCCTTCATAAGGAACTCGCGGCCACGCAACAAGCCGGCGCGCGGACGTGCTTCATCGCGGTACTTCGTTTGAATTTGATACAGCGAGACAGGAAGATCTTTGTAACTGGAATACAAATCCTTGACGAGCAGTGTGAACATCTCCTCGTGGGTTGGTCCCAACAAGAAGTCGGCACCCTTGCGGTCTTTCAGGCGAAAGAGATTGTCACCGTATTCTTCCCAGCGACCAGTGAGCTCATAAATGTCGCGGGGGAGCATGGCTGGAAAGTGAACTTCTTGTGCTCCCATCGAATCCATCTCGTCTCGCACGATGGCTTCGACCTTGCGCAGGACCCTCCAGCCAAGGGGGAGCCATGTGTATCCGCCTGGGGCGGCACGGCGGATATAGCCAGCGCGCACCAGCAATCGGTGGCTAGGGACCTCGGCGTCGGCCGGGTCATCACGAAGGGTGCGAACGAAGAGTGTGGAGGAACGGAGCATCGGAGCGAAACCTTACTTTGCTTGGATATGATTGTCCCCGTCCTTTGAAGTTCGGTGAACCTGAGGCACGGGCTTACCCCCGTGCCTTTTGTTCTGTTAGAGCCAAGTTTTTGGCGGGAGAGGTGAGTCATATGTCGATCAATGTCGTAGAAGCAGTGACAGCCATGGTTGCTCCCATCTTGGCCGACCTTTCCCTTGAGCTATATGACCTTGAATTTGCCGGCGGCATTTTGCGCGTCACCATCGATACCCCAACAGGCCAAGAGTCGGGTGTTGATGTCGATCAGATCTCTCTCGTTACGCGCCTTCTTGGCCGCGAACTTGAACACGACGATGTTGTACCTGGCCGATTCACTCTTGAAGTCACAAGCCCAGGCCTCGAGCGCACCTTGCGTACCCCTCACCACTTTCAGCGCGAAGTCGGAAAAAACGTCACCATTCGTCTGGTAACCGAACTTGATGGCCGTCGCCGTTTCGCAGGCGCACTCATCGGGGCTACTTCCACTACAGCAAGTGTTCGCCTTGAGAATTCTTCTGACACTGTCGAAATTCCACTGTCGCTCATCGAAAAGGCAAAAACCGTTTTCGTTTGGGAGACCCAAGCAAAACCCAACTCTCCAGAGGCACGCGCCGCAAAGCGCAACGCCGCTGCCCAATCTGAATCCACCAACAATCAGGAGGTCAACACACAATGAGCAACCTAGATATGTCCGATGCAGTTCGTCTGCTCGCAGAACATCACGGCATCAGTATTGATGCTTTGTTGCAGGTATTAGTAGAGGCTCTTGCCACTGCGTACAAGAAGCGGCCAAATGCTGCCGATGAAGTCATCGTTGAGGTCAACCCAGAGAACCTCGACATGAAGTTCACCGCCTATGACGTGGATGAAGACGGCAACTGGGTAAACGAACGCGACGACACTCCGAACAAGCATGAACTTGGCCGTATTGCGGCTGCAACGTTCAAGCAAGTGATGAGTCAGCGAATCCGCGAAGTAGAACGCGATCGCAAATTCGAAGAATATGCAAACCGCGAAGGCGACCTTGTCACCGGAATCATTCAGCAGTCAGATGGCCGCTACGCATTGCTCGATCTTGGCAAAGTGGAAGCACTCTTGCCACAAGCAGAGCAAGTGCCATACGAGCGTCCAGAAACTGGTGCTCGTCTGAAGGCATACATCGTTGAAGTACGCAAAACTGCAAAGGGCCCACAGATCGTTGTGAGCCGTACGCACCCAGGTCTTATCAAGCGTTTGTTTGAGCTAGAAGTACCTGAAATTGCTGATGGAGTTGTCGAAATCAAGTCATGTGCTCGTGAGCCTGGCCATCGCACAAAGATTGCTGTTCTTTCTAACGATCCAAACGTCGACCCAGTGGGCGCTTGTGTTGGTGCTCGTGGTGGACGCGTACGCATGGTTGTTAACGAACTTCGTGGAGAAAAAATCGACATCGTTTCCTACTCAGAAGATCTTCATGATTTCGTTTCAAAGGCTTTGTCGCCAGCGAAAGTTACTGAAGTTCGTCTCAGTGAAGACTCCACTCAAGCAGATGTCATTGTTCCTGACTTCCAATTGTCTTTGGCGATCGGTAAAGAAGGACAGAACGCTCGTCTCGCAGCACGTCTTACTGGTGTTCGTATCGACATCAAGTCAGAAACGCAAGCAGTCAACGAATCAAACGGCATTTTTGAACCACGTCAATCACCGCGTAAAACTGAATACGCAGAGGGCGAATGGCGCAAGGACGACGAAACTGGCGAAATGCAATTCCACAACACTGACGGCTCTGTCGTAAGTGAACAAGAGTGGGCAGGCAACACGCCAGCGACAGCCGAAAGCACGGAGGCCTAACCCTTGCCAGTCAAGAAGATCCGAATCGCCGAGCTCGCAAAAGAGCTTGGCCTCACGAACAAAGAAGCACTCGATCTTTCAAAGACGATGGGCATCGACGTCAAGGGCGTGTCGTCCTCGATGGAAGAAGCTCAAGCTGACCGTGTTCGTCGTAAGGCCGTCAAGGACGGGTTGAAACGTGATGTTCAACCTGAAGAGGAGAAGCCTGCGAAGAAAGCTGCTGTCAAAAAAGCTGCTGTCAAAAAAGTTGACGCCGAAGATGGAAGCACACCAGCTCCTGTCAAAAAAGCTGCTGCTAAAAAGGCACCCGCTAAAAAAGCTGCTGCAGCAAAAGTAGAAGCAGCACCTGTTGTTGAAGCACCTGCACCTGTCGTGGTTATTGAAGCGCCTGCACCTGTCGTGGTTATTGAAGCGCCTGCACCTGCGCCAGTGGTTGAAGCACCTGCTCCTGTTGTCGAGGCTCCTGCTGCCGCAGTTGTTGAAGCGCCTGCACCAGTGGCTGAAACTCCAGTCGGTGAATCACGCGTGATCTCAAGTGGACGTCCAAGTCCGACAAGTTCGATTCCTCGTCCTCCAATCAACCCGATGCCGTCAGCGCGACCTGCGCCGTCGACTCGATCAACTCCTCCGGGAATGCCACCAACCGGTATGCCTCCTCGTGGCCCGAGTGGTCCTAGTGCCCCTGGCGCTCGACCCATTCCGCCTCCTCCTGGCCCAATGTCTGCAACTGGTCGTCCCATTCCGCCTCCTCCAGGTGGTCGCGTAGCTCCTGGTGAAGCTCGTCCTGGTTTCCGTCCTGGTCCTGGTGGCGCTCGCCCCGGACCTGGTGGTGCTGGTTTTCGTCCTGGTCCTGGCAGTCGTCCAGGCCCTGGTGGTCCTGGTGGACCTCGTACAGGTGGACCAGGCGGTCCTCGTACTGGCGGACCTGGTGGTCCTGGTGGACCACGTACTGGTTTTGCTCCTCGTACAGGCGGACCCGGTGGACCTGGCGGCCCTGGTGGTCCTGGTGGCGCTCGTCCCGGCGGCCCTGGTGCTGGTGGTCCTGGCGCAGGCGGTCCTGGTGGCGGTCCTCGTCCCGGTGGCGGTCCCGGTGGCCCACGTAACAACGGTCAGCGTCGTGCCCCTCGCAAGAAGTCACGTGCGCGTCGCAGGGCAGAGTTCGATGAACTGCAGCCGCAGTTCACTAGCTATTCAAATAGCAATGCACCAGTGCCTGAAGGCACCATCATCATCGAGCGTGGAGCATCGGCACAAGAGTTTGCACCGAAGTTAAACCGCACACCTGCAGATGTTGTTCGCTACCTGTTAGAGCACGGCGAAATGGTGACAGCCACCATGAGTCTTGGTGACGAGCAGATGGAGCTATTCGCTCTTGAAGTGGGCGCAGAAATTCTTCTCGTTGATCCAGGTCAACAGCAAGAAACAGAACTTCAAGCATTGTTCGACGACTCTGACGATGACGACGAATCAATGCAGCAGCCACGTCCTCCAGTCATCACTGTCATGGGTCACGTTGACCACGGTAAAACCACGCTGCTCGACCGTATTCGTTCAGCAAACGTTGTTGCCGGTGAAGCTGGTGGAATCACACAGCACATCGGTGCGTACCAAGTTGAAAAAGATGGCAAGAAAGTCACCTTTATTGACACTCCAGGTCACGCGGCGTTCTCAAAGATGCGTATGCGTGGAGCACAAGTCACTGACATTGTGGTTCTCGTAGTTGCAGCTGACGACGGTGTGATGCCGCAAACAATCGAAGCCATCAATCACGCAAAAGCTGCTGATGTGCCCATCATTGTTGCAGTGAACAAGATTGACAAAGACAATGCTGATCCTCAGCGCGTTCTTACTCAATTGGCTGAATACGAATTGGTTCCAGAGGCATGGGGTGGAGACACCATTGTCGTTGAAATGTCTGCACAGCAGAACCTCGGCATCGACGACCTGCTTGAACAACTCACAGTTATTGCTGAACTTGAAGAACTCACTGCAAACCCGGTTGGGCGCGCAAAGGGTATTGTTCTTGAAGCAAATCTCGACATTGGTCGTGGACCTGTTGCAACTGTTTTGGTCGACAAGGGAACACTCAAAGTTGGCGACCCAATCGTGGCAGGCGCCGCGTGGGGCAAGGTGCGTGCACTTATCAACGAGCGCGGTGAGCAGATCAAAGAAGCCGGGCCTTCGACTCCGGTGCAAGTACTTGGTTTGTCATCTGTTCCTCAAGCCGGTGATGAATTCCGTTCAGCACCAGACGAAAAGACTGCTCGTGTAGTTGGTGACGCTCGTGGACATTCACGTCGCGTGCTCAGCCAACGCGGAGACTCTCGCGTTCAAGGCGGAGTAAAGCTGGAAGATATCTTCAGCCAAATTCAGGCCGGTGAAGTGGCAACACTCAACCTCGTTATCAAAGCAGACGTTCAAGGTTCGCTCGAAGCGGTGTCTGAAAGTTTGCGCAAACTTGAGCGTCCAGAAGTCAAGGTGGCATTCGTGCACCGTGGCGTTGGCGGTATTACCGAAAACGACATCACGCTTGCAGCAACCACCAACGCAACTCTGATTGGTTTCAACGTTCGTCCGGACCGTAAGTCTCGTGACCTCGCAGAAACTGAAAAAGTTGAGATTCGTACCTACGAAATCATCTACAAACTTCTTGAAGACATGGAACGCGCAATGCTCGGTCTGTTGGCTCCTGAATTTGAAGAAGTGGTCACTGGTGAAGCAGAAGTGCGTGAGATCTTCCGTGTTCCGAAACTTGGCGCCATTGCCGGTTGTGTCATCCGTACCGGAGTCATCACTCGCGGTACCAAGGTGCGCTTCCTTCGTGACGGAACCATCATTTGGAAGGGTTCAATTCAGTCTCTTCGTCGCTTCAAGGACGATGTCCGTGAAGTACGCGAAGGCTTTGAATGCGGAATTGGCTTGTCTGACTTCCAAGATTTGAAGCCAGGCGACCTCATTGAAACATTCGAAGAACGCGAAATCGCTAGGGTTTAGCTATGGCTGACCTTGATTTTTTCTTCGACCCCGTGTGCCCATGGGCATGGATCACATCTCGTTGGGTTACTGAAGTGCAAGCACTTCGTGACTACAACGTCTCGTGGAAGTTCATCTCTCTCAAGATTTTGAACGAAGACAAGATGGATTACGCATCGATGCCCTCTGGCTACAAAGACGTACATGCAGCCGGAACTTCTGGTTTGCGCGTTGCAGCGAAGGCTCGTTCTGCTGCTGGTAATGATGCTGTCGCAAAGGTCTACACCGCGCTTGGCTTCAGCTTGCACAACAAACAAGAACGTGAACTTTTTGTGGCTGACATCGAAGGCCACATTGCAAAATTGCTGGCAGAAGCTGGACTGCCTGTTGAATGGGCATTATCTGCCAACGATGAGTCATTTGACCGCCTCATTGCTGATGAGACCGCAATGGCGCTTGAACGTGCGGGAAAAGATGTGGGCACGCCCATCATTACTTTCAATCCTGGTGGCCTTAAAGAGGCCTCGTTCTTCGGACCAGTCATCTCCACCATTCCTCGGGGCGAAGATGCCACGAAATTGTGGGATGCCATTGAAACCATTGCGACTGCCTCAGGTATGGCAGAACTCAAGCGCTCACTACGTGCGCGCCCAAGTTTCGACTAATCATCTTCTAGTGTTGTCGGCATGAAGGTCGTTTACACCCCAGCGCACCTTTTGCATGATCCGCATACGGAGATTGAAAAGGGCACTGTCCATTCGCCATTCGAACATATTGGCCGCGGTGAAATCATTCGCGAAGTGTTGTCTGCCGATTCTCGATTTGATTTACAGTTGCCGACTCAATGGGGGATTGACCCCATCAATGCAGTTCATGATTCGGGACTTCACCGCTTTCTCACCACTGCATGGCAGGAATACCAAAATGCCATTGGTCCGAGCCGTGAAGTAACTCCCGAAGTGTTCTATAGCCAAGCGCTGCGCAACAAGATGTCACTAGGCGAAGAACCAGCGTCAATTAGTGGCCGACTTGGTTGGTGGTGTTTCGAGACCACGACACCGTTGACAGAAGGAACGTATGAAGCTGCTCGTGGGGCAGTTGATACAGCAATGACTGCAATGCAGTTGGTTCTTGACGGCGAGAAGTCGGCGTACGGTCTGTGTCGTCCGCCAGGGCACCATGCCACCACATCTTTGTACGGCGGATATTGCTTCTTTAATAACGCAGCCATCGTGGCACACCATGTAGCTAGCACGCGCGGAGTCAAGGTGGTTGTGCTTGATGTTGACTACCACCACGGCAACGGCACGCAGGAAATTTTCTACGACCGCGACGACGTGATGTACGTATCACTTCATGCCGACCCTGCTCGCGCATACCCGTACACCATTGGTTATGCAGATGAGGTTGGTGCAGGCAAGGGCAGAGGGAGCAATATCAATATCCCGTTTGCTGCTCGTACGGGTGATGACGTGTATGTCAATGGTCTTGCTGATGTGATGAACAAGATTCATGCTTTCGGTGCAGAAATGATTGTTGTGTCTTTAGGTCTAGACACATTTATCACTGATCCGATTTGCGACATGTCAGTTACAACAGACGGCTTTCGTCGGTGTGGCGAACTGGTGAAGCAACTAGGGCTTCCTGCGGTAGTTCTGCAAGAAGGCGGCTACGACGTAGAGAAGCTCGGCATCAATGTGCAGAGTTGGCTCGTTGGTTTGGGCGCTTAAGCCTTCTTCAACGCGTCGATGACAGGTAACCAACGTGTTGGGTCTGCCTTGTATGGCGCATAGAAACTGAGACGGTCGATGACATCGCCGTAGCGAGAGATGAGTTCAGGTGCAACGCGCTCTGGTTCAGCAACAACTGCAAACGTGTTGAGGATCTCGTCGGTGATGAGATTTCCCATGTCCACCCATTTGCCCTGCTTTGACAGGCCATTGAGTTCGTCCTGTAGGCCGTCCCATCCGTGCAGTTCTAAAACGCCCTTATAGGCAGGAGTGGAACCGTAGAACGCAATTTGCTGACGAGTGCCCGCGGCTGCTGCTTCCATTTCTTTTTCGTTTGTACCGGTGACAACAAAGCTTGGTCCGACAATTTCGAACCCTTCCATTGTCTTGCCCGCTTTTGCACGACCACGGGCAAGTGCTGGCAAAGTGACTTCACGCAAGTAACGCTCTGTGGTGAAACCGTGGCACAAGAATCCGTCGCACACTTCGCCTGCAACTTCAGTCATCATTTCGCCGACGCCTGCGAGGAAAATCTTTGGTGGTCCGTATGGTGCCATCTCTGAAGG
>Ga0209596_1002384_pt1 | contig 15516 bp, 12 predicted proteins | sample M_130807_MF_Meta_FD_187314 | JGI IMG/M metagenome (GOLD analysis project Ga0209596, IMG submission 187314) | Freshwater microbial communities from Lake Montjoie, Canada to study carbon cycling - M_130807_MF_MetaG (SPAdes) (version 2) | ecosystem: Environmental > Aquatic > Freshwater > Lake... | reverse complement strand
TTGTAATTTTAAACATCTTGACTGCTATTTTAATGGCAGGTCTAATGTTTGTTTTTATTCTACTTTCTTTATTTAATTTATAAGCCTCACTTAAATTATATTTCAAATTATGCCTCAAGAAAATATTTCCAAAAACTTTTTAGAACTAGTGGCCATTATGGACCGACTAAGAGCAGAATGTCCTTGGGATAAAAAACAAACTATACATAGTTTAAGAAGTAATACCATTGAAGAGTTATATGAACTAGTGGACGCCATTATTGAAGAAGATTGGCAAGGTATTAAAGAAGAGCTAGGCGATTTATTATTACATATTTTATTTTATACCAAAATTGCTTCTGAAAAGAATGAATTCATTTTAGAAGAAGTGATTGCAGGTATTTCTAAAAAATTAATTCACAGACATCCGCATATTTATGGTGATGTAAAGGCAGAGACGGAAGAGCAAGTGAAATTAAATTGGGAACAGCTTAAACTAAAAGAAGGGGATGGTAAAAAAACTATTTTAAGTGGGGTGCCTAATAGTTTACCTTCTATGGTGAAGGCTTTAAGAATTCAAGAAAAGGTAAAACAAGTGGGTTTTGAATGGGAAAATAAAGAACAGGTTTGGGATAAAGTGAATGAGGAGATTGGAGAGCTGCAGCATGAGGTTGCGCAAAATGACTTAGAGAAGATGGAAGATGAATTAGGGGATGTATTTTTTAGCCTCATCAATTATGCGCGTTTTTTAAAAATAGACCCTGAGACCGCCTTAGAAAAAACCAATAAGAAATTCAAAAAGCGATTTGAACTCATGGAAGCTTATGCCAAGGACAATGGGCTAGACTTGGCTAAGTTGAGCTTGCTAGAAAAAGAGGCCATTTGGCAAAAGATGAAATAAGGCCTTTATTTCATCGAATTTTTAGCCTATTTCAAACCTATAAAGCCTAAAATTCCTTAGATTGTAGTGGTAAATTTAATCATTTAACCGTTCAGCTATGAATGCATTATTAGGCGTTATTTTTCATTTTATAGGTGGCTTTGCTTCGGGCAGCTTTTATATGCCTTATAAAAAAGTAAAAGGCTGGAATTGGGAAAGCTTCTGGATAGTGGGCGGTTTATTTTCTTGGTTAATTGTACCACCCCTTGCAGCATATTTAACCATACCTGGTTTTGTTGAAATTATTAAAAGCACAGGAGGTGCTGTTATTGCCCTTACTTATTTCTTTGGTATTTTATGGGGTATTGGTGGCTTAACCTATGGCTTAGGTGTTCGCTATTTAGGCGTATCACTTGGTAGTAGTATCATATTAGGTTTATGTATGGTATTTGGAGCAGTCATTCCTGCTATTTATTATGATTTTAATCCAGTAGCGGATAAAGATACATTTAGCATGATGCTTCATTCTGGTTGGGGCATAACGGTACTTATTGGATTATTAATTTGTATAGTGGGTATTATTGTAAGTGGTAAAGCAGGGGTGATGAAAGAAAAAGAACTAAGCGCTGCAGATGCCGCCGCCTCCAATACAGAATATAAATTTGCATTAGGCATGCTAGTCTCTATTGTGTCTGGTGTATTAAGTGCTTGTTTTAATTTTGGATTAGAAGCAGGACAAATAATGGGAACCATTGCCAATGATGCTTGGAAATTAGCGCATCCAGGCCAGGGTGAATTTTTATATCGCAACAATGTTATTTATGTGGTCTTATTATGGGGAGGTTTAACCACTAATTTTATTTGGTGCATGATTTTAAATGCACGTAACAAAACTTTTGGAGATTATACAAATAAGCAAACTCCTTTATTAAAAAATTATATTTTTTCAGCATTGGCAGGCACCACTTGGTTCTTACAATTCTTTTTTTACGGAATGGGAGAAAGCAAATTAGGCAATGGCCCTAGTTCTTGGATTTTACATATGGCCTTTATTATTTTAGTAGCTAACATGTGGGGTTTGGTTTTGAAAGAATGGAAGGGGGTTAGTAAAAAAACAAATATTACCATCATTGCAGGTATTGTTATAATTATCATTTCAGTATTGGTTGTGGGATATGGGAATAATAATCATCATTAATAAATAACAGTATAGTTATTTGAGACATTAAAAAAATTAACAGTGAAAGAGTTTAAGCATGTAAGTTATTTATGGGATGAAAAGAAAGCAGCGGCATTAAAAGGTGACGAAGTAGAATTATTAGTATACCGTTCTAATTTATTAGGGGCCGATTTGCGTTTAACAAATTATGGTGGGGGTAATACTTCTTGTAAGGCGATGGCCAAGGATCCTTTAACAGGAGCGGAGGTAGAAGTAATGTGGGTGAAAGGTAGTGGAGGGGATTTAGGCACGATGCAAAAAAATGGATTGGCTGCTTTATATATAGATAGACTAAGAAGTTTAAAAAATAGATATAAAGGTTTAGCACATGAAGATGAAATGGTAGAATTATTTAATCATTGTATTTATGATTTAGCTTCTAAGGCACCAAGCATTGATACAGCCTTGCATGGTTTTTTACCTTTCAAACATATTGACCATTTACATCCCGATGCAGCCATTGCTATTGCAGCTGCAAACGATGGAGAAAAAATTACTAAGGAATTATTTGGAGGAAAAATAGGATGGGTGCCTTGGCAAAAACCCGGTTTTGATTTAGGCTTACAATTAAAAGAATGTTTAGATAAAAATCCGGGTATCATTGGCATTATGCTAGGCTCGCATGGTTTATTTACTTGGGGTGATACTGCTTATGAGAGTTATGTGAATACTTTAGAGGTTATTGAAAAATGTGCAGATTATATTAATTCTAATGTAGCTAAAAAGGGAAATGTATTTTCAGGTCAAAAAATTAAATCAGCAGATGCGGAGCATAGATTAAATCAAGCAGCAGCATTAGCGCCTATCTTAAGAGGCTTTTGTAGTTCTGCTGCAAAAATGATTGGACATTTCACCGACGATGATCGTGTATTAGAATTTATTAATTCAAATGATTTAGCTCGGTTGGCTATGTTAGGCACCAGCTGCCCCGATCATTTTTTAAGAACAAAAATTTCTCCATTGGTGTTGAACTTAAATGCCACAGAAGATTTAACTGATCTAAGAGGGGTTAAGGAAAAATTAGCACCCTTATTTGATGCCTATAGAAAAATGTATGGCGATTATTATACTTCTTGCAAGCATGCCAATAGTCCAGCAATGCGTGACGCCAATCCGGTGATAATTTTATATCCAGGAATTGGTATGTTCAGTTTTGCTAAAGACAAACAAACGGCAAGGGTAGCTTCTGAGTTTTATATTAATGCGATTAATGTAATGAAAGGCGCAGAAGCCATTTCATCTTATACTTCACTTCTAAGACAAGAAGCTTTTAATATTGAATACTGGTTATTAGAAGAAGCTAAATTGCAAAGAATGCCTAAGCCCAAAACTTTGAGTGGGCGTATAGCACTAGTTACTGGAAGTGGAGGTGGAATTGGTAAAGCCATTGCAAAGAAATTTGCAACCGAAGGAGCCTGTGTTGTATTAACAGATAATCACGTTGATAGATTAGAAGAAGCCAGTCAAGAATTTATACAATTGTTTGGAAAAGATATGGTGGCTGCTTTTTTATTAGATGTAACAAGTGCTGTTACTATTCAAGCAACGGCAAAACAAGCGGCCTTGTATTTTGGAGGCCTAGATATTATTGTAAACAATGCAGGTTTGTCTATTTCAAAAACTATTGAAGACCATACCGAAGCCGATTGGGATTTATTATATGATGTGCTTGTGAAAGGACAGATGTTAGTGACACAGTCTGCAGTGAGCGTGATGAGAAAGCAAAATATGGGTGGAGATATATTAAATATTGTAAGTAAGAATGCCTTTGTAAGTGGCCCTAATAATGCTGGTTATGGATCGGCCAAGGCAGCACAATTACATTTAAGTAGGTTGAATGCTGCAGAATTAGGCAAAGATAAAATTAGAGTGAATGTCATTAACCCCGATGCGGTCATTGCGGGATCTAATATATGGAGTGGTGGTTGGGCGGAAGGCAGAGCAAAGGCTTATGGTATTAAAGTCGAAGAACTACCTGCTTATTATGCAGGAAGAACTTTACTGAATGAAATTATTTTACCAGAAGATATCGCCAATGCTTGCTTTGCTTATGTGGGAGGCTTATTAAATAAGTCTACAGGTAACGCTATTAATGTTGATGGAGGTATTGCAGCTTCGTTCGTAAGATAGTGTTTGTGAACTTGAACTGAGAAAAATAATAGACAAGTAAATTAGGGTATAGTATTGAATAATTAGAATTGAATAATAAAGATTGATGAAACAGATAGCATTTGAAATGAAATTAATTGCTGGCAATGAAGCTGAATATAAAAAGCGTCATGATAATATATGGCCCGAACTATATGCTTTATTAAAAACAACAGGCATTAGTGAGTATTCCATTTATTTAAATGAAGAAACAGGATCTTTATTTGGGGTGATGAAGATAGAAGATGATTTGGCATTAGACGCACTTCCTCAGCATCCTATGATGCAAAAATGGTGGGCTTATATGAAGGATATTATGTTGACGCACCCGAATGACTCACCCATTTCTATACCCTTAACCAATGTTTTTTATTTGCCCTAGTATAAGTTTTCGTAAAAAGATAAATTAATAAAGATGAGAATTGATAAACAACAAATAGACCAGCATAATACTGATTTGCAAAAAGTACATCAAAAAAGATTTGATTTTGCAAAGTCTGAAATAACAAATGCAGAATCTATTATTCAAAAACTCATTGATTTCAATGTGGCCATACCAAGTTGGGCATTGGGAACAGGAGGAACGCGTTTTGCCAGATTTTCAGGCGCAGGGGAGCCGGGTAACTTAGAAGAAAAAATGGAAGACATTGCCGTTTTACATGCCTTGAATAATTCTAGTGGTGCTATATCATTGCATATTCCTTGGGATATACCTTCTAATTATACAGCCATTAAAAAACTGGCTGCGGATTTGAATTTGAAATTTGATGCCATGAACTCGAATACTTTTCAGGATCAAAAAGGACAGGCCTTAAGTTATAAGTTTGGATCCCTTCAAAATACTAATAAAGCCATTCGCAAACAAGCCATTGAGCATAATATAGAAGTGATTAAACATGGTATTGAATTGGGTTCTAAAGCCTTAACGGTCTGGTTAAGCGATGGAAGTTGTTTTCCTGGCCAATTAAATTTTAGAAAAGCATTTCAAAATACATTAGAGGGCTTGCAAGAAATTTATGCAGCCTTGCCATCGGATTGGAAAGTTTTTGTTGAATACAAAGCCTTTGAGCCTAATTTTTATTCTATGACAGTAGGCGATTGGGGTCAGTCTTTATTATATGCCAATAAGTTGGGTCCTAAAGCTTTTACCTTAGTGGATTTAGGCCATCATTTACCAAATGCTAATATTGAACAAATAGTGGCCTTATTATTGATGGAGAAAAAATTAGCAGGATTCCATTTTAACGATAGTAAATACGGAGACGACGATTTAACTGTAGGAAGCATTAAGCCTTATCAATTATTTTTAATATTTAATGAATTAGTGGAAGGGATGGATGCAAGAGGCATGAATCATGCCACCGATTTAGGTTGGATGATTGATGCAAGCCATAATATAAAAGACCCCTTAGAAGATTTATTGCAATCTATTGAAGCTATTATGATTTCTTATGCGCAGGCTTTGTTAGTGGATAGAACTATTTTAAATAAAGCACAAGAAAATAATGATGTAGTAGCTGCACAGGAAATCTTGCAAAGTACTTTTAGAACCGATGTAAGGGCTATTGTAGCTGAAGCAAGATTAAGGGCTGGGGCTGCATTAGATCCAATTGCTTATTATAGAAATAATAAAATAAGAGAGTCATTAATTAAAGAAAGAGGGGTGAATAACATTGCTACTGGCTTATAATTATTTTTTCATGCATCCTATCCCAGTTATATTAATATTTGATATTGGAAAAACTAATAAAAAGCTTTTTGTATTCAATGAAGCATATAGGGTAGTTCATGAATTAAGTATCCAAGTTGTTGAAATCAAAGACGAGGATGGATTCGCCTGTGAAGATATAGTTACTTTATCTGAGTGGATAAAATCATCGGTTGCATTATTAAAGCAAGACAGTGCTTATACTATTAAAGCCATTCATCATGCTGCTTATGGAGCAAGCTTGGTTTATTTAAACGAAGAAGGGAAACTTATTGAGCCTTTATATAATTATTTAAAACCCTTTCAGCAATCTACTAAGAACTTATTTGAATCTAGCTTTGGCTCAATAGATGATATTTCATTGGCTACTTCATCGCCTTATTTAGGTAATTTAAATGCAGGCCTACAGTTATATCGAATAAAAAAGGAGAAACCTGCACTATTTCAAAAAATTAAATGGGCCTTACATTTACCTCAATATATTCATTATCTAGTTACAGATGAATTAGCGACAGACATTACTAGTATTGGTTGTCATACTATGTTATGGAATTTTGCACATCATAGTTACCATCATTGGGTAAAGGAGGAAGGATTGGATAAACTTTTCCCGCCCTTGAAAACTTCGGTGGGCTTGCACGATAGTTCATCTGCATTAATTCCTTATTTAAGTTCTTTTCATGAACCCTTTGTGCTTATTTCAACTGGCACTTGGTGTATTAGCTTGAATCCTTTTAATGAGATTGCTTTAACAACAAATGAATTAAAACAAGACAGTTTGTGTTATTTGACTTTCGCTGGAAGACCTGTTAAAGCCTCGCGTGTATTTAGTGGTAAAGAACATGAGCTAGGGGTGGAGGCTTTGAATAAGTATTATAATAAGCCTGCTGAATACTTCTCTACAATACATTATAATAAGTCAGTCTATATAGATGAAAATTTTATTATTGAAGACTTATTATCCTCTGAGGATTTTGAAACCGCCTATCATAATTTAGTAGCCAAGCTTGTAAGAAAACAAATAATAAGCACTAACTTAATTCTTGCTAATACCCAAGTGAAACGCATTTTTGTAGATGGAGGTTTTAGCAATAACGAAATTTTTATGAATATGCTGGCTACATCCTATTGCGAATTTGAAGTCTTTGCAGCGGCCATACCTCAGGCTTCGGCATTAGGTGCTGCATTATTAGTGCATCAAAAATGGAATACTCAAGCCATTCCTAATAACTTAATTTCTTTACAATATTATTCTACAAAAACAAACGAAAAGGGAAAACTATAAAAGTTAAATTTTTTTTAATATAATATACATCAAACTTATCTAAACTAAACTTATCTAAAACCTACATCACTAAATAAATACCTATGAAAAAACTCATTTTAATAACAAGCTTGCTGCTCATTTGTATGACTGCTATCTCGCAGGTTAAAGTAACTAGCTTGCTTACTGAAAATAAATTTAACCCTATTGGTATAGATATAGCGATTCCTAGATTTAGTTGGGCTATAGAGTCTGCTAAAAGAAATACAAGCCAAACTGCTTATGAAATAAAAATAACAGAGGGTAAGAAATTAGTATGGAGTTCTGAAAAAGTAAGCTCTAGTCAGTCTGTAATGATTGATTATGCAGGCCTTAAACTTTCATCTAATACAAAATATATTTGGCAGGTAAGGGTTTGGGATAACCAAGGAGCTGCTTCTCAATGGAGCAGTTCAAATTCTTTTCAAACAGCTTTATTTTCTGTTTCAGATTGGAAGGCTAAATGGATTGTACCAGGTTTTGGAGAAGCTTCTAACCGTCCTAGTCCTATTTTCAGAAAACAATTTGCTTCAAGCAAGAAAGTAGTATCGGCTATAGCTAATATTACTGCGCATGGCATGTATGAAGCGCAAATAAATGGACAAAGAGTGGGTGATGCTTATTTAACACCAGGATGGACTAGTTATGCAACGCGTTTACAATATCAAACCTATGATGTTACAAATTTAATGAAGACTGGATTGAATGCCATTGGGGTAAGCCTGGGTAGTGGATGGTACAGAGGTATTATAGGATTTTCAAACAATAAAGATTTTTATGGCAAGGACATTGCATTACTATTTCAATTAAATATTACTTATAGTGATGGCTCAAAAGAGGTAGTTATTTCGGATGATAGTTGGAAGGCCAATACAGGATCTATTGAGTATTCAGAAATATACAATGGCGAAACAGTAGATGCAAGAAAAGAAAAAGTAGGATGGGCAACTACCAATTTTAATGATGAGGCTTGGTTACCTGCAAAATTAGCCAGCTTTGATAAGGTAAATTTGATTGCTACGCAGAATGAACTCGTGAAAAAGCATGAGGTATTTAAGCCTATTAAAATATTTACCACCCCTAAAGGTGAAAAAGTAATTGATTTTGGTCAGAACCTTGTAGGCTGGGTAGTCATGAAAGCAAAAGGTAATGAAGGTGATAAAATAACTTTATCACATGCTGAAGTATTAGACAAAGTGGGTAATTTTTATACTGAAAACTTACGTGCTGCCAAAGCGCAGAATACTTATGTATTAAGTGGTATGGGGGTAGAAACATTTGAGCCTCATTTTACATGGCAGGGTTTTAGGTATTTAAGAATTGAGGGATACCCTGGAGAAATTACTGCCGATAATTTTTATGCAGTGGCTTTGTATTCTGATATGAAAACTACTGGTGACTTTACTTCTTCTAATACACTCGTGAATCAATTACAACATAATATCCAATGGGGTCAAAAGGGAAATTTTTTAGATGTGCCTACCGATTGCCCGCAAAGAGATGAGCGCTTAGGTTGGACAGGAGATGCGCAAGTGTTTTCTAGAACGGCAACTTTTAATATGAATGTGCATAGCTTTTTTGCAAAATGGCTAAAAGATTTAGCGGCAGATCAAAAAGAGGGTAAAGTACCTTTTGTGGTTCCTAATGTAATTGGCGCAGACGCTTTGAATAGCACGGGTTGGGCCGATGTAGCCACTATTATTCCTTGGAACTTATATATCGCCTATGGCGATAAGAAAATATTAGCTGATCAGTATGCTAGTATGAAGGCCTATGTTGAAAGTATTAATAAAGTAGCTAAAGATGATTTATGGAATTCAGGTTTTCATTTTGGAGACTGGTTATTTTACCGACCAGAAGATGACAATGATGGAAAATCGGCTGTGACAGATAAATATTTAATTGCACAATGTTTTTACGCGCACTCTACTCAACTAATTATTAATGCAGCAACAGTTTTAAATAAGAAAGAGGATGTTGCTTTGTATACAGCACAACTAATTAGGGTCAGAGCGGCTTTTATGAAAGAATATGTATCTCCAAATGGCCGATTAATTTCTGGCACACAAACAGCTTATACATTGGCCTTGAATTTTGATATGTTGCCAGAAAACTTAAGACAACAAGCAGCTAAAAGATTAGTAGATAACATTGAATCATATGGTAATCATTTAACCACTGGGTTTTTAGGTACTCCTTATTTATGTCATGTACTCACAAGATTTGGTTATACCAATGTTTCTTATAAATTATTATTACAAGAACAATATCCTTCCTGGTTATATCCAGTAAAGATGGGTGCCACCACTATTTGGGAAAGATGGGATGGACAAAAACCAGACAGTAGTTTTCAATCTGTGGGTATGAATTCATTCAATCACTATTCTTATGGTGCTATTGGAGACTGGATGTACCGTCAAATGGTAGGATTAGATACTTATGAAGATGGAGTAGGCTATAAACATAGCAAGGTTCAACCACATATTGGTGGCGGCTTTACGAATGCCTCTGCAAGCTTAGAAACTTATTATGGTAAATTAAGTAGTGGGTGGAAATTACAAGGAGATGAAATATACTTTGATGTGACTATTCCTGCTAACACTATTGCTTCTGTATTTATTCCTACAAAGGAGGTGGCAAAGGTTTCTGAAAATGGTCAAGCCTTGTCTTCAGTAAATGGACTAAAGATAATCGGACAGAAAGAAGACTATCTTGAAACACAATTAGGTTCAGGGGAGTATCATTTTATAATAAAAAAATAGAACCTTAAATTATATTTTATTTTTAAGTAAATATATTGTCTAAAATTAAAAGCCCCCGAATTATCGAGGGCTTTTTTCTACCACCTAACTCAACCAAAAACAATTTTAATTAAATTATTTACTTATTCATTTAAGTTTAAAATAAAGGCGTAGTTGCCAAAATAACCAGGGTAGACTCCAGAAATTTTTACACTGCTTGAATTAGCTTTTTTCAAAGCCTCATAAAATTCTTCTACTGTAGTAACAGGTTCTTCGTTCACATGTGTAATTACAAATCCTTTTTCAATTCTACTTTTACCAATAATACCATTGCCTAATTCTTTAATTAAGACACCGCCTTCTAAGTCGTTCTTTTCAGCTGTTGCTTTGTCAATGGTTTCTAATTTTCCTCCTAATTTTTCAGCCGCCTTAGAACTTTTTACTAAATCGGTATTACCTAATTTAGCTTTTAGGGTTACTTCCATGGTCATATCCTTGCCTTCACGCTTTATCACTAAATTCATTTTATCTCCTGGCTTGTATCTAGAAACTTGTTCTTGTAATTCAGGAGAAGTTTTCACAGCTACTCCATTTATTTTTATAAGTACATCTCCTTTTTTGATACCCGCAGCTTTAGCGGCACCTCCGTCTAATACATCAGAAATTAAAATACCTTCTCCTTCTTTATACTTTGTATTAAGCTCTTCTAATACTTTCTTTAACTCTTCTTCAGACAATCCATCCCTAGGATAGCTAATGCCTAAATAAGCTCTCTGTACTGCTCCAAATTTTACAATATCAGTAACTACTTTCTTCACAATATTAACTGGAATAGCATAAGAGTAACCTGCATAAGATCCAGTAGGAGAGGCAATGGCAGAGTTAATGCCTACTAATTCACCGCTGGTGTTTACTAAGGCACCGCCGCTATTGCCCTGGTTCACCGCAGCGTCTGTTTGTAAAAACGATTCTACAGGTTTATCGCTCTGTCTTGAATTAATATCAATAGACCTATTTTTAGCACTAATAATACCTGCTGTAATAGTTACATCTAAATTTAAAGGATAACCTATAGCAAGTACCCACTGCCCTAATTTAATTTCATCGCTATTGCCATATACTAAATAAGGCAAACTACTTGCTTCAATTTTTATAACAGCAATATCACTACTTGCATCAACGCCAATAACTTTTGCTTTATAAGTTTTCTTATTCGTTAAGGTTACATTAATTTCATCGGCACCATTTACAACATGGTTATTGGTTACAATATATCCGTCCGCTGTAATTAATACACCACTTCCACTTGCTCTTTGTTCTGGTTGCATTCTTGGTCCACCAAAAAAATCGCCAAACATATCATCATCGCCAAACAAATCACCAAAGGGGTTTCTTTGTCTTTTTTGATTGCTGCTTTCTACTTTTTTGGCGTTGGTCTTTGTTTTAATATGTACTACTGCAGGAGAGGCCGCATTGGCAGCAGGGGTAAAGTCAACGGTACTAGCCGGCGCATTGCCATTAAAAAAACTGGCATAATTAGCAGGCAGCTTACCATCTGTTTCAAAACTTGAATTGGATTTTGAAATTTTTCCATAGGCCCACATACTTGCAACGGTAGTAATGGCACTAATACCCATTATGGCTGCTACATTTTTAAAGTTCATATTCATGCTTTTATTTTTATAGTAAAAAATGAGTTCTACCTATACTTTACAAATTTGATACCAATTCAGGTACAAATTAACGAAGCTGAAATTTTGTCACAAAACCGTTTAAGCATCTTTAACAAAATATTTACGAAAATATTCGTTTTTACTGAATTTTGCTCAAAAATTCAAGGGTATCCACCCCGTCGGCATAGTCTGAAAGGTTAGGTTTTTGGGGCCCCCCGAAAGGAATTCCAGTTAATCCAACAATACATTGAATTTCACTGCTGTCAATAGTAGGTAATTTGTCAGGCATATAAAACTGGTAATGAATTTGGGAGAGAGCCGCAAAGGGAGAAGGGTTCTCACTTAACAGTATACCGCCAGTATCCATGTAGAATTGTCGGTTCATCATTAGCAGGGCTAACTGGTAGTCATAATTATGTTTGTACTTATGTTCGTCCCCTAAATAGTTATATTTTTTCATGGCCTCTAGTAGGGGGATAAAATCATAGCCCTCGGGCACCCAAATTTGAGTCACATTTCTGCAACCCATTCCAAAATATTGCAGCATATCGTCGGCAAGTAAATCAAGTGCTGCCTTGGATTCCTGCCCATCTAAAATAGCAATAGAGGTTTTATTCTTTCTAATAATATGTGGGTATTTGCCAAAGTATTGTTCAAAATAGCGGCCGGTATTATTACTGCCTGTGGCAATATAGGCATCGCAGTTTTTAAGCTGTTCTTGTTCTATAATTAAGTCTTGAAACACAGGGTTAATTTGAATGAGCGATTCAATCACATACTTCATTAGAACGGTATCTTTTGAGGATAGCTTAACCACAGCTGTATGGCCCGCCATTAAAGTGCTGAGTAAATCATGAAAACCTACGAGTGGAATATTTCCAGCCATAACAATACCTATCTTTTTTCCAGTGGGTGCATTGGAAAGGCTTGGATATTGACTAGCCCAGTGTTTTAGGGCATCTAAGGATAAAAAAGAATCTCTTATTTGGGTGATGGCATGATCCATGAAAACCGGTAAAAACCAAGAATTTTGTTGAAAAGCCTTTTGTTTAGCCAATTGGAAGGCCTCATTTTTGGGATCAAAAAAGGTCTCGCCTAAGGTAAAAAAATGCTCAATTCTTGCTTGTAAGTTCATGCTTGTTCTTTATATTTGTGATGCAAAATTACGTTACTAATTTTTAAATAATTTTTTATGGCTATCAAAATTACGGATGAATGTATTAACTGCGGTGCTTGTGAACCAGAATGTCCAAATAACGCTATCTATGAAGGTGGTGTAGAATGGGCTGTAGCTGATGGTACAACCGTTAAAGGTGCTTTCACTTTATTAGATGGAACTTCAGTAGATGCTGGACAAAGAATTGCGCCAGTAGCTGCCGATACCTATTATATTACACCCAATAAGTGTACAGAGTGTCAAGGTTTCCACGAAGAGCCTCAGTGTGCTGCTGTTTGTCCAGTGGATTGTTGCATACCAGATGAAATGTATGTAGAAACAGTAGAAGTATTGTTAGCTAAAAAAGACAAACTACACGCTTAAGATTAACGCGCAAACTCATATTTTAAAGAGGGAATTAATTTTCCCTTTTTTTATGCCTTCTATTAAGTAAATTTGAACATCAATTACCCTACATGAAAAAAAAGGTAGCACTAGTTACAGGCGGTTTAAGTTCAGAAGCACAAATTAGTTACAAGAGTGCTCAAACTGTTATGACTGCCTTGGATAAAAATAAATACGATGTGTATTTAATAGACATTCATCCAACAGGCTGGTGGTATGAAAATATAGTAGGCGAAGAGGTGGCGGTGGATAGAGCCGACTTCAGTATTATGGAAGCTGGTCTTAAAATTAATTTTGATATTGCTTTAATGTGTATTCATGGTACACCAGGTGAAGATGGAAAAATGCAGGGCTATTTCGACTTAATTGGTTTGCCTTATACAAGTTGCGATACAGCCACTTCAGCATTAACTTTTAATAAAAGATACACAGTGGCCGTTGCTGGTTTTGGTGGCATAGCGGTGGCAAAGTCATTACATTTAATTTCTTCTACTCAACTAACACCGGATCAAATATTAACTCAAGTAACCCTGCCTTTATTTGTGAAGCCTAATAATGGAGGAAGTAGTTTAGGAATAAGTAAAGTAAATATTGCTGCTGAATTAGCGCCTGCCTTAGAAAAAGCATTTAAAGAAGATACACAAGTTTTAGTAGAAGAATTTATAAGTGGAAGAGAATTTACTATTGGTGTATTTAAATCAAAAGGGGTAACTACTGTTTTACCTATTACTGAAATCAAAACTGAAAACGAATTTTTTGATTTTGCTGCAAAGTATGAAGGTAAGAGTGAAGAAATTACGCCTGCAAAAATTACCGAGACCATGTTCAAGGAATTATCCGAAGCAGCCAAGCAAGTATATACTACTTTAAATTGCAGAGGAGTAGTAAGAATTGATTTCATTTATGATGAAAAAGCGCAGAAAGCCTTTTTATTAGAAGTGAATACAGTGCCAGGACAAAGTGAAGCCAGTATTATTCCTCAACAAGTAAGAGCCATGGGCTGGAATTTAACCGATTTTTATGCAACTATTATAGAAGATAGTTTAGCTTCGAAATAATTAATAGGAATTACATTCATTAGTCATTAAACAATATCCGCTATTTTGGAATTCATTGATAAATTATTAAAAAAGCCTTTATGGGTGAATATCTTAGCAGGTATTGGCGCTGTATTGGTGTTATTAATATTGTTCTTCTTTTCCTTAGGTTGGATTACAGGCAATGGTAAGACAGAAAAAGTACCCAATGTTTTAGGTTTAGATGTAACAGCTGCTGAAAAAAATATTAAAGCCCTAGGTTTTGATTTGGTCTTGCAAGATTCTATATATGTAGATACCCTAGCTAGAAATTCTGTCTTAAGACAAACGCCAGAAGCGGACGAGGTAGTTAAAAAAGGAAGAACTATATTTTTAACTATTAACCGTGTCATTGCTCCGCAGGTAGACATGCCTAATTTAATTGGCTTTTCTTTAAAGAGCGCTCAAACTTATTTAAAAGTATTAGGTTTAAGAATTGGCACTATTAATTTAGTGGCCGATAGAAATAAAAATGTAATTGTAGAACAGTTAGTGGGTAATACACCCATAGCGCCTGGCACTAAAATTGTATCGGGTACCTTAATTAATTTTACTGTAGGAGATGGAGGTGCGAGTATTGGTATGGAAGTACCCGACTTAATTGGCTTAACAGTGGGTATGGCTAAAATGAAAATAGCAAGTATGGGACTACTTGTTGGAAATATTACAGCCAACGGTGTTATACAAGACACAGCTAATGCTTTTGTCGTTCAGCAAAATCCTGCTACTTATTCTTCTGTATTAGATTCTTTAGGTATGCCTGTAAAAAATGTAACCATACAAGGAGTTGCTATTGACTTAGTCATTGATAAAGTAGCTCCTGTTATTATAAAAAGAGATTCCCTTAGGTAGTACTTAGATTCATTATAAAAATTACTACAATTTAAAAATACAACTATTCCAATTTTATAAATTCTAACAATAATTCACTTTAAATATTACAAGATGCAAACTATTTCAGTAGAAGCTTTGAAAGCAAAATTAGATGCAGGCGAAAAAATTAATTTAGTAGATGTACGCGAGCCACATGAGCACGAAGCATTTAATATTGGTGGTATATTACTTCCCTTAGGTCATGTACAAACTTTACAATTAGATGATATTGAAGACTTAAAAGAAGAAGTAGTTTATTTTTATTGTAGAAGTGGCAACAGAAGTGGTCAAGCCTGTTTAATGTTAGAGCCTTATGGCTTTAAAAATGTAGTAAATGTTTCAGGGGGCATGTTGG
>Ga0209596_1002383_pt1 | contig 15518 bp, 18 predicted proteins | sample M_130807_MF_Meta_FD_187314 | JGI IMG/M metagenome (GOLD analysis project Ga0209596, IMG submission 187314) | Freshwater microbial communities from Lake Montjoie, Canada to study carbon cycling - M_130807_MF_MetaG (SPAdes) (version 2) | ecosystem: Environmental > Aquatic > Freshwater > Lake... | reverse complement strand
GCTCGCATCAATGGCTAATCTTGTCTGTTCGAAGTCTTTATATTTACCCGTACCCACCAAAAGTCTTGATTGGTAAGCTTTCCCAGCGATCATGAGTTGATCTTTTTTTTGTGTCATCTTAGCCACCCCCTACCGCGCCCACAATTTCTAGTTGGTCGCCATCTTGAAGTGTGATGTTTTGAAATTCAGATTTTGAAATAATCATGCCGTTTTTTTCTATTGCAATACGCTTGCCTAAGAGATTAAGTTTCATGACTAAACCCTCAACTGTCATTGAACTGTCATCAAAAGATTTTATATTACCGTTAATTTTAAGATTCATTGATGTGGCTTTATTCATCAAACATTGAATTTTTAAAAAAATTTAGAGTCATATGAAATGGAACACAATTCCATAAATTAAATACAATCCCAAAAGGAAAAGCTATATGCAAAATTATAATACAGAATCGCCGAATAGATTGCCCAAGAAGAAAGACGAGGCAGATCATTTAGCTTTATTAGATAAGAACGCCACGCCAATTGAATTAACTTCTGACGAAAAACTTTATCGCAAACGTTGGCTCGAATCTATCTCAGATTGCGTTTAAGTAAGTTTACGTTGAAAAAGTTTTACTGCTAAGTCATAACTGATGAGCGCTAGCTCAGGGTCATAACGCTCGCCTTCGTCACGCATAAAAGCATGTTGGCCATTAAATTCATGCCAGGTAAATGCTAATTTAGCATCAAGCATTTTTTCATAAACGGCTTTGCGGCCTTGATCTGGAATATGGTTATCTTGCTTACCCCAAATCATTAGAAGTTCGCCCTTGATATCCTTTAAACGATCCATCGAATGCTGATTGGGTTTACTTGGAATCACATTCGTATGTAAGTCGGTCGCGTAGAAACAAGCAGTGGCTTCTATTTCAGGCTGAAGAGCTGCTCTGAAAGCCAAATGTCCGCCAATACAAAACCCCATGGCACCCATATGGCCAGAAAACCATGGTTGTTTTTTAATCCATGAAATCATCGCTTGGTTGTCTGTGTCATACCCTTCAACATCTTTTGCTGATTTATCCGCATTACCTTTATCACGCCCAGCATCGTCATAAGCCAATACCGTGCCCATGGGATTTAATTCATGAAATACTTCAGGCACCAAAACGGTGAATCCGTGACCAGCAATAATTTTAGCAGCGCGCTCAATCGGGCCTGTTTGCTGGAAAATTTCTGAATAAAAGAGAATAGCGGGAGTCTTTTTATTTGTGACGGGCTTATGCACATAAGTACGCATAATGCCTGTAGGGGTATTTAAATCGACGTGTTCTGACTGAATTAACATGCTTTATCCTGATTAATAAGGGGTTCGTAAAAAGACGGAAACCCTTATTTTACTAGATTCAAAGCAGGTTTAAAGTCAAATTTAGTACTCTGAACTGCGGCCTGTGGAGTAATTTAAAGGCACGTCATTTTGCCACTCGCCACAATCGACACATTGATGATCTTCCATCGTCGGACAATACTGCAAATGGGTTGCCTTACATTTAAAACAAGTCGCTGCTTTTTGATGGCGATCATGAATTTCAGAAGACACTTTATCACTGCCAAGACCATACTTATTATCCATAAGACTCTTCCTTACAATCAAATGGTGATGAAGCTTTAATGTACGCCTCGTTTTTATGGAACGCAAGAGGCTATTTTAATTTTTGTAGTCGGCATTTTTGATAGGTTAAAACATCCCCTTCTTTAATATAAGTTTCAGGGTCATTGATCTCTAATGTCGTCGTGTCGTTGTTATAGATATTTTTTGAAGCTTCTGCTTGTTTTAAGCCAAATTCACGATCCGGAAAAACAAGCCACATCTCTTTACCACCTTCAAGCGCTTTTACATAAAACTGTTTATTTTTTTCACATTGATATAAAGAGGCGTCTTTGGGGGCTGTTGAGAGTTCACGATAGTCCCCATTGAACATTGGTAAATTGACCTCAGGTATTTTCATACTTCCACAGCTTACAAGTAAGCTTGATATGGTTACTAAGGTTATTTTTTTGACCATCTTTTTCATTGAGTTTCTTTCAATAAGGATTCATCTAATTGGCTTAATAGAGCTTCAATCGCATACACGGCATTGTCATCATGATTAAGTTTCGCTAACTTTAACAAATAAAATTGCGCTTGTGCATGACGCGGATTTTTTTTAACAACATCATTTAATTCTTTTTTAGACAGCTCGTAATCTTTTAATTCAAAGCGTGCAATCGCATCCGAAAAAAGTGCTTCGTTCGATTGTGGTTCATTTTTAAGCCATAGTGCTGCAATCTCTTTCAAACGATCCCATTGGCTTTCACGCGCTGCATCATAAGTCTGCATAAAGAAAGGTCTTTTTTCAATGGGCGCATCCCAAAAAGGCAATTCAGTTTGGGCAGTCAACTGTATGTCTTTTCCTTGACGCATGAGATTCTTAATCCATTCCACAGGAATACTATAATAATAAGCATGACGTCCTGGACTTTTAAATGTAGTGAGACCAATTAAACTGCCCTCATCATCAAAAAGTCCGCCGCCGGATGCGCCCATCGCAAAACCCGCGGAGGATTGAATAATGTTTTCATTGTCTAATGTATATAAAGCTTTGATGCTTCCGAACGACACAATCGGTTTAATGGCATTACCACCAAAGCTTTTAGAAAAAACAGATTGCTCGTAAGTTAATTTTTTAGTGTCGCCTAAAGTGACAGGCTTCACATCAAGAAATTTAAATTGCAGAATACATAAATCGTGACGCCAATCGGCTTTCATCCCGGTCGGTGAAAATGCTTCACCAAATTTACCGATCTGAACACCTTGCGCGTTAGCAACTACATGACAATTGGTTGCAACTTGATTTTCGGCGACCACAATTCCAGAGCCCACACCGTGATTACCTATTTTATCTACAACATGAACTTTTACAATGGCAGATGTAATACCAAAAGTCACATCATCTGTAGGGAATGAAAAAACGGGAAAAGAAATAAAGAGAAAGAGAAAAGCTAATCTATACATTATGGGATCCTAGAAGGTTTATACAATGTATAGATAAGGAGCTAAGGGGCTTAGTTCCTTAGAAATAACATCTCAGCCACATTTGCTATCGCCACAACTCAAGCATGTGAGACATCCATCCATCATGATGACTGCTTTTGTTTGGCATTTGCTACAAAGTTGTGAGGCTTTTGGATATCCTGTGCTATCGATCTCGTCGGAATGTTTTTCCATGTACTCAGCACGCTTTTCTTCCATCAATTTTTTTTGATGTTTATCAGGCAATGCTTTTTTAAGCATGCCAATATCGATTAAATGCTGCTCAACCACTTCACCAATTTCAGCGACTAAACTCGGCACGTACTTGCCACCTTTTTTATAGTAACCGCCGTTTGGATCGAATACACTATGAAGCTCTTCAACTAAGAATGTCAAATCACCGCCTTTTCTGAAAACAGCAGACATGACGCGAGTCAAGCCTACGATCCATTGGAAGTGATCCATATTTTTTGAATTAATAAAAATTTCAAAAGGTCGACGATGTTCTTGCGGCGTGCCTTCGTTCATGATGATGTCATTGATCGTAATATAGAGCGCATGCTCAGTGACAGGCGTCTTTACTTTATAAGTTGATCCTGTAATTTTTTCAGGACGGCCTAAAGGCTCACCCAATTGCACTACATTTTGATCTTCTTTTTGAGCTAAAGCATTCGCTTTATCTTCTTCAGAAACAACGTTATACCCTACGATCTTTTTTTCAATTTTAATTGCCATTATTTTCCCTTGATATCTTTTTTAGAACTTACCGTAATAACCTTCTTTGAGCGCATCATAAAGATTTGCCGCGGAGTGAGTCTCGCCGTCATATTCGATTTCTTCATTACCCTTCACTTCAACTTGAGAACCATCATCCAACGTAAATTTATAAGTCGTATTCTCTAAATCTTTTTCTGTGACCAATACGCCTTGGAAAGCCTCAGGGTTAAATCTGAAAGTCGTGCAGCCTTTAAGGCCTTTGTCATATGCGTATAAATAAATATTTTTAAAGTCTTCATAATCGTAGTCTGTTGGTACATTGATTGTTTTAGAAATCGAACTATCAATCCACTTTTGTGAAGCCGCTTGAATATCCACGTGTGCTTTCGCTTGAATAGTTGAAGAATCTAAAAAGTAATCAGGTAATTTTTCATCTTCATTTTCTGAAAATGGCATCGCTTTAGAATTGATCAATTCGCGATATGCTAATAGCTCATAAGAATACACATCCACTTTTTCTTTTGATTTTTTACCTTCGCGAATCACATTGCGACTGTAATGATGTGCGAAAGAAGGCTCAATGCCATTACTTGCATTATTAGCGAGCGATAATGAAATGGTACCTGTTGGCGCAATTGAACTATGATGAGTGAAACGCACACCTTTTTTAGCAATCTTGTTACGTAAGCCTTCTGGGAATTGTTGCATGTAGCGGCTATATTTACCGAGCAACACTTTGGCTTTGACTTTAGCGCCTACTTTAATACCATCGGCTGCCATCTCAGGACGCTTCGCTAACATATCAGCTGTCACTACAAATTCTTCTTCCATAATGGGTGCTGCACCTTTTTCATCGGCTAAATCAATGCCTGTTTCCCAACCCACCTCGGCCAAAATGCGGCTCACTTCTTCAGTGAATTTTAAAGAATCATCATCACCGTATCTCATCTTTAGCATCGTGAGTGATGAACCTAACCCTAAATAACCCATACCATGTCGACGTTTACGTATAATTTCTTTACGTTGCTCTTCGAGTGGCAAGCCATTAATCTCCACTACGTTATCAAGCATGCGTGTAAAAATTGCAATCACTTCTTTATATTCAGCCCAATCAAAAAATGCTTGATCTGTGAAAGGTTTCTTCACAAATTTTGTTAAGTTCACAGAACCTAATAAACAAGCCCCATATGGTGGGAGCGGCTGCTCACCACATGGATTGGTAGCACGAATATTTTCGCAGAACCAGTTGTTGTTCATTTCATTTACACGGTCAATCAAAATAAAACCTGGCTCAGCAAAATCGTATGTCGATGACATGATGATGTCCCACAAACGTCTTGCTTTAATGATTTTGTAAACGCGGCATGCTACCTTACCCGCATCAATGCCTTCGGTTTTAGTGAGGTATTTACCTTTCACAGGCCACTCTCTCCAAACAACTTGGCTTTCGTCGTTCACATTTAAACCGTCGACGATCGATTCTTTTTCGGTGACAGGGAACGCTACTTTCCAATCGCTATCAGCTTTCACAGCCTCCATAAATTCTTTGGTAATTAAGCATGAAAGATTAAATTGACGGAGTCTGCCATTTTCACGTTTGGCTTTAATAAAATCTGTGACATCAGGATGTGAAATATCAAAGGTTGCCATTTGTGCACCACGACGGCCACCCGCGGATGACACGGTGAAACACATCTTGTCGTAGATATCCATAAATGAAAGTGGGCCACTTGTATAAGCCCCAGCCCCTGCGACGAAAGCGCCTTTCGGCCTTAAAGTCGAGAATTCGTAGCCAATGCCACAACCTGCTTTTAATGTCAGGCCTGCTTCATGCACTTTATCTAGAATGCCAGACATACTGTCTTCCACAATGCCGGATACTGTGCAGTTAATAGTGCTGGTCGCTGGCTTATGCTCTAGCGCGCCTGCATTCGAGGTAATACGACCCGCTGGGATAGCGCCATGTCTTAATGCCCATAGAAACTTTTCGTACCATTCTTCTCTTTTAGCTGGGATTTCAACATCCGCTAATGCTCTTGCGACTCGTATAAAGGAGTCGTCGATATCCTTATCAACGTGTTCGCCCTGTTTTGATTTCAAACGATATTTTTTATCCCAAATATCAAGTGACACATCTTGAATCGGTATGTCGTGGTCTTGATGATCACTTTGAATAGATTTTGGACGAACCGCTTTGAGCATGAATTTCCCCTGAATTATTCTTTTTTTATATATTTTTACTAAATTGACTGCTAGACGGTATTTTGCTTAAAACCACAAGATATAGTGGTTTTGTAGACATATTATCCATGGTCTAGTGGTCCGTCAACCGAAATATATGCACAAAATTAGAGCAAAAGTTAACCCCTATTTTCCGAGGTTAACTTTTCAAAACTAAGCAAGACCTTTTTCTAAAAATAAATTAAACACAAGTTCATCAAGATGGTTTATGCGAAAATATCTCCATGATTCGCTTTTTCTATAGTCTTTTAGTCTATTTTCTTCTTCCTTTCACCTGCCTTAAGCTGATTTATCGAGGATTTAAGCAGTCTGACTATTTAAAACATTGGGGTGAGCGTTATGGTTTTTATAGTGCTTCCACCAGAAAAACATGGGGTAAGCGAAAAACACTCTGGATTCATGCCGTTTCTGTTGGTGAAACAAAAGCTGCGATTCCATTTATTCAGCTTTTTTTAAAAAAATATCCAGGTCATCATTTGCTCATCACGCATGGCACCCCTACAGGACGGGCGACCTCGATTGATATTAAACATCCTCGAATCGATCGCATCTATCTTCCTTTCGATACTCCCTTTGCCACACAAAGATTTTTAAATACGTATAAACCTGAAATAGGTCTCTTACTCGAAACAGAACTTTGGTTTAATTTAATTCATCAAGCGCATAAAAAATCTATTCCACTTTATTTAGTCAACGCACGCTTATCTGAAAAATCATTTCAACTTTATAAAAAGATTTCATCTCTTATCAAACCATCACTGCAAGAATTAAAAGGTGTGTTAGCGCAAACACATAGCGACGCAAAGCGCTTCGAATCGCTTGGTGCGAGAAGCATTGAAGTAATTGGTAATTTAAAATTTGATGTTGAGCCACCTCGTGATAAAAAAATACAAAGCTCAATACTTAAAAAACATTTGCATTTAAAAAATCAATCAGTACTTCTCATTGCAAGCTCAAGACAAGATGAAGAAGAAATTATTTTGCAAAGTTTATTAAAGCTTCAAATCAAAAATCTCGTCACAATTTTTGTGCCGCGTCATCCGCAAAGATTTAATGAAGTGGAGTTGATGTTAAAAAAATATCGCGTTGCTTTTATTAGGCGTAGCGATAAAAACATCAAAGCAAAACCTTATCAATTTATTTTAGGTGACTCTATGGGGGAGATGTATGCATATTATTCACTTGCTAATGTCGCACTCATGGGTGGCACATTGCTTCCATACGGTGGTCAGAACCTCATTGAATCCATGGCGATGAAAGTGCCAGTCATTTTAGGTCCTCATACTTATAACTTCCATGATGTATCCAACGAAGCCATTCGTATAGGTGCGGGATTAAGAATTCAAACATTGGATGAATTAAAAAAAGTTTTGCCTCAGATACTTAAATCATCTTCTCAATTGAAAATGAAAAAAGCCTGTAGTGACATGATGCGATCTCATCAAGGTGCCACATTAAAGATCTTAAATAAAATTAAATCTATGATCTGATAAGTTTAGCGATCGCTTTAAAGTGATCACCTTCAGCAATACGTAACCACTCAAATATCACCGATTCAGAATTAGTAATCACAACACCTTCGGACCTTAATCGTGCAATCGCATTTTGATGATGAAGACTCGATCTTGCCAGTGTGGCATCTTCAACCACAAACACTTCTTTACCCATCGCTTTTAAAGCTAATGCCGTTTGTAAAATACAAATATGCGTCTCTAACCCACATAAAATAATTTGTGGTCTTGATTTGACTAATGCACTTTTAAATTTAGGCTCATCAAGACAAGAAAATGTCTTTTTCTCAATCGCGTGATGAGGGAATAAAGATTTTAATTTTTGCACTGTAGTGCCTAAGCCTTTGGGATATTGCTCAGTATAAAGAAGGGGAATTTCTAATAGTTTGGATGCTTGAAGAATGATATTCGATACATCAATGACTTTTTTAATTTCATTTTTAGGCATGACATCCACAAGTTTGTCTTGGATATCAATCATGACCACTTGACTTAAACGTTGATCATTAATCATCGGAATTAAAAGATAAATGTATTTTCATGTTGAACGTGAAGAGAAGGCACAACCGTTTCAAATAAAACTTCCTTTACAAAATCTTGATCGCCGATTCTTGTAATTAAGGTAGCGTGCATAGAAGGGGCTAACCCTAGAATAATTAAAAGCCTTCCTTTATGTTTGAGCTGATCTCGGACACCTTCGGGTTCTTGAGGTAAAGAGCCCGCAAAAAGTATCGCGTCATAAGGCTTCTTCTTTAACCAGCCTGATGCACCATCGCCTGTCACAAATTCAATATTATTAAGCTTTAATTTTTCACAGTTTTGTTTGGCGAGTTTTGTGAAATAAGGATTGATATCTACTGACACCACATTTTTAACCAAACTTGCAACAAGTGCACTGAGATAGCCACTTCCAGAACCCACCACTAAAACATGGTCTTCTTTTTGCAAAGACAAAGACTGAATGAGCCTTGCTTCTAATTTAGGCGCCAACATACACACATCGTCATGTAAAGGAATTTCTGTATCAGCGAAAGCCACGCCTTGATATTGAGTAGGAACGAATTTTTCACGCGGCACTTGATGAAGCAAATTAAGCACTTCGGGATCCAAGACCTCCCAGGTGCGAATTTGCTGTTCAATCATATTAAAACGATTTTGTTCAATGGTACTCATAGTCATGTGCACATTATAACTAAAGAAAAGTTCACAGTTTTGATTCTCATTAAATATAAATCTAACTTGCAATTCATGGGGGTTTCGCGTAATTTTATGGAGTGCTAGGGGTCCATCTTTAAGGTGGTGAGAAAAACCCTTTGAACCTGATGCGGGTAATACCGCCGTAGGGAATGCAGTCCTCTAAAAGACTCCTTACGTTATAACAAAAAAAATTTAAGGAGTAATTCATGAACGCGACCGATAAACAATTACAAAAAAATATCGATCAATTTTTAAACGAAACCGCTTCGCTCGATCCTGAGGCGCTCAAGTCTTTTGCAAAATCAAGAAAAGTTCACGTCACAGGTTCACGTCCCGATTTAAAAGTCCCTTTTAGAGAAATATCTTTATCCGACACACCTTCATCTTTTGGTGCTGAAAAAAATCCACCGGTCATGGTATATGACACATCTGGCCCTTATACCGATCCTGATTATCAAATTGATATTCGTAACGGACTCCCATCATTACGATCTCAATGGATTGATGAAAGAAATGACACGGAATTTTTAGACGGTCCTACATCTATCTTCGGACATGAGCGCAAAACAAATCCTGAGCTCACAAAAATGCGCTTCAATTTATTAAGACAACCGCGACGAGCCAAAGCGGGAAAAAATGTTTCGCAAATGCACTATGCGAAACAAGGCATAGTGACCCCTGAGATGGAATATATTGCCATTCGTGAAAATCAAAGGCGCGAAGGTATGTCAGCCCTTTTACAAACACAACATCCAGGTCATGATTTTGGTGCGGCTATTCCTAAAATGATCACCCCTGAATTTGTAAGAGATGAAGTTGCACGCGGACGCGCCATTATTCCAGCCAACATTAATCATCCTGAAACAGAACCCATGATTATTGGTCGTAATTTTTTAGTAAAAATTAATGCCAATATCGGTAACTCAGCTCTAGGTTCAAGTATCAGTGAGGAAGTTGAAAAAATGGTATGGGGGACACGTTGGGGTGCTGATACGGTCATGGATTTATCGACAGGCAAAAACATTCATGAAACACGTGAGTGGATTATTCGCAACAGCCCTGTTCCGATCGGAACCGTCCCCATTTATCAAGCGCTCGAAAAAGTCGATGGTAAAGCTGAAAATCTGACTTGGGAAATTTTTAAAGACACACTTATCGAACAAGCAGAGCAAGGTGTCGATTATTTTACGATTCATGCAGGTGTGAGATTAAGTTATATCCCGATGACGGCAAAACGTATGACAGGTATTGTGAGTCGCGGTGGATCAATTATGGCGAAATGGTGTTTAGCCCATCACGAAGAATCTTTCCTCTATACCCACTTCGAAGACATTTGCGAAATCATGAAAGCTTATGATGTGAGCTTTAGTTTAGGTGACGGCTTAAGACCAGGCTCTATATATGACGCCAATGACGAAGCACAATTTGCAGAACTCAAAACCTTAGGGGAGTTGACACAAATTGCATGGAAGCACGATGTGCAATGCATGATTGAAGGCCCTGGTCATGTGCCCATGCACCTCATCAAAGAAAATATGGATCTTCAACTGGAGCATTGTGGTGAAGCACCTTTCTATACATTAGGTCCACTTACAACAGACATTGCCCCCGGTTATGACCACATCACATCCGGTATTGGTGCCGCAATGATTGGTTGGTATGGCTGTGCAATGCTTTGCTATGTAACGCCTAAAGAACATTTAGGGTTACCTGACAAAGAAGATGTACGAGTTGGTATCATCACTTACAAGATTGCAGCGCATGCTGCCGATCTTGCTAAAGGTCATCCAGGCGCGCAAATCCGTGATAATGCTTTATCAAAAGCACGGTTTGAATTCCGCTGGGAAGACCAATTTAATTTGGGTCTAGATCCAGAAAAAGCGAAAGAATTCCACGATGAAACCCTGCCGCAAGAGGGTGCTAAACAAGCACACTTCTGCTCCATGTGTGGTCCACATTTTTGCTCTATGAAAATCACGCAAGATGTTAGAGACTATGCAGCAGCAAAAGGCATGAAAGAAGATGAGGCCTTGAAAAAAGGCATGGAAGAAAAATCCATTGAGTTCATTAAGAAAGGCGTTGAGATTTACCAAAAAACATAAATGGATTTCTCACTTTATTTTTCGAGTTTCATTTTAGGCCTTATTGAAGGAGCCACCGAATTTTTACCTGTGAGCTCCACTGGACATTTGATTATTGCGGGTGAGCTTTTAAAGTTCAAGCAAGCATCCGCGAATGTCTTTGAAATCTTCATTCAATTAGGTGCCATTGTTGCGATTGTCGTGGAGTATCGTAAAACACTTTTTAAGGTGGCAAGTAACGCGCACTCTAATAAAGAGTCTCAGGATTTTGTCCTACGTCTCTTTATTGCATTTTTACCTGCAGCGATTCTAGGTCTTTTATTCCATAAAGCCATTAAAGCTTATTTATTTTCGCCACTATATGTTTCATTAGCCCTCATCTTAGGTGGCCTTGCCATGATGGCGATTGAAAAACGTCCATTAAAAATAAATACAAAAGCCACAAACGATATCAGCATGATGCAAGCCTTTAAAATTGGCTGTGCACAATGCTTATCTTTAATTCCTGGTGTATCACGAGCAGCCGCAACAATTATGGGTGGTATGCTCACAGGACTTAATCGAAAAACAGCGACTGAATTTTCTTTTTATCTTGCCATACCTGTCATTACTGCCGCATCGCTTTTTGATTTATTAAAAAATTTCCATGATTTAACCATGCAAGATTTGCCTATTTTTGCGATTGGCTTTGTGACCGCATTTCTAAGTGCTTATGCCGTCATTAAACTTTTCATTCGTTTTGTAGCGACACATACTTTTATTTCTTTTGCCTGGTATCGTATTATTTTAGGCATCCTCGTTTTTATTTATTTTAGTGCGTGATCATGACTAGCCATCGAGCACTCATTCAAACACTTCATGGCATTGTCAAAAAAGCGGAGCGTCGTCCCGTCAGTATTAAAGAAGGTCTTTTAGATCTTAATCATTTCGGTTTTTCCTTTATTAGTTTTTTGCTAGTCTTACCTTTTATGCAGCCATTTCCAGTAGGGCCAATTAGTGTATTAGGTGGCATTACCTTTGCAGCATTTGGATGGCAAATATTAAAGGGTTATTCAGTGCCCTCTATCCCTAAGAAGATTGATAGCATTGTATTAAGTAGAGACAATTGGCGACGTATCACCAATGCAGCAATCAAACTCATTCAATGGACTGAAAAATTTACCAAACCTCGCTTAACAATACTCATCAAAGGTAAATTAGGTATTCAAATAGAAGCTGCTATCCTAATTTTAGCGGGTATCTTAATGGCAATTCCTTTTGGCATATTGCCTTTAAATAATTTTTTCCCAGGCCTTGCTATTTTATTTTGTGCGCTTGGTCAGCTTCATAAAGATGGGCTTCTTGTTTTAGTTGCTTTCTTTTGGATTCTTTTTACCATTTTTTATTTTGCTGTATTTTTTATAGGTCTTTATCTCTTAGGGCTCGAAGGCATGCATAACTTTAGCCACTGGATCCATCAGCTCGTTTCATGAAATCTTTTGCTGATCTATTGATCGCTTGGCATGTCAAGTCAGGTCGACATCACTTGCCTTGGCAAAAATCTAAAGATCCTTATGCTGTATGGGTCTCTGAAATCATGCTACAACAAACTCAAGTTACAACCGTTATTGATTATTACAATCGTTTTATGAAAAAATTCCCAAGTATCAAAACATTAGCGCATGCGGACGAAGAGGAAGTTATGCAGCTATGGAGTGGTTTAGGTTACTACCGACGTGCACGTTTTTTACATGAAGGTGCACAAATGATTATGCAGGAGATGGGTGGTCACTTTCCTTCTGACTTTGACATCATGATGAAGATACCTGGTATTGGACGCTCAACCGCAGGAGCTATTGCTGCCTTTTCATTTAATCAAAAAAAAGCGATTCTTGATGGTAATGTGAAGCGTGTCTTGGCACGTTATTTTTTAATTAATCAATGGACGGGACTACCTAAAATAGAAAAAAAATTGTGGGGTGATGCAGAGTCACTGCTTCCACATAAAAATATAGCCATTTATACACAAGCGCTCATGGACCTGGGTGCCACTGTATGTAACAAAAAGCCTTTGTGTGATAGATGTCCATTAAATAAAACATGTCTCGCTTTTCAAAGGAATAAAGTACATCTGGTACCGGTCCCTAGACCTCTAAAAAAGATCCCTACAGAATCTACCCATATGGTGCTGATCAAACATCATGATGAGGTTTTACTTATTAAACGACCCCAAGGTGGTATTTGGGGTGGGCTTTGGTCACTACCTCAATATGAAAATAAATCTATGACTGCCAAAGTATGGGTGAAAAAACATTTCGGATTAGAAACAAGTTTGATACAAAAAGATCTTAAAGCTTCAACCACATTTACCCATTACAAACTTGATATCACTTATAACGTGCTTGAGGCTAAATCTCAACATGCAAAACTACCTCACACATGGCTCACATTAAATAGCCTCGAAGGTGCAGCTATTCCTTCGATCATCAAAAAAATACTTTTAAAACTCTAATCGCATATTGCGATGTGGAATCTCTGCATCCAAATATATATCGCTTGTCACTTGAAATCCAAACTTTGCATAAAAATTGATGGCGTGACATTGAGCAGAAATAAGAATGGCAGACAGTTGATTGAGTTTCGCAGTCGCCATTGCTTTTTCTATCAATGCATTTCCAACACTTTGATGTCGATGTTCTTTCAAAACAGCCATACGTCCTAATTGCATATGATTGTTATTAATGATTGCTCTGGCACATCCGATAGCAGTTCCATCTTTTAAAGCTAGGAAATGTATCGCTGCTTCATCCATACCATCCCACTCTAATTGAGGTGTCACTTTTTGTTCTTCAATAAATACTTTTTCACGAATCATTGTGAGTGGTGCATAGCTATCTATCCACTTTACGATCTCAATTTTAAGATTATTTTTCATAAGTGAAACGCTTGCATCTTGATGCTGTTAGGGGCATGATGTGCTTTCTTTATATCTAATTTTAAGGACTGTATGAATAAATTTTTACCTGCTATTGGACGTGTATTTATTGCACAAATTTTTCTTGTATCCATTCTCATATCACTTAACGGCATTATGAATACGCCGGATGGTTATATTGCTTACCAAAATGGATTGATGAGCCATGGTCTTCCAGGTATTTTTGCACCGATCTCGGTCATTGTCCAACTCTTGGGTGGCTTAGCACTTTTTGTGGGCTTTAAGACAAGACTATCTGCGCTTATATTAACTATTTATACATTCATCAATGCACTGTCTTATTTATATACCGCTACAATACTGCCTTTTCCTGTATATCTCATTCCGCTCCAGCAAGCACTTCAGTACATAGCTATTACAGGTGGTCTTATCGTTTTATTGCAAAATCCAGTCACCGCATTTGCACTTGATAATGTAACAAACACAAAAAAACGTAAATAAGTCTTACTAGTATTTAAAAAAAGCAGCTATCAAGGCTGCTTTTTTATTTTGATTGAGATCAAATATATCTATCAATCATGGTTATCATTAAAATAATCTTTTATGCATGCTCAATTTTTTTGAGTGCGTTAAAATAGAAGTTAAGCTTTACTAATATTAAGGAATTCAATATGGCAACAGCATCCACAAAATATACGAAGACTGCGATTATTCTTCATTGGCTCATTGGCTTTGGCATCATCTTTATGTTTTTATTAGCTTGGTATATGACCGACTTACCTAAAGAAGCTCCTAAAGCTATGAGTTTTGATTTATTTGATTTAGGCATTTATACATGGCAATTATCTGAAGAGGCTTCACCTCGCTCTTTTTACTTTAACTTACATAAATCAATTGGTATTACTCTCTTAGGGCTCATTGCATTTAGAATCTTTTGGAGAATTACACATCCAGCACCTGCACTTATTAAAACCATGAAAGCTTGGGAGAAAAAATTAGCGAATGCTACTCATCATTCTTTGTATCTTATTATGGTATTGCTGCCAGTGTCAGGCGCCACAATGGCACTTTACAGTAAATATGGAATTAAATGGTTTGGCGTCACTTTAGCCGAAGGTTTAGGAAATGAAACAGTACGAGATTTCTTTAAAGAAACGCATGAAATTATCGGCATAGTATTGCTCGCTCTACTAGGGCTTCATGTACTTGCTACTATCAAACACACGTTCGTCAATAAAGATGGCACTTTTAAACGAATGACATTTAAATAAATTCTTATTGATATCTTAAAGCTTCAATTGGATGGAGCTTCGCGGCTTTACTTGCAGGGTAATATCCAAAGAATACGCCTACACTCGCAGCGACTGAAAAAGCTAATACAATCGATTGCATCGAAATGAGAATTTCGGCCCCCACCATTTTTTTTACAAGAAGTGCCCCGCCTAATCCAAGCCCTACCCCAATCACACAACCTAAAATCGAAATCACGCACGCTTCTAAAAGAAACTGAAGCAAAATATCTTTTTCTCGAGCACCTATCGCCATACGAATACCAATTTCGCGTGTACGTTCAGTCACAGACACCAACATGATATTCATAATGCCAATACCGCCTACAAGAAGTGAAATAGATGCAATAGCGCCTAACAACATCGACATCGTTTTTGCAGTATCACTTGCGGTCTTTGCCATCGCAGTTAAATTTCTCACAGAAAAATCACTCTCTGTATTCTCACGAATATTATGTCGCTGACGAATAAGATCATTAATCCCATCTTCGGCAACGCCCATATATTTTTCAGACTTTG
>Ga0209596_1002382_pt1 | contig 15525 bp, 14 predicted proteins | sample M_130807_MF_Meta_FD_187314 | JGI IMG/M metagenome (GOLD analysis project Ga0209596, IMG submission 187314) | Freshwater microbial communities from Lake Montjoie, Canada to study carbon cycling - M_130807_MF_MetaG (SPAdes) (version 2) | ecosystem: Environmental > Aquatic > Freshwater > Lake... | reverse complement strand
CTTCGCCTTCGTCTTCGCCTTCGCCTTGCCCCTGACCTTGCCCCTGACCTTGCTCTTGACCTTCGCCTTCGTCTTCGCCTTCGCCTTGCCCCTGACCTTGCCCCTGACCTTGCTCTTGACCTTCGCCTTCGTTGTTTGCGTTGTTTTGTTTGTGAATAGGGTCGGCAATATCTTGCTCTAGCAGTTTTTCAAATTCTGGGTAGATTTTATTTATCCATAGATTAAATTTAACCTCAGGCTTCATCTCTTCGGTAGGGCTCTTATTAACTCTTGTAGAAAACTCTATCAAATCTATGTCGCCTTCGTCACCGTAGTTTCTGAGTCTTGCTATGGCCTCATCAACCTCTGGCAAAACAACTGTTTCGCTCTCAGGTATCATCTCTTGGCGAATAATCTTGTACATTAGTTGCAGATGCCTTGGTAGCGCGCTATAGTCATCCTCTACAAAAAGCTTTTCACTATACAGTTGCTTTGCAACATCTGCTTGGGCTGGCAGTCTAAGGTGTATCCTTTTGTTGCCCGCAATATCGCTCATGATGTTATGAAATAGGTGCTTTGCCTTACTTTTGCCTCTAAATGTGAGTATCCTGTCTGACATTTCTGAGTGAGTTATTAGCTCTCTAAGATGCGCTGACACTTCGTGCATAATTGCGTAGCTACACCATTCTGGCCTGTAGCCTTCTTCAACAAAAAAGCTAGGGTCAACTGTAACGACGCCGGTTTTTATATTGGTAGCCCAGCCCTTACCTACGGCCACTGTTATGCCACTAACCCCCATGAGAGCTGTGTATGAATCCACATCGTCTGCTATAAACTCGCGAGCCCTCTGGATCAAAACTTCCTTGTCCGACGGCTCACCAGTAGCCCCGTCTTGGCTAGTTGCCGGAGCATCCGGGGCATCTGGAACAGCAGACATATTGCTAGCTTCAGAGGCTGGCAGAGGTGCTGCTGGCGATAGTGTTGATTGTGGTATTTGTTCAGGCATTAGCTATCTCGGTTGCCTTATCTATTGCTACTCTTTACTTCCGAAGCCATAATTAGCAAAAACTTTGGTAATCAATGCTTTATCGCTAGGATCTTTGATTCCTTCGAGGTATAGATTAATAACATCGTTTAGGCTTATTTTTCCACCCGAGTCAATAGCCTTTTTGATAAGCTGGATCATGGTGCGTGGAGCTACTACATTCTCCTTGAGTGCTGTCTCTTTTTGCGCGGTCTGCTGTTCTGTACTAATGACAGTTGCAAATTCTGCGCTATTGCTAGGCTGGGTAAAGAGCTTTTGGGTATAATGACATGCTTTTACAAATTCCGTGAAACGTACCAGTGCTTCATTTGCTGGCAGCTCGGAGCCGTCTGGCGCTGTGATCTTTGGTAGCATCTGATTGCCATGCTTATCAGTGATAGCAACAAATGCTAAAGAAAGCAGGTTGGGTGGTCTCTCGCCTACTTGAACATCCATATCTGGGTAGTGTATTCTGGCTGTATTAGCAGTGAAGCGGCTCTGTAGCTCTGTGCTCAAATCATCAACTCCTGTATAGCGGTGCGATTTTTCATTGGCTGTTGCTATCACGCAAAAGCCTGGCTGAACCTTAAGTTCTAGCCCACTATCTTCTTGCACGGTGTATGTATCGCCGGGCTTGAGCAGGAGTATGGTATTGAGCCTCTTGAGTATCTCTGGTGGCATGGCGTTGATTTCATCGAGTATTATCGGCAAGCCCTTTTCCATCGCGATTACTAACGGCCCGGGCACAAAAAAGGTTTCGGTACCATTGGTAAGTTTAATCCATTTCAGCTTTCTCATAAGCACTGTGTGTTCATCTGAGCTTTCATCAATTTCGCCAGCCATCCAGCGTCTTTTTTGTTCATCTGTGATTTCGGTATCAGGATCGGGCCTAGTGCCTAGCTCATTTTTACCCATTAGCTGGTAGGTGTTGGCTTCGCCATAGCCAGAAAATAATAGTGGCTCTTGATTCACTTGATCAGGCCGACCATTGATTCTTTGTATGCGGCGCGCTATCTCACGAGCCAGTGCAGTCTTGGCCCCGCCTGTCTCACCCACTATCAGTATCGGCTGACCCAAGATAGCAGATGTCATATGCATTTCTAGCACCTCTTGCATCTGCGTTGTAAGTAAAAGACCATCATCAAATTGCCTCTTTTTATCTAAGTCGGATCTTCTTTCGAGTTCATTAAGATTTGCCTCCCTGTCGCCCGCTGACAAAATTTCAATTTTTTGAGATTCTAGATGTAAAATCTCGGCTTGCATTTTGCTAGAATTATCACTCAGGTGTGGTGCATCTGGCTCGCCCATGCTGATTGCTTGTAGGCGTGCAGTTTCAATGTATTTTACAAGCATCGTCTGCCTTCTTTCTAGGTGTCGGTATGCTGAGGCCCTAGCTAAGCATTCTTGCTTTTCGGCACCAATATTTTCGAGCTCTTCAGCGATACCTGGCTGACGAGTGATCTCCTCAAGCCGAGCTGATCGCTCTCGTAGGTACCTAAGGGCATTGTGCGTGTCCTTGGGCTGAACACTCACGAAGGCCTCCCACCTTTCGAGCTCTTCAGGCGAGTCATCTTTCGGAAAATGCTCCTCGTAAGCTGGTCTTTGTTTTGAAGCATCTATGTCCTCACCTTCAAAATCCTTGCGGTGATGTATTGCCAAGTACCTTTGGGTGTCTTGTATCTGTTGCCTGGTATCAATATAGTCTTCGACAGTATAAGTTCGGGCACTCGGTGCTTGTTGCTCGGGTGTGGCTACTGGCTCTGGGCTAGCTAATGCAGGTGCCAGTAGATCTGAGGCCGATCGTGGTCTTGGGGCTGTATTCACGCGCATCCCTTTCTAATTAAAGTTTATAATTGTCTATATTGTACCATAAGCTTAATTAAAAAACCCCCGCTATTTAGTGGGGGTTTTATCATGCGATTACTGTCGCTCCTCTATCCTTTAGCCTTTGCAGAGTAGCTCGGGTAGCTCGATTGAGTTGGTTGTCGTGGCAATCAAGCAGCGACAATCTGGCTGGCAGCTCGGGCAGGGTTTTGAGTTGGTTGTTCTGGCACCAAAGCCCCCTCAAGCTGGCTGGTAGCTCGGGTAGGCTGGTGAGTTGGTTGTTGCGGCAATCAAGCGTCATCAAGCTGGCTGGTAGCTCGGACAGGGCTATGAGTGGGTTATTACCGCACTCAAGCACCGTCAAGCTTGCCGGAGCCTGCAGGGCTGTCAGTTGGTTGTTGCCGCAATAAAGCACGGTCAGACTGGCTGGTAGTTCGTCGGGCAGGGCTGTGAGTTGGTTGTGGTTACACCAAAGATTAGCGACCATCAATTGGGCTGGTAGTGGTAGCGAGCCAGTCAGGTCGCTATTGGAGATGTTTAGATCAATAGGCTCGCCGTCAAGGCGGGTAATCTCGCACTTCTGGGTGTCGGGGTTGTAGTTGTACACTAGCTCACTATCACCGGGTAGCGCTTGGGCTGCCATGCCAGAGCTTTGCTCTAGATAATCTCTAAACTCTCCTAGTGATTGCTTGGCCTGATCAATCTCGGCTTGCTTGGCTTGCTCGGCCTCTGCCAGCCTGGCAGCTTCGCCGTCGTCGCTAGGCTGGGGTGCTTGAATATCCAATAACTCATCTCTTAGAGTCGGCCCGTCGGTAACTAGGGCCGGGATAGCTTCGTCGGAGTTATACCGATCGCCTGTTGGTGGGTTTGTCATTTTTTATAACTATTGACAGGCTTCGCACTCGGCGAGCTCTTTGGGGTCGATTGGGCAGGTCATTGGCTTATCCCAGTCGTCATCTTTAATAGATCCGGACACTTTTGCTTTCTCTGGCATCGGTACTTAACCCTCCTTGTTTATTTTTTGATGTATGCACCTATCATACTATAGGCATAATTGGTTTGTAAATAGTGTTTGGCATACTTTTTTTGACACTACCTGTAGCGTAGTCTGATATAAGAGCAACACTAGCTCTGGTGGTATTTGTATCTGATAATACGAACAATATACACACAACCGGTTGATTACGCTTATGTATAGGCTAAATATAGCTTACCGCTAGCAATAACTAGTGGAACTTTTGGCAATATTAGTTGCCCTTTTATAAGCAAAAGCGTTACAATAAATTACATATGCACAATAGCGAATTTGACCCCTTAAGTGTCGAGGAAATCCAACAGGCCTGCCAACTCAAGAGCTCAGACGAGACTACCGAGCGAGTTTGCCGTATTAACGAAGAAATAACCCAGGGGCTGGAGCTTATTAGCCAATATCCCAAAAAGGTTACTTTTTTTGGTTCGGCGCGTTTTGACGAAAACCATCCTGACTACAAAAGAGCGCGGAGTTTGGCCAAAAGGCTGGTTACGGAGCTTGATTATACCGTACTAACAGGTGGGGCTGGTGGTATTATGGAGGCCGCCAACCGCGGAGCCAAGGAGGCTGGGGGTCATTCCTTGGGTCTTAATATTAAGCTACCTAACGAACAAGCTACTAACCCCTATGTTACTCAGCTAATTCCCTTTCGCTACTTCTTTACGCGCAAGGTTACATTGAGTTTTGCCTCCAGAATGTATATTTATTTCCCTGGTGGGTTTGGCACAATGGACGAGTTTTACGAAATCCTGACGTTGGTTCAGACTGGCAAAATCCATAAGGTACCAATTGTTTGCGTTGGGGCGTACTTTTGGGAAACTCTCGATAGACATATGCACCACGGCCTAATGCTACCAGCTGGTACTATCGATGAATCAGACATGGGCTTATACACTATTACTGACGACGAAGATACTATTATGGAAATCGCTCGCAACGCCCAAGCTCGCAAATAGCGCTTAAGTTTATTAAGGTTGTTGCTAGAAAATATTTTTATTATTTATCAAATTAAGCACTAGCCAAATAGCAAACAGTCGTTATAATGATTAATACTTAAATACCCAAATAAGGAGAAAAATGGAAGACAAAACACCACTAGAATCGATACACCGGCTGATGCCAGAAATAGCCCAGTCGAAAGAAAAAATCAGAACAATCCGTGAGCAGCTCAAGGATGCTATGGAACAAAATGAGGAGTATAAAAAACTTGAGGAAGAAATTAAGGAGCTATCTGGAAAGCGCGCTGAGGCCAAAAAACTCTTGCTAGCCGATCGTGATTTTCAAAAAATAAATGCCGACCTCGACGACGAGAAGCTCAAAAGCAAAGATCTTCAAGAAATTCTTAGCCATTACCTGCTGAGCTACTACAATGAGACCCAAAAAACCGAGGTTACAGACGATACCGGCGAAACCAGACAGCTATTGCTGTCGGCAAAGCTAGGCAAGGCCACCGCTTAGGTTTTAAGGTTTGACCTAGGAGCGATTATCTGATATTATTGTCTGGTTATGAAAACAGGAATCCACCCTAAATTAATATCTACAAAAGTGACTTGCCTTGGTTGCGGGGACACTTTTGAAAGCACATCTACAGTCGCAGAAATAACTGTTGATGTCTGTAGTCAGTGCCACCCGTTTTACACTGGTAAGCAAAAGCTTGTAGATACTGCTGGGCGGGTTGACCAGTTTAGAGCTCGTACCGAAGCTGCCAAATCTCAAAAACAGACTTTGGGCAAAAAAGCTGCTAAAGCCACTAAGCGCCAAGAGGCTAAAATTGCTAAGTCGCAAAATAAAGTTGAAGCTTCTAAGCCAGCCAAAAAAACCACTAAGGCTGCCAAAACTACTGAAACGAAGTCGCAAACCGCAGCCGAAGCTACACCAAAAGTCGAATCTTCTGACCAATAATTAATACTTACCCACAATAATACCCTATAATATAAGGGTATTATTTCTTTTATGAATATCATCGATACCAATACTATTAGAAATATCAAAGAAGAGCTATCTGCCTTAGAGAGCCAACTTGGGGATGCCAAAATATACGCTAGCCCGAAGTCTGGACAGCTAATTAATAGACAGCGTGAGCTGCTCGAAAAGCTATCGCTGTTTGAAAAGGTTATTGCTGCCCAAGACGACATCCAGACGGCCACAGCGATGCTTGACGACCCCGAGATGAAGGCCTTTGCTGCTGAAGAGATAACACGGCTCGAAGCCCTACTGGAAGAGCTCGAAGCTAGCGTTAAGCTAGCTTTGGTGCCAACCGACCCAAACGACCAAAAAGATGCCATTGTCGAAATACGAGCTGGTGCTGGTGGCGATGAGAGCAGTATTTTTGCTGGAGATTTGCTGAGAATGTACGCCCGCTACTGCGAGGACCATGGGCTAAAGTTGAGCCTACTAAGCGAAAACCCTAACCCTGTCGGTGGCTACAAAGAGGTAATTGCCCAAATTGGTGGAGCCGATGCCTACGGGACACTCAAATACGAGTCGGGCGTGCATCGAGTCCAGCGCGTGCCAGCCACCGAAAGCGCGGGGCGTATTCATACCAGCACCGCTACTGTAGCTGTACTGCCAGAAGCCGAAGAGCACGATATAGAAATCAACCAAAACGATTTGCGGATTGATGTTTTTCGAAGCTCCGGCAATGGTGGGCAGAGTGTCAATACCACCGACAGCGCGGTCCGAATTACTCATATGCCAAGTGGTATTGTAGTAACCTGCCAGGATGAAAAGTCGCAGCTCAAGAACAAATTAAAGGCAATGAGCGTGCTGCGCTCGCGGCTTCTCGATGCTCAGGCCCAAGCCGACGCCCAAAAACTCGGCGACGAACGCCGCGGTCAAATAGGCACTGGTGATAGAAGCGAAAAAATCCGCACTTATAACTTTCCGCAAGACCGCGTCACTGACCACCGTATAGGCTACACAACTCATAACCTCAACAAAGTTATGGATGGTGGCATCGAAGAGATACTGAAGGCCCTCAAGGACGCCTCAGTGGATAAAATACTATCAGAGCAGACATGACAGTCCATCAGTCGCTAGTAGCAGCCGAGCGGAGGCTAGATGGCATTGGTATCAGTAGTGCCCGCCTCGATAGCGAGCTACTACTAGCCCATTGTCTAGATCAAACCAGAGAATGGCTAATAGCCCACAACCAAGACGAACTTACCGACAGTCAGGCCGAGCAATACGAGCTCGCCATAGTGCGAAGGCTCGACCGCGAACCAGTTTGCTACATTACCAACCAGCTTGAATTTTATGGCATCGATTTTTTTGTCGATAGCAGGGTTTTGTCGCCACGAGTCGAGACTGAGCTAATTGTTGAGCAAGCGATTGAGCTTGCCAAGCCCGGCTCAAAGCTAATAGACCTAGGTACCGGTAGCGGTGCTATTGCGATTGCCATTGCCAAGAATCGCCCTGACCTCTTTATTACAGCCACCGAAGTGTCTGACGAAGCCATGCAGGTCGCTAAGCGCAATGCCAGCTCAATACTTGGTGCGAGCAATAATATAAAATTCATTGAAGCTGATGTCTGGGATGGCGTTGAAGGGCAATTTGATACAATCGTCACAAACCTACCTTATGTATCAAAAAGCTATTTGCCGAATATGAAGCCTGAGGTTCAAAAAGAGCCCGCTGTGGCTCTCTTTGGCGGCGAAGGCGATGGCCTAGATCTCTACCGTCGCTTTTATGCTGATTTATCAACACACACCACAGCCAACTCGATTGTGCTGCACGAATCGGACCCCTGGCAACACGACCAATTAAAACTTCTCGCCAACCAAGCCGGCCTTGTTCCGTTTTCTGAAGGCTATCTAATACTCGGCTTCAAAAAAAAGTAGCCTACCAGCAGCTACTTTCCTATAAAAAATATTCGGTGCTTGGCAGATTCGGGCCTAACCTGTGCCTGTCCAGCGGTTCATAACTATTAGCACCAAAAATACCACAATCGTAACTGCCAGGTATTCGATGATGATAGTCTTTTTGAGCGTACGTTGTTTGTAGTGGTAGTATATTCCTCCCCATCCATAGGCTAGTGCAGTTACTATCATGCTGTACTGCGATAAAACAAATGGCACATTTGGTATTTGATACAAAACCGTCCAGCGCGACGCCAGCCAAAACATCTCGAGTGTCACAAAGCCCCACAGAGCTGCCAGTATTTGTGGGTTATTGGTAAAGTCCAAAAGCCACCACAAAGCCACCAAGAAGTTTGTGACCCACAAAAGTACCATTACCAGAGCTGCTGGCCAATGCCAGTACGCTACCATTAGGCTGGCTAGCGAGGTACTAAAGAGTATAAAAAGTATTGTTAAGATATTATCGATAAGCAGGTTTGGCTGAGATTGTGTTTCGAAATAACTAATTACTCCATAAATTAGCGACGAGGTGGCGACGCAGATAATAAACACTATGATCGGCATTTTGCCAATCACATAAACGCTATAAAAATAGAATAGGCTGATGCCAATCCAGATAGTTGGTCGCAAAGATTTGGTGATGATTGTTTTGATTTTCTTTGTAACAATTAGTCGTCTAAAGAGTAGGTAATTTAGGCCTAGAGCGGCTGGGATCATCATTAGCGGCAGTGGTGTGTAATACAAAATACCAACCGCAAAAAACGACATCACGACACTGACGATTACAATAAGTCGCTGGCCCTGACTAAATAGATTGGCTCTTTTAAAGGCCGTTTTTAAATTCATAATCTGCTCCTAGTATAATTTTAATATCGGCCTGAGATCCTGAGCTAACTTCTTGCTTCTCGACTGCTACCTTTAGCCTGTTTTCGAGATACTTAGCGGTGTAAGGTTTGTTGCCATTGGCAAAATCGATTATCTTGGTTTTAGCGTCACCAGGCTCAGTATTCACTGCAGTCTTTATAACATTATAGCCCAATGATTTCAATAAGATAGCCAGTGCGTAGACCTTGCCTGGCCTTGCTCCAGCGCCGGATATCTCGACCTTAGCGGCCTCACTCTTGATGTAGCCATCAATCAAAAGGCTCTTCACATAGGCCTGTATCGCCTTATAGTTGCCCACCCCTGCAGTTGGAATAACAACGCTGGCTTCGCCGATGTTGCTATTTTTTACCAGGCCCACTTCTTCGTTTTCTAGCACCTTATTAATAACCGTATTGGAGTTTATTTTTCGACCAATCGTAATCATTCGCTGCATCTCCTCAAGGCTGATATCTGTCGTCAGATGATCACCAACAATACCAAGTAGGTCGTTAACTTTAGCGGGATTCAGGATGCTACCTAGCTTCAGCGCTTGGTCGCGCATAGCTACCAATACCGCCTGTTGCCTTTTGGCACGGCCGTAGTCGTCGCCGCAACTGCCTTTGCGGCAGCGAGCAAACTTTAGTGCCAAAGCTCCATCCATATGATAATCGCCAGGCTTGAGGCTGAACCCGCAGGAGTAGCTTTCGTTTTTGTCGCAGGGGTATTCTGGGTCGCTAAGTGCGACAGGGTTATTGATATCAACCCCACCGAGCGAATCGACCGACTTTTTGAGCCCAGTAAAATCGACCCTTACAAAATAGTGGATAGGTATATCGAGTACATCGCTGACAGTTTTTTTGATAACTTCGGCACCAGAACCTTTCTTGTCTTGTTCGGCAAAAGCGTTGGCAGAGTTAATTTTGCTCCACCAATAGCCCGGTATCTTGACGTATAGATCGCGCGGTATGCTAATCATTACGACATCGTTGGTCTTTGGGTCTATACTGGCTACTAGTATTGTATCCGTCAGACCTTCGCCAGCGTGACCAGCATCGCCGACGCCTAGCAACAATATATTGACGCGTCCCTCGCCTTCGCCTTTGAGTTTACTCAAGTCTAATTCGCCCTTCAGTCCGTCGGCGCTGATGCCTCCTTGGTGCTTAATAACCTTATTGATCGTAATGATTGTTTTGGCAGCAAAAGCTCCACCTGCCAGCACCAATAGAGCTAGTAGCACCAGTGTCACCCTCAAGACCCAATGTTTTTTTGGGTTTTTGTTTTTTGATTTATCTGTATTTAAGGTAGCTTTATCGCTATCAGGATTTTTAGATCCTGACTTTTTGTGTAATTTCATATAGCTATATTATAAGCGATTTGGCCACACTAATAAACACCCTTGATTAATGCGAACCAATAGCATTAATTATTACATTAGTTATCTCATTAAATACCACTTTTGGTATCAAAAGTGGAGCAAAAATAACCGACTGTGGCTCGCCCCAATAAGCGCCCCAGACTACCAGGCAATCTGATTTAAGAATAAACTTGACCTGATTGCTAACGCTTCAGGTCTTCAAACAATCCTTAAATACAGATCAGCCCGCTAGTCTGTTGCTTTCTTGGGTCTCGATGTCGGCAAGACAGGAGGCAGAAGGCAGAGGACGAATGCAGTAATAAACACCTTTGCAATCTACTTCAAAATGCCTCTGCTAAAGTGCTATAATAGTAACAAATGCAACAAGAACAAGAAAAAGAAAAAGATCCGGCTGATGTAAGTGCTAGGCTAGACGAATCGGAACTTCTGAAGCCAGGGACCGACATTAAGCCAGGACAACAATCTCCAGAAACACCACCAGCAGCTGACCCTGCTGACCAGTCGCACCTCGACTCGGACATCAAGGAATTTAATAATTTCGCTAGTTCGCTAGAACAACAAACAGCCGAGCCTGAACCCAAAAAAGGGGTTCTGCATATCGTTTGGGAAATAGGAAAAACCCTAATCATTGCCGCTGTAGTAGTGATATTTATTAATACCTTCATATTTCAGGCCTACTACGTCGATGGAAGTAGCATGAACCCCGACTTCATCAATGGCGATTATTTGCTGGTAGATAAAACCAAGACTTCACTCAAAAACATTACTTCGTTCTTTGGCGACAAGAGCAATATGCAATACACTCGTGGAGATATACTGGTGTTTCGACCACCCGAGAATATGCAGATTTTCTATATCAAACGAGTTATCGGTTTGCCGGGCGAACGAGTGACCCTCAAGGATGGTGTACTAAAAATATACAACGAAAAACACCCCGAAGGTTTTGTACTCGACGAGAGCTATATTGACCAAAATACCAAAATGGAGGGCGAAGTAGACACAGTGGTACTTCCAGGCAACCTGTTTGTAGTAGGTGACAACCGTAAACCCGGAGGCAGTTATGATTCTCGTTTCTGGGGGCAGCTACCGCAAAAAAATGTAATCGGAACGGCCTTTTTCAGAGTTATACCGCTAAACGATGCTGGTTTTTTGAACCTCCCAAAATACGATTCGGCCCAGTAGCTAGTCTTGGCCTTGTATCTGCCCGGCTATGCGCGCCAGCTCTTCATCTGAATAGTATTCGATAACTAGCCTACCGCCTCTCGCGGTGGGCATAACATTGACCTTGGTACCAAGTAGCTTGCCCAGGCTAGTAGTGAGCGCGCTGTGTTGATTTCGGATAGTCTTAACCTTGGTGGGGGCTTCGGTCTGATTGCCGGCCTTAAGTTTGCGGGTAAATTCTTCGGCTTCTCGAACCGTCAGCTTGGATTTGATTATCGCCTCTAATAGTATGGTCTGATCGGTAGAATTGTCGAGCGATAGCACGGCTCGGGCGTGGCCCTCAGTAATTTGACCTTTTTGCAGCGCTAGCTTGGCAGCGTGTGGTAAATTGACAAGTCTAATTGAGTTTGAGATTGTCGAGGAGCCTTTGCCGACGCGTTTGGCAATTGCTTCGTGCGTCAGATTAAATTGATCGACCAGCTTGGTGTAAGCAATGGCTACTTCGAGTGGCTTGAGCTCAGCTCGCTGGATGTTTTCGATAACAGCTAGCTCCAGCTGCTCTTGCTCGGAAAAAGTTCGTACAATTGCCGGAATTGCTTTTAAGCCGAGCTGTTTGACGGCTCTGAGCCTACGCTCGCCCGCAATTAGCTGGTAATTACCTGGGCCGATTTTTATAACTATGACTGGCTGTAAAATTCCGTGTTGCTCAATACTCTGCGCCAAGCCGTCGAGATCTGTCCTTGAAAACTCCGACCTTGGCTGGTGGGGGTTGGGCGATATTTCGTTCGGGTTGAGCTTCAAGATATTGTTTTCGTCTGTCTTGAGCTGTTGGGGTAGGCTATCGGCCACAAAATCGTCGATATCGCCCGGTATTAGGGCATCTAGCCCTCGTCCTAATCTATTGCTTGAACTCATAATGCTATAGCCTCTTTTCTATTTCTTTGGTCAATTTTTTGTAAGCCTGGGCTCCTTTCGAGAATCTGTCGTACTCATATATTGGCTTGCCGTGGCTAGGTGCTTCTGCTAATCGTATATTGCGAGGTATTATGGTGTCAAATATTTTAGATGGAAAATGCTTCTTGAGCTCCTCCAATACCTGCTCGCCAAGGCTTGTACGGCGGTTGTGCATAGTTACAACAAGCCCTAGTATGTCGAGCCTAGGGTTGAGGCCGACTCTGACGCGCTTGATGGTATCGAGCAGCTCCGATAGCCCCTCCAGTGCATAGTACTCGCTCTGTACCGGTATAATAATCGAGTTGCTAGCCACGAAGGCGTTGATTGTTAGAAGGCCGAGCGATGGCGGGCAGTCGATGATAACTACATCATACTCCAAATGCTGGAGAGCTAGCTTTAAGATTTTTTCTCGCCCTGGCGCAGACGAAACCTCGACTTCTGCTGCAGCAAGCTCCGACTTGGCTGGTAAAATATCAAGGTTATTGATCTTGGTTTTGACGATTACCTCGGTGACAGGGGTATTATCGACTATTACATTATAAATACTAGCCTTAAGCGCTTGTTTATTGATAGCCAGTCCACTAGTGCTGTTGCCCTGGGGGTCTAGATCTACCAGCAACACTTTATGGCCAAACTTAGCTAGGTAGGAGGCGACGCTAATGGTGGTGGTAGTTTTGCCGACCCCACCTTTTTGATTAGCAATTGATATGACTTTTTTTGGGCTTTCCATATGTTACTAATTATAGCAGGTTAGGCACCGATATTTGATAGTTGATGCGAGCCATAAGTCTGTCGGTAAGACAGGCAACAGACAACAGAAGACAGAGAGCGGAAATAAATAAACTTCATTTAATTTGCACCGCTGCCCTCCGTCTTCCGTTGTCTGCCCTCCGTTGTTTGCTGCCTGCTCTCCGTTGTTTGCTGCCTGCTCTCTGCCGACATCGAGCACCAAGAAAGAAACAGGCTAACAAATTAATCATTATTCAGGATTGTTTGAAGCCCTGAAGCGCTAGCAATCAGGGCAAGTTCATTCTGGATAAAGATTGTTTGGTAGGCTGGGGCGCTTATTGGAGCGAAGCAAAGTCGGTTGGTTTTGCTCCACTTTTGGCAGCAAAAGTGGTAACTAATGATATTAATATAAAAACAATTATTATTGATAGCCAATTAGCAATCAGGGCAAGTTTATGCTGGATCAAGACTGTTCGCTAGCTTGGGGCTCGATGTCGGTAAGCGCTAGCAAATGTGGTATTCAATAAAAAATGATGAAAATATAAAATTGAGTGATGCTAGCTTGGGGCTCAATGTGGTGGAGGCAGACATAAACCAACCGCAGAGCACTTTGTTCTTTACAACGCACCTATTTTAGTGCTATAATTCTTAATTGTCTTTAAGTAACTGGCAAGGAAAGGGAAACCACCAAGTGATAGCAGTAATAGAATCCGGCTCGAAGCAATATATGGTAGAAAAAGGTCACAAAATTGAGACCGAGTTGTTGCATTCTGATAAAGATGTAATCGAATTCCAACCATTGATTGTAATCGACGGAGACAAAATACAAATTGGCAAGCCAAAGCTCGAAGGAGCTGTAGTGGTAGCAAAAATAATCGAAGCAGATGTTAAGGCTGATAAGGTTAAGGTTTTGAAGTACAAAGCTAAGAAGCGCCAAAAAACTCTAACTGGTCACCGACAGCGTCATGCCATCTTGGAAATTACCGAGATAAAATCTAAGTAAAGTCCAGATAAAGACGCCCTTTTTTAAAGAGGCGTTTTTTTATTATCAAAAAAAACTACTTGCAGCTATTAGGCACTGCCTTTTGTGAAAGAATAGTCTGCATCCAGGCCAGAGTATCTTTGAAGCTAGCATTCATTGTATGGTAATGATCAACACTTCCGGTAGGATTAGCATTATCAATGGCAAAAGGGCTGGTATCGTATTTTTTAAATGTCACGATGTTGGATTGGACACACATCCGCTCGAAGCCGTGCTGGCTCTGTGACAATAAGATAACATCGTCATGAGTACCCTGGTTTATTAGCTTTGGGCGGGCGGTATTGGTACTTCCTACAATATTTTTGGCCATATCGGCTGAAAATGCTGCATAGATAGGGTTGATGGCGATATTGAGATCCTTAGCGGCCTTAATAAACTCACTGGTAAAAATCTGGTCCGACCTATTTGTACCGATGTTATTGGGCCAGGTCTTGTTGAACCCATCGATACAGCCCGATTGCGCATCTTTCTGGTAGCTCTTGGCCCACCGGCTCAAAAGTATTTTATCGATAGGGTAGCTGGTCTTGTACCAATCGCCGTAGCTCGCAAGTAGCAGCGGGCCAAACCAGTTGATATTGGCGCCCCTAGTGGCATCGTCGATGGTTTCCTCGACACTAGTGACAGGTCCGAATCCGATAGCACCCTTGAGGTTTATATCTGGTGCGTAGTCGTTTTTGATTTGATCGGCCCAGTAGGCTGCTTGTCCGCCCTCGGAATATCCGGCACTAAATACACTATCACTATCGAGCTGGTCTTTTGTTACAGCCAAGGTACTGACGGCACGCACACTATCCAGTAGTGCCTTGCCCTGCAATTCGCCAACCATAAAATGGTGCAGGCGTGAGCTGTCGCGCATACCTTCGTAGTCGATTACGACCACTGCAAAACCCTGACTAGCATAAGCCATTAGTAGGCTGTCGTAATTTCCCCAATCCTTCTTGGCTGGATCTTCGAGTGAGGCCGAGCAACTGTCAGCCATACCAGAAGTACCTGGCGCAAAAGAAAAGATTGGTTTCTTATTGTTACCCGACGGCAGGTAAACTCTAGCGTAAACTGGAACATTGTCTTTGCTGCCATCAGAGGTAGTAAAAACAAAAGTCTGCTTGGTAACTTCGGTATTTACTGGGTTATCAAAGCGCTTATTGGTCTGTAAGATTATTTTTTGAACTTCGTTGGCAGAAAAAACCCTAGCTGATTCTTCCGAAATCACTTTGCCCGTTTTGATTTCTTTCTTGGCCTGCGTCTTGGTTACCGAGCCAACAGGCACCTGCCTGGGTCGAGGTAGTATCACATAAAAATACATCAAAAGTGCAGATACAAAAATAACCTCTACAATTAAAATAGTCCAGAGCGAACGACTTATGAGTCTTTGCCTGATGTCGTATTTTGTAATTGGTTTACGATGCTTGGTCATTGTTAGTGTATTATACGACTAATTTGTATTTTATTTTTATTACGATCAATAGCCTATACAGCGCTAGGTAGTATAAGTCTCTTAGATGCCTTCTAGGTATTTCTCTACCTCAAGTGCGGCTCGACAGCCGTCGCCGGCTGCTGTAATTGCTTGTCGGTAGTGCGGGTCGGCAACATCACCGGCTGCAAAGACTCCATCGATTGCAGTTTTGACATTGCTCTTGACTCGCAAGTAGCCGGCTTGATCCATTTCGAGTGAGCCCTTAAATAAGT
>Ga0209596_1002381_pt1 | contig 15526 bp, 13 predicted proteins | sample M_130807_MF_Meta_FD_187314 | JGI IMG/M metagenome (GOLD analysis project Ga0209596, IMG submission 187314) | Freshwater microbial communities from Lake Montjoie, Canada to study carbon cycling - M_130807_MF_MetaG (SPAdes) (version 2) | ecosystem: Environmental > Aquatic > Freshwater > Lake... | reverse complement strand
AAATAAAGGTATTTTTCATTTTAAACAATTTCAAATAATTTATAAATAAAGGTATTTTTCATTTTAAACAATTTCAAATAATTTATAAATAAAGGTATTTTTCATTTTAAACAATTTCAAATAATTTATAAATAAAGGTATTTTTCATTTTAACCAATTTCAAATAATTTATAAATAAAAGTATTTTTATATTTATTTATTTCTATAGTTTTATTATATATTTTACCTTTTGATAAATATTTAATTGTTAGCATAGTATATTCTTTTGGTATATTTAAATAAGAAAATACATATAATTCTATAGCTGAATTATAATATTTAATAGCATGTGCTAAATTGTATGAATGTATTAAATCATTATCAGACACATAAAACTCTAATAACACTGGTAAAATATGATTTGTATAATTATTAGTAATTTGATATGTATTATCTATTTTATAGATAACTTGATAACCAGTTAACCAACTAAAATATTTTATTATTATAAATGGCATTAAATATAATAAATAATTAATAAATGTATCAAGCCATATGTAATGGTCATTTATTTTTAAACCAATTACACTAACAAAAAAATTCTTAATAAAAAAATTTCGTAAATTTATATAGATATTTATAATCATAATAATATAATATATAAATTACTAACTTTTAAATATAATTAAAGAGATTTTAATATTTACAAAATAAATGATTAATTTAAATACTAATTTAATTTATGAATGGAATTTATGGTATCATTCTGAAAAAGATAATTGGAAAATATCAGGATATAAAAAAATTTATGAAATGAAAACAATCTGTAACTTTTGGAAATTATATAATAATTGGGATAAATTAGGAGGTATTACAATGAAACATTTTTTTCTTATGAAAAATGGTATAAATCCAATATGGGAAGATCCACAAAATATTAATGGTGGTTGTTGGTCATTTAAAATTCAAGAAGATAATGCAGAAGAATTATGGGAAGATTTATCAATTCATTTAGTATGCGGACATTTATGTCCAACAATTCAAGAAGAAGTTCTTGGATTATCAATATGTTTAAAAAAAAATAATAGTGCTGTAATTAAAATTTGGAATAAAAACTCAAAAAATAATAGTTTAAAATTAATTAATCAAACTATATTACAAAAGTGGGGAATGGATATTATTTATATTGCCCACATGCCAAATTAAATGTTTATTCAGACTTGCTGGGGCTTAATACTAATTTAATTTCACCAAGAGCTGCTATTTGATATGTTACTATTATTGGATAATCATTTTTTAAAAATAATGTAACCTGATTACATAAATTAGTACATTTTGTAAAAATTAATAAAAATTTTAATTCGAATAATCCTTGAACAATTTCATTAATATTAGCAGTTGTTGAAACAATAGATAATCCGCCATTTGTTTCACCTACTTCAAACTCTAAATTACCAATTTCTCCCTTCCCTGAGAAAAATAATTTTTTAGAGGTTGCTTTAATTTCTATTTTATCTGTTGATGCAGCCATATCTTTACAATATTTATGAAAATCTTGTGATGGTAATGTAATTGAATATGGAAATTGAATAGGTGTAATATCATATGTTTCTTCTTCAATATCCATTAAATTTAATTTAAATGTTTTCTTTTCTCTCTTTTCTACACTTTCTAATATTACAATTAATTTATTAATATCATCGTCATCAACTAACCATGACATTGTATCAAAATGAGACATACATTTTAAACATTTTAATAGATTGCCAATATCAATACCTAAAGTTAATTTTTTTTTGTGATAATTATATTTATATACATCAAATTTATTTGCATCTAATCTCATATATACTAATATTTTACCTGTTTTATTAACTTCTTTTAATACCACGCCACCTATAGTTTTTTTATTTTCTATAATATTTGTTGAAGACTGTCTCGTAGGATGTGATAAATAATTTGTTTTATCACATTCTTTATTATTTATCACTGTTTGAACATTATTTAACAAATCTTTAGATATATTGTATGTCTCTATATTATTATCTAATAATTCATTAGATATTTCAGATGTTTCTGGTTTATCTGTATATTCTTCTATATGGTCTTTTATATGATCTTTAGCAAAAATTATTGGGTTAACTTTTTCACCAGATTCATATTGTGAATATCCTTCTAATTTTATTTTTGATTTTTTTCCTAAACGTAAATTATTTTCTTTCGGAAATATAGATGAATCATTGGGAATAACGTGTGAACATGATGGATTATCATATTGAGGTATATTACTTGATAATGGTGAATATTCAGATTGATCTATTTTATCTGTATACTGTTCTGATATGTTGTCATCAATATAATATGGATAAAATTCAAAATTAGCATCCGTTAATAAAGAATTAATGGCATCAGTTACAATTTTAATAGAAGCTGCTTGTGTAGTTTTAAGTTCTAAAATATATACCATTTATTATTTATTATTTGTGTATTATTCTTTAAAATGTTTTTACATATTCAATGAAAAAGTTATTATGTAATAATTATAATAAAATATATAATTTTATTATAATAAAAACTTTAAATTTAAAATTAATAAAATAAAATCTAATTAATAATATATAATGGCTACAAAATATAACCTTCTAAATCCACATATTTTGGGTGATTTTAAAAATCAAGTAACTGCACAAACATCAGCTGAAGCAGCTAAAATATTTTATACTAATTTATCTCAACATTTTAATAACGCAGTGCCACAATTTCATTTTACAATTCAAAAAGGAACTTCAGGAACGGGTAAATATTATCATTTTAAAGTAAAAGAAATAAAAAATAAAAATAAAGTTACATTTAAAATTAAACCAATGCCAGACATTGACACATCACATGAAGCTATGGCTCCATTTATGGAAAAATTAGATAAATTTAAAGAAAAAATAAATCAAGACGGTGGGAAAAAGAAAACTCGTAAGAAATCTAAAAAATATGATGATTCAGATGATTCAGATTCAGATTCAGATGATTTTTATAAAAGTATAAGAACATACCGCCCTGTAAATCAACCCATTTATTATTGGTGGTATGACCCCTATATATATAAACTTGATTCACTTTATATCCCAACATTTTATTCATATATAACTCCTTTTATTGAATTAGGTCTATATCCTTACATTTATCCATAAATTATTTATTAATATTATGATTAAATTTATATATTTTTTATTTTCTTAAACATTTAAAAAATATATCTGTTTTTAATAATTTATCCGGAGTAGTATATTCATCATCTACTAATATTCTTCCACGTTCTGACACACACTCACCTGATTCATATTCTGGTGGAATAACTCTTTTTACAAATTCTTTAACTTTTGTTGGAATTTCATCTTCTGTATAAAATTCTGGGAAAAATCCTTTTCGTGTTAATGTACTAAAAAAATAATGAATATCATAATATTTGTGTTGTTTTGGTTTAATATTTATTTTATTAGTCCATTCAGCTTCTACTTTAGAATTATTAACAACACCAGGAATACACGCAAAATCAAAATCCCATAATTTAATTTGAAATCCTATATTTGGCACAATATATTGTTGTTGATTAATTTTATATAAATATTTTTTATTTGTTTCATCTATATCAATATTATGAATTAATATATTATTTGCTTTCATATCATTATGTCTAAAACTAGGATATTTTGCATGAATGATTGATAAAACTGATAAAATTTGAAAAAATATTGCTTGCCAATGTTTTACTTTCATTATTTTATAATTTTTTCGTAAATAATCTAATAAATCACCACCATTTGCCCATTCACTAACTAATATTGATACATTCTGATAATATTCACCTTTTTCATATTTTTCTACAAATTGTTCAAATTTTTTATTATTAACAATATTTGATTTTGTTAAACTTAAAAATGGTTTTATACTAGTATTAAATGTAGTTATTGGTAATACGATATGTGGTGTTTGTTTAGTAATTACTAAATTAGATAACAAACGTATCATTAATAATTCAGTATTTTCGGGCCTTTTCGCATTATACATATCACCATAATTTTCTTTTTTAGGATATGCCACAATTTTTACAGCATATGATTGTTTATTTTCATTATTAGGCGGTGGATGAATACCTTTAAATGTATGTCCTGTTGAACCACTTTTAATATATAATAATTTCCCCCCTAGATCATTTATTGCTTTACTAAAATCAACATATTTTTTAGGTAATAATGAACGTATATCATCAGTATTAGTTGAATATTCAAAAGAATCTGATGATGATTTAAAATCTAATATCGGGTCAATATAATTCCCACCAACCATTTTTTGAATAATATCTATTCTATCAGAAATAAAATTAAAATTTTTTTTGTTTTCTTTTTTATTCATAATTAATTTATATTATATTTTTAATTTATATATAAATACGCCCTCTAAATATATATTTGCTTTTAATAATATTTTTATATTATTTTATAAAAATATTATTAATTATGTTTAATAACTAATTAAAATTTGCTTGATAAGGATTAATACTTGTATTTCTGCTTTTTTCTTCTATAGTTAATTTATTTTTATATTTATTAAATGTTTTTTTTACCATATCTATGTCAAGTGGTGGTAATTTTGGAATACCCATCCAATATCTTTTTTTATTAATAAAATCTTGAATAAATTCACGAGGATATAAATATATTATTGGCGAATTACTTGATAGCATTAAATGTTGTAGGCTTTTAGGTAATAAATTACTTGAATGAGGCGACAATACTGATAATAATTGCATGAATGGTTTTAATGGTGTGCCTTTTTTAAATTTAATTTTACTAATATTAGCAGAGTCTAAATATTTTGAAATATCTGATATAAATGGCGGATAATCATAAGGATAATACCAATCCCAAGAAGGACATTCTTCAAAATAATATAATGTAACCCATTTTAACCCCATTAAATAATGTATCACTATATTTTGACTAAATTCTTCTAATTCATCATCTCCTACACCCCAATAATGTTTATAATATCTTTTTCTCCAATGTTCAGGTGCACCTGATCCTAATTGAATAGGATCACTAACTTTAAATTGCACATTTTCAACCATTGCAACTTCTTTTTCATATGCATCACCCTCTGACCTAAAAAATCTTCTCTTTGTATTAAAATGTTCAATTAATATATTATTTTCTAATAATGCTAATTTATTAATAAATAATGTTAAAAATGTAATATTAATTTTATTTTGTGATTTTATTTTATCATCTAATAAATAATAAATTTGTTTTTTAGCCATAAATAATTCAGTCATAGTATCTGCATAACTAACTATTAAACTTTCAATACCCGATTTATGAATATCTAATGACGGAATATGTGGTAAGAAATCATTTCCTAAAAAATAACATATAAAAATAAAATCATTTACTAATCTTGTATCATTTAATAATTCACCAATAGATGTTTTTGATAAAAAACTTTTAATTGTATTGATAATAGATAATTTCATTATTTTAATACTTACATGGTTTAATACTTCTTTGGATTCTTGTTTATTAATTTCATTTGCTTCTCTTAATAAATATATTTTATCAGATTCTGTAGCTAATGCTAAAAAAATTAAATCAGCATCTAAACCATATATAACATAAGAAAAATCATGTTTTTCTTGTTGTTGTTGTCGAATAAATTGTAATAATTTATGTTCTCCTTCTGCTGGTGTAAAACAAGATGAATATATTATATGTTTTTTATAAGTTTTAGCCCAGTCAATTATTCTACTATGTAATTTAACCATAAATACTGTTCCCGGTGTAATAGCATTACTATTCCAATGATGTGTTAATGGTTTATTATATTTCTTTTTTAAATTATCCCACATTGCTTTATCTGCAAGTGATTTAAATCGCCTACTCCGTTGTTGTTTAATTTTAGCAACTGGTGCTACACCATCAATTGCTAAATAAATTCCTTTATTTGGATTAACATGAGATATTATTTTTTCTAAATATTCAAATATTGCATTTATCATTTTATGTTCTAATATATCATTATCTGTTATAGTTGGATTGTCTGCTAAAACTTTATAACATACTGGATGTATTAAACAATTTGCATCAATTAAAATGTAATTAATACTATTAATTTCATGCAATATTGATGAATCATTATCTTGTATATTTGCTTTATTAAATATAAATTTATCTTTTTTATAATTTTTCATTAACCATAAGAAAAATCCAGGGACACCCATATTATACTTAATTATATAATATTTTATTTGTTTATATATTAAATTTTTTATAAATAGCCTTGAGCATTCTATTAATCATATTTACATATATTATAATATCAATGTCCTGATTAATATCCATAATATTAAAAACACTTTCAAATCTTAAAATATATTTAACATTAGAGTCTTTGTCTGGATAATTTTTTTTTAATATTTTATAACAATTATAATATTTAGTATCTGAGATATTTTGTTTAAAATTATTTGTAGTATTATAAAATAAAATAATATATGGATTAATTACAATATTAAATAAATTTCGAGATTGATTATGATATTCGCATTCTGTCCATTTATTATTATTTATTTTTGTAATTAACTTATAATATAATGTATTAGCTGCATAATAATTTCTATAATCTATATTCTGTAAATATTTAATAATAAATTTAGGGTTTATTTTTTCAGATATTTCTATATCTAATTGATAAAAATTTAAATTAGATATATCTCTTGCTATTTTTATAGTAATATCATTTATATTCTTATAAAATACAAATGGATTATTTGTCCATTTACTATCCCTTGTTTTGTCAAAAAAATTATATATAGTATATATGGCAGCTGGTAAAATTATCTGTTTTTCCATATAGTGTTTCTTATTTTATAATAGATTATAAATTCAGTGTGGGTGAAAAAATATATTATATGTATATATATAATGATAAATTTGAATAATGATTTTTACAAAATGAAATATAAAAAATATAAAAATAAATATATTACAATTAAAAACCAATACGGCGGAATAGTTGAACGAACCGATTCAACACTTCGAGTGACTGAGGATAAAACTATTGATAAAGCTACTAAAATATTAGAAGAATTAAAAGACACAGATAATATAACAAAACTTACTTTTAGTTACAATACAATTGATGATGATGGTGCAGCTAAGATAGCTGAATTTATTAAAAAACTAACAACACTACAAAAATTTCAATTTTTTAATAATGATGTTAAGGATGGAGTTATGCAAATAATAGCAGCTAGTCTTAAAACTCTACAAACACCAGGAAAACTAGAAACACTTAACATTGCCGAACAGAATATTACTAATGAAAATATTATTGCACTTTGTGATAGTTTTGAAAACATGACCGGATTAAAATCACTTCTCATTCGATGTTATACAATTGATAATAAAGGTGCGAGTGCACTTGCTAATAGTTTTCAACATATGCCTAATTTAACATCTCTTGATCTTAATTATACTAGGTTTGACAGTGAAAGTGCTAATGCACTTGTTAAAGGTTTTAAAAATCTGCGTAATTTAACATCTCTTAATCTTAACTCTACTAAATTTGGCGGTGGTGTTAGTGCACTTGCTAATAGTTTTCAACATATGCCTAATTTAACAAATCTTGATTTTTCCAGTAATGAAGTTGGTAATAAAGGTGTTAGTGCACTTGCTAATAGTTTTCAACATATAACAAAGTTAAGACAACTTTATCTTTCCAACAATAATATTGGTAATAAAGGTGCTAGTGCACTTGCTACAGGTTTTATAAACCTGTCCAAATTACAAATCCTTAATCTTTCTTATAATAAGTTTGGTAATAAAGGTGTTAGTGCACTTGCTAAGAGTTTTACACATTTAACTCAGTTAAGACGCCTTGAACTTAACAAAAATACTATTAGGAATAAAGGTGCTATTGAACTTGTTAATAGTTTACAACACAATCCTCATTTATACTCCATTGAACTTCGCGGCAATAAAATTGGTGATGCTGGCGCATTGTCAGTTGTAAATATTGTTCTATCTACTATAACTACTATAAAAACTCTTGATCTTTCATATAATTATATTAGTAATGAATCTCAAGGCACACTTACATCCAGAAATGATGATAAAAATAAACTTAAATCCTTATTTGACCTGCCAAATACTTTAAGCCTTAATAATCAACAAAAGCAAACATTTATTTGTATACCTAATGTTAATGGAAAATATGATACTATGTGTGAAGAAAGTGAAAGTGAAGAAAGTGAAGAAAGTGAAAGTGAAGAAAGTGAAGAAAGTGAAGAAAGTGAAGACAGTGAAGAAAGTGAAGAAAGTGAAGACAGTGAAGAAAGTGAAGAAAGTAAAGAGATTGCCAAATACTTTGAGGCTTAATAATCAAAAAAAGCAAACATTTATTTGTATACCTAATGTTAATGGAAAATATGATACTATGTGTGAAGAAAGTGAAAATGAAGAAAGTGAAAGTGAAAGTGAAAGTGACGAAAGTGAAGAGTAGTAAAAATTTATTTTTTATAATATATATATATAATGATAAATTTGAATGATGATTTTTACAAAATGAAATATAAAAAATATAAAAATAAATATATTACAATTAAAAACCAATACGGTGGAACAATTAACTGGTCTGGTTCAATGCTTGAGGTGACTAAAGAAAATATTGATGAAAATTATAAAACATTAGACGAATTAAAAGAAACAGATACTATAACAGGACTTATTTTTAGGAGCAATACAACAATTGATAATGATGGTGCAGCTAAGATAGCTGAATTTATTAAAAAATTAACAAAACTAACAAAATTTCAGTTTAGCAATAATGGGAATGATGATCAAGTTATAGAAAAAATAGTAGAAAGTCTTAAAAATCTGAATACACTAAAACACCTTACCTTTAGCGAAGGAAATATTAGTAGTGCCGATTTTGTTGCACTTGCCTCTAGTTTTAAAAGCATGTCCGGATTAATACATCTTAATCTTTCCATTAATAATATTGATAAAGAGGGTGCTATTGCACTTGCTAATAGTTTTGAACAAATGCCTAATTTAACATATCTTGATCTTGCCTATACTATTGTTATCAGTGAATGCACTAATACACTTGCGAAAAGTTTTAAAAATATGCATAATTTAACATCTCTTGATCTTAACAATATTAGGTTTGACAGTAAAGATGCTATTGAACTTGCGGAAGGTTTTAAAAATATGCATAATTTAACATATCTTAATCTTTCATCTAATAATTTTAAAAGTGAAGGGGTTATTGTACTTGCTAATAGTTTTGAAAAAATGCATAATTTAACATATCTTAATCTTTCCAAAAATTATATTGACAGTGAAGGTGCTAGTTCACTTGCTGAAGGTTTTAAAAATATGTCTAAATTAACAAATCTTAATCTTTCCAGTAATAATTTTGGCAGTGAAGGGGCTATTGCACTTGTACCGGGTTTTACACACACGTCCACATTACAAACCCTTAATCTTTCTAGTAATGATTTTGGCAATAAAGGGACTATTGCACTTGCGGAAGGTTTTACAAACATGTCCACATTACAAAACCTTTCTCTTTCAAGTAATTCTATTGATAATGAAGGTGCTATAGCACTTGCTCATAATTTTCACAACATATCAGATTTAAAATATCTTTATCTTAACCACAATACTATTGGTAATGACGGTGCTAGTGCACTTGCTGATAGTTTTAAACATATAAAACAGTTAACAGAACTTAACCTTGTCGGCAATAATATTGGTAATAACGGTGCTATTGCACTTGCTAATAGTTTAAAATACATACCACAATTAAAATTCCTTAGACTTCACAACAATAAGATTAGCGATAAAGGTGCAATTAAACTTGTAAATAGTTTTCCAAACAAGGATAAATATAATATTCTTGATCTTTCATATAATTATATTAGTAATAAATCTGAAAGCATGCTTAAACAAACAGTTATGAATAAATATGAATTAAAAATTAATGGTCAAAAAAAACAAGAAAACTCACAAATTTGTATACCTAATGTTAATGGAAGTCATACGACTATCGCGGAGTGTGAAGACGTTGATGATACATATAAAAATAAATACATTACAATTAAAAACCAATACGGCGGAACAGTTAGTCCTGACTGTATAAATTGCATTTTATATACTAAAAATGAAATTACACATATTAATGATAAGAAACAAAAAGTTATACATAACTTTGATTTAAAAGATATGACAAATCTAAGTAAACTAATCTTTGTTGATAGTGATTATGTTAAAATGGTATCTAGTCTTACACATCTACAGCTGTCTAATTTAAATATTCTTAATATTAACTTTTCCAATTTTGATATTAATGACGCATATATAAAATTATTAGCTAATAGTATCATACAAATGCCCAATTTACAGGATTTTACATTAAGGATTCATAATGATGATGATATTATTATTAGTAGTGATGAAGGTGTAAAAGCACTCGCAAATAGTATTGCACAACTGTATAATTTAAACTTCCTTTATCTTGATCTTACAAGTGTTAAAATTAGCAATGATGGGGAAAAAGATCTGATGAATAGTATTGTACAATTGGTCAAATTAAAACATCTTTTTCTTACTCATACCATTAACGATATAAATAAACTAGCATTTAATCTGAAAAACCTTTCTGACTTAATACGGCTTGACCTTAACAATAATAATATTAGTGATACAGATGTAAAAGTACTCGCACCTAATTTTAAATACTTGACTAAATTACAATATTTAGACCTTGGCAATAATAATATTAGTGATACAGGTATAGAAGCACTCGCACCTCATTTTAAATACTTGACTAAATTACAATTGTTAAGCCTTGTCAATAATAATATTAGTGATACAGGTGTAAAAGCACTAGCTCCTCATTTTGAATACTTGACTAAATTACAATTTTTAGCCCTTGACAATAATAATATTAGTGATATAGGTGTAAAAGCACTAGCACCTCATTTTGAATACTTGACTGAATTAGAGGACCTTCAATTTCCCTCAAATAATATTGGTGATAATGGTGCTACTATACTTGCTGATAGTTTTCAATTCATGTCCAAATTAAAATACCTTGATCTTGAGAACAATAAAATTGGTAATGAAGGTGCTATTGCGCTTGCTGAGAGTTTTCCCTTAATACCCAAATTAAGATACCTTTATCTTAATAAAAATAAGATTGGTGATAAAGGTGCAATTGCACTGGCAGAAAAACTTAAAAGGACTTTTAGCGGCACTATCGGTGCTACTGATCCAGATGAATTAACGCTTAACCTTTCTGAAAATATAATTGGGGAAGAATGCGTAAAATACCTTATACAACTCAATGAGGACTATATAAAAATAACCGTATATGACCAAATTATACATATTTGTATACCTAATGTTAATGGAAGTCATATGACTATCCAGGAGTGTGAATACAATGATGATGATGATACTGATACATATTATTATGATACTGATACTGATACTGATACTGATACTGATACTGATACTGATACTGATACATAGTAGATTTATTTTTGTATAATATATATATATATGTATAATGATAAATTTGAATAATAATTTTTACAAAATAAAATATATAAAATATAAAAATAAATACATCACAATTAAAAATCAATATGGTGGAACAATTAATCACAATGACACATCACTTGAGATATATAAAGAAACTATTAATAATGATTATACAAAACTAAAAGAACTAGAAAAAATAAAAAATTTAACAACACTTACTTTTACAGGAAATACAATTACTGATGATGGTGCAGCTAAGATAGGTGCGCTTATTACAAAACAGACAAAACTAAAAGAATTTATTTTTAATCATAATACGAATGAGGATAAAGTTATAGAACAAATAGTAAAAAGTCTTGAAAATCTGAAAGAACTAGAAAAACTTAGCTTTTATGGATACAAAATTGTTAATACCGAATTTGTTGCACTTGCTAATAGTTTTAAACAAATGACCAGATTAAAATCACTTTACATTAAATATAATAATATTGAGAAAGAGGGAACTATTGCACTTGCAGAAAGTTTTAAACAAATGCATGATTTAACATATCTTGCTCTTGACTATACTAGATTTAGTAGTGAAGGCACTAATGCACTTGCAGAAAGTTTTAAATATATGCCTAATTTAACATATCTTAATCTTGACTCTAATAAATTTAATAGTAAAGATGCGATTGCACTTGCGGAAGGTTTTACAAATATGTCTAATTTAAAATCTCTTAATCTTGACTCTAATTATTTTGGCAGTGAAGGTGGTAGTGCACTTGCAGAAGGTTTTAAAAATATGCCTAATTTAACATATCTTAATCTTAACTCTACTCATATTGGCAGCGAAGGTGTAATTAAACTTGCAACTAGTTTTAAAAATATGTCTAATTTAACATATCTTAATCTTGCCAATAATAATTTTGACAGTAAAGACACTAGTGCACTTGCGTCGGGTTTTACACACATGTCCGGATTACAAACCCTTAATCTTTCCATAAATAATTTTAACAATGAAAGTGTAATTGAACTGATTAGTAGTTTTGAAAAAATGATTAATTTAACAAACATTAATCTTTTCAGAAATAATTTTGGCAATGATGGGGCTATTGCACTTGCTAATAGTTTTGAAAAAATGATTAATTTAACAGAGCTTAACCTTGGCTTCAATAATATTGGTAATAGTGGTGCTATTGAACTTGCTAAAAGTTTATATCACATACATCTATTAACTTATCTTAATCTTAATAATAATAATATTGGTAATAAAGGTGCAATTGAACTTGTAACAAATTTTCTAATCAAGAACAATGATAAAGATTGTTATCTTGATCTTTCAAATAATCATATTAGTGAAGAATATAAATCCATACTTATGTCAGCAGTTAATGAGAAATATAAATTATACCTTGATGATCAAAAAACGCAAGAAAACACATTTATTTGTATACCTAATGTTAATGGAAATCATACGAATATTGAGGAATGTAAACAAAGTGAAGAATACTAAAAATTTATTTTTTTATAATAATATATATAATGATAAATTTAAATAATAATTTTTACAAAATGAAATATAAAAAATATAAAAATAAATACATTACAATTAAAAACCAATACGCCGGCGGCGGAACAATTGAACATACTGAGACAAGACTTCGGGTGTCTGATCAAATTATTGAGTTTGAGTTAGCACTATTCCCATATAATCCATCTGAGATAACGGAACTTACTTTTTATAATAATATGATTTTTGATACTGATGCAGAATATATAGTCAAGTTTATTGAATTACAACCAACACTAATTTCATTTATTTTTGAGAGTAATAAGACTACTGATGAAGCTATAAAAATAATAGCAGAAAGTCTTAAAAATAAGAATACACTAATAACACTTAGTTTTAGAGACAATTATATTGGCTACCAAGGTGTAGAAGCACTAGCTCCTTCTCTTGTAAATTTGACTAAATTAACTCACCTAGACCTTAGCATGAATGATATTACCGTTATAGGTATAAAAGTACTAGCTCCTTCTCTTAAAAACATGACCTCATTAAACACTCTTTATTTTTCCCATAATAATATTGGCGACCAAGGTGTAAAAGCACTAGCTCCTTCTCTTGTAAATTTGACTAAATTAGCTCGCCTAGACCTTAGCATGAATAATATTACTGTTATAGGTATAAAAGAACTTGTATCTTATTTCAAAAGATTGGGCGTATTAGAATTCCTTGACATTAGTAATAATATGATTGGTGATGATGGTATAAAAATACTTGCAGATAATCTTACACACGTGCCAAAATTAAATTATCTTGATCTTTCTAAAAATAAGATTGGAGATAATGGTATAATAAGTCTTGCAAATAATCTTAAACACGTACTAAATTTAGGAAACCTGTACCTTGATTCAAATAAGATTAGCAATAAAGGTGCGCTTGCTCTAATAAATCAACTTAACATCACGAAGATATACATTTTGGGGCTTAATAATAATCAAATAAAAGACGTAGACAAAATTAAAAAACTCATAACAAACTTTGATGGAACAATAAACTTTAATGTAACATTAACGGATCAAATTATACAAACACATATTTGTATACCTAATGTTAGGGGAGAATATGATACTATGGATTGTGAAGGTGAAGAATACTAAAAATTTATTTTTTTATAATAATATATATAATGCTAAATTTGAATAATAATTTTTACAAAATGAAATATAAAAAATATAAAAATAAATACATTACAATTAAAAACCAATACGGTGGAAAATTTAAACACGATGGCACAAAACTTGAGATATATGAAACTATTGATAATGATTATACAACAATACTAGAAAAAATAGAAAATTTAACAGAACTTATTTTTAGACAAAATACAATTACTGATAATAGTGCAGCTAAGATAAGTGAATTTATTACAAAACAAACAAAACTAAAAGAATTTATTTTTAATTATAATACGAATGAGGATAAAGTTATAGAAAAAATAGTAGGAAGTCTTGAAAATCTGAATACACTAGAAAAACTTAGCTTTTACGGAGGTAAATTTGTTACTAAAGATATTATTGCACTTGGTAATAGTTTTGCAAAAATGACCAAATTAAAATCATTAATCTTTACATATAATATTATTGATAAAGAGGGTGCTATTGCACTTGCAGATGGTTTTAAACAACTTCGTAATTTAACAAATCTTAATCTTGGCTATACTAATATTAAAAGTGAAGGGGCGATTGCACTTGTGGAAGGTTTTAAAAATATGCATAATTTAACATCTCTTAATCTTGAATCTAATTATATTTTCAATTATACTATTGAGAGTAAAGGTACTAGTGCACTTGCAGAAGTTTTTAAAAATATGCCTAATTTAAAATCTCTTTATCTTGGCTTTAATAATTTTGCCAGTAAAGTTACTAGTGCACTAGCAGAAGGTTTTAAACAAATACATGATTTAACATATCTTGATCTTGAATATAATAATTTAGGCAATGAAGGTGCTAGTGCACTTGCGGAAGGTTTTAAAAATATACCTAATTTAATATATCTTAATCTCGCCTTTAATCGTATTGACAGCGAAGGTGTAATTAAACTTGCAACTAGTTTTAAAAATATACCTAAATTAACATCTCTTAATCTTGATTATAATAATATTGGTAGTGAAGGGGCTATTGTACTTGCTACTATTTTTCAACACATACCGCTATTAAGCTACCTTAGACTTACCGACAATAATATTGATAATGATGGTGCTATTGCACTTGCTGATAGTTTTAAATACATACCATAATTAATAGAGCTTTATCTTATCAACAATAATATTGGTGATAAAGGTGCAATTGAACTTGTAACAAATTTTCTAATCAAGAACAATGATAAAGATTGTTATCTTGATCTTTCAAATAATCATATTAGTGAAGAATATAAATCCATACTTATGTCAGCAGTTAAT
>Ga0209596_1002380_pt1 | contig 15531 bp, 16 predicted proteins | sample M_130807_MF_Meta_FD_187314 | JGI IMG/M metagenome (GOLD analysis project Ga0209596, IMG submission 187314) | Freshwater microbial communities from Lake Montjoie, Canada to study carbon cycling - M_130807_MF_MetaG (SPAdes) (version 2) | ecosystem: Environmental > Aquatic > Freshwater > Lake... | reverse complement strand
CCATTGGTAGAGCTGGTAAGGCTTGGGCCGAAATGCCTCCCGACCCAGAAGCCGAAGGTGATCTTTCAGTGCTTTTTGACGCAATTATTGCAGATGTACCAGCCCCTAGTGTTGAGCTTGACGGTCCTTTTCAAATGTTAGTCACAGCTTTGCGCTGGGACAGCTACAAAGGCAAATACGCAATTGGTAGAGTAAACCGCGGTAGCGTGAAGCCAGGTGACAGTGTTGTTTTATGTAAAAAAGACGGCACCCAAGCCAAAGCGACAATTGATCATGTTTTTATATCTCACGGCATCACTATTGCCGAGACCCCAACAGCTATTGCTGGTGATATTGTTCAGCTAACAGGCGTTGGTGATGCTCAGATTGGTGAAACAGTTGCCGATAGCACCAACCCAGAAGCTCTACCTATTTTAGAAGTAGAAGCTCCAACCCTAAAAATCTACTTAGGCCCTAATACTAGCCCGGTAAAAGGCACCGAAGGCGACTTCACTACTAGTAGACAGATTGGCGACAGACTAAACAAAGAGCTCGAAACCAATGTTGGCCTTGAGCTAGAAACAAGCGATGTGGGCTTCTTGGTAAGTGGTCGTGGTGAGCTACACCTTAGCGTACTTATCGAAACTCTTCGCCGCGAAGGCTTTGAGTTTGAAGTGGGCAGACCTCAGGTTGTGACAAAAATTGAAGACGGCAAGACAATGGAACCTATTGAAGAGCTTATTGTTGAAGTACCAGCAGATTTTGTTGGTGCTGTACAAATGGAGCTTGGAACAAGAAGGGCTATGCTAAAAGAGCAATTTATTAGCTCAAAAGGCGTAACTAAACTAGTTTACGAACTACCTACCCGCTCTATTCTAGGTTTAAGAAACGTACTTATGACCAACACCAAAGGTGCGGCCGTACTAAATAGTCTTATGGTAGGCTACCAGCCTCAAGGCCAGGCTTTGCAGCAGCTACGTAACGGCGCTCTTGTTTCATGGGTAGCCGGCAGTACTACTGCTTATTCTCTTCAGAAAGTTGAAGAAAGAGGCACTTGTTTTGTAGGCCCAGGCGTAAAAGTCTATGCCGGTCAAATAATTGGCCTAAACAACCGCAGTGAAGACATGGACATCAATGTCTGTAAGGGCAAACAACTAACAAACATGCGCACCAGCTCTAGCGATGGTGTTGTGCAGCTTATGCCCCCAACTATTTTCAGCCTTGAAGAATGCATTGATTTTATAGAAGATGATGAGCTATTAGAAGTAACACCAGTTGCTTTGCGACTACGCAAGCGCGAGCTAGACCCCAACAAACGTAAGAAAAACTAAAGCAAGCTCATTTGCTCAGCCGGGCCAGAGCTATCTAGGTTGAGATCAGAATCTGCCTGTGGCGACAAACTATCATCATTTTCTGATTCTAGAACAGTATCTGCTATTTGGCCTTTAGAAATAGCCAGTAAAAATTCAAATATACGAACCATGGCATAAGTATCAAGCTCACAATACTTTAGTAGGTCTGCCATTATTTTATCGACTTCACTTTGCGAGTGAATGTCTTCATATACTGACTGCATCCAGAGTCTCTGGGCGCTGCCACCCTCTTGTATTTCCATATCTCCATAGTTCAATTCTGGAGCTAAAACCGGCAAAACTTTTTTAATACTGGCACTGCCCTCAAAAGCCTTATCTACGTAGTAACCGTTTTTAAATGGCACCATCAAATCAATAATTCGAGAATTAATGTCTTCTAGAAAACCAGCATACTCTGGTAATATTCTGGCCATTCGCTCGTTACATTTTTTCTCAAAGCCTTCATACCAAACCAGCACTGTGCCTTTTGGGCCGATACTTGAGCTAAGCGCACTCATAAGCTCTGGTATTGGGTTGGTATCAAGAGTGTGCAAAAATTCTTTGTGCTCTAGATCAGCACCAGGCTCAGCGATAATGTGCAGAGAATACTGAAAAGGTAGCTGCTCATAAGGCTTGGTGCCATCGAAAGGCGGAACTATAGACGAAAGTGTTTCGTAGTCAAGAAAGTAGAGTGGGTATTCTAGCGACTCAACAAATTTTGTTATTTTATCAGTATTTATAGCTGGTAGCTTACTTTTATTGGCCTCGACCTGCCTAAGCTGAACATCTTTGAGCTCAAAATCTTCTGGTATATCTAAAAGGCTTACTATATGCATATCTTCTAGCTGACCAATTTGTTCTGGCAAAGCCTGGGTAAGCTTATATATTGAGCTGGCATCGGCTTGGGGCTTTAGACTTAAAAATATATCTAGCCAGTCTCTATAGGAGCCTAGCTTAGCCCGGCGGGGCGTGGGGTCTGGCATATCAGCTGATACAGCCGTTTTTAGTGCTGCAGAAATATTTCGCATAGTACTATCAATCTTGCTACGAACTTTTGTAGTCACATCTTCTTGGACGCTCATTTTAAGAGGGTCGATTCTACCCTGTCTTATATATAGATTATTACAATAAACAACAAAAACATTTCGAACCTTATAGCCGGCTTTTTCTAGCACCACAGTCTGAAAAGCTAAGTCATATATATGCTCTGGCTTGACCTTGGTGCTACTTTTTATTTCGTATAAATCAAAAGTCTTAATACCAACTTTTTGAATGACATCTACAATGCAGGTGATTTTTTGGTCGTCAAAGCTTGTTTCAAAACGACCCTGCGAGAGTATCTCAGATCCTTCTTCTATGGCTTGCTGGGTGCGGTTAGGCATACTCAAATACTGGTCGTAGCTATCAAAGCCTATCCGTTTTATATTCTCAAAACGAGCCTCGCCGTAGTCTTCAAAAAGATTGCCGGCATCAAAAAGTGCCTGCAGATTGGCGTCTGGCTCTGGAAGCTTTTTTTTGTCATTTTTTTTGAGCCACAACCATGCTGGGTGCTTCAAAAACATCATATATTCAGATTTTGATAGTGTTATCATATTGTCTCTTCTATTATAGCTTACTTGCACAAGATAGGTAGTAGGTGCTACATTAAAACCTAAATGAAATCTATCAAAGCCCAGCTAACACCAAACAAGACACTATTTCTAGTAGTTGTAGCTCTCGCTCAATTTATTATTATTGTTGACTCAACATTTATGAGTGTATCAATATCAACTCTAGTTATTGATTTGAACACTAGCGTCACAGCTGTACAAACAGCAATTGCTCTCTACACCCTAGTAATGGCCAGTCTTATGATAGCAGGAGCCAAAATTGGCGATATTTTTGGCCGTAGAAAAATATTTTTTGTGGGTCTTTCTATCTATGCCACTGGTACCCTAATAGCATCACTGTCTCCAAATATTGTAACCTTTATTCTTGGCTGGTCATTTATGGAAGGTATAGGAGCTGCCCTAATGCTACCAGCGATGGTAGCTCTAATAGCTGGAAATTACCCTGCTGGCAAAGAGCGCACTAAGGCTTATGCAGTACTTGCCATGGTCGGCTCAAGCGCAGCAGCCATTGGCCCAATAGTAGGTGGTATTTTTACTACCTATTTGTCTTGGCGTCTAGCATTTTTCTCAGAACTATTTGTAGTGGCCTTTATTGTTCTTAATAGACAAATAATCAAAGATGCAATCTATCAAGGCAAGGCGCCTAGCTTTGATTTTAAGGGCTTTATACTTACAGTAACTGGCTTTGTCTCTCTTGTAGGTGGCATTATTTTGGCTTCTTACTATGGTATTTTGTACGCCCGCACAGACGTAGTGGTGGCAGGCCAAACTATCATCACAGAAGGCCAGCTATCACCAACAGTATGGCTGGTGCTAACGGGCTTAAGTATCTTAACAATTTTTTACTTCTATGAAAAATCCCGCCTCGACAAAAAATTATCTGTACTAATAGACGTAAGGCTTTTCACTCAGCGAATAGTTGTGGCCGGTTCATTTACCATGTTCGCCCAATACCTGGCTACTGCCAGCATTATATACTCACTGGCACTTTATCTACAGATGGGCCTTGGCTACAACGCAATACAAAACGGCCTAACTCTTTTACCTCTAAGTATAGCTGTGGTTATCGCGGCATTATTTGGAAGCAAGGTGCTTGCTAGCAGAATAGCCCCGCGCTGGGTGGTTATGGCTGGCTTTGGTTTTATGACTCTTGGCGCAGCTAGCATGGGCCTAACTGCCCGTAACGCAACCAGCGGCATAGACTTTGCGCTTGGCATCTTTTTAATAGGTTTAGGTGTGGGGCTAATCGCTTCTCAGAACCAAAATCTTGTCATAAGTTCTGTTCCAAATAAATTCTCGAGCGAGATTTCTGGAGTACTAAACACTTGCCTAAACATTGGTAGCTCTATGGGTACAGCACTTGCAGGTGCAATAATTATTACTAGCTTTATATTTAACTTTACTACTCAAGTAGACAACTCTACTGCCTTCACAGACGGTCAAAAAACTCAAATAAACACCGCTGTAAACCAACAAGCCCAAATAGTCTCAAACACCGCCTTTGAAAGTTTGGTTGTTACTGTTCCTCAGCCACAGCAGACTGATCTTGTAAATATCAACTCTCAGGCCAGACAAACAGCTCTTACCAGAATATACATTGTTATTGGCGGCATAGGTATTATGGGTATTCTAGCAAGCCTACTAATACCTAAGACCAAGCCCTTAGACTATCTCAAGAACCCAAAGCAATTTTCATAGCCGACTAGCTCATCGGTTGTATTGATAGCACACTAAAAAACCACCATATGTCATGGTGGTTTTTATGGTTGCGACAGCTGTTAGTAAAACTAAGGTCGTAAGGTGCCGGCGAATACTTGCCATACTAGAGCGGTTTTGGCAACAAGACTAAGTATGATGTATACTCTTTCGCCATAAAGATAGTTGCTCCACGGTCCCCATTTTTTGTACTGCAAGAACATATTGATAGCAAAGCAGTTGAAGAAAATGAAGATAGTAATAAATATCCAGTAAACAAAGGCAGGTATTTGGGCATCTCCTGAAGCACTTGAGGCACTGGCCCAGAAGTAAATAGCAATCACTGCCCATGGAACTATGCCTGCAATACAGCCTACAATGTAACTAATCCAATTAGTTTTTTCTGTTGTTTGGTTGTGTATTTCCATTATTAAGCCGCATAAGTTCATTACCATAACCAGCGCAAATAGCATTATTAGGCTAGCTAGATCATATATGCCAGTAAGCAAAGAAATTGCCACGATCATTATGCTGGCAGAAAAACTGTACTCTATCCAGCGGGCTCGGTTCATGCCAGCTTTTAAGTCTTTTTTATAGCCTCTAAACCAAATTGTAGAAATCAACAGATGTGAGAACATACATATTAGAACAAAAGCTATTATTGGCCAAACTAGTGGTAAATCAAATAGCGTTTTGCTAGATGATACTAGAGTTTTAGTGGCCAAATCAAAAGTTAAATAACTGGTAGTTATAGGAAATTTTACCTTTTGGCTGGCTATAAGTAGCATTAAGCCAGCTTGCAGGGCAAAAAAGAAAAACATAAATATATTAAATTTTCTTAAGCCCTCAATCGTAATCTTCTTTTTCTTTTTCTTGGCCATTTGTGGGGGTTCCTTATTTAGTTTGTTAATACTTATGGTTATTATATACTTTAATTAATTTTGCTACAAGCTTAGTTATAATAAATTGTGCTCATATTTATCTAAATAACATGCCAAAACCTATGCTTAGTAGCACAACCAGCCCAAATATTCGCCTAAAAACGGTGTCACCCCAGCCAATCTCGAGCACTCCCCAGCTGATCAAGGCTATTCTATATATAAAAGTCAGTATATCTCTGTAAGGAGAGGCATCTACAAAAATTAAGCCAAACCATGCAATGATTGCCACCCACAAAGAAGTGTTAGGAAACTGCACCAATACTAACTTGTTGTTTTTGTCTAAAAAAATTCTAGAGTATAATGATTTTTTGGGTTTTGTCATTTATAACTAACTCAATCAAATTAAATATTTGCCTATGTTACGTACTAGGTGGTGACGGCACTGCAGCTGGGGTGACCGGCAAGGGCTGGTCACAGTTTGACGTGGCCGGCTTTCCACTAAAGCGGTCTGCTATCCAGTTGGTTACCGCCGGCCCTGCTACCATCGCAGCCTGAACATGCCCGGTATTTCCCAGCCAGGTAGTGGTGATATTTACATTTTTAGAGCAGGCATTTTGTACGAGTAGAGCGGTTGTTGGGGGCAAGACGATGTTGTCTGTAAGACCTTGAGCCACATAGATTGGCACCCCAGCTAACTCCACTTGTGGTGTTTGGGCTTTAGCAGCATTGTACCACTGAATGTTGCTGTTGGGGTCGGTTTCAAAAAATCTCTGACCAATCCCCTGCCTTATCTCTATTTCGGCCAGCTCGTTTTTAACACATCCGTAAGCAATAGAGCTGTAGTTGCGAAGCGCAGCCTTAGATAGCACACCCTCTAGTGGCAAATTATAAACCAGTGGCCATGAGACCGTAGCATCTGGGCCAATTCCCCAGGCAACCGAGCTTGCGTACTGCAGGCTAAATAGCGCGTTTAGCTCAGCAGCTGGTGCCGCAGCAGCTACAGCCAAAAGTTTTAACTCTGGAGCGTAGCTTTTAGAAAGCTGAGCTGTAAAAAGTGCTGAATGACCTCCCTGAGAATGCCCCCAGGCAATGTATCTTGACCCGGCAGAAGCTACTGGCAAATTGCGGGCCGCTCGTACTGAGTTGATTACATCATGGGCTTCACTTTCACCTATTAGGTAGTAGGGGTCTCCTGGCGTACCCAGCCCGGTGTAGTCTGTAGCGGTCACCACCCAGCCGCGTTGCATCATTGAGCCCAGCCAATTGTCTGTGTCGCCCAGTGGGCCAGAAGGATTACGAGAAGGTACGCAGTTGTCACCAAAGCCCTGTGTGCCATGGGCCCAAGCTACAACGCTTCTACCGCCAGCTGGTGCTGGGGTATTTGGCACATAGACTACACCAGAGCTTACCGCTGCTTCGCCATTGGCCAGCTGAGTATTGTATAGAACTCTATAGGCCGTGCCTCCACCTGGCACCACCACACCAGGCATTACTTCAGATTTTAGCAAAGCCCCCGCGGCACTACTTGGGCTAGGCACTGGCGGAACATAGAAAGCCTCAATACCAGCTTGAAAGCTTGCATTGGAGCGATTTACCATAGCTATTCTTATACAGATACCAATAATTACTCCAAAAACTAGAATAAAAAAACCAGTTGCAAATTTATGCCTAGAAAACCATGATCTGCTGTGTTGAGTGTACTGTTTGAGGTCTTGATCTTGATGAGTTGTCATATAATTCTCCTTTTACTATGTATTTCGCTTTTGCTTACTAGGTATTGCTATGATTTTGCCTTGCCTACTTGTATAGATATTTCGTTGTGGCGTAAAAACCCAGGCTTGTAGGGTGCGTCGTAGCGCAACACGCTTACCGGGCCTTTGGCTGCAAGATTTATTGAATCAGCCCAAGCTTTTAGCTCAGCGGTCTTTTTATTAATTTTCTCCTCAGATGTATAGCCAGAAAATTTTATAACCACAGCCTGGTAAGGGTCTCTAGCGGCTATTATTACCTGGCTATTATTTGGCTTAGGTAGCGTACTCATACTATAGCTAGATGGCATAGTAAAACTCACGCTGTAGTGACCAGTCTTGGTCTGACTAGTGCTAACAGGTGCAGTCATAGCAATTTTTTCAGAGCTTAGCTGTTGACTAGCCACAGGCACAGTCATGGCAATACTGGCCCGCGATGTATTGTTACCAAAAATATAGTCGGCTAGTACGCCAAAAGCTTCACTGCCAGCACTGCCGTGCTCCGTGGCATCTACTAGTACGCTAGCAGTTATACTTTTAGCATAACTACGCAGCTCACATGTGCCAGAAGACTTTAGTATTTTGAATTTGGGTGTTTCAGTAGCCATAGTAGTGTTTTTATTATAGCACGAGCACTTAGGCTATGAATATTTAAGAAAATTTTGCTTTGATGATTTAGATATTTATATAAGGCAGTATAAGCATAAATAGCGATATTGACATACCAAAGTCGTAGATAAGTACTAAGCTGTTATTTGGGGCAAAATTTTTATTTTTAATTATTTCGTAGAGGTGGTTGAGGCCAGCAAAAAACAAAAATGTTATCACCGGTAGAGCGATCGCCACGCAGGCTTCAATGCTGCGGCCAATAGCGTAAAAACAAGCTAGGCCCAGACCTAGGCTGACGGCAGCTATTTCGTACTGAAAGCCATTGGTAACCCAGCCAATACTTTTGGCCATTTTTTTTGCAAAAAGTGAATGCATAACTGCAGAAAAAAGCATTACCCAGCCCACAAAATACAAAAGCCAGTGAATAGTGTTGATGTCTGTAGACTCTACAGCTGAAGACATTGGCGCATTGCTGCCTGACAAGGCAAAAGCCCAGGCGGCCACAAACATACCTGGCAAAACAAGCCCAGAAATTAGCTCACCGATATTACTTTTTGATTTAGTCTTAGCTTTTGCCATCATGTTATACCTTTATTTATACTACCAATTATAGTTCTTTAGCAAAGCATAAGCAATATTATGAATCAAGATAAATCTTAGGCCTACCCGCCAAAGTTTTTTTCAATTCTGGCTGTTATTGAGCCAGGGTGGCGCCCTAATTTCTTGCTAATTTTTGTAGTGCTTGCACCGTCGTTATATAGTTTTTTTAGATCTTTATCCTGTTTGAGGGTCCAGGGCCTATAGGCGTTTGGAAACTCTAGGCGCATTTTGTCTACTTTTTGACTCCAGCTAGACGCTACACCAGACTTGGTTAGTTTTGACTTTGTACCGGGCTTAGGTATGGCACGATTTTTTTGGGCTGCCTCCCAATCAATAATAACTGCTGCGTAGTCTTGTGTAGCCTGCTTGCTCTTAGCCTGCAAGTCTTGGTCTATAGCTTGAGCTTCTGGGCTAACTTCTAGAGCCAAGTCGTTAAACCCATCTAACGTTAGTGACGGCAAGTCTCGAACCCTACTCAGGGCAACATAGCCCATGCCGGCCACAAATGCTCGGCGCAAATCAATTCGAGCACTGTCTAGGGTCATTCCTTGGCTTTTATGAACAGTTATAGCCCAAGCCAATCTAAGGGGTAGCTGGGTGAGGCTGGCTCTTTTGGTTTCGCCGTCCATTAGTTCCCAGGTGTCTGGTGTTATTAGTACGGTGCTGCCATTTAGTAGTTTTACTAGCGGAAAATTATTATCTTTATCAAAACCCACTACCTCGCCTAGTGAGCCATTTACATACTTTCTGTCTTGGCTATTTTTAATACACATTACTTTAGCGCCTAGCTTGAGTTCTAATGTCTGGGGTGCCAAACAAGATTTTTTTAGACTCTCTACATAGTTGGCCTTACCAGTGTGGCTCATTTCATAGCTCTGAGTTGGAGTTAAAAGCTTGGCTAGATGTTGGGCATTAATAGTATCTACGTCTTGATTGGTGGTAAGCAGCCTTGTGCCAGTAGTACTAGGCTCAAGCGCGCTAGGTGCTTGAGCTCGAAGTAGTGCAGTGTGGCTATCTTCTATGCTGCCGGCTCTTACGGCGTTCAAGAGCTCGCTGTACTCACTATCGCTAGTCTGTCTAAATTGCTGCGTTAAATAGCAAACGGCCATATTTGACTCTTGCCAGACATTTGAGCTAGTTACAAATTCGGCTTCGCGATCTCCTGCGCGTGTTACTGGGGGCAGCTGAAAAAAGTCACCACACAAGATTACTTGAAGCCCACCAAATGGTTCACTTGAGTCCCGCACCGATCGAAGTATGGCGTCTACCATATCTAGGCGGTAGTCATGAAGCATGCTTATCTCATCAATTATTAGCATGTCGGCTTTTTTTATTGTCTCTTTGCGCGAGGCTGGCATTCTAGCGATCATACCTGGCCATACACTGTCTGCAATGCCTATGCCAGACCAAGCGTGAATAGTTGTGCCATTTAGATGAGTTGCGGCCAGGCCTGTAGTGGCTGTTACGGCCACGTGCTTGCCGTCTTGCTTGGCGCGCACTATTACCTGCCTTAGCAAATGTGTTTTACCGCTACCGGCGGCACCTGTCAAAAGAACAGACTGGCCAGACTCTATTATGGCCAAAGCCTCTTTTTGTATCATTTTTACTCGTCTCTCAAGTTTATTGTTATAGCTATTTTAGCATATACTTTGTGACTGTGGTTTTTCATCAATTACTAGTCTGGCAATATCATATTGCATTCTTGTAATATCGAGCGCACAATGAGTGTAGTACCTACCACCAAACAACGCCGGAGGGCAAAGTATGAATTCTCAACAGCAAGCCAAAGTACAAGAAATTCTTGATAGTCTTAGTAGAATTCGTCAAATTCAAAGAGTTTTATACCAAGATCTGCAAAAAATTAATACCCAGATCAACCGTAATACAAACGATCAGCGTAGGCTTGAAGCCGACCTAGCTCAATTAATGTCGCGAGACAGCATTGAAAACACCAAGCTCAACAAGCCTTCAAGCGAAGACAACAACAGCCCTAATTCCTAATATTTTTTATCTCACCCGTTCTGGTAGTTTCTAGTTTCTGCCAGTGACACCCCAAGTGTCATCACCAAAAAGCTAACAACCACCGCCTAGCGATTAGGCGGTGGTTTCACTTCTACGGCTTATGAATACTATGGTTTTGCGAGCCATTTGCGCGTGCTTAAAAAACAAGTCATACTTAAGCGTAGTAAAGCGGCAAATAAAAATAACTTTTTATAGGGAGATCACAATGGTAACAATCAGTATAGAAGGCGACAACCTTATGGTAGTAGTAAACGGTATTGGCAAAGTGCTAGCCCTGCGCAGTGAGCTAACAGTACCACTTAAGCATGTGGTGAGCGCAAAGGCCGACCCACAAGCAGCCTCTCTACCAAAAGGCCTCAAAGGCCCAGGCACACGAGTACCAGGCCTAATATACGCCGGTACCTTTCATAGAGACGGCGAGAAAGTTTTCTGGGATGTGCGTGACTCAGATAATGCAATTGTAATTGACCTAAAAGACGAAGACTTCAAGCAGCTAGTGGTAGAGGTCAAAGACCCTAAGGAGAGCGTTGAGCAGATAAACAGCCACATTGGCTAAAAATTAGCTTGCATTCTTATTCGAGAATACGCCCAATACAAAAACCGCCTTTGCTCGCGTTCGGGTGGTTTTTTGGTTTAGCACCTACTGAACCTACGCGACAAAGGGTCAATAATTGGTAGCACAAAAAATATTAGCAATGCCAGCTCGCCAATCTTAAATACCATGCCCAAGACAATCACTGAGGTAAGGTTTCTGAAATATCTAGAGAAGTCTTTGATAGGAAATCATTAAATAAGTCCTGGCCTGCCTGCCAATCAGCTGTAGTGCAGCTGGAGATGAATATAAATTCCCAACTTCCAAGCCACTGGGCTGAGACACGAATTGTACCGTTAATATTTGCGTTACTAGTATAAGTACCTTCTTTAGTTATAAATGGTATATCACCTTTATTGGAACTGATGTTGGTGGCTCCGATAGTTTTGTACTGCATGTCCTTGGAATTCAGCTTGTTATTGGCGTCGTCGAGTATGGTGTTTATCGAGCTGTCGAGAGTTGAGCCAGAGCTTACGGATTTGTCTACGCCAGCGTTTCGCTTGAGGGTTATTTGGCAGCTATTATTATTGTACTTATACAGATAAATGTCATCGGTATCAGTAGCACTTAGCTGTGTCTGCCAATCCGGCAGGGTGGGCGGCGGAATAAGTATAATTCCGGCTTGCTTGTATTCTTTTTCAAAACTAGTGGGCCTATTGATTATCAAACTCAATCTGATTATGGTGGCCGCAGTTATAACCAAAATTGTAGCGATAATTATTACCAATACCTTAGCAGCCCGGTGCGACGAACGGTTCAGGGCTGGGTCGGCACTGGCCGGTGCGATACTGGGTCTGGGAATGGCTGGGGTCTCTAGATCCTGGTTATCGATATCGGGCACCGCCCCGGTGTCAATTGGGTTGGTATCGGTTGTTCGGGGTTTAGGCAACTCGGGCTGGTCGGCAACTGACTCTGTTGCGGTAGCTGGCGCTTGTTCTGGTGCTGTTGGGTTAGTCGCTGGTGTGGCTTGGTCTAGGGGTTCTTGTGGGTTAGGCTGAAGTGGATCGGGCATATTAAAATCCTTATGTTTAAGTATCTTAATGGTAGCACACTCATGAATAAAAGCGCTAAAAGTAGAAGTATAGCAACTAGAGAACTCTTGATAATAGAGATATTTCTAAAATCAAGGCAAATACCGGTATAAAAATAGACTGCAATTTACTCATTGGTACGTATTCGCCTGATTTATGAAAATAAACCTTACCAGTTAGGGCTATTGCGAGGCCAGCAACTACGCCAGCTAGTGGAATAAACACCGATATTAGCACAAAGCCAATATTTGTTCTAAAAAAAGGCGGTTTGTCTTGGGTGGCCTGAGAGTCTTTTGACTCTGCCGGTGCAGCAACGGGGCTTGGAGTTGCTGGAGTTGCTGTAGCCACTGCTGGCACTTCTGCTTCTGAGGGTACAGGTGCTGGTGCTTGTTGAGGAGCTGGATCTGCTGCTGGCGATTGTTCTGGTGTAGTTGGGCTAGCTGCTGCAGAATTGGGTATAGTTGCTGGTTCTTGTGGGCTAGGCTGAATTGGATCTGGCATATTATAAATCCTTATGTTTAAGTATCTTTATAGTATTACATTTTGTAAATAAAAGATACGGAAAGGCAATCTAGTGCTTACTGAGCCTACGCGACAAAGGGTCAATAATAGGTAGTACAAAAAATATTAGTAATGCCAGCTCGCCAATCACAAATACCATGCCCAAGACAATCACTGAGACAATCACGAAGCTAAGATTTTGGAACTTGCCATAGCTTGCTCGGCGCTTGTTATATACTTTGTAAAAACTGGGGTGAGCCTGAACATATAAGCCCTGTAAGTAAGTGGCAAGGGCCAGAAAGAACAGATTGAGTGGATACAAAAGCTGAGCTGGCAACAGGCTAGGGTAAGTGGCTGTAAGACTGGTGGTAAAAGGTAGTAAGACCACCATAAGTAGCCTAAAAATATTTAGTTTTGACACCCTTTCGTCTATTGTATCGAGCTGCTCAAACATACGCATATGTACCGACCACATAACGCCCAAAATTAAAAAACTTATCAAAAAACCTGTAAAGCTGGGGCGCATTTTTGCTAGGGCCTGCCACAGATCTTGGTTGGTGGCATTACTTGATAGTACTGGCACACTTAGGCCTAGTACCAAAAGAGTCATAGCAATAGCAAAAACTGCATCTGTAAGGCTTTCTGTGCGACGGGTTGGAAATGTTCTTATTTGACTAATATCGTCTTGCATAGAATTATTATACACCACTTAACATAACTATTTTGACTTAGACTTTCTACAGGCTTCACTACAATATTTGACACTTGCCCACTGGCCTCTACTAGCCCAGCGCTTGCGATTGTCAAAAGGACGCTTGCAGACCTTGCAGATCTTTGTAAGAGATTTTACTTTCTTAGAGAGTTGTTTTTTGGTTTTTTGAGGCATGCGAGCCTAGCCAGAGACTGCATTTAATGTACCTAGTACTAGCACCCAGGCTAGTGCAGACTTGGCAATAAGACTTAGCCAAATGTATGACCGCTCACCAAATTCGTAGTTTTTCCAGGGGCCAATTTTTTTATACTGCAGCCACATGTTTATAGCGAAGGTGTTGAAGAATAAGAATGTCACTACAAAGCCAAGCTGGGCGTACCAAGGGATAGAGTCTGCGATGTTGTTGGTACTGGCCCAAAAATATAGGCCTCCTATTAGCCACGGCACTATACCGGCGATAATTCCCATGTTGAAAGGAAACCAAGAAGTCTTTTCTGTGAGCTGATTGTAGCGCTCCATCTCTAAGCCCCAAATATTCATTAAGAAATTAAGTGTGAATACAAATACTACACTTGGCAGCTCAATAAGCCCGCCCAACATCAGCAGAGCTACTAGCATAAGAGATGAGCTTATAGAGTACTCTACCCAACGCATTGGGTTGATGCCTTTTTTGATATTGGCTTCGTAGCGTCTTACGTAGAACGGTGAGGCTATGAAGAAGTGAAAAAATGCAGCAATCAGCAGAAAGACTGGTGCTACAACAGCAATTGGCACATCTACAACGGTCTGTACCGCTACAGTGAAATCGCCATTTGGGGCTTTATCAAAAAAACGAGTAATAATTGGGATAGTAAACGCGTAGTTGAGAATGTAGAGCATTATTGTAGCTTGCGCTAGATGAAAAAATCCGGCAATAATATTTAGCTTTTGCAGTCTTAGACCTTGTTTAGTTTTAGGCTTGATAGTGTTTACCTCAATTAATGTTTATATACCAATATTTTAGCATAACAATTATAAATAGTGCAAAACAAAAAACCTACCTTTTTTTATAAAGAAGGTAGGTTTTATGGTAAATACTTGTAGTTACTACTACTTAGAGCTAAATATGGCTACGAGCCAAGTATTTGCTTTTTCTTGGCATCAAACTCTTCTTGAGTAAGAATGCCTTGATCTTTGAGCTGGCCTAGCTTTTCTAGCTGAGCCATTTGATCATCTACGCCACTAGTTGCAGCCACTGGGGCTGGAGCTGGGGCAGCAGCTTCGGCATTATCACTATTGTTGTTGCCTCTTTTTGCAACAGACGCACCAATGGCAGCTCCCATTACCATTCCACGTCTTCTTCCTCTTCTAAATCCTGCTGGGCTCATGTTATTTTCCTTTTTTTAATTACTACGGCTTATTATAGCCCGAATGACTGCTACTAGGCAATATTTTGATATCAGAGTATAATCACGGCATACAATAACTAATAGAAAAGAGGAACAAATGCCAATCATAGCATCAATATACTGGATAATAGCAGGACTAATCTGGCTAGCAATCGCTTTTTGGCCTGCACGAGTTGCCGCAAGAAAAGGTCATAGTTTTTTAGGCTTTTTCATATTTAGCTTATTTTTCTTTCCAGCTGCAATAATTGTAGCCTATGTCGTAAAAGACAAAAGCGCTCAAAAAGTCTAATACCTAGCTAACTACTTGGTACGGCCACAACCACAACTCTACCATCAGCTGAACCGCCGGGCGTACAGGTGTAGATAGTTAGTCTTGGCTTTGAGCTTTGATACTCTATCTCAACTGCATTCGGCTTGACTTGCTTCACCTCTTGCACGCTGTACTTGTACTGTTTTCCCTGCCAATTGATAAGTACTTCGTCGCCTACTTTGGTATTTTTAAGCTCATAAAAAATAGAGTTTTGTTTGACGTGTTTTGGGTCTAGACCCCATACAAAACTATGCCCGGTTATTATCATATTGCCACCACTAGTGGGGCTACCTTGTTTAGGCAGTCTATTCCAGGCTAGGCCCTTGTCTAAAACACTAGAATTACCCTGAGCTATTTCGGCCTGCACGCCTACGGCTGGTATAAAAATAGTGTCTTTGTTTTCTTTGACTGGCTCTTGGGCAATAGCTTTTATTTCTTCTGGAGATTTTTTTTGAATTGTAGGTGTAAAAAGAATGTAGGCCACGTAAGCGCCTGCAACTA
>Ga0209596_1002379_pt1 | contig 15533 bp, 21 predicted proteins | sample M_130807_MF_Meta_FD_187314 | JGI IMG/M metagenome (GOLD analysis project Ga0209596, IMG submission 187314) | Freshwater microbial communities from Lake Montjoie, Canada to study carbon cycling - M_130807_MF_MetaG (SPAdes) (version 2) | ecosystem: Environmental > Aquatic > Freshwater > Lake... | reverse complement strand
TGGCTCTTTTAAGAAACCTTCGTGGTATTTTCACTGAAGTGAATGATACTGAATTAGCGAAAAAAGTATTATCAGACCTTAAAGGTGGTGTTCTTTACGGTAAACAATTTCCATTCCGTTATTACACGGCTTATAAAGAAATTGACAAGGCTACCATCAACCACAAAGGTATGATTCTCGACACTTTACAAGAGTGTTTGGATATATCTGTTGATAACTTCCCTAAATTAAAGGGTAAAGTGGCTTGTTTGTCAGATAACTCTGGTTCTTCATGGGGAGCTATGACATCTGAATACGGAAGTACACAAATTGCTGAAATAGCTAACTTGTCTTCTATCATCACAGCATTATGTTCTGAAGAAGGATATGTTGGTGTATTTGGTGAAAGATTAAGTTTAAAACCTGTATCTAAAAGAGACGGTATCTTAACACAGTTGGAAGAAACTTGTGCAAGAGGTAAAGCTCAAGGTATGAGTTGTGAACACGGTATTTGGTTGTTTTTACGTGAAGCAATCGACAAGAAAGTTCATTATGATACTATCTTTATATATAGTGATATGCAAGCAAGTACAGGAAATTTGTACGGTACAAATATAAATAGTGATGATACTCATGAAAATGGTGACAGTTACGTTGACGTACTTAAAATGGTAGAAGAATACCGTGAAAAGGTTAATTCAAAAGTTAATATATTCACAACCCAAGTTGCTGGTTACAATAACAATTTAATACCTTGTAATCTTTATAGAGGCGGAATATTAACAGGTTGGACAGGTAAAGAAGTACAGTACGCAACTGAATTGATTTCCGTATGGGATAATATTGAAGTTGGTGTGGAAAAACCTGAACTTGTTCAAGGTTAAAATTAAAAGGTAGATAATTTATCTACCTTTTTTTTGTTTGTATCATTTATCTTTGTATATTTGTGGTATGAAAATCGAAAACATAGTATTAAATCCAATTCAAAAAGAAATTGTTGAGGCTTGTGAGCCACTTATTGTTAACGCCATATATCGCCATAATAAATGGGTTGATAATATAGTTGTAGAATGTTTTAACTATATTCAAGAGTCTTTTAAAGTTGACCTTGAAAAAGCTAAGGTTTATAACGAAAAGTTATTGTCTGAGGGTAAAGATTATTCTACGGTTAGATTACACTTACGTAAACCAGCCCATTCATACACTTATAACTTCATCACCAAAGTAAAAGGTATTAAACACGGTTCAGCTGTTTATAATTTTTTAAGTAATATTTTTAACGATAACTATAGTTCTTATAAACACGAAAACGTGGAAGAACCAAAAGTTTTCATCAATGAAGAAAGATTAGTAAAAGAAAAATTATCTTACGAAGAATCATATCGTTCTGGAATGAAATTTAAACTTACTAGAGCAATCATTAAATATGTTACTTCAGATTACACCAAAGTTGAAAACATTGCTATTGAAAATGGTATTGATGGATTTGAATTAACATCTAGTATTTTTAAAGGTGATGTAAAAGAAATTATTAGAACAAGAGCTATATCAGCTGGAGGTTACAACATTCAAGAATATCACTATCGATATCTCACTAAAGTAAAAAAGGTAAGTTAATTCTTACCTTTTTTTATGTTTATCCGAATATTTATAATTGTGAAAGATTTAATTCGTAAAATATTAAAAGAATCTGAAGATGAGTTTGATTGGGTACCAAAAGAAATGTCATTAGCTTTTGGCACTAAATTTAGTGAATCAGATGTTTGTGGACCTCACAACGATATTAATTGTAAAATTGGCTTTGACGGTGAAAAATTTACTTTTTATTTAGATTTTGATGATTGGTCTAGTAATTTTGCTAATGTAGATGAAAATGATGAATTTTATTTAAAACAAACAATGATGGGTAGTAATATCTACGATGATTATGACGTAGATGAAGAGGAATTTAACTATATTCATCACTATCTTACGGCTGAAAATAAAGAAAAATTAAACCATTTAATTGAACTTTTACAGTTAGACACTAAATTAGAAGATTATAGGGAATCACAAAATAAAAATTTAACCGATTTATTTAACGAATTTAACCAAATAAAAGAAGGCGATTATATGTTAAATGATGTTTTAGGAGAAATTAGTTCAGCTATTGTCCGTAACAGACAAATAGAATTAGATACTGAATACGCCCAAAAACTTAACAGTTCTGGCCTTAGTATAGATTTAGACAGGCGAGATAATTTAAAAATTGAAATACCTTCTGAAAGGGTTTTTAATGAAATGGGAAGTGGTAGTGATTTAACAACAATACTTACAAAAGCATCTGAGTGGTTTGAATTAAGTTGGAATGAATTTTATTGGGATAGTTATAATACTGAAGGGGCTAGTGAAGGTATTAATAGGATAGTTGGTAATTATTTAGATGATGTGATTGAGATTACCGAATCTAACAATGATTTTATTGAATATAACGAATTTTTAGACCTATTAAAAAAAATGAATTTTAAAAAAATAGGTGAGAAATCGTGGTCAAAACAATTAGATGATTCTGATAGTATAATTCATTTTGGCGTTACAAATATTAGTCGTTTACACGGTACTTTTAAACTAATAACTTCTGTAAATAAGTTTGATGGACCCACTAAAAGGTATGAAGACACATTACTTTTTGACGAATTACCAAAGTTTACTTCTAACTATAGATTAGATATTTAAAAAAAATCTACCTTTTTATTTCACTTATAAAATTAATTTACCTATTTTTTACTTAATGGAAAATTTAACATTAGGTAAAGTTTTTGTACCCGCAAATATAGAACAAGAAGAAGGGATTAGTAAAATAATCAAATTTATTAATAAAGGTGAATCACAAGAATGGTTTACATTACAAGGTAAAGCGGGGACAGGTAAAACCACAATCATATCTCAAGTAATCAAACATTTTTTAGGTAAGAAAAGAATTGTTATTGCCGCTTTATCCCATAAAGCTAAAAAAGTTCTTTATAACAGACTAAAAGAAGATATTACAACCGAACAAGGCATTTTTTCACATAGTTTAGCATCATTACTTGGTATGGGTTTCGATATGGAGACAGGTAAGTTTGTTAAAATATATTCTAAAAAGAAACCACCAATTAAAATCATGGATTTGATAATAATTGATGAGTGTTCTATGATAAATGAAGAAGGTCTTAGGTTAATAATGTCTGAAAAGAAAAAAACAGCTAAAGTTGTTTTTTTAGGTGACGTAGGACAACTACCACCAATAAGAGAAGTCGGTGATTCAATGTCTGGTAAAATAAGTCCAACCTTTAATACAAAAAACAATTATTTTTTAATACACAGTGTTAGACAAAATGACGGTAGTTCTATTATAAACTACTCCAATTATTATTGGGAAAACTCTGTTAATAGTGAAGACCCTGAAGAAGACCCCATACCATTTGAAGTTAGAAAAGATACTCACGATATGTTTTTTAAAACTTCATTAGAAAATACTATAAAAGAAAACTCAGATAAATTTTTATTATTAAGAGATATAAAAAATATTGATTTAATAAAAGTTATTGTTTATAAAAATAAAACAAGAGAAGCTATAAATTGGTATATAAGAAATTTAATATATAAAGAACCTAAAGAATATGAGGTTGGTGATGTTTTAATTTTTAACGATAACTATAGTGTTGGTGATGAAGTATTAATAGAAAATTCTACGGAAGTTAGTATAGTTTCCATCGAAGAAAAAAAGTTTAGAAATAAATGGGATGGTTATGTTTTATATGTGACCACAGGTGAAGAATCTTGGTCAGTAGATGTTTTGAGTAATAAAAGTTATGACATTTATAACAAACATATATCTGAATTATTTAACCTAGCTAAAAAGGTACCGTTTGGTGTACAAAGAAGTAGACAACTTAAAAACGCTTGGGACAGTAGGAGAAGGTTTGCTAATGTTGATTTTGCTTACGCTTTAACCTCACATAAATCACAAGGTAGTACTTATAACAATGTTATTATAATTGAAGACGATATTTTATCGGTTAAACCAATAACGAACATAGAAAAATCACAATCCATTTATGTTGCGTTAACAAGAGCAAGTGAAAAAGTTTATGTTGTATCAGAACTTAATAAATAATTAATATGAGAAAATTTGATGAAAATTACACTATAATAAAAGACTTAAAAGAAAATGATGTTTTTTTATCTAAATCAAATAACGTAGGTTTTTATGTTAAAAATTTAGGCGATGATAAACATCTTTTACGTAAAGAATCTGGTGAAGAATATATAGTACCACACGGTAGGTTCCCAGTTTTTAAAGAAATTAAAACCATAACATATAATAATGATTTTAAGAAAAAAGATTATATAATAAAGTTAATAGATAAAAAGGTGGCCTATGAATTTATAAAAGTCTACCATTATTTAGGTGATGCTAAATTCTTTGCTAAGTTTTCTTTTGGTATGTACCATAAAGAAACAGATGAGTTATTAGGTGTTACAACATTCACAAACCCACAGGGTAATGTGGCTCTTAAAGGTTGGTTTGGTTTAGAAAACTCAGACCAAACGGTTATGGAACTTAGCAGGTTATGTGTATTACCTAATTTAAACGGTACTAATGCAACTTCCTTTCTATTGGGTACAAGTATAAGGTTATTAAAGAAAGAAGGGATTAAAGCGGTTATAACTTTAGCTGACGATAGTAGACACAACGGTAGTATATACCAAGTTTGTAATTTTAAGTATTATGGTTTAACAGATAAAAAGTCAGACTTTTTCTGTTTTAATGAAGGTGATTGGAAAGTTAACCCAAGAGGCCCAACCAAAGATAAACAAGGTGTTTGGATTAACCGTACACAAAAACATAGGTACGCATATATTTTAGATGAAAATTTAAAATGTTTATACGAACAATTACACCACCCAAAAAAAACTGATATAAAAGACTACGATTGTTGTGCTGGTACTAAAAAGGTTTTGGACAAAAGATTTAACATTGAATATACATGCCCTAAATGTACAGTTTTAGTGGATATTGTATAATATTTATTTAATATGTTTATTGAAAAAAATATTAGACCCCATGATTTTAGGAGAGGTGGGCCAAAGTGGGTTATACTACTTGGACTTAAAGGAACTTCATACACTGAGGGTTATATATTTGCCCCTTACTTACCATTAATTTCAACGGACATTATATCAGAAGAAATTCCTATTAATACTTTAAGTATAACTTCAAGATATGCTAAAAGAATAAATAACGGTTATTATAGTACAACAACTTTATTATGATTAATAAACGTTTACCTGGATTTTGTTTTGTTGATCCAACAAACAAAGAAATTGTTAACATAAGATTAACATCTGCTCATGTTGTTGGTGGAACTCGTAGACTTAGAGCTATATGGACACCTGAATTAGCAAATGACGTGGCAGCTTTCCATAATATAGACGCTGAGGCTGAATTAACAGCTTTATTAGGTGAAAATATAAGAAACGAAATCGACCAACAGATAATCCAAGATTTACGTAATAACGAAAGATTCTATACTCAAAATATCTTTGATACAAACGAAATTTTAGATCGTTGGAACCATATTGGTGGTGATATTTTAATAAATCATGGTCATATAGCTCCACAAGATAATAATCAACCTGACTTTGGAAATGTTATATTACCTATAGCTAGAAGAATTGCGGCACAAACAATCGGAATGGATTTGGTAGCTGTACAACCATTAAGAATACCAGAGTTTTTAGATTATAATGAATATTTCACCGAAAATAATTATATCTCACTACCTAACGAAGAAGGTTGGTATACAAAAGGTACTTTTGAATCTTTATTAATTAATATGGATATAAAACCTTTTAAATTTATACAGAGGTTTTCGCGACGTGGACGTAGAGCACCTGGTTGGAGAAGAATTTAACAGAAATTTAATAATACATTATTGTATTGACTGATAATTATAGGTATGATTTTATCAGAAAATTTAACAATAATTATCCCCTGTAAAAATGAAGGTTTAACAATTAAAAAGACATTAGACTTGTTGAACTACCAAAAAAATATTGATGAAGTTAGTGTGATAGTTGCTGACATATCTGATGACGGTATTACTAAAAAAATATTAAAAAAAAGGGATGATAAATTTAACCTTACAGTAATTAAAGGTGGTTTACCATCTATCGCCAGAAATAACGGATTTAAACTCTGTAAAACACCTTATGTGTTATTTTTAGATGCAGATATATTTATTTTGGATGATGAATTACTAGATAATTTCTTAACATATATAGATATTGTAAATAAGGATTTGGTTTCTTGTAAAATAAACACCACAAATGGTAAGTATAACTATGTCTATAATTTTTTTTATAAATTTCAAAAACTTACAAAATGGATATCACCGTTCTGTTTAGGTGGATTTATGTTAATGAAATCTGAAAGGTTTGATGAAATAGGCGGGTTTGATGAAACATCTACTATTGCTGAAGATTATCAATTAACACGGCATATAAAACCAAATAAATTTGATGTATTAGATAATGTCGTTTTTACCACACCAAGAAGATTTGATAGTAAAGGTTTATTATATATGATTAGAATTTTTATTGGATCCTATCTTAATAGAAATAATAATAATTATTTTAAAAATGATAAAAATTATTGGTCATGAATTGGAAAACTATAATAATGAGTGATCTACATTTAGGTGCAAGACAATCACAAACAGATAAAATATTAAAGTTTTTAAAAGAGAATAAATCACAAAAATTAATTCTTAATGGTGATATTGTTGATGGTTGGGCCTTAAAAAATAAAGGTAAATGGGATGGTGATTGTACAAAGATATTTAGAAAATTTATGAAAAGGTCTGAGAATGGTTGTGAAGTTATCTACATTAGGGGTAACCATGATGACTTTTTAAAACCTTTCATACCATTTACAATGAATAACATTCAAATAGTTAGAAAATATGTTCATAATGGTGTTGACGGTAGAACTTATTATTGTTTTCACGGTGATGTTTTAGATTTTATTGTGATGGAAGTAAGATGGTTGGCTGTAATTGGCGGGTGGTCGTATGATTTTGTAATAAAATTAAATACGGTTTATAATAAAATTAGAAAATGGTTTAAACTACCTTACCATTCTTTGGCTAATACAATTAAACAATCTGTAAAAGGAGCTATAAATTTTGTTTCAGATTTTGAAAAAAATGCTAAAGATTTAACAAAACAAAAAGGTTACGATGTCGCAGTATGTGGACATATACACCAACCAAAATTAGAAGTTGATTATATGAACTCTGGTGATTTTTGTGAAAACTCTACTTGTTTGGTTGAGGATTTTGAGGGTAATTGGAAAATTATTTTTGTTTAGATTTTTGTGTCCTTAATAAATTTATTTTAGAGGGCGAAACACTGTTAACACCTTTCGTTTGTGGGTCTCATACAACTACCTGAAGGTTTGCGTTCGAGTGTTACATACTGTTAACACCTTTCGTTTGTGGGTCTCATACAACAACAGGTTCAACATCTGCTCCAAGCCAGGAACTGTTAACACCTTTCGTTTGTGGGTCTCATACAACATACTAATACAAAGTTTTTTAATTTCTTCATAATTTAACCCCATTTCTTTCAATTTTTTATAAATTTCATAATAATCAAAGTATAAAACGGTGTTTTTTTCACCAGTTTCTATATTATCTAGGAATAAAATTTCACCAGTTTTATCAACATATTCTGTCCAACCTGGTTGTTTTTTTGATCCTATTAATTCACATTCCATTAACTTATTATAAAGAAATTCTTCAGCAGGATTTGACTCTTTTTTAACCCAATCAAATTCATCTTCAGATTCTTTTAATATTTTACGAATTAAATCTTTCATTTATTCTTCAATAAAATCTTTTAACTTAGTGTCTTTAACAAATTTACCGTAAGCCTTTTTATAAGACTCTTGTGTTTCATCTGTAGTATTCTTAGTGTATTGCCAATTCCAATATAAATCATCATTGGTTTTAAAACCGTAAAAATCATGAACTTTTTTTTGTGTTTCAGTTACACTCTCACCGTTCCAATTTTGACCCACACAAATCAAACCAGATTCAATACCTTCAATAATATTATCTTCACCTAAAGTGTTATGTCTGTTTTCAATCCAAGTTAAACGTTCAATTAAATTTTGGTAATACATATTTGCTTGCCCCCATCTAATAGAACTAAAGAAAACAACTGCATCAGACTCAAACAATTCTTTGGATATTTTCCACAACTCATCAGATTTATTATTGAAACTTGCCCAACACCTGTGAAAACCTGAAGGATTTTTATCTTTGTTTTTTAATAAAGCTTTTTTAATACCACAACTGTTACCGTCTTTTCTTGATACATTACCCTCACATGCAAATATTTTTAATTCAGGGACATCTATTAATACAGCCTTATCACCCAACTCTTCTTTTAAGTAATTACCTATAATAGTAGACTTAGGGATATCAATATTATTGTCATCCCAATTAAATCTATTGGAACAAGTTAGTAAAAGGACTTTATTCTTTTTTTTAAGTGATTTTAATGTATTTTTTAATGATTTATAGGCATCAGATTGAACCATTTCTTCCGATAAAATTTCTTGACGAAACTTTAAAACTTCTTCTTTAATTTTTATTCTAATATTAGACATATTTTATAAATATTTTGATTTTTAGTAAATTAATGACTATCATTATAAAAGTTAATAATAAATAAAAACAATATAAAAATATGACTGAAGACAAACAAATTGAAACTCTTGAAAAGAAAATTGCTAGTTTAATGTTTCAAATTAAAAATGGCGAAATCACACCGGCTCAATCAAAAATTGGCAAACCTTTTAATAAATTAAAACCATTGGACTTACCGTCTTATGAGAATCTTTTAAAAGAATATAAAAAAATTTTAGAGGAAGTTAAAAAGCCTATTGACAAAGTAGAGGAATAACGTATCTTTAGTATATAATAATTTAAAAATACAATTAAAAATGGAAAAAGGAACTGTAAAGTTTTTTAATGAAACAAAAGGATTTGGGTTCATTAAATCAGATGAATCTAATGATGAGTTTTTTGTACACGTATCAGGTTTGAAAGAAGAAATTCGTAAAAACGATGAAGTAGTGTTTGAAGTAGAAGAAGGTAAAAAAGGACTTAACGCTGTTAATGTTCGATTAGCATAATCTAACAAATTACAAATTTAAAAACCTGAAATTAAATTTCAGGTTTTTTTTATCACAACAAAAATGAGACCTAATAAAAAAATACAAAAACATATTTTGATAGACCCATATTACGGTTATAAAATCTTTAATGATTTAGAGTTTCACCCACACAGAAATGGTTTAGGTGGTAAACAAGCTATCATGAATTTTGATAACGGACATCGTATATCAGTTGTTGGTGGTGGAATTGGTCTTTATGGTGACGGTATAACCACATTTGAAATTTGGAGAAGTTGTGATGATGATGTTAAAGGTCATTTAACTAAGGAAGAAGTAACTGAAGAAATGGTAGAACTTCAAAGTTTAGACACAAGAACAACACCAAGAAGTAAATACGGATTTTAAAAATAAAAATAATACTTGACAATTAGAATAACTTTAGTATCTTTGTACTATATTTATTAACAGATAGAATTTAAACAAAAATGAAAAACTTAACAAACATATTATTCGTGATGACACTGACGGTGTTATTTCAGTTTTTACAAACTGAGCTCGGGTCTTTATGTCTAAGTTAATCATATAAAATATTAACATATAGAAGTCCCGAGGAAAAAATCCTTGGGATTTTTTGTTTTTACACTTTCGGGTCGTCTAAGGGCAGGACAGATGTTTTTGGAGCATCTAATGGTAGTTCGATTCTATCCCCGAAAACATACATCGTTGGAACCAGACTAACGAAATAAAATAAATAAGTTGTGGTGACAGATGTGGAGAGACACATATACGGACCTTAAGCTAATCTGGTGAAAGCGTACCCCTGAAGAGGGTAAGAGTTCAGTTCGAAACTGAGAAGGTCCACAAAAATAAGCCGTAAGTACAGGTGTACAATTATCTCTCATAAGGATGATTTGGTGGGGTCGGTACCCACATACGGTACAACAAGCTTCCAAAGCATAAATGGTGATGCACCTGACTTGTAATCAGGATAACTCAGTTCGATTCTGGGTGGGAGCTCTAATAGTTCGGTAGCTTAGCGGCAAAAGTCCTTGTATTACAAACAAGTTATCGTGGGTTCGAGTCCCACCCGAACTACCAAGCCCCTATGACGGAACGGTATACGTGTATGTCTTAGAAACATAATTTTGTAGGTTCGAATCCTACTAGGGGTACAAAAAATATGGGGTGAGAGACTTGGGGTCATGACCAAGTTATTTCGAAAGGGATAAGGGTTCTCAGTCAGTTTAAATCTGACCCACTCCACCTGGGGTCTTTGGTAAAAAAATTGATAAAGACATACTTAATTAGTATCATTAATCCATCATGCTCCTGTGGTGAAATTGGTAAACACGCTCGGCTTAAAATCGAGTACTAAGGTTTGTGGGTTCGATTCCCACCAGGAGTACAAAAAATAAAATTATGATTTTAGTACTTAACGCAGATTATACACCGCTTACAATTATGAAACTAGACCGTGCGTTTAGATTGGTGTATAAAGGTAAAGCTGAAATTATATCAACAAAAGGTGATACAATATCAACAGATAAGGTTGATTACGATAGGCCATCTGTTATTAGATTGTTAAAATATGTTTATTTTCCTTATAAAAAAGTAACTTTATCAAGATTTAATATTTATAGAAGAGATGATTATAAATGTTTATATTGTGGTTCTAAAGATAGTTTAACACTTGACCACATAATACCAAGAAGTAAGGGCGGTAAAAATAGTTGGACTAACTTAGCAACTTGTTGTATGAAATGTAATATAACAAAAGGTGATAGATTCTTAGAAGAAACAGGTATGGTATTAACACAAAAACCTTTCATACCTAGCTACTTGTTTTTCTTACATAAAATGAATAAACTTAATGAAGATTGGAAAAAATATTTAATAAAAACAGACAATGAAAAAACTAGATAAATTGATTTTTAAATATTTGGGTTGGTTATTATACCCAGAAAATAAATTAGGAAAAGAAGAAAAACATAAAAAAATGCGTCAAGATTATGATGGGAAATAATTTTAAATTTGAACAGGGCGTGGATTATTACCTTGAAAAAGGTCAAATAATCATGACAGAATCTTATCTTGAAAAAAAAGGTAGCTGTTGTGGTTCGGGTTGCAGACATTGTCCGTTTTGGCCACAACATACAAAAGGTTCGGTTGATTTAAAAAATCCTGAAAAAAATATTGACTGAAATAAAAAAGATTAGTATATTTGTATAGTATTAAATGCCGAGGTGGTGAAAAGGTAAACACGCCACTTATGATACTCTTAAATGTTTTGGTGTAATTGGTAACACATTCCTATAGGAAAGAAGTAGGTCCGAACCCTACAAATTAAACTAATGAGTATGAGTGTTGGTCGAAAAAGATTCTAATGGAATCGAAGTAGACCTTGGGGGTTCAATTCCCTCTCTCGGTACCACATTGCGGGGAGGCAGGTTGCCCGACTAGTCTCATAAGCTCGGTTTTCTTGGTTCAATTCCAAGCCCCGCTACCATGGGTTGTTTTTGTACTTTAGTGATTTTTATTACTAAAGTACAATTATGGCTATAAAAGAAAAAATTATAAATGATAATATTTATATAAAAAGCAAACTATGAGAAATTTTTTTAATGATGGATTTAACGATGACGAAGATTTTATGAATCGTTGGAATGAATTTAATCGTATGATGGATGACAGTAAGTTTAATGAAAGTATTGGTAAAGTTCAAAAAGATTTGGAAAACCTATTACGTGGTATGATGAATTCTAAAGATTTTGATAATATCAACAACACACCAATTAAGTTTATTATCACACCGATAAACACAGACAATGAAGATTTTGATATACCAAAAGATGAATTGGATATTAAAAAGGGTAAAGATGAAAACGGTGAATGGGAAACAAAAAATTGGAGTTCACCTGATGGTTCTGTTTCATTTAGTTCATTTACAAGGTCCTCAAACATAGGTGATAGAACTGATTTACCAGACGATATTGCCGAAAGATGGAACTCAAAATTAAGAGATAGTAGAACAAAAAGAACTAATGAAGTATCTGATGAAATAAAATTAGGTAGATATCAAAAAATGTTAGATTACTTGGTAGAAAATGAAAACTATGAAAAAGCTGCCGAGATTAAAAAATTGATGGATGAAATAAAATCCGAAAAAAAATAAAAAACTTGACAAACAATAAAATTTTAGTATCTTTGTACTATATTTATTAAAACAACAAACAGAACAATGAAAAATTGGCATAACATATCGAATATACATAGCAACCGAATTAGTTCGGTCTATCAGAGGTGTGTTTTGTCTAATGTAAAGGCATAAACTTAAAGTAATACAAATAGTATAACCCACCTCATGAAAATGTTGGTGGGTTTTTTGTTTTTTGAAATATTGGAAGAGGTCCGAACGCACGAGGACACCGTCTTGAAAACGGCTGGGTGTAAAAGCTTTGCAGGTTGGATTCCTGTCTCTTCCGCAAATATATGGTGTCTGTAGCTTAGTTGGTCTAAAGCGTCTGATTGTGGTTCAGAAGATCGTGGGTTCGATTCCCATCAGATACCCTGGGGTCTTTTAAGGATTGTAAGCTAATGAGGAATAGCACTTGACTGTTAATCAAGCCATAATAGGTTCGACTCCTATACAATCCGCAAATATAGTATCGTGTCTGAACGGTTTAGGAACTATCCTGATAAGATAGGAAAAGTGGGTTCAACTCCCACCGATACTACAAAAAATAAAATGCAGATGACAGGCTTGGTGTCGGTAGGATCTCCAAAATCTTTACGAGTTGTTTCGATTACAACCATCTGTGCTAACCGTTTTGGGAAAGACGTGCATATTTATAATAAAAAAATTTATGTATAAATTTAATTGCAAATATTGTGGTGAGTTAGAAATTAAGACATCTAAACATGCTGGATCACATATTGTTAATTGTGAAAAAAACCCTAACAGAGGTAAATCATTTGAAAAATTAAGAATAATAGGTAAAGAGTTGGCTTTATTAAATAAAGAAAAATTAATATTAGAATATCTTGTTAATCCTAAAAAATGTGAAGAATGTAATAATGTGTTAGATTATAACGATAGAAATAATAAATTTTGTAATCACAGTTGTTCCGCCTCCTATTCTAATAAAAATAGGAAAGAATATAAATATGTGTTAACAGATGTTGGATATAATAACATAGTTAATTCAAATAGAAAAAGAATTGGTAAAAAATTAAGTGATATTGTTGGTTATGAAAGGTCAATAGAAATTGGTAAAAAAATTAGTGAGTCTTTATCTAAACCTAAAATTGATTTTATTTGTCCAGTATGTAATACAGTTATAAAGATATTGAAAACACAAAAAAGAAAATATTGTAGTGGTACATGTAGAAATAAAATAAATAATCAATTAATAAATGGTACTAGATCTAAAGCTGAAATTTATTTAGAATGTAAATTAAAAGAAGAATTCCCTAAGTTAATAATATTATTTAATAGTAGAAAAATATTAAATAATAATAGAGAATTAGATGTGTATATACCAGAAATAAAATTAGCTATAGAATGGAATGGTATTTACCACTATAAAGACATAAGAACTAAAGAATTTTTAATAGAAACAAAAGAAAAAGATTTAGATAAAATAAAACAATGTAAAGAATTAAACATAGAATTATATATAGTAAAAGATTTAACAAGTAGTAATAAATTTATTGAAGAGGAGACAAATAAAATTATTAAATATATAAAAACAATATTATAAGGAAGATAAATTGTAGAGGTCTACAACACTGTTTGCTAAACAGTCGGTACGGTTAAACGTATGGGAATCGTGTTCTCTGTCTTCCGCCAAATGGGGGTGTAGTAGATGGGTTAGCACAGATGTCTTATACACATTTAAACTAGGTTCAAGTCCTAGCATCCCTACCAAATGGTTCTATAGTGTAATGGATAACACACAAAGCTACGGACTTTGAAATGAGGGTTCGAATCCTTCTGGGACTACTTAATTTCTACCTTAAAGGTATCAATATCACAACCACGATAATTAGGGATATTATCTAATTGTTTTTCGTAAAGTTCTTTGATTTTTAACTTTTCTTCTTTTGCCTTTAATTTTTCTGTTTTCATGATGGAATCTTTAATTATTAATTTTTCCATTGTATTCTTTTTTTGAGTCACTTCTAACCTTTTTTTGTCTTGTTTCAACTTAATATAGATACTATCAACATCCTCCATTTGTTTAAGTATGGTGTCAACATTACTTGGGGTTAAGGGTTTGTTTATTAAGGTATCTATGTTTGGTTTATTTTTTATGTGGCCAAAAGTTTCTGACCTATCCATTATTACAACCGTAACTAATAAGACTAGTAAAATTAATGAAACAATGTAACTAATATTTTTTTTAATCATTTTTTAAATTATTTAACCTACTATTAATTACCATAATCAAACTATCTCTTCTATTAACCTCAACCTGTAGTCTTTCAACAGTACTTTCAAGTTTAATAATACGATTTTCTTGTTTTGAAATAACATCTTTATAATTACTTTTATTATCAAGGTATAAATAAGTTATAGCAAACAATGAAAGAAAAAGAATACCTATAACAGGATTCTTTAAAAAATCTTTATATGACATTGGGATAACACTCATAGTTATATATAAATATTCAGATTGTTTACAATCTTACATCTCTTGAATATATTTTAACTGTGATTAAAAAGAATATAAAAGAACATTCAATGGGTGTGTTGATTAGACAAAAAATCTCCACACTACTTAATGGTAGACCATTACCACTAGTTTATGAAGAACGGGCTAGACATAGATGGTATTTACGAATAGCGGCATATTCACCTTCAGCACAAGGACTTACAACAGATAAAATTTTTTTAGTTAGAGTAGAAACACCACCAACATTGATCGTATCTATTGACACTACAGATTTTGGGTTTACTTGGAATCCGTTGGAAATTAAAATTATTGACATGTTTTTATTTGAACATGATTATACTTTTTTAAGGGACTGGATGCAAAGAGGAGAAAAAAAAACTGTTTCATTAGAAAAAATTGATCCAACAGGTGTTGTAATTGATAAATGGGTTTTATATGGAACATTTATTCAGGAAATGCATAATGAAATGGTATATGATAACACACTTGGTCCAACAACAATAAGATTAAATTACGATTACGCGACATTAATATATTAAATATGAAAAAATTTATAAACATATCATTTGGTCTAGGACTAGCCATTTGGTTTTTAACCTCAGTCTACTTATCAGTTAATACATTATTTAGTATTTTTATTGACACCGACCCTTACATAGCTAAAACAA
>Ga0209596_1002375_pt1 | contig 15541 bp, 13 predicted proteins | sample M_130807_MF_Meta_FD_187314 | JGI IMG/M metagenome (GOLD analysis project Ga0209596, IMG submission 187314) | Freshwater microbial communities from Lake Montjoie, Canada to study carbon cycling - M_130807_MF_MetaG (SPAdes) (version 2) | ecosystem: Environmental > Aquatic > Freshwater > Lake... | reverse complement strand
TCGCAGCGTGCGGACAGGATTGTCCGCATTGCGATTTCAACGCCTGCGCAGGCGCGCGAGCCAGTCGCCGAGCGCGGTGTGCTGCGGCTCGTCGAATTCCTTCGGCGGGTGTGCGACAAGCCATTCGAGATCCTCGGCGGCTCCGGCGGTGTCGCCCGAGAGCTCCCTCATGCGGGCGCGCGTGAGGCGCTCGCGGAATGCGGACGGATCGAGCGCGAGCAGGAGATTGAAATACGGCGGCGCTTCCTTCGCGGGGTTTGGCGATGCGACGGCGCGGCCGATCAGATTCCGGATCATGCGCACGATGATGTCCTTCTTTTTCGCAGGCTGCATCGTCTCGTCGGGGATCGCAGAGTCGCCGGCCACGAGTGTCTTTGCCTCGGCCAATGTGAGTGGTTTGCCGCCGTCGAACACGTCGAGCATGCTGAACTCGCCCTCGGATTTTTCGCGGTAGCCGACCATGAAGCGCGACGGCAGCGGGATGCCCGCGACGTTCTTCACGCCGAGGCGCGAGGCGAGTTCGACGAAGATGATCGAGAGCGTGATGGGCAGGCCCTCGCGGTCGTCGAGGACTTCGTTGATGTAGCTGTTCGAGCGGCTGTCGTAGTCGTGGCGGCTTCCGTGGAAGCCGTTCTGCTCGAAGAGAAATTTTGTGAGCCTCTTCACCGCGGGCAGCGTGCCCTTCTTGATCTCCGCATCGTCCTTCAGCTCGTCCACCATCCGGCTGAATTCCCGCTCGTAGCTGCCGAGATCGATCTCGGGATTGTCGTGCTGCGAGATGAGCAGCGCGCAGCGGAGAAGGTCGGCCTTTTCGTCGGGCTGCGAGAGCTGCTGAGTGAGTTCGCGCACGACTGCGCCGCGGTGCAAATCGTTTTCGAGGTCGCGCAGCGCTGCCGCATTCTTTTCCAGCGCCTTGCGTTTCTCATCAAGGATGCGGCGGCTCAGCGCGGGGTCTTGGAGCAGCGTGTCCATCGCGTGCCCGCGATCCATTTTCCCTGCGAGGAATCCGTTCATGGATTTCTGCACGTCCTTCGTGAACGCGGGATCGGGTGTCTTTACCGCGAGATCGTTTCCGAGGCGGAAGCCCTTGTAGCTCGCGACGGTGCCGCGGAATTTGCACAGGCCCGCGTGTCCGCCGCGCAGATCTTTCTCCTCCTGATCGAAGACCTGTCTGCCATTCACGAAGCACTGGATGCGCTCGTCGTCCACGCGCACGCGCAGTGTGTTCCAGTCGCCGGCGCGGTAGGCCTCGCTCGCGGCGTCGGCGAGGATTTTCCATGAGAAGACATCGGCGCCGTCGAAGCGCGTGAGGCGCAATTTTCCGCCCGTGGGATAGAAGCCGTAATGCCGCTCGCCGCCGTCCGCGCAGAATGTGAGGCCCGCCGCGCCCGCCTCGTCGTCGAGCTTCACGGTGACTTCCGCCTCAAATTTTGCGCCCGGCTTTTCCGCCATCCACAGGCACAGCGCGCGCCCGCCGAAGCCGTCGCCTGGCTGCTCGACACTCACGATGCCTGCGCGCTGCGTCCACTGCGCACCCATGAGCGGCTTCCACACACGCGGGTTCAGCACGCCGATGGTGAGCCAGCGGCTCATGGGCACCGGGTTCGGTTTGGCGATGAGCTTCTTCAATTCATTCACGGGCATCGCAAAGCCGAGGTTGTCCGTGCGCGCGGATTTCAGCGTGAGCAGGCCGAGCACGCGGCCCTGGCGATCGAGTAGCGGGCCGCCGCTGTTGCCGGGCTCGATGGGCACCGCGACCTGGATCATTTTCACGCCGTCAACATCGCGCTGCGGCTCGGAGATCACGCCCTCGACGACGCTGAATACGAGGCCCTGCGGATTGCCCATTGCCACGATGCGGTCTCCCTGCCGCAGCTTGTCGGAGTCGCCGAGGGGCAGCGGACGAAGATCCTTTCGCGCGATGCGCAAAATCGCGAGATCGAGTCGCGCATCGCTCGCGAAAATCTCGGTAACTTCCTCCACTTTGCCATCGCTCGTCTCGACTTTGATGCGCCGCGCATCGCCGATCACATGGCGGTTCGTGGCGATCAATCCATCGTCGCTCATCACAAATCCGCTGCCCAATCCGCCCACGCCCTGCCGACCGACTTGGATCACTTTCACGAGCGACGGCTTCACCTCCGCCGCGATGTCCGCGACGCTCTTCCCGCCATTTTCCTTCGCGGGTTTTCCATCCGCGGCGATGGCGTGCTCCGTCGCGAGCATGAGGCAGGCAAGAAACGCAAACAGGGGAAGCTTCGTCATGCCTGTGACTGTGCCCGACTTTGCGTGCGAGGAAACTTCTTTGTCCAAGGATGCCGCATCAAAAGCACATTGCCGCCGCGACGCCGCTGAATCACGCGTGTGAGTTTCACGCCTTGTGACGACCTTGCTCTTTTGATGCGTCGGTCCTGCTGCTTTGTCGCCGCGATGCGATGACGGGCGGATTGCACTGGCGTGATCCGGGCGGCATGGTGCGCGGGATGTGCAAGCCGGAAATTCCCCGGCATGAAAACCGTCCTCTCCGCCGCGTTGATTTTTCTCACGCGGGTTGTCTTCGCCGATGAAAAGCCGGGGCCATTTTTCGAGCCGGGCTTTCCAATTTCCAGACGCAGGCGGACCTCACGCAGAAGGACGGGCCGCTGCGGGAAAATTTCGCGGTGACGGGAATCATGATTCCGCTCGGGCCGGGCCATGCGCTGGCGTTCGAATCAGGATCTGCTGCGCGACGCGGGCGTGTGGACGGTGCCGCCGGGACTGCCGCTCGTGACGATGAAAAACATGGCGCAGATCTCGTGCGACGAGCCGCATCGCAAGTCCGGGCCGGAACACCCAAAGCCGGCCGGATCTGCGGTGTTCGCGAACGGCCTGCATCCCGGCGTGGCGCTCTCGGCGGATCCGCTCCGCAAGGATCCGCGCACGCCGGCTCGCTCCGGCGATCTCGGGCGCGGGCTTCACCGCCGCAACGCTCCTGCACAGCAGCGGCACGCCCACTTACAGCCCGCCGGAGTGCCTCGCGGGCAAGGCATTCACCGTGCAGGGCGACGCGTATTCGCTCGGCGTCATGATCTTCTTCCACGAATCAAAAACAAAGCGCCGCACCCGGTGATCGGATGCGGCGCTTGGAGAACGATGCGAATGAGCCGGATTAGTTGGCAGCAGCCGGCTTTCCGCCCTGGGGTTTGCCCGGACCCTTGCCGCCGGGGCCAGCTTCACCGCCGGGACCACCGGGCGGGCGGCCTGCCTTGAATTCATCGAGGCTCAGGAAGCCGTCGCCATCCTTGTCGAGATGCTTGAAGATTTCCTCGCGATCCGGAGGCTGCTGATTGCCGCCTGCGGGACCTTTGCCGGCACCGGCTTCGCCCTTTCCAGGGCCGCCCGCTTTGCCCGGCCCGCCGGGGCCTTTGCCAGCACCGGGGCCGCCGCCGGGACCACCGGGCGGTTTGCCCGCCTTGAATTCTTCGAGGCTCACTTTGCCGTCGCCGTCCTTGTCGAGTTTCTTGAAGATTTCCTCGGGGTTCGGACGCTGCTGGTTGCCGCCGCCGGGGCCTTGGCCGGGGCCGCCTTTTCCAGACGCTCCGCTAATGGGAGGACGGCCTTGGAGAGGCTGGCCACCGGGAGGCTGGCCACGGGGAGGCTGGCCACCGGGGCCGCCAGGTCCACCGGGACCACCGGGACCACCGGGACCACCGGGGCCGCCGGGGCCGCCGGGGCCGCCGGGGCCGCCGGGGGGCTTGCTGTGTGCGAGTGAGAGTGCGCCGGCGATGACGAGCGCGCCGGCGATGACGAGCGCGCTGATGGTGGAGACGAGTGCTTTCATTTTATTTCTTGGGGTTCTGGTGAATCGCCGCAGATGCGGGATGCGGATGCGGCTTGCACCATGGAACATGGTAACCGCCGGGGAGTCGCATTCAAAAATGTAAGGATTGGGTAAAGTTGCCGCCAGCGATGCGACCCGCGGTGCGGAGGTTTTCCGCGCAATCGCCGGACGCAGAAATGTGACGCTCCGTGTTTTGCTGCGTGCCCGCCGGGGACGGGCGCTACTCCACTGCGGGTCCGGCGATTCGACAGTTGCGTGAATCCCGTGCTGCCCTTAACTGCGCGGAATGTGTTTCCATGTGATTCTCGGGTGTCCCGGAATCCGCACATGCCGGCATGGCGAAATGGCAGACGCAAGGGACTTAAAATCCCTTGGGAGGTGACTCCCGTGCGGGTTCGAGTCCCGCTGCCGGTACTTTTTGAAATCCGGGCTGTGGCCCGTCGATCTGGGGCGGATTGTGAAAATCGTCACGCGCTCCGTGCGCACCGGTGAAAAGCGCGGCTTGCACTGCCGCGCGCTTCGCCGTCAAAGCACAGGCGCATGAAAAATTTCCCCGCCCTTCTGCTCGTTTGGTTCGCCTTTGCGGTCTCCGTATCCGCCGATGATGCACAGGCCGGCCCGTGGAATCTTTCCGAATTGAAGAAAGTCCCGGCGATGCGCTGGCACGATCAGAGCGGGCCGGTGCATTCACTTTTCTACACGGGCGAAAAATACAAAGGTCACTCGACTGAAGTTTTCGCGTTTTACGCATCGCCCGCGACGCTCGGGAAAGCCGCGCCGGGAAAAAAGTTTCCCGCGGTCGTGCTCATTCACGGCGGCGGTGGGACGGCGTTTGCGGAATGGACGTGGCTCTGGGCGCAGCGCGGCTACGCGGCGATCGCGATGGATCTCGGCGGGAGCCAGCCGATCCCGCCCGTGTATGATCCGAAGACCGGCATCCCGGTGCTGAACCAAACGTCAAAAAAGGAAACGCGCGTGCGGCTTGCGAACGGCGGGCCGGATCAGGAGAACGGGGAAAAATTCGACACGATCGGCGGTGATACGAATGACCAGTGGCCGTTTCACGCTGCGGCGTCGGTCATCCGCGCGCATTCGTTGCTGCGCAGTTTTCCGGAGGTGGATGCGGAACGCACGGCCGTCACGGGCATCAGTTGGGGCGGCTACACCACGTGCCTCGTCGCGTCGCTCGATGATCGCTTCAAGGCCGCCGTGCCCGTCTATGGATGCGGCTTTCTCCACGAGGGCGAGTCGGTGCAGAAGCCTTCCATTGATAAGCTCGGCGATCTCGCGCGCCGGTGGGTGGAAAAATATGATCCTTCGAGCCTGCTGCCGAGCTGCCGTGTGCCGATCTTTTTTGTGAATGGCACGAACGACGTCCATTACGTCCTCGACAGCTATCAGAAATCCTTCGACCGCGTGCCGGGCGTGAACCAGATGCGCATCGAGGTGAACATGCGCCACAGCCATCCCCATGGGTGGAAGCCGAAGGAGATCGGCATGTTCGTTGATTCGTACTGCAACGGCGGACGGGCACTGCCGGTTCCGGCCAAGCCGGTGATCGAGGGCGATACGATCCGCGTTGCCTGCACCGGCGGCGACACGTTGAAATCCGCGGCGCTTCACTACACGACCGACGAGGGCCTGCGCTCGAAGCGCACTTGGAAGAGCATCCCTGCGACGATCGCCGGCGGCGTCATCACCGCCCCGCGTCCGCCTGCGGAGGCGAACACATGGTTCATCGCGGTCACCGATGATCGCGACGCGATGGTGACGACCGACGTGCAGTTCGCGAAGCCCTGATCCGGACTTCCGCGGGCAGCGAGCGGCCGAGCGGCATGTGGAGTGCGGCTACTTTTTCGCCAGCGCGTCCTCGATCGCCTTCACGAGTTTCGGGTCCTCGGGCTTCACGCCCGGCTCGAAGCGCGCGATCACTTTTCCATCGGCGCCGATGAGAAATTTCCCGAAGTTCCACTTCACATCGCCAGGGAACGCCGAGCCCGGGCCCGTGAGTTCCTTGTAGAGCGGATGCTGCTCGGGGCCCTTCACGTGGAGCTTGTCCATCATCGGGAATGTCACCGCATACTTCGACGTGCAGAATTCCTTGATCTCCGTGTTCGAGCCCGGCTCCTGCGCGCCGAAGTCGTTGCATGGGAAGCCCACGATCACGAGGCCCTTGTCCTTCAGTTTGTCGTGGAGCGCCTGGAGGCCGGTGTACTGCTTGGTGTTGCCGCAGCGGCTCGCGACATTGACCGCGAGCACGACCTTGCCGGAAAACGCCTTGAGCGAAGTGTCCTTGCCATCAATGTCCTTGAGAGGGATCGCTTGGAGCTTCGGGTCGTCTGCGAGCAGCGGGGCGGCGAGGGTGAAGGCGGCGGCGAGGGTGAGGAGCGATGTGAGTTTCATGGTTGGGTGTCGGTTGAGGGGTTATTGTGGCCCACAGGGGATGAAAAAGCGAGTGCGCTGTGGAGCCGCACGCAGATGGAGAAGGCTCCGATGGGCGAAAGATTAGCAGCCTCTTGAAAAACCAGTCCGGCGCAGCGTAACGCTGGCAATCCTGCCCGCAGAACGCGGATGCGGACAGGATTGCCCGCGTTACGCCGCGTCTGTTTCCCGGCGTTTCTTAGTGGAAAAAATGGGGGCCGGAATTTTTCCAGAAAAGCCCTCGCCACGGACGGGGAGCCGTGCAAGCGTCCGCGCTTTCCAAAATGAAAATCCCAAGCCAGTCCCGTCTCATCCTCGCTGTTTCCATCGCCGCCGCCACGTTTGCAATCGCGGAAACCAAGCCCGCAAAACCCGCGGCAGAAGCGCCGGCACCGGCCACGGCAGCGGCAGCAGGTGTCGCGGCGACGGTGAATGGTGAGGCGATCACGAATGCGGAGCTCGAGGAGGCGTTTGCGCGCATGGCGGCGGGCCGCGGGATGCCCGTATCGGCAGTGCCGCCGGACCAGAAGGCCGGCGTGCTGAAGATGATCCTCGACGACATGATTAACGAGCGGCTCGTGACGAAGGCGTCCGGGGCGATCAAGATCGAAGCCGCGGCGGTGGATGCGGAATTTGAAAAAATCCTCGCGCAGCAGGAGGCGCAGACGGGCAAGAAGCCGACGATGGATGAGGTGAAGAAGGATCTCGCGCAGGCGGGCCTCACACTCGAAACGCTGAAGGCCAGAATCACAAAGGGGATGCAGCAGCGGAAGTGGGTGGAAGAGCAGATCAAGGGCAAGGCTGCGGAGCCGACGGATCCCGAGGCGAAGGAATTCTACGAGAAGAACCCGCAGCACTTCGAGCAGCCCGAGACCGTGCGCGCGAGCCACATCCTTTTCCTGCTGAAGCCCGATGATTCGCCGGAAAAGGTGACCGCGACGCTGAAGAAGGCCGAGGCCGCAATCGTGCGCGCAAAGAAGGAGGACTTCACGAAGCTCGCCGGCGAACTGAGCGAGGAGCCCGGCGCGAAGGAGCGCGGCGGCGATCTGAATTTCTTCCCGCGCAAGGGCGCGATGGTCGAGCCGTTCGCCGAGGCGGCGTTCAAGCTGAAGAAGGACGAGGTCACCGCGGAGCCCGTGCGCACGGAGTTCGGCTACCATGTGATCAAGGTCACCGACCGCAAGGAGGCCACGAAGCATCCGTTTGACGAGGCAAAGCCGAAGATTGTCGCGTATCTCGCGGGTGAGAAAAAGAAGGCGGCGATTGACGGCGTGATCGCCGGGATGCGCGCGAAGGCGGATGTGAAGGTGAACGCCGCCGCGCCTGCGCCTGCGCCTGTCGTGCCAGCGCCGAAAAAGTAGAGGCGGCAATTTTCCCGCGGACCCACACCGCGCGGGATCATTTTTGGAATCGCAGCGTCGCGCCGACACGCACTCGCCATGTGCAATCGGCTGCGTGTAGTGTCTGCGCGTGAAGGCTGCGCCTCGACCGTTCTTTTACCCCAAATTTTTCCGCCTGCTCCGCGGCTACCGCGGCGCGGATTTTCTCAGCGACCTGAGCGCCGGGCTGACGGTCGGCATCATCGCGCTGCCGCTGGCGATCGGCTTCGGCATCGCGTCGGGCGTCACGCCGGGGCAGGGCCTGTGGACGGCAATTATCGGCGGCTTGCTCATCTCGCTGCTCGGCGGTTCGCGGCATCAGATCGGCGGGCCGACGGGCGCGTTCGTGCCGGTGCTCGCGGCGGTGACGGCGGCGCACGGCTACAACGGCCTTGCGCTCGCGACAATGATGGCGGGCGTGCTGCTCGTGCTCATGGGCGCATTCCGGCTGGGTGCGCTGCTGAAATACATCCCGTATCCCGTCGTCGCCGGCTTCACCGCGGGCATTGCGGTGATCATTTTCCTCGGGCAGATACCGGAATTCCTCGGCCTCACGCTGCCGCGCACCGAGCACGCGCCCGCGCTTTTCATGGAGATCGTGCGCCACGCCGCTACCGCGAACTGGCACACGGCGGCCATCGGTGTACTCGCGCTGGCGATCGGGTTTCTTTGGCCAAAGTTGACGCGCAAGGTGCCCGCGTCGCTCGTGGCAGTGGTCGTGGCGACCGTGCTTGCTACATGGCTCGGCTGGAAGGACGTGGCCACCATCCAGTCGAAATTCCACGGCATTCCGTCGGGCCTGCCGGGCTTCCATTTCCCGCCCGTCTCACTCGAAAAAATCCGCGAACTGATCGCGCCGGCATTCACCATCGCGGCGCTCGGCGGCATCGAGAGCCTGCTCTCCGCGACCGTCGCCGACGGCATGGCGGACACGCGGCATGACTCGAATCAGGAGCTCATCGGCCAGGGCATCGCGAATGTCCTGACCCCGCTCATCGGCGGCTTCGCCGTGACGGGCGCCATCGCACGCACCGCGGCAAACATCCGCAGCGGCGCGCGCACGCCCATCGCGGGAATCATTCACGCGCTGGTGCTGCTGATCTTCGTCCTTGTCGCGGCAAAGGTCGCCGCGATGATTCCGCTCGCGGCACTTTCCGCCGTGCTCATCGGCGTGGCGCTGCGCATGGGCGAATGGGACACGTTTGCCGAAATGTGGCGCGCATCGCGGACGGATTTCGGCGTGCTGGTTGCGGCATTCGCGCTGACGGTTCTTTTCGATCTCACCATCGGAGTCGGCGGCGGGCTGCTCATCGCCGCGGTGCTTTTTCTGCGCCGCATGGAAGGTGTCACGCAGGTGCGCCTGCTCACCGCGGAGAACGACACCGAGACTGGCGCGAACGCTGTGCGTGGCAAGGATGTCCCGCCCGGTGTGGTGCTCTTCCGCTTCGAGGGCCCGCTCTTTTTCGCCGCCGCGGAGAAGCTCGAATTCGCACTGCGCGCACACACGGGCAAGCCGCGCATCATCATCCTGCGCATGCGCCATGTGCCGATGATGGACGCGACCGGCATGAAGGCGCTCGAAGTCGCGTGGGAGAAAATGCACCGCGACGGCGTGAGCGTGCTCGTCACGGCAATCCAGCCACAGCCGATGAAAGTGCTGTTTGAGTCCGGTCTCGCGGATCGCATCGGGATGGAAAATTTCTGCCCGGACATTGACGACGCGCTCAATCGCGCACGGAAGATCCTCGGTACCGCGCAGGACGGCGCGAAGTGAGGAATCACCGTCTTCTGGTTCGGTACAATTCCAACCACGAATGGACACGAACGAACACGAATGAGGTGAAGCCGACTTCGCTCGCTCTTCCGAATTCCCATTCGTGTCCATTCGTGGTTGATTTCATCCTCAGCCGGCGCACGCGCGTTCACCCGTGTTGCAGCGCACCGGCTTTCCTGCTGGATTGCGCGCGGAATTTTTTCGCACATGGCCCTATTGAACAAAAACAGGAAGAGCGTCGGCGTCATCGGACTCGGCATCATCGGCACGCGCGTGGCGGCGGGACTGCGTCATGCGGGGTTCAACACCTGCGTGTGGAACCGCACGCCGCGGCCCGCGCCAAACTTTCTCGGCTCGCCGATCGAGGTCGCGCTGGAGTGCGACGTGATCCAGCTTTTCGTCGCCGACGCAAAGGCCGTGATGGAGACCATCGAGGCGCTCGCGCCCGCGCTGAAGCCCGAGCATCTCATCGTGTGCAATGCGACAATCGGACTCGAGGGCACGCTCGCCGCCGCGGAACGCGTGCGGCAGACCGGCGCGAGGTTTCTCGATGCGCCATTCACCGGCAGCAAGGGCGCTGCGGACAAGCGCCAGCTCGTGTATTACATCGGCGGCGAGGAGCAGGATTTCCTGCGCGCAAAACCGGTCCTCGAAGCGACGAGCAAGGCCATCGTCCACATCGGCAGCGTCGGTCAGGCGGCGGTGGTGAAAGTGGTCACGAATCTCATCAGCGCGGTGACGGTGCAGACGCTCGCCGAGGCGCTTGCCATCGTGCGGCGCTCGGGCATCCGCCCCGAGGCGCTCGCCGAGGCCATCGAAAGCAACGCGATGCGCAGCGGTGTGACCGATCTGAAATTGCCCGCGATGCTCGGTGGCGACTACGCACCGCATTTTGCGCTCAAGCACATGTTCAAGGACGTGCAGCTCGGCATCGAGATCGCAAACAAGCTGGAACTCGACGTGCCCGCGACAAGCACCGTCGGCGGTGTGATGTACGGCGCAGTGATGAAGGGCCTCGGCGATCTCGACTACGCTGCCGTGTCGAAGCTGTACGACAATCACACCGTCGCGCCGAAGGCCGCGCCGGCGGCAGCGCAGTGAGCGCGGACTTCGCGTCCGCATTTTTCCGATGAGCGTGAGTGTGGACGAATATCACGCCTTCCTCGGGAGCGGCGGTGTCGTGGATCTCGCATCGCGCGTGAAGCTGCTTTTCAAAGGAGGCGACCGCATCCGCTACGTCAACGGCCAGCTCACCGCGAACATCGCCGCCGCGAAGTGCCCGTCCGTCACGCCCGCGTGCGTGACTACCGCGAAGGGTCGCATGTGTGCCGATGTCTGCGTGAGCATCGGCCCGGACGGCGTGCTCGTGGACGCGGACCCCGCCGTCGCGGACACGCTCCCCGTGCGCATGGAGCGATACATGATTGCGGACGATGTGACGATGGAGGACGCGACCGAAAGCATCGCCATCGTGCATTTTCTCGGAGTGAAAATGGACGACGTGCCGGAGGAAATCCGCGCCGCGCTCGTCCCTTCGAACCGCTTCGGCATCGCCGGGTACGACTGGTTCCCGCCATTCCGCAAAGACCTCGCGCCCGCATGGGAAAAAATCACCGCGCGCCTGCCCGTGCTTTCGGATGCGCTGCTCGACGTCATCCGCATCGAGCACGGCATTCCGCGCTGGGGCCGCGAGCTGGACGAAAACACGCTCCCGCACGAGGCCGCGCTCGACCGCACCCACGTGGATTTTCACAAGGGCTGCTACATCGGCCAGGAAGTCATCTCGCGCCTGCGCAGCGTCGGCCATGTGAATCGCGAATTGCGCGGCTTCGTCTCCGCCGAGGGCGCGCCGCTCACCGAGGGCGCGCGCATTTTCTCCGCCGCCGATCCCACGCGTGATCTCGGGCGCATCACGAGCGCCGCATTCAGCTTCGCGCTAGACCGGCCCGTCGCGCTCGGCTACCTCCGCAGGGACGCGGCAGGCGCGGAATTTCTCGCCGCCGCGCCGGAAGCTCCCGATGCTCCGGTAAAAATCACACTGCACCCGCTCCCATTCGTCCCATGAAAAAAACGCTCATCCTTCTCACCTCACTCTGCGCCACGCTCGGCTCCGCGCTCCGCGCCGACGACGTGGCCGTGCTCGACATCCGTTTCGAGGACGGCACCGTGCGCCAGGCCGTCATCGAATTTTACGAAAAGGACGCGCCGCAGACCGTCGCGAATTTCAAGAAGCTCGCCGGAAAGGGCTTCTACAAAGGCTGCGCATTTCACCGCGCCATCCCGACCGCCATCGTGCAGACCGGCGATCCGCTGAGCAAAAAGAAGGACCGCACCGCAGTCGGCACCGGCGGCCCCGGCTACACGCTGCCGCCGGAAATCCGCCGCCTGCACACGAAGGGCGCCGTCGCCGCCGCACGTGTCGGCGACAAGGTGAACCCGCAGCGCCGCTCGAACGGCAGCCAGTTCTACGTGTGCGTCTCGCCGCAGCGCCAGCTCGACGGAAAATACACCGTCTTCGGAAACGTGATCCGCGGCCTCGAAGTCCTGGAAATGATCTCGAACCGCTCCGCCGACACGAACGACTACCCCATCGAGCGCGTCGTGCTGAAGAAAGTGAGCATCATCCCGCGCGAGAAACTCCCCGCGCCTGCCGGCGCACAGCAGCCCGGCACCGCGCCCGAGAAGAAGCCGCTCCTGCGCCGCCTTTGGCCATTCTGAGGCTGGAGAAAAATCACGTTGAAGCTGCGATGGGCGCGCGGTCTTCTCCCGGGTGGGGCACCCGACTCGGGTGCTGTCTGCGGCGACTCGCCGCAGACATACGATGCGTGTGAGTTCGTGTGAGGCGCGCAGATTTGAAGACGCACAGATTTGGAAGTCCTGCGTGTTTGCCCGTGCGCCACGAGGTGTTTCCGGCGGGTCGCCGGAAACAGCACGCGAGTCGCGTGCTCCACCCGGGAGCCAGCGCCGCCCGCGGGACGCAATGCTCTGAATGATCCGAGCCGTTCTCGCGCCTTTTTGCGGCCCCTCCTCTTCTTCTTTGTTCACATTTTCCCGCGAAACCCTTGCGCCGCCCGCGCTGCGCGGTTAAGCAAGGCACCCCTCACCGGAAACGGGTAGATACCGAAGTGGCCAAACGGGGCGGACTGTAAATCCGCTGGCTTACGCCTTCGATGGTTCGAATCCATCTCTGCCCACTCCCTCTCAAAAACCGGGGAAGGGTGTCGCGGCTCGGATTGCTCACGCAGCAGGTGCCGCCAAGCCGATGTTTGGTGAAGTGCCGAAAGAGGGTTTCGGTGCGCTCGGGCGGGAAGCGGGTGGCGTCGTCGGGCGCGGCGGCGATGGCGTCGAGCACGGGGAGGAGGGAGTCGCGCGCTTGCTGCGCGGGGTCGCGCTGCGCGGCGGTGCGGAAGTCGGCGGGGGCTTTGCCGTAGCGAGCCATGCCGAGGAGTAGCCACGCGCGCCGCCGCCAGCCGGCGGTGAGTGCGGGGTCGAGGTCGAGGGCGGCGTCGAGCTTCACGAGCGCGGCGTCGAAGCGCTGGAAGCCGGCTTCGCTCTCGGCGAGGGCGAGGAGGGACGGGGCGCTGGCTCTCAGGTCGGCGAGGGCGTCCTCCGCGCGCCGGGCTTCCGCCTTGGCACGAGCGGCTTCCACTTTTGCAAGCGCCTCTCCGCGCTCGGCGCGGCGGCCTTCGAGGATTGCCTTCGTGCCGAACACGCTGCCGACGATGAGCACGGTCGTAAGGCCGATGGAGGTGGCCTTGTGGCGCTTCACGAGCAGCGTGAACTGCTTCCATGCGCCGGCATTTTCCGCGCTGGTGGCGAAGCCGTTTTGGTAGGCGGGGATGGCGGTCTGCAGGTCCTCGACGCTGCGGTAGCGGGCGGTCTTGTCGATGGCCATGGCCTTGCGCCCGCCGGGGAGATGACTCGCACGAAGGCACGAAGGTCGGAGAACCCTCCTTGCCGCCGTCCGGCTCCTTCGTGCCTTTGTGCGAGAAGCAGCAACGGCTCAATCTCGCCGCGCGCCTGCTCGGGGCTCATGAACTGCGCCGTGCCCATGATGGTGCCGTCGAGGGTGGCCTCGATTGCGGATTGGGGATTTGGGATTGCGGATGGTCCCGCGCCACGGGCAAGCGTCTCGCGGACGGTGTGGATGTCCTCGGGTGCGGTGGCGGGACCATTCTGCAATCCGCAATCCGGAATCGTTTCGCGAGCCCCCAGTCCATCACGAGCACGACGCCGAAGTCGTCGAGCATGACGATATCGGGATTGAGGCCGCGGTGGATGATGCCCTTGCTGTGCGCAACGGCGAGCGCGTCGCAGACTTTCTGGAAGATGGTGAGGAGCGAAGGGAGCGGATACTTTTGCGCCGTTGCCTCGGTGCCGCTGGCAAGGAGGTCGAGCATCTTCTTCAAGGTGATGCCGCGCACCAGCTTCATGGCGTAGGGCTGGCCGTCTTCATCCACGCTGAGTTCGTGGACGGGTGGGATGTTCGGGTGCTCGAGCTGCGCGGTGATTTTCGCCTCGTTCAGGAAGCGCACGAGCGCGTCGGCGTCGGCGGTGTCGAGTATCACCTTCATGGCGATGGTGCGCTCGGTGATGGCTTTGCGCCCATGCCGCCCTGTGCGATGACCTTGCCGATGTGATTTTCCCGCCCGCAAAAACTCCTCGGGCAGCGCGCGCTTCACCATCGTGGCGCTGGGCGCGAGCGACATCTCGGTGGCCCCGTGCCCCAGCCCCCGCAGCTCGATGGTCGCGGTGCCGATCTGGATTTTCTGGTTCGGCCACAGGCGCGTGCGCCCGTCTTTCGGAATGAGCTGGCCGTTCACCGTCGTGCCGTTCGAGGAGCCGAGGTCCTCGATGTGGGCGTGGTCGTAGTTGAGGATGAGCGTCGCGTGCTGGCGCGAAACGAGGTCGGCGTCCACAAGGATGGGGCAGACGGCGTTGCGCCCGATGGTGTAGTCGCTAGTAGTCGCTAGGCGTGAGGACGTGGCGCGCGTGCCTCCTTCCATCCACGGTGATGAGAACCTCGGCCTGTGGGGAAGGCATCGTTTCCGTGCAGGGGATGTACATCGTTTTTGCGGGCGCGAACGGCTGTGTCGGCGAAAAATCTTGGTGGGTCCAAGCGGCGCGACGCCCGCCTCCGCGAAGATTTTTTCGTGCCGGAAAACGATGCCGTGGCAAAATCATCCCGAACCAGTTTCTCATAGGTAAAACGCCCTCTGATTCGGTGAAACTTTGCGCCAGCGCCGCGTCCCGCTGCAGAGACGGCACGAAACATTTTTCAACAAATTTGTTGACCCAGAAACGGAAACCGCTATCAACGCCGCCCCGCAAGTGCGGGGGCCGTCCGAAACGGTGTTCGTCAAAGTCGCAGCGAGCAAAGAAATTTGCAAAAAGTTGTTGACGGTGCCGAAGACCTGAATAGGGTGTCCCTCCCGCTGAAACAACGGGCGCGCTGAAAAGCGCGAGACAGTCGCTCACGAAAGCTGCTGGCGCAGGCAAAAGCCTGAGAGCCGGTGAACTCGGAAGCGCTGCAAGTTTTTTGACAGTTTGGTTTCGAGTCGCCCGCCGACGCATCCCTCGTGGAAGCGGAGGCGGACACAAACTCAAAACAGTCCATACAGCAAAAATTGAATTGTGCGTTGCACGTCAAATTTTTGATTTTAATATAAGTGCCGAGACCTGCTGCTCACGCAGCGAGTCATAAAACGGCCAGATGCTGCGGCTTGCTGCCGCAGCGCAATACTTTCTACGGAGAGTTTGATTCTGGCTCAGAACGAACGGTGGCGGCGTGGATAAGACATGCAAGTCGAACGGGACTTTCAGTGTAGCAATACATTGAAAGTTCAGTGGCGTAAGGGTGCGTAACACGTGGGAAATCTGCCGAGAAGTGGGGGATAGCTCGCCGAAAGGCGAATTAATACCGCATGTGGTCAGTGAGGACATCCTCGCGAAACCAAAGCCGGGGCAACCTGGCGCTTCTTGATGATCCCGCGGCCTATCAGCTAGTTGGCGGGGTAAAAGCCCACCAAGGCTATGACGGGTAGCTGGTCTGAGAGGACGACCAGCCACACTGGAACTGAGACACGGTCCAGACACCTACGGGTGGCAGCAGTCGAGAATTTTTCTCAATGGGGGAAACCCTGAAGG
>Ga0209596_1002373_pt1 | contig 15544 bp, 20 predicted proteins | sample M_130807_MF_Meta_FD_187314 | JGI IMG/M metagenome (GOLD analysis project Ga0209596, IMG submission 187314) | Freshwater microbial communities from Lake Montjoie, Canada to study carbon cycling - M_130807_MF_MetaG (SPAdes) (version 2) | ecosystem: Environmental > Aquatic > Freshwater > Lake... | reverse complement strand
CATCCTCGATGTGCACCGAGATCATCGCGCGCTCCACGGCCCGCGGCTGTCCTACGTCGTGAATAAATTGCTTCGACATCGCCATGGTTTCCTTGTCGTCGGGTCGCACGAGAAAGACGTGCTCGATGGTTTCCGGTTGCGCTGCCGTCCCCAGCCACGCCTCACGGAAGGAGACCGAGCGCGTCGAGTCGCCGAGGGTTTTCTGCGTGAGCCGAATCGTGGGCTTCTCATACTTGTGGAACGCCCACTGCAAGCCGTCCGCCTTTCTCGGCCGGTCCGCGAGCCGGTAGGACCGCGCAGCGAGATCGAGACCGGCCCAGCCATACCACTTGACCTCATGCGTCCACGGCCGGTCTTTCTCCTTTGGCTCCGGTAGTGACATCATCCGCTCCGCCCAGAAGCTCGCGCGCCTGCCGTCGTTGCGCTCAAAGGCGAGCATGATAATGGATGCGATAGCCTCACGGCACCACGGAAAGACCCCGTGCGCACCGAGCGCGAATTGTAAGGCCTCGCGCCGTGACGCCACGAGCCGCGCAAGGTTGAGCTGCACTTCATAGCGAAAGGAGTCATCGAGATTCGGGAAGCTGAGCGCGATACGCCCGAACTGCTCGGCGGCGGTCTTGTTGCCGGCGCAGTAGTGCTCTTGGTGGATGTAAAAATACTGGGTCGCCGACTCGGCCACGCTGCGCCCGAGGATTGCTAGGTTCCGCTTGCGATTGGATTGCTTGATCGCGACCGGCTGGTGACGCCACACCGGCACCGTCCATTCGTTGTGGAGATCGTTCGGCAGAAGGAGCAGGTTTTCGTGGACGTCGTGGTGCCAGACGCGCCCCGATGCGAACGCCGTTCGACGGATGATTCGCTCGCGTTGCAGCTTCTTGCCGGTGCCTCGCACGTCGTAAGGGCATCGGAGCATAAGCACGTCTTCCGTGAGCTCCTTGAGCCTTTCACGGAGATCCGTCGCATCGGTCAGCACGTCGTCGCAGTCGGCCCATAGGAGCCAATCGCCGGTGCCTTGCGCGAACGCTTGGTTGCGCGCCCTCGCGAACGAATCAACGTGCCGCCACGCCTGCGCAGTGACGCCGTTGCGGTAGTCGGAGAAGACAATCGGGACCGCATTGCGCTCGCACCAGTCGCGCGCGAGCTGTTCGGTGTCGTCCGGCTCCTGCGAGCCGATAGCCCGCACCAGTGAGAGTTCGTCGATAATGCCGACGAACGAATCGAGCATGGTTCGGATGTGCGCGGTCTCGTTACCGGCAATCACGCAGAGGGAAATCGTCATGTTGTGTGTTGCATCCGGTGTGGCGAATTGCTCCGCAGCGTCAAAACAAAAAGCCCCACGCGGTGAGGCGTGGGGCTGTTCTAGGTCGATTGAATCGCCAAGTAAAAATCAATCAGAGGCTCAGGCCAAAGGCTTTGAGGAACAGAGCGAAAATCTTTGTATTCGCTGGAAACCCAAAACGGCGACGAGCTTTTTGATTGATTCACGGGCGCTGGGAGAATCTGCAAATTCTCGTGGTGATGCCAGCCTCCGTGCTTGATCGGGATGATGTGGTCAACGTGGTGCTCGACTCCGGTTTGCTTCGTGAGCGCGTCGGCGGTTTTTCGCATTTGTTCCTCAATCGAGGAATTGTGGTCCACGTGGAGTTGGTTGCGAGTTGTCGCGCGACGGCTGGATGATTTGAGTGCGCATCGCGGCCGATTTTCTTTGCTCCATTTTTTCTCTGAAATCGCCTTCTTTCGCTTTCGCATATCGGCGTTCTTGTAACGGTTTTTGATGTAGTCCCTGAACTCTTCTCGGTATTTTGGGTCGAGCCTTTTTAGCCGCATTTTCTCACGAGCGTGCTCTAGCCTTCTCTGGAAGGCGTCAGCGTCGGTCCAGTGTTCTCCATTCACGTATCCGGTCGAGTAACCGCAAAAAACCTTTCCGTCTTCCCTGACATAGCCGTGCTTGTATCGGAGCAGCGGATTTTCTTTGAGCCATTTATTGAACTCCGCATGGAGCTTCTTTCGCTCGGTGAATGATGCGTTAAACCAAGGGTGCATAAAAAGACCCTCGTTTTACCGAGGGTCTTGGTTTGTTCAACTATTAAGTGAACTATTATGCAAATTGCGTAGTTATCAACTGACCGGCGTTCGCATTGACGACTTTTTCTGCCGTAAATTGCGAAGCGCGCACGATGTTCGACTTGATCGCTTCTTCGCGATAGGTCGAGACGCCAATCGCTGGGCCATACTCAGACCAGTTCAAGGTGAAGCCTGCGCCACCACCGAAGAATCCGGCAGACGCCTGCGTGACCGATCCGACCCAGATGAGAGCGTTGCTCCAGACATTTGCGGAGCTAAAGGCAACGCCCTCAGGTGCGCTGTCGTAGCTGGCACGACCGATCAAAACCTGACTCACGCCGAACACCTCTGCCGCCGCTGCCGTCGAGGCGTTGAGGATGGTGTCAGACGAAATGCCAGCGCCGCGCAAACGGTTCTGAAACTTCGTGGAAGCGCGAATCCGAGTGAATACGCTGGCCGACATAATGACGGACAAGTTTGTGACGCTTTCGCCCTTAGCGAGCAAGCGGTCGATTGCGTCCTGCACGTCGGCAGCGACATCGAACGTAGCGATGTTCGCGGTCGTGTATGCCGTAGCCGAGTTCGTCGCCGTGAAGACAGTATTGTCGAAGATTTTTGCGGCCACGCGAAGCTCGTGAGCGAGGAGCAATTTCCGTTTGGCGAGCTTGGCGGCGATGACTTCAGCGTCGAAGAAGCGGGCGACGTCAAGGGTGACGGTATCGTCCACGGCCTCTTCGTATCCATATTCCAATGCCGTGTAGGTGTCTTGGTTGAACGCACGCGTTCCGCGAGCATAGGCGCTGTAAGCTGCGCGGTTCTTTACGTCGCTCTTGAGGAGCTGGCCCTCTTTGAGAACGAAGGAAGGATACTGGCCGGCGCGCACGGGCACGTCGAGGATTGGCATCGCTTGAACGCCGATTAAACCGGCTTCATAGTCTTTGGCCTGCTCGACTACACCGGCGATGTCGCCGCGAAAAATGGCTGCTGAATTTGTGTACATGGTAAGATTTTTTAGGGTTTAGATGTTCTTGACGATCAGCTCGATGATCGCGCTTGCGTCAGACGCGGTAGTCAGCGACTTGCCCACGGTCACAGTGCCAGTGATGGCCACGGTACCGTTTGCAGTTGAGAAAACCGTGTCACCCACGGTGACTGGCCCAGCGAGCAGGGTCGCCTTGATGGTCGTGCCACCGAGGAACTGAACACTGATTTGATCGCCCGAGGCAGCGTCGATCAGAGCAACGCCGTCAGGAAGCGAAGCGGTGGCGGCAAGACCGACCCCGCGGTTAGAGGAAATTGACACGAGCCGGAAGGCCGTGATGGCCGAATTGGCGGTAAATGTCCCCGCATTTTGGAATGAAGTAGCCATGGTATTTGGTATTAGAGTTTGACGAGTTCGCCGCCCTGCACGCGCGCACGATAGGCGGCGTAAAGGTCAGCATGATTTTTGACCACGAAGGAGATGGCCGAGGATTTGTCGCCCTTGAGCTCGGTGGCTTTGGCGGCGACGACGTCTTCGAACTTCTGCGCTTGCGCGACTGGTTTAGGAGCTTCCGCCGAGGCAATCGGAGCGGCTGGCGCACCGAAAGATTTGGCAAATTCTTTGACCGCCGCGAGAGCCGCAGCGTTGGCCGCGAGTTGCACGACCTCAGTCTGTGCGCTCATGGCAGCGGGTTTTTCAACCGGAGGAGGAAGCGCGGCTTCGAGCTTCGCGAGTTTGTCGTTCATGCTCATCATGGCTGATTGAATCATGCCCTCGATGGCCTTTTTCATTTCTTCGTTCATGGGTAATTCGATTTCGATTTCTGCGGACGGTTGCTCGATTTCGCCGTTCTGAAGTTGTTTCAGTTTACGCGAGAAAAATCCGTTCGGGTTCGCAGCGGGTTCGCTGACGAGATCGACCGAGTAAATTTCCGAACACCGTTGCAAAGTCGTCAGCTTGTCCGCGCTCTTTTCCGACGGACCCGAGAACGCAATCGAGAGCCCGAACGTGTCGGGAATCCGCTCGGCAATCTCCAAGATGTAAGCGCGGTGCACCGAGGATTCGAGCAGATGCAAATCACCGAGCAGCTTCTCGCCCTCGATGCGCAGCGTGTCGATGTAACCGACGATGTCGCCCGCGCCGCCGCTGTGGTTGAGCTTCACCTTGAGCCCGCCGGAGTATTGCTCCGCGGCCTTCTTTACCTGCTCTAGCGTCGTGCTGTCGATCATCACGCCATGACCGAGAGCCGGTCCTTTGGTGATGAGCGAGACGCCGCGAATGATGCCGGTCTGCGCGTCGATGACGCCGGCGGAGGCTGCGAATGTAATGACGGGTTCCATCGCCAAGGCGATGGCCGTCAAATTCAGTCCGGCTTCTGCGCCTCGCGGCGCCACCGCCAGAGCAAGAACGCAATGCCGAGGAGCGTGCCGACGAGGGCGGCCACCTCATTGATCTGCGAGAGCGAGACCATCGCAGCGGCTGGCGTTGCGGCGGTTAGGGTAGCGCGGATGTTGTCGGAGTTCATTTGTTTTTCTTCGCCATGCGGTCTCCGAACCACCAGCCGACGCAGTTGAACGCGGCGAAGTTGATTTGCTCCACCATCGGCGCGCGCTCCGGTCCGACTGAGTGGAAATACACCACCGTCGCCACACCGACCAAAGTCAAAGTGATGAAGGGCCGAAATAGCGTGATGATGTTCGCACACCACGGCGCGACGTTGCTCGGCACGGTCGCGGCCTGCTGGCTAGCCGTGAACGCCGACCACGCTGCGGCATCGGCTGCGATGCCCGCCATCGTCTTCGCCTCTTCGAGCTTCCGCGCGTGGTCTTTTCCGGCCTTGTATTCCTCGAAGAATCCATTGCCGATGCGAAGAATCACGCCGAGCGCACCACCACCGAGAGCGTTTCCTACGAGGTCGAGGAGGTTCATTTTTTATTGAACATATCGAACAACGCTTTGATTTTCTCCTCTAGCACGGCCACGCGCAGATCGAGCTTTGAGAGCACGATAATCAGGGTAATCATGCCGAGAAAAATCGGCCACCCTTTGACTAAGATTTCGAGTGCATCCATACATTAGGGCCAGATGTAAGTTCTGGAAACAATGCCGACAAAGTTCCGCCCCGTCATCCGCTCGGCGTTTTCGTAGGTCTTCGTCCCGAGCCCCGTCATAATCCATCCGCCTTCGGAGAAGCTCGCCGCTTGGTGCATCACGTGCCGACCTGCCCACTCGGGAATGTAGATGCAGAGCGAACCCGCCCGCACGTCGGCAATCGTCGCGCCCTGAACCGTCACGACGTAGGCCATCACCGTCGCCAGCGGGTCGGTTCCCGCGGGCGCGGCGGCGATGTAAGGAGCCATCGAGCCCGTGCCCAGCACCGCCACGGCCCCGAGCCCTGCCAGCGTGCGTGCCTCCTCCTGTGTCTTGGCCACGATCCGCAGCGGCAACCCCGCCGTGAGCACGCGCTCACTCCGCAACGCAAGGCCCAGCACGACCACGAGGCCGAGCGCGAGCACCGCGAGGAGAAGTGAGCGTTTGAGCGTCACGGCGTGGGCTTGTCAGCGGCAGCGGCCTTGAGCTGTTCAATCTCGGCCAGCGCAGCCGCGAGTGAGTCAACCAGCAAGTTCAAGGACTGCTGCTGGAGTTGGGTAACGATCTGGGATTTGTGTTCGTCTTTGGTCATGGTAGAAGTTCAAACCCCGCGTTCACGGCCAACACGCCAGCAAACGCAGCGTCGTCCGTCCACGCGGCGCATTGTTCTGCCGTCGCTGGCACAAGGCCCACGGGCATGATTTCCACGCCCTCGGCGTCGAGCAGGTGGCAGTCGGCCACGGCGGTTGGTTGCGTGTATTGGACGTAGCGGACCTCAAAGAGGACGCCGACTTTCGGGGCTGCTGGAGACCCCATTGTGTATGGTGCGATTGGGATGGTCATGGGTGTAGATTAGTCGTTCGTGGTTTTGGCCGCTAAGTAGAGGGTGACGCCGTTCACGACCATCGTGATCGTCCGGTTTGGAGACGTTGGCGAAACGGTGTTGACGGTGTTGCCAATCGTCACCGCGCCCCCGAAGGTGGCGGCTCCGGTGGTGCTCAATGCGCCAGTTACTGCTAGGCCGGTGGAGGAGAAGATGGCTGGCACCGCCCCGTTAGTAAGTATTGCTACTGGGTATGTTTGAAGATTCCCAAAATATGAGTGTCGGTTGGGGATATTGGTTACAGTGCCGCCAGAATCATTAAACCCAACGATGGTGTTTACTAGCCCAGTCGTTGTTAAGGCCAAATAGGAGTTAGTGCCTTGAGCAGCAATCCCTTGTAATAGCCCCGCCACCGTCACCGCGCCCCCGAAATAGCTCGCCGCGCCCGTCGCCAGCCCACCCGTGACCACTAGCGCGCCTGCGCTTGCGGAGCCTGCGGTGGAGGAGGGGATGGATACGGTGCCCGCTCCTGTGGCCGTCAAAACATCTACCATGTTGCCCGCGAGTCGTGCAGCGAGCGTCAGATTGGAATTGTATTGCGAGCCGCCCGTGCCGGTAATGGCAACGGCACGAACGGAAGCCGCAGACCCAGCCGCGCCTCCGTCATTACCCTTTCGGAAAAATCGCAACGATGGTCCGTATCCAGCGGTAGGTGTGCCGCTCGTAGTGGCAGATGCAACAAGGGCAATCTGTTCTCCAGCGGTGCCGGTGTCGGTCGAGGTTGCCACGGCATAACCTGTTCCCTGCCCCAGCACCAGACTCGCGCCGCTGCTGCCGCCCGCGAGCGTCAGGTCGGTCGCGGCGGGGGAGGTGAGGGTTGCGGAGATCGGCGTGACAAGCGTCGGGCTCGTCGCAAACACCAGCGCGCCCGTGCCCGTTTCGTCGGTCAGCGCCGCCGCGAGATTTGCCGAGGATGGAGTCGCGAGGAACGTCGCCACGTTTGTGCCGAGCCCCGAGACTCCGGTGGAGATCGGGAGTCCGGTCGCGTTGGTCAGCGTGGCGCTCGCTGGCGTGTTGAGAATCGCGCCCGCGCCCAGCGTCGCCACGCCCGAGACGGAGAGCGTGCCGGTGACGCCCAGCCCCGTCGTCGCGACATCGAGCACCTTCGCGCCGCCAGCAGCCACACCGATGTTGCTCGCTCCGATGCGATAAAGGCCGGTCGTTTGGTCGGCGGAAAACGCGAGGCTCGGATTTCCGAACGTGCCAGATGCCGCGTGCACGCTGCCGCTCGGCGTGATCGTGCCGGTAACGGTCATGCCCGTCGCTGTCATCGTCGCGCGACTCGTGCCAGCGACCGCGAAGCCCATCACGTTCGCGCTCGCGCGGAAGAGTCCGGTCGTGGGCTCGTTCGTAAAGTTGAGCGAGGGAGCCGCCGCCGTGCCGTCGTCGAGCGTAATGTTTCCATCCGTCGCGTTGATCGTGATCGAGCCCGCGCCGTTCGAGATCGAGATGCCGGTGCCCGCGGTCAGCGTGGAGTTTACGAAGCCCGAGCCGTTGCCGATGAGAAGCTGTCCGTTGCTCGGCACGGGCACGAGGTCGGTCATCGTAGTGACACCGCCACCTCCGCCCCCGTTGCCACGCGCTGCGCTCAGAGTCCAATCGCCAGCCGTGCGGCTCGGCCGCTCGCGATTGCCGTCGATGTTCGACACGAAGCTGTCGCCGTTGATCGTGACGAGATCCAGCCGCTGATAAGTTTCATCGGGCATCCACCGGCCACGAGGATTGAGCCCGCGAGGCTCGGCGAACTCCTTGCGAAGCTGGTCGATTTCGCCAGCGCGCGGGAAGCGCGAGAGCTCGTCTGTAACGATTTCCTTCACGGCGTGCGTGAGCATTGACGCCGCGTCCTCGATGCGCGCCTCGGCCTTCGCGAGCAGGTTCGCGTTCTCCGCGCGCTCGGCCATGAGCACCGAGTATTTCGCGGCGGTCGTGACCTCAAGCTGCTTCGATAGCTGCTCGACTTTCGCAGCGAGCGCCGCGCCGGTCTTTGCGTGTTCGTCGGTCGCGCGCGCTCGGCAGAACTCTTCGAGTTCGGTGCGGATTTGCGGCTCCGTCTCCTCGAAGGTGCGCTCGATTTCCGCGTTAAGATGCTCGCGCAGAGTCGGCAGTTGCTCCACGAGTTCGCGAAGCTCGGTGCGTTGCACGATTGCCAACTCAATCAGCCGTTCGATTTGTGTCTGGGTGTCCATTTTGTTAAAGAGTTTTTTCGATTGGCTTTGCGAGTTCGATGATGCCTTTACCGTTGAGAATTGGCTTTGAAACGTCGGCAAGTTTTTCGCTGAATTTCGCTCGGTATTTGATCAATGCACTCAGCCATTCATCCGCGCTGGGTTTGGATTTCTCAATGAACGTGCGCTCGACTTCCATCTTCGCGGCCAGATCAACGCGAGGGTTTGAGTTCTCGGCTTGCGTGCGCGCATTCGCCTTGTTGAGCCGCGCCACGATTGCGTTTGCCCACGTCTGCCCAGCGTCCCCACCCCAGCCGTTCCAAGCCTGCCAGCCCTTGCCCTGCGTCTTCCACGTCGCGCCCTGCTTGTCGATTTCGTGGCGGTCAAAGTAGGCCTTCATCCGGCGCACGGTGTCCTCGGAGAGCGGACGCTTGTTGAGGATGTCGCGAGCGCGGGCGAGACCGACAGCGGTCATGCCGCGATTCGATGGCGTTGCCTTTTCGCGAGCAGCGAGTGCGCGCTTTGCGTTGGCGATCATCGCGTCGTTCGGGATGTAGGAGCCGTCCGCGAGGTTGATCGTGACGAGGTTCGCGCTGTTCTGAACCTGCTCGACGGGCTCAGCCGGTGCGGGCTCAGCCGGTGCCGGTGCGACGCTCGCCGCCTGCGCCTCCGCCGCGCTGACGCCCACCGCGTCGCCTGCTGCGGCTGCGGCTGCTGGCGTGCTCGGCAGCGAGTTTGTCGTAAGCCGAATCGCCGTCTCCGGCACGCCGTATTTCTCGGCGAGCTGCTTCACGTAAGCGGCCTCAATCGCGATCTGCTCAAGCCGCGTGAAGGCGTCCGTGCCTTCCTCCGCTGCGATTTCTTGCAGCGACTTCGCGCCCTGCCGATTCTCGTTCATGTTCGCGGCGCTCTCGCGGCCCACGTCGATCGAGAGCTTGGCGGGAAAACGCCACTCGCCCGAGGTCGCGCGACGCAACGCGTGCACCATCGTCTCGCCGGCCAGCAGCGGAGGCGGCGGGATTTCCCCGCGCGCGATGGCGTCGAGAATCACGGCGTCCTTGATCGGGTCGAGAACCTTGTCGGTGAGAACGCCTTGCTGGCGGGTAAACACGCGGTCGGCTGCGGCAAACTCGGCGCGAACGCTCGGCCCCTTGTAGTCCTGCGTACCAAAAAGCACGCCCTCAGGCACGCCCACGCCCAGAGCGATTTCGTGCATAAGATGCTGCACGAATCCCGTGAACGCCTGCGACGGACGCGACGGCATTACCTCGACGCGGTCGCTGTTCTGGAAATAGCGAATCATGCCCACCTCGGTCAGCTCGTTTTTCTGCTGCTGTCCGCTCGGGAGCGAGAGCGCGGGATTCGGCTGGAATAGGTTGCGCGGATTCGCGACGCCGCGGTCGTTGAATATGAGCGCGGCCTGCTGCGACGAGAAACGCACGCCCGCCTTCTCGGCTTGCAGGATGTCGTGAAGCATCCGCGCCGTCTGAATCGCGGCGTGAAAATCAGTGATGCCACGATACTGGTCCACCCGAAATGGGTCGAGGTAGTGACAAAACTGATTCGCAGGAATGTCCTCCGCGCCGAAGTAAACGCCGTCCCGCGTGACTCGATAAATCCGATATGCGACCGGCTGGCCAAAGTCGTTCGTGACGATGCCTTGAAAGTAGTTGTTCGACGCGACCGCCGTGTCGTTTGGATTGCCGATGCGCGTCGCGGGCACGAGCTGCAACTTGAGCCCCTCGCCGCTGCGACGAATCACGAATCCGCAATCGCCATCGACCGGACGCTCCTCGGCGGCGAGCTGCACGAGCTTCTTGAAGCTGTGCCGGTTCGTCACGTCGCACGTCTTGCACCACGCATGGAAATACTCGCTTATGGTCTGGTTGTAATCGCGATCTCCCGTCGTCGGCGAATACTCGTTGGGCGTGAGATACGTCCCGAACTTCCGCGAGATTTCACGAGCCTCTGGGAAGTTATGCACCAAGTCCTGCGCCTCATACATCATCACGACGCGGTCGCGCTGGTTCTGCGATGACTCCGCTGGCTGCGCGTATTGCTTCGGAGCATACAAGCGATTGGTCCGCGCCGCATTGTACTCGAAAAGTGACTTTGCGACGCGAGCCTCTAGCCGTTTCAGCGCCCACGTCGGTGCGATGTTTTCGAGCGCGCGGTCGAGCCACGGTTTTTGAGCGATCAATTTTGACGCGTCGAAAATGTCGTTGTCCATAAGGTCAGAGTCCAGTGAAGCTCACGAAGGTCGTATCTGTGGAGTCACCAGCCGCGTTCGTCAATGCGTCCTGAAGGTTGCCAAGCATATTGTTGAGCGCGTTGAGGTCTGCTCGGCTCACGCTTTTCCCGTTCAACGAATAACTCTGGTTCAAAAGCACCGCTTGAATCGCGTCAATCGTCTTGGTCTTGAGCGCCGTCAGCGTGGCGCTGTCCAGTCCGAGAAAAGGGTTGTCGAGCATACCAAGGCTCGAAACGTCAAACCGGCGCTCAGTCTTTCACCGGCGTGTAGCGCACGACGTTCGCAATCGTGGCCATGCACAGCATCATCGCTGAGGTGTCGAGCCCGTGATTCGGCGCGTTACTCTTCACTTCGCGCCACTCCCAGACGCCGGTGCGGATTTCAACCTTTGACTCACCGCGCAGGTGTTCCAGATAGAGCGGGTTCACGTCGGCCGGCAGTAGCCATTTCAAATCGCCCTTGGCCTCTAGCGCGTTCGCGAGGAGGTCTTTGAAGTAGTCGCCGCTCCAATCGTAGTAGAACACATCCCCGCCTCGGTAGTCGCTCACGCGCGGCTCGCTGAACGGGAAGTTAATCAGCTTGTCGCTCGCGTCGTCCTTCATCGTCCACGTCTTCCGAGCGTGCCCGCGCATCCCCCTCCAACCGAAGTCCGCGCAGTCACGGTCCACGTCGGCCGGTCGATAGCCGCGATCTTGAGCGACGCACGCGTCCTGCACTTTGTATCTGTATTGCATCTGTCGGAGCTGGTCACGCGTCTCGATGCGGCCGAAATAAAGCTGCTTGTAGGTCGGGCCCGTCGCCGAGCTGAACGCCCCGATTTCCACCCACCAGTGGTCCTGCTGGCGGTCGATCGCCATAAAGCGAATGACCTCGCCGTCAATGCCTTCGCCGTTAGAAAACTGCGCGACGGTGTAATCGGATTTCGTGACGAAGAGATTGACCACCTTCTTCTCGACAATCCACGGGCGCGCCTCGCGCTTCGTCCGAAACTCGATCTTCATTTTGTCATCGCCCTGCCGGACGTGGTGATTGTCGGCCTCGCAGAATTCTTCGACGAGCAGCCGCATCGGCCGGCTTACAACCGCCTCGACGCGGAAGCTCTGAATCTCCGACGGCGCGGTCGGGTTCATCGGCACGAAGCGGCCGGCGCGCTTCCACCCGTTGCGCGTCGTGTCGGTGTCGGGCGATTCGTGGCCGCAGTGCGGGCACCGGAAACGGCACGATGCGACCGCGCGCGGCACGTCCCACGTCTCGTCGTCGCGCTTTGCTGCGGCATCCCAGACCACGCCGCCCCGCAGCCCCGTCTCCTCGTTCTTGTCGAGCGCGAAGGCGATCGGGTGAACCTTGCGGCACGACGGACATTCCGTGCTCCATTCCTGCTGGTTGCCTTGGCGGAAGCTCGTGTCCTCCACGTTGCCGGTTTCGAGGTCCATCACGGGCGCTTGGCTGGTGTTGTAAATCTTCGACCTGCCTACCTCCTCAAAACGCGAGACGCGGGCGACGGCGTGGCCATACACCTCCTGCCATTTCGGGAGCCAGATTTCGTCGTTGATTTTGTAGCGAATGGACTGCGATTGCTGGCTGGAAAGATTCGCCGGATTGAGCAAGAAAAAGAATCCACCGAAGTAAATCTCGGTCGTCGTCCGGTTTGGTCCGACGCGCGGGAGCATCGCCGCGACTGGCTTGCAGCTCTCGAAAATCGGGTTGAGCCGCGACTTCGCGTGCCGGTCAATCATCTCGTCGGTCTGCATCGTCCAGCTGATCGGACCGGCGTCGTTGCAAATCAGCCATGGCACCCAGATGTCAGCGACGAGCGTTCCGCCGATTTGCACGGCTTTGCGAAAGTGCACGCGGCGCACGAGCGGGTTTTGCAACGCGTCGAAGATCGGAATCAGCCACGGTGAAATCTTGACGTTGAAGGGGCCGCTTGTCGCGTAGGACTCGGGAAGGATGATGTGCTTGCGCGCCCACTCGTAAATCGGCGAGCGGTCGGGCTGCGGGAGACGCAGGGTGGCGCAGAGGAGGTCGGAGGCGGTCATAAATCAGATGCCGGCTCGTAAATCGCGAACTCGCACATCCACCCGTCCGCTCCCCCTCCGATTACGCGGCAATCCCAGATTCCAGCCAAACTGCCTCCGCGAGAAACGCAAACGCCTTTTGAGTTTCGCCTACTCAGATAATAAAACTCCACGAGTTGCAGCGCTGAATTGTCGCGCTCCATTGTCGCCATTAATTCACCGCCTCTGTCAGCGATTGCATTGTAGTGCACGATGTCACCGACCTTTCGTTTCGTCTGTTTTTTCGTTGTTGTTTTCATGATCAAAGTCCTCGCGGCGATTCCCGCGCTGAGCGTTTCACCCACGCCGAGAACGCCCGCGACTGGCTCACGCCCCGAAGCGTGCACCACGCGGCGAAGCGTGCGGCGATTTCGGGTCGCACGCGCATCGTCACGCCGACGGCGCGCTGGTCGAGCGGGAGCGGCTTGCGGCCGGCGCCTTTGCGTTTTCCACCGGCGGTCATGGGAGTGAATCAACAAAATCCTTTGCGTCCGAGAGCGTGCGTAAGCACTCCTGCGCAGACAGTGCCATCTCGCCGCTTTTCAAATGCGCCTCGTCGATGTAGACGGAGTAACTTGTGCCGGTGCACTCAGGGTCTCCGAGCTGCCGCAGAGCGAAGGATGTGATGAGACGGCCCCGATAGATGCGGTGCTTTGTGATCATAGCGGTCATGCGACCTCCTTGCGGCTGTATTCGTAGAATTTCCCATCGGTGTGCAGATCGTATTTGACCGAGAAGCCCGTGGAGGCTTCGGCTTCGCGCGAGCTGACGGCCTGCACGATGAAGGGAGCGCGGATTCCGATCATACCGCAAGCCCACCCGCTGCATTGGCAATCTTCGACAGCGGCGAGGGCGGCTTTCTTGCTCCAGAATTTCTTTGCTTTGGTTGAGTTCATACCCGAGATCATGCGAGCCATTTGATTGATTGCAATACTTATTTCAAACAATCGCTTTACAGGCTGGCTGCAACCTCAGCGGCGATGCGCTTTGTGCGGAAGCACATCACCGAGCCGTCACGATTGCAGAGCAGGCCGCCAGCGGAGAGCACTACGGCGAATCCCTTTGTCCAAGTGCGGCCAAAGGCACCAACGCGAAATTCACCGGCGGGGCAAGAGAAGGAGATAACAGAGTTCATGCCCAAGACCATAATCACGCTTTGATTGATTGCAACACTTATTTCAAACAATCTTTTCCCCGTCCCGCGACCGATCCAGCGCCTCACCCTCAAACGTCGCAATGTTGGCGTTGATGACCTCGCGAATCTCGCCGAGAATCACGCCGCCCTCCACGTTCAACTCCGCCGCGTTCATCCCCACGCCGCGCGGACCGAGCTCGACCTCCAGCTTGAGGCGCAGGAGCAGGTTGAGCTTCTGGCCGAGGGTCACGAGCATCGCCTCGACGACTTCGCGGTCGATAACGTCACCGGCCTCGCGCTCGTTTTTGCTGCGGGCGAGGCGGATTTGCTCGCGCATGAGTTCGGCTTTGAGGTCGGCGAGGTTCTTCGTCGCCACGTCCTTCCCGATCACGTTCTCCGCGCAGAACTGTTGCCACGCGGCCAAGTTCTCGCGGCGTCCGTCCTCGTGCTTCTTCGGTGCGTCGGGGAAGCGGTTGCGCGCATCGTAGATCGCTTGGCGGGAAAGTCCGAGTTCTTTGGCGAGCGTCGTCGTGTCCTTTACCCAGCCGTCGAGCTGGCCGGTCTGGAAATCGTTCAGCGCTTTGCGCTCGGAGGTCGTCAGTGTTTTGCCGGCCTTGAGCTTTACCGCGATGTTTTGGACGTTGCGGCGCGCGAGGATTTCGCTCGGTGATTGCTCGGGGTCGGTCATGTCGTCGGCTTATCGAGCACAGCCTTTTTGCCAGTCAGGTTTTCCCAGCGTTGCACGATTACGTCGCAGTAGGCTGGGCTGATTTCCATGCCGTAGCACTTGCGGCCGAGTTGCTCGGCGGCGATCAGCGTGGTGCCTGAGCCGAGAAATAAATCGAGGATAATGTCTGCTGCCTCGCTTGAGTTCTGTATTGGTCGCGCCATAATTCCGATAGGCTTTTCCGTGGGGTGGTGTTCGTTAGTCCGATTCCGATCAATATCCCAAACTGTTGTTTCATTAGTGGGCCCAAACCATCTGGGCGATTGACCCTTCTTGAATAGGTAGTGGCACGGTTCATGTTTTTGCTTGTACTGAGCACTAAGCGCGCCGAATTGCGCAATATTCTTATTCCAGATGATCGTAATTCGACGAACGTATTTAGCTGCATCAAGCGCTGCAAAAACATCAACGGCTTTACCGTCCGAATGCCAAAGATACACAGCGGCCTTTGCATCCGAAAATTCGTAGGCAAGTTTTAATATTGGACCATAAAGATCAGCGGTTTCATCTCCATCGAGCTTGTCTCGCTTGGAAAAGACCCCTCCTTGATAGTCTACTCCATACGGCGGATCGGTTACTACAAGCTGGGCGAAGTCTCCGCCCATTACCCTCGCCACGTCCTCGCGCTTCGTCGAGTCACCGCACAACACCCGATGCTCACCGAGAATCCAAAGGTCGCCCAGCTTCGTGATCGGCTCGTCCGGCGGTTCCGGCACCTCATCCTCGGTGACTTCCACCTTGCTCATCTTGTCCACCTCAGCCGCATCGTAGCCGGTCGCCGCAAGTAAATCCGCATCCTCGACCTTGAGCGATTGCAGCACATTCGCAAGCCCGTCCTCATCCCACTCCGCCAGCTCCGCCGTCCGGTTATCCGCAATCGCAAACGCCGTGGCCTCGACGCCCGCGAGCTCGGTCCGCACGATCTGGATATCGGTCCAGCCGAGTTCCTTTGCCGCGGTGAGTGTTCCGTTGCCAGCCAAGACGATGCCTTTTGCGTCCACGACGATGGGTTTTTGCTGACCGAATTTGCGCAGACTCGCTTTGATCGCGTCGAGGTTTCGGCGCGAGTGCTTGCGGACGTTCGACGGGTCGAGCGAGAGGTCGGCGACCGCGATGGTTTCAAAGTTCATATGTAAAGGTTGTCAAAAAAACGAAATGGGATTTTTTGCTCTAGGTCACTTAACCA
>Ga0209596_1002372_pt1 | contig 15546 bp, 9 predicted proteins | sample M_130807_MF_Meta_FD_187314 | JGI IMG/M metagenome (GOLD analysis project Ga0209596, IMG submission 187314) | Freshwater microbial communities from Lake Montjoie, Canada to study carbon cycling - M_130807_MF_MetaG (SPAdes) (version 2) | ecosystem: Environmental > Aquatic > Freshwater > Lake... | reverse complement strand
TAGGAAACGAAAACACTGAGCCGATCTACCGGCGTGAGATTCCCGGCAGAGGCGTGGAGCGTGTTGCCGTGGAAGAAGACGACGAATCCGGGCGAGCCCTTGGCCGCAACGATCTTCCGCGTGGAGAGGATCCGCGCGAGCGTCTGTTTGCCGATCTTATATTTCAGGTCGGCGGTGAGCGTTGGCTTCCACGCTTCGTCGGCTGAGAGTTGCGCATATTTTTCCTCTGCGTCGAGGTCGATGGTCCCCAGATGGTGCGAACCGGGGATTAGCAGGAGGGGCCCATTGAAGTCATCGGCCGCGTTTAGGAAGACGACGGCGGACAGGACGTTTGGGGTCGGCATGGCGTCCTCTTTGAGCCAATACAGGTAGTCCTGATGCCACTCCCATTGGTCGCCATCGAGACCCAACTTCGCGTTGATCTTCACGAAGGCGCTCGCCAAATGGGGGCCGAGATGACGAGATAGGCCGATGCCCGAAAGCCCTCCGAACGCCCGGCGCACTCCGCCGCCACGGTGGAAACCGCGCAGGATCGCCGCACTCATCGCATTTGGGATCATCACCATGCTCGGGCCGCTGGCCTTTGGCGCGGTGGATCGCGCGGTGCAGGTCGTGCTCGTGTTCGTGCTTGCTGCGGGCATTTTCCTCGACTCGCCCGCGCTGCTGCCGCTCGGGAGGCGCGGGAACATCGTGGCCATCGTGCTGATCGGCGTGCTCATGCTGAAGGAATTCCTGCCGTACCAGTGGTTCGGAAGCTCGATCTGGCGCGGCCAGGCGCAGGCGATGCAGGGCCTGGAAATTTCCGGCATGCACCATCCCGAGCCTGCGCTCGCGCTTGATGCGATGCTCGTCGCGCTGATCGCGCTCGTCTGGTTCCAGTGGGTTCGCACGATGGCGGCGCGGCGCGAAATGCGCGTGGCGCTTGTGTGGATTCTTTTCGCCGCGGGCGTCGCACTCGCGGTGGTGTGCATCCTGATGAGCCCGAAAGGCGCGCAGTCCGGCGCGATCTACGGGCTGCGCCCGACGCCGGGCTGGACGGGATTCGGGCCGTTTCCCAACCGCAACCACACCGCCTCGCTGCTCTCGATGTCCGCGCTGGCCGGTCTCGGCTGCGTGGTGCGCGCGGGCGTGCGACGGAACTACCGCCTCACAATCCTCGCGACGGGCGCGGTGTTTGTGATCATCATCGCCCTTCTGCTGAGCAAGTCGCGCGGCGGACTTCTTTCGCTCGGGGCGGGCCTCGCGATCTTCTGCGCGATGATGCTGCTGCGGCACCGGAGCAAGCGGACGCTGGCGGTCGTCGCGGGCGGCGTCGCGCTCGTAGCGGTGGTCGTGGTGATCTTCGGCGGGCAGTTGACGGGGCGCTTTTTTTCCGCGGATGGAAAACTCGACGCGCATGAGCTTCGCAGGGACATCTGGGCGAACACGATCACGATGTGGGGCGATGCGCCGATGCTCGGGCACGGCATGGATTCGTTCACCGCGCTGTTCCCGTTTTACCAGCGCATCACGCTCGACGATGTGGTGATCCTGCATCCCGAGAGCAGTTGGCTCCAGTGGCTGTGCGAACTCGGCGTGATTCCCGTGGTGCTCCTCGCGGGCCTCGTGATCGTGCTCGTCGCGCGGCGCATCCGTCCGCTTTTCAAAAGGCGCGGCACTTTCTATCTCTCCGCCGGCGCACTCGCGGGGCTCGCGGGAATCGCGGTGCATTCGGCGATTGATGTTCCCGGCCATCGCTGGATGACGGCCGGGTATGCGCTGGCATTGCTCGCGGTCGTGTGCCCGATCTCGCGCGAGGCGCAGATCGTCGGAACGGACTCGCCGCGCACCGCGCTCGTGCCGCTGGTGATCGGGGGGTACTGGGTGCTGCCGTTTTTCGGACTGCCGCTCGCGTGGCAGCCGGTGACCGTGGACCAGCTCCGCGCACGCGAGAATTTCGGGATGCCGCCGCGCCCGAGCGCGAAGGAATGGAAAAGGGCGCTGCGATTTTTCCCGCTCGAAGCCGAGCTGCATCACTTCGCGGCGATGCGCGAACTGGAGAAGGGCGCGCCGAAGACTTCCGAATGGCAGCGGCACTTCGAGATCTGCCACCGGCTCGTGCCGGGGAGCTGGAGTTCCCCGATGAATCATGCGCGCGCGGTGCGGCGGCTCTTCCCCGGCCTCGCCATCCAGTACTGGCAGGAGGCCATCGAGCGCTCCGGCAGGCGCGCATCCGAGAGGCTCGTGCAGGCGCTGGAGGAGACCGCCGGCACGCCGGCGACGAATGCGATATGGGAGGAATACATCCGCGAACATCCCGCGCTTGTGCTGACCTACGCGCGCACCCTCCCGGACGCCGAGACGCGTGGATTTTTCGACCTGTGGTGGGAGGCGCGCAAGAGCGCGACGGCGGTTACCGAGGATGAAATCCGCGAGTTCTACAGGCTCGCGCGCCGATGGGCCACGAAGGAGCAGGTGGAAGAATGGATTCATCTGCATCCGTCGCGGCTGCGCGATGATTTCCGGCAATGGGCCGCGCTCCTGCACGGCGTCGGACTCAGCGAGCGCGCGTGGAAGCTCTTTCCGGGACGCATTGCGAATCCCGATTACCCCGCCGAGGGCACCGCGCGGCCGCGCGATGAAATCGAGGCCCGCGTGCGCGTGGCGCCGGAGAACACGTCCCATCTCGCCGAACTCGCGCGCCTCAGCGAACTGGCCGGTGATCGCGAGACCGCGAAGAAGATCGTGCTCGGAGCCGCGGCGAAATCCGGCGCGGGATCCATGTTCCTGCGCAAGGCCGCATTCTTCCTCGCCGAGGATGGAAACTTCGCCGAGGCGGTGGAGCTGATGCTCCGGGATCAATAGGCAGGCTGCACGGCTTCCACGACGCGCCGGTGGAACGCGACCTCCCGGGCGCGTTTCCCGGATGGAATGCTTGCGCCCCGCCAAAGAAGCGTGTCCGGAGGTCACGCACCATCGGCGCTCCGCGCATCCGGGAGGCAGGACTCTCCACCGCCTCTCCAATGCTCAAAATGATGGCCATAGATTTTGTTGCAATGATCTAGATCCTCCGCGCCAAGACACCGAGCGGGACGCCCGCTGGCCCCACAGTCGGGTCGTGCTGTGCCACGGTTCATCCCTGATTTATCGGCACCGCCCCCGAATTTTTAGTAAATTTGCATTGCCATTTCGCGGGCCGATGAATTTTATCCCGCCAGATGACGGTCGTCCCTCCAGTCTGGTTGTTCATTTCGCAGGGCACGCCCGGTGCGTCATTGCGTTCCGCGTCCGTCTTCGCCGCCCTGGCCGCGTCCGTCGCACTCGCGGCTACGCAGAATTTCCAAGAACCAACAAGAACCACCCCGTGAACCTGCCCATGAAGCTAAATCCCATCCTCGCCGCCATCGCCACCGCATCCCTCCTCACCGCCTGCGACTCCGGCTCGACATCGCCCGCTGCGAAGCCCGCGCCAGCAAAGTCCAAGCCCATCCCGCAAAACGAAGACAAGACAAGGCCCCCGCGCCTCGGCATGACCAAGGAACAGGTCCGTGCCCGCTATGGCCGCCCAGTCAATGTCTCCTCCTCCTCCCGCGGCGAGTCCTGAAGCTATGTGATTAACGGCTTCGACGGCACCGCCTTCATCCCCTTCTACGGCGGAGTGCATGATGCCCTGAGAAAACGCCACGGCGGCGTCATCTTCTTCGATGGCAATGGCCGCGTGAAGGACTTCAACTGGAACGAGTCCGACCCGGGGGCGGTGATGTTTAGGTAATGCGCGGAACAGATCCAACCAGTTTTTAGTTAAACTGCACTCATTATGAATTTCAAAATTTCGGACCGACTTTCAGGCTGGTTCAAGGCTCTCTTCGCGGGAGTCTTAATTTTCGCTTGTTGCGGCTTGTGTGGAACTTCGCGCGGCGCCGGTGTGACGATCATCACGCATGGATATCAGCCACCTAACCTTTTCAGCCAAACGCCAAAGTGGTTGCACGGAATGGCGGATGCAATTGCAAACAAGGTGGTTGAGCGAACCGGTTCAGTCGTTACATATAGGGTTGTTATAGATCGCCCTTCAATATTCAGTGGGCCTGCCATTACGAGCAAAGCGCTAGGAAATGTTCAGGTGAATGCAAGTGGTGGGATTTGTCCAGAAATCGTTATCGAAGTCGATTGGCATTCCATCGCTTCAACGTTCCTTGGGGACGACAATGATGTGACTACCCAACAGATCGCGCAAACGCTGCTGCCATTCTTAACGCTTCCTCGAACGGACACATCAGGGGCTCCCTTGCCGACATTCTCCGAACTGCCTATCCATCTCATTGGTCATAGCCGTGGGGGCTCAGTCGTCACGTCTCTTGGGCGACTCTTGGGAGAACGGGGGATTTGGGTGGATCAAATCACAACACTCGATCCACGTCCCGTCGGTGGTTTGTTGATTTCGGATGAAGCTGCGAAAATATATGAAAACACACTGTACGCCGACAATTATTATGAAAAAAAGGCAAAAGTGCATGGCGACGTCGTCGGTGGCGCATATAATCGGTGTCTGGATGGCTATTTGAATGGGGTAGGGGGATACGGTGATGGCTTATTTGACGATCATTCAGATGTCCACCTATGGTACTACGGCACAGTGGATACAGGGCATAATGCTTGGAACAATGAGCAGATTGTCACTGACTACATGCGTGCAACATGGTACTATGGCTTGATTGATCCAAACGGGTATGAAGCCAATGATGCCTTGGCGGGCTATCATTATAGCCGGATCAACGGGCATCTGTGGGATGGGCCTACAGAAGGCTATTTCAACAGAAAAACCTTTACCCAAGGAAATCAGACTCCCTCCAACAGAGCGACGCTCAATCGCGGCCAAAACACACAATGGCCGAATGTCATCCAACTCGTTCGGACGGACACGAAGGCACTCAATGTAGGCGGCCCGATCAATCTGGCCTATATTTTTCAAAGCTATAGCAACAATGCAGCGGTTTCGTTTTACCTCAGCACCACGCAAAACCCTTACGACTCGAGTGCAATTGAAGTTCCTACCAATGATGCCGCTTCTCACGCGCCCACGGTACTCGGAACACCCAAGATTCCAGTGATCGGAACTATTCCGTCCACCGTCAACGGCGGAACTTCCTACTACCTGTATGCAAAGATCAAGGCGACGAATCAGTTGACGCGGTACACCTACTTTCCAGGACAAGTCTATATTGCTCCTGCCGCCGACCCGACCCTACAACCTCCGACGAATCTGAATGCGTCGCCGATCTCTTCAACGGCCATCGCGCTCGCATGGACCGGTCCATCAGGAAATGAAACGGGCCTTCGAGTGGAGCGGAGCAGCAACGGTGGGGCCTCTTGGGCGACCATCGCGGCGAATCTTCCGAAGGGGACCACTACATTCACGGATCCGGCCTTGTCGGATCCGCCCTTGTCGAGCAGCACACCGTACGCTTACCGGGTCGCCGCCTTCAGTGCGGCGTCTCCGAAGGGCGCATATTCGAATACCGCACAGGCGACGACCTTTGGAGCATCAGTCGTCACGCACACGCTCGGGGTTCAGAGCGTGAACCCGAACAGCGGAATATCCACCCTGGTCGCTCCCGTGGACCGTAATGGGGCAAGTGACGGGTACACTCCCTTCACTCGCACCTACAACAATTCAACCTCCGTATTTTTCAGCGTTCCGGCCACGACCACAGGTGGCAAGTTGTTTCAAAAATGGCAAAGGAACGGTGTGTATTATTCCAACAGTCCGTCCCTCACGGTTCTTGTGGACGCCGATTATGTTTTCTCCGCCGTGTATGCTGATCCGCCAGTTGGAGGAGATCCGGGGGGGGTGGTTGTGGCACCCGTCATCTCTCCACCCGGTGGAACGTTCACCGACGCCGTGACCGTCTCCCTCACTTGCGCAACCTCAGATGCCCTCTTGCGGTACACCACCGATGGCACGCAGCCGACGATCTACTCAACCGCGTACACCGGACCTTTCAGTGTAACGCAAGCCACCACCGTGACTGCAACGGCGTTCAAGCCGAATACGAGCTTCAGCGCAACAGGAACTGCGAGCTTTACCATTTCCTACAGTCAGGCTCTTCCGACACCCTCGATTGGGCCTAATGGAGGGACGTTCGCCAACCCGCTCAACGTCGGCATCGTCTGCGGCGTTCAGAATGCAGAGGTTTACTACACGTTCGATGGGAGTACTCCGCAGCGATCGAGCAACACTATTTTGAGCCCGGTCACCGTCTTCGTGAATCAGACAACGACGATCAAAGCGAGAGCTTTCAAGGATGGAATGAATCCATCCGCGGTTGCAACGGCAACATTTACAATTACCAACCCGCAGAATAACGATAATTTCGCCAATCGCATCAGGCTATTTAGTCCTGAGAGTTCCACGTCCGGTTCGAACGTTAGCGCAACGAGCGAGACAGGGGAACCCCGGATTTATATGAATGATAAGCCGGACCCGACTTATTGGCCTCCAAACCACAGTGTATGGTGGGTTTGGCGGGCTCCATACACTGGAAGTGTCACGTTCGATACATCTGGGGCGCCTGGGTCTTGGAATGGTCCAAGTAATTTTGACACAAGGCTGGGTGTTTTTACAGGCTCGGTCCTTTCCAGCCTGACCAGAATCGGAGGGGATGATGATAGTGGATATGGTAATTTTTGCAGTAAGTTTACTTTTAATGCCATAGCTGGAACTGACTATAATATCGTCGTTGACGGCTGGGGCTCAGTAACAGGTCGAGTCGAGTTGTACTGGAAAATGACGACCCCGCCGCCTCCCCTGCCACCCTATACTCCGATCAGTCTCGGGCCACCTGATGGGGGAACCGGCATCCGGCATCGAGCATTTCTCTACAGTTTGCAGTTTAAGGATTTCAACGCAGGTGATACGCACGCAGCGAGCGAATGGATTATTAAACGCAATTCTGATAGCGCCGTCGTTTTCGATAGCGGAGAAGATCCTAATAACAAGGTAAGTATTCAGTTGCCATTTCCTCTGGCCTCAAACACCAGCTATAGCTTCATTGTCCGGCACAAGGATAGTTCTGGCCTGTGGAGTGACTATTCTAGCCCGACGAGTTTCACAACTCGAGGACCAGATCCGATATCCGTAAATATTACGGCACCAACCCAGGACTCGATCATTACAGGTTCATCTGTGGCTGCGGCAGGAACCGCGACCGCGACTTTTACCATTACAGAGGTACGTTGGACAACCGACTTCGGGGATACAGGAATCGCAACGCCGGGAACCGCATGGACGATTCCGCAGATTCCGATTCATCCGAACCAAAACTCCATCACAATCTCCGTGAAGGACGATGACGGAAACACCGGGACCGCGTCAGTGCAATTTAACGGGGTGGTACCTGACACAATCAACCCAACCCTCGCGATCTTGTTTCCCACGACAGGTCCGGATTTTGATCTCAATACTACGCAAACATACCTCAGTGGCAGCGCCAGCGATCAAGGTGGTGTTGCCAGCATCACATGGACAAACGATCGCGGGGGGAACGGCACCGCGACAGGCACTGGTAATTGGTCTGCCGGGCCAATCACGTTTGTAGCTGGGGATAATGTGATCACGGTGCGGGCGACTGACTTCGCTGGGAACTTCAAAGAAAAGGCATTGCGATTTCACGTCGCTCCTGTGCCCGTGGCGACGACCCTCGCGGCGTCAACGGTAGTATTCAACGGAGCGACCTTGAACGGAACGGTCAACCCGAACGGGCTCGCCGCGACCGCGCATTTCGAGTATGGGCTGACGAATGCCTACGGGACAGCGACCACCGACCAGAGTGCTGGAGCAGGCACCACTGCGGTACCAGTGCAGGCGATCCTCAGCGGCCTAACGCCAAACACGATTTACCACTACCAGGTCTTTGCAACCAACAGCAGTGGACCGGGCAATGGTGGCGATCTGACGTTTACGACCCCGAAGAGTACCAACGCCGATCTTGCCTCCCTGGTGCCCAGTGCCGGGACGCTCTCGCCATCCTTTGCCAGCGGAACGTTGGCCTACGCGGCCAGCGTCTCCAATGCGACGGCTTCCATCACCGTCACCCCAACCGTGGCTCAGGCTGGTGCCACGGTGAAGGTCAACGGCACGACCATGGCCTCCGGTTCTGCGAGCGCGGCCATCGCCCTGGCCGTGGGCGTCAACCCTGCCATTAACATCGCGGTCACGGCGCAGGATGGTGTCACGGTGAAGACCTACACCTTCACGGTTACACGGGCGAACCCGCCTAGTAACAACGCCGATCTTGCCTCCCTGGTGCCCAGTGCCGGGACGCTCTCGCCATCCTTTGCCAGCGGAACATTGGCCTACGCGGCCAGCGTCTCCAATGCGACGGCTTCCATCACGGTCACGCCGACCGTGGCCCAGGCCAATGCGACGGTGAAGGTCAATGGCACCACCGTGGCCTCCGGTTCTGCGAGTGCAGCCATCGCCCTGGCCGTGGGCGTCAACCCCGCCATCAACATCGCGGTGACGGCGCAGGACGGTGTCACGGTGAAGACCTACACTCTCACGGTCACACGGGCGGGCGCGCTGAGTAACAATGCCGATCTTGCTTCCTTGGTGCCGAGTGCCGGGACGCTGGCGCCGTCCTTTGCCAGCGGAACATTGAACTACACAACTACTGTCGCGAAATCAGCACTTTACTATACGCTGACACCGACGGTGGCGCAGGCCGGTGCCACGGTGACGGTGAACGGCACCGCGGTGACTTCAGGCAGCGCCAGTGGGCACATCCCGCTAAGCGTAGGGAGTAACAACGTCATCACCATTGCCGTCATCGCTCCGGCTGGCGGCTCTCCGCAGATTTATACGATCACGGTCACGCGGGCCAGTGTCGTTCCGTCGCGCGATTGGAGCGGCGATGCCAAGCCCGACCTGGTCTTCCAAAACAATGCGGGACAGTTGTACCAGTGGGCACTGGATGGCACCGGGCGTGTCATATCCTTCAGTCCGAAGGTCGGAATCAACAGCTTTGGTTACCTCTACGGTGGCGGGTTGAGTGATTGGCGCGTGGTGGGTGTGGCTGATGTGAATGGCGATGGCATCCCGGATTTGGTGTTTCAGAATGGTGCCGGGCAGATCTATGCTTGGTTCCTCGATGGCACTGGGAATGCGCTGAACTTCAGCACGGGAGCCGGACTCAAAGGTTCCAGGTTTCTCTACACAGGCGGGCTGGGCGACTGGCGGGTGACGGGAGTCGCTGACGTGAACGGAGACGGCAATCCGGATCTCCTGTTCCAAAATGGAGCCGGGCAGTTGTATGCGTGGTTTCTCAATGGCACGGGGGCTGAGGTGAACTTCGGCACGAGAGTTGGTCTCGTTGGGGACAGGTTTCTCTACACGGCGGGTCTGGGCGACTGGCGTGTGGCGGGCATCGCGGACGTGAACGGGGACAATCTCCCGGACTTGGTGTTTCAGAACAATGCCGGGCAGCTCTATGCGTGGTTCCTGAACGGCAGTGGGGCAGCGATCAACTTCGGAACCGGCGCGGGACTCACGGGCTCGGTTTTCCTTTACACCGGGGGACTGGGCGACTGGCGGGTGCGCTGAGTCCGGCAGTCTGACCGAGCAAATCTTTTAAGGTTTAATCGCGCCCGTGCTGGCGGCATGTCGCTTTCCGCCCTTGCGCCCTTGCGCGCGATTGGCAATCTCTGCGACTCATTTTTCCACATGGACGCACCACTCGAAGCCCTCCGCACCGAAGCCATCGCAGCAATCGCCGCTGCTGCGGACGAGGCTGCGATTGAACAGGCGCGCATCAGATTTCTCGGCCAGCAGGGCGCGCTCACCGCGCTGAGCAAGGGCATGAAGGACGTGAGCAAGGACGACAAACCGCGCATCGGAAAACTGCTGAACGATGTGCGCGCCGCCGTGACGGCGGCGCTCGATGAACGCAAAGCCGCACTGCAAGGCGATGCGGACAAGGCGGCCTTTTCCGGCGTGGATGTGACGCTGCCGGGCACGCCTGCGGGCTTCGCGGGGAAGGGGACGCTGCATCCGATCACGCAACTGCTGGATCGCACCACCGCGATTTTCCGCCGCATGGGATTCGCGCTTGCGGAGGGGCCGGACATTGAGACCGAGTGGCATTGCTTCGACGCGCTGAACACGCCCGCCGATCATCCCGCGCGCAACGAGCAGGACACTTTCTACATGGCTTCATCGGACGGCTCCGCCGAGGGCCGCCTGCTGCGCACGCACACGAGCACGGTGCAGATTCGCACGATGGAAAAGACCGCGCCGCCCATCCGCATCATCGCGCCGGGTGCGGCATATCGCCGCGACGAGATTGATGCCACGCACCTCGCGCAGTTCACGCAAATGGAGGGACTCTACGTGGACGAAGGCGTGAGCGTCGCCGATCTGAAAGGCACGCTGGAGTTCTTCTTCCGCGAGCTGTTCGGTAACGATGCAAAATTCCGTTTCCGCCCGCACTTTTTCCCGTTCACCGAGCCGAGCTACGAGGTGGACATCAAGACCTCGATGCTCGGCGCGACGGATCGCTGGCTGGAGATCGCCGGCTGCGGCATGGTGGATCCCGCCGTGCTCGAAGCCGTGAACACGAAGCGCGGCGACCGCGCATTCGATCCGGAAAAATTCACCGGCTTCGCATTCGGCTTCGGCCTCGATCGCCTCGCGATGATCATGAGCGGCACCCCGGACATCCGCTATTTCACGAACAGCGATCAACGCTTCCTCGCGCAGTTCTGAAATTAAACCGCGGCGTACGCGGCGAGCGCGGCGAAGCATGAACAGACACGAACTAGATGAATTGGCGACGCGGGTGCTGGATGCGGCATTCGAGGTTCATCGTGCGCTAGGGCCGGGGCTGCTGGAGAATGCTTATGAGATGGCGCTGTGCCATGAGCTGACTTTGCGGGGCATCCGTTTCGAGCGGCAAAAGCAACTTGCTGTGATCTACAAAGGCGTGCGACTCGATTGCGGGTATCGGCTGGACGTGATCGTCGAGGGCGAAATCATTCTCGAATTGAAAAGCTGCGAGCAGTTGATCCCGATTCACGACGCAACGCTGCTAAACTACCTCATTCTTTCCGAGCGCCAGCTTGGCTACCTGATCAATTTCAACGTGCGTCTGCTCAAGAACGGCATCAAACGCATGGCCAATAATCTCCCCGAATCGAAACCAACCACCGAATAAAAATCCGTCGCGCTCGCCGCGTCCGCCGCGGTTCAATTTCCTATGAAAGTCTCTCTCAACTGGCTCCGTGAACTCGTCGAACTCCCGCCGACCGTGCCTGCACTCGTGGATCTCCTCACGATGGCGGGCGTGGAAGTCGAGGGCATCGAGACCACCGGCTGCTCCATCGCAAACATCGTCGTGGGCGAAATCCAGGAATCCGCGCAGCATCCGAATGCGGATCGTCTGAGCGTCTGCAAAGTGGACGACGGCAGCGGCACGCAGAGGCAGATCGTGTGCGGTGCAAAAAATTACCGCGTCGGCGACAAGGTGCCCGTCGCGCTCCCGGGTGCCCAGCTTGCGCCGGATTTTGTGATCAAGGTCGGCAAGCTGCGCGGCGTCGAGAGCCAGGGGATGCTGTGCAGCGCGGACGAACTCGGCCTGCCCGCGACACTCGGAGCGCGCGGCGCGGAGGACGGCCTGCTCATTTTGCCCGCAGCCGCAAAGCCCGGCACACCGTTCAGCGAGGTGTTCCATTCAGACACCGTGCTCGATCTCGAAATCACGCCGAACCGCGCGGACTTGCTGAGTCACGCGGGCATCGCCGTGGAAATCGCGACGCTCACAGGCAAGGCGATCACGAAGCCCGCCGGGCCTGCCGAACCGAAGATGGGCGGCGATGCGCCGGCTGTCGCGGTCGAGACATCGTCGCCGTGCTGCTACACCGCGCGGCGCATTTCTGGAGTGAAAGTCGGCCAGAGCCCCGGGTGGCTGCGGACGAAGCTGGAAAGCATCGGCCTGCGCTCGATCAACAACGTCGTGGACGCGACCAATTTCGTGATGATGGCAAGCGGGCAGCCGCTGCACGCATTCGACACGGCGAAAGTGCGCGGCGCATTACGTGTGCGGAATGCGAAGGACGGTGAGGAATTTCTCGCGCTCGATGAAAAGACTTACATGCTCGCATCCGGCGACCTTGTGATCGCGGACGACGAGAAGGTGCTCGCCATCGCGGGTGTGATGGGCGGCGCGGAAAGCGGCGTGACCGAGGCGACGACCGATGTGCTGCTGGAAGTCGCGACCTTCGAGCCCGCGAGCATTCGGCGCACGTCGCGGCGACTCGGGCTGTCGAGCGATTCGAGCTATCGCTTCGAGCGCGGCGTGTGGCCCGGCGGCATCGGGGCCGCATCGCTGTGCGCGGCAAAACACATCGCGGAAATCGCGGGCGCATCGGTCGTCTCGCCAGCGGGCGAGGCAGGCCAGCCGGAAGTCCTCGCGCAGCGGAATGCACCGCGCGCGGCAATCCCGCTGCGGCTCGCGCGCGTTGCGGCGCTGCTCGGCACGGATGTCCTGCAGGAGCGTGTGGACCAGATTCTCACCGGCTTCGGTTGCGAGAAAACAGCCGACGGCTGGCGGCCTCCGGGCTATCGTCCCGATCTCACCCGCGAGGTGGATCTCATCGAGGAGGTCGCGCGCGTCGTCGGCATGGATGCGATTCCCGCGAGGACGCAGGCGCGCTTCGTCGGAGCGAGCGCGACGGATCGGAATTACGACCGGGCCATGGCGCTGCGACGCGCGTTTGTTGCGCAGGGATTCCACGAGGCGCGGAGCATCACGCTTGTGCCTGCGGAACCGATGGGGATCGCATTCACGCAGACTGCGGCGACGAGCCTGCTGCGCGTGAAGAATCCGATGAACGACGATCAGGTCGTGCTGCGTCCGGGCTTGATTCACGGATTGCTCACCGCCGTGCGCGACAACTTGCGCGCAGGCGCAAAGAGTGTGCGGCTTTTTGAAATAGGCCGCGTCTTCAGCACGCAGCGTCCCGAGGAATTTTCCCACGCCGCCGCAGTGCTCGCAGGGCCGCTCGGCGAAAGGAGCTGGCGCGCAACCGAATCGCGCACCGGAGACATTTTCGATCTGAAGGCCGCGGTCTACGCGGTGTTCGGCGAAGGCATCACGCTCGAGCCCGACGGAAATCCCGCGCTCGCGCTTTCGCTTATCGTGAAGGCGAATGGCAAGCCGGTCGGCTTCGCCGGGCAGCTCTGGCCCGCCGATGCGCGTGCGCTCGATGCGGATGTGCCCGTCACTTTTGTCGAAGTGGATCTCGCCGCGCTGTGGAAAGCCGCGCCATCCGACGCCGCGAAGAAATACCGCGAGATTCCGCGCTTCCCCGCGACATCGCGCGACATCGCGCTGCTCGCCCCGCTCACGCTTGCACACGAAGCGATCTCCGCCGTGCTCGCAAAGGCGAAGGAGCCGCTGCTCGCGGGCGTGGAGCTGTTCGACGTGTTCACCGACGCGACCGGCGCAAAGGTGCCTGCCGACAAGAAGTCGCTCGCATATTCGCTCACGTACCGCAGCGCCGAGCGCACGCTGACCGCCGACGAAGTGAACGCCGCGCATGCGAAACTGAAGGAACGGCTGAAGGCGGAACTCGCGGTCTCTCTCCGCGAGTAGCGCGCGCTCACCTTGATGCATCCGTCCTGAAACGGCGCGCGGTGCGCGCTTGCACGCCGCGGGCCCGCCCTGTTTGCTCTGCGCCCCATTATGGAAAAAGTCATCATCCTCGGCACCGGCTGCGCCGGGCTCACCGCCGCAATTTACTCCGCCCGCGCCAATCTTTCCCCGCTCGTCCTCGAAGGCCACGAGCCCGGCGGTCAGCTCTCGACCACGACGCTGGTGGAGAATTTTCCGGGCTTCAAGGAAGGCATCATGGGCCCCGAACTGATCATGAACATGAAGGCGCAGGCCGAGCGTTTCGGCGCGCGTTTTCAATATGCGGACTGCACGGGGCTGAAGAACGCCGGCTACCATTTGAGCATTCAGGTCGAGGGCAAGTGGATGGACACCCGCACGCTCATCATCGCCAGCGGCGCGAGCGCGAAGTGGCTCGGCATCGAGCGTGAGCGCGAACTCGTCGGCCACGGCCTCACCTCGTGCGCGACGTGCGACGGCGCATTTTACCGCAACGTGCCCGTGTGCGTCGTCGGCGGCGGCGACAGCGCATGCGAGGAGGCGACGTTCCTCACCCGCTTTGCGAGCAAGGTCTATCTCATCCACCGCCGCGATTCGCTGCGCGCCTCGAAAATCATGGCGGATCGCACGCTCGCAAATCCGAAAATCGAGCCGGTCTGGAACAGCACGATCGCGGAATATCTCACGGACGCGGAGGGCGAGATGCGTGCGGTGAAGCTGCGCGACCTGAACACGGGCGCGGAGCGCGAACTCGAATCGAAGTGCGTCTTCGTCGCCATCGGCCACACGCCAAACACCGCGCCGTTCAAGGGTGTGCTGAACATGGACGGGAACGGCTACCTCTTGCAGCAAGGCGGCACGACGGCGACAAATGTGCCGGGCGTCTTCGCCGCAGGCGATGTGGCCGACCACCGCTACCGTCAGGCAATCACCGCGGCCGGCCAGGGCTGTGCCGCCGCGCTCGACGCCGAGCGCCACCTCGCCGAACACGGCGCGGAGTGAACCGTAGCCGCGCTCGTAAAAGCGCGGGCTGATCTTCGGGCAGCCGCCGCAATGTTGGAAAGAGTGCCCGCGCTTTCACAAGCGCGGCTACGTGGCCTGCCACAGATCATCTTCATCTGCGTCCATCCGCATTCATCTGCGGTTGAACGTTCCCGTTCCGGCGCGCTGCCTACCGGTTCCGCTGAAGCACGAGCGAGATCATCTGCAGCAGTTCATCGCTCGGCACGGGCTTGAAAAGCACGAGGCCGTCGGAGCGTTGCAGGAAGTCATTCGTCCGCGGATCGTCGCCATTTCCTGTGACGAAAAGGAACCGCGGGCACAGGTGCGATTTCACCTTTTGTACCGCGAGGTAGAACATGTCTCCGGGCATCGTCGGCATCGCCATGTCGCAGATGATCACGTCGAAATCCATCGTCATCACCTCGCGTAATCCCTCGACGCCGTTGTGCGCGGTGGTCACGACAAAATTGCGCGACTCGAGCAGCAGCTTCAGCGTGTCCGCGAGTTCGATGTCATCGTCGAGCAGCAGGATGTTCGTGATTTCGAGATCCTGGGTGTTGTCGTCGCCCGTCAGCGGCGATACGACGGGGCCGCCGTGCTGCGAGGGGAAACGGACCGTGCGCTCCTGCGCGGAGACTGGCAACGGGATGACGTGAGGAGTGGGAGAGGCCATGATTCTCATTTCTGAAAAGCAGATGTCGTGCTTGATTGGCGCGACTGGCCGGATACTTTCCGCCGCCATGTTTGCCGTGCAGAAATGCCAGTATAGCTCAGTTGGTAGAGCGCTCGATTTGTAATCGAAAGGTCGCGGGTTCGAATCCCGCTGCTGGCTCCACGGCGGCACCGTGCCTGCTTCCCGGCGAGGCAGAAAAAAAACACACCACATTTTCCAAAGCCG
>Ga0209596_1002371_pt1 | contig 15551 bp, 17 predicted proteins | sample M_130807_MF_Meta_FD_187314 | JGI IMG/M metagenome (GOLD analysis project Ga0209596, IMG submission 187314) | Freshwater microbial communities from Lake Montjoie, Canada to study carbon cycling - M_130807_MF_MetaG (SPAdes) (version 2) | ecosystem: Environmental > Aquatic > Freshwater > Lake... | reverse complement strand
TATTTGTGGCTCATGCTATTATTTATGTATCAAGAAAAAAGATATCTTGGCAATCTCACTTGTCGTTATTAGTTTATTTATTACTTTTACAGGATATTTAAATATTGAATTGTTCCAACATTTTTCAAATAGTAAATCTGAAAGTGGTTTATTTTTAGAAGGATTAAAAGCTGGTCTTCTTTCTTTTGGCGGAGCCTACACTGCTTTACCGTTTTTAAAATCTGGAATCGTTGGAAATTATATAGATGTTACTGAAAATGTTTTTACAGATGGGATTGCTTTAACGGGGGTATTACCGACTCCGCTTTTAATGTTTGGAACTTTTTTAGGTTACATGGCAACAGGTGTCGATGGTGCACTGCTTGTGACCGTTGCAATTTTTTTACCTGCTTTTTTATTCACACTTATTGGTCATAAATATTTTGAGAAAATATTAATACATAAACCGTTACATGGATTTTTGGACGGAGTATCTGCTGGCGTTGCTGGAATATTAATTATGACTGCAATTGATTTTTTAATTCCGGTTATGAATTCAAATATTTCAATAATACTTTTATTTATATCAAGTCTAGCAATTCTCTATGCATTTAAATCACGTTTTATTATTCCAATCGTAATTTTAATATCTGCAGTTATTGGCTATAAACTGTAACTAATTAATAATCTTAATTTGTTAATTTAAATAACACTTCATTTCTCTTTAAAAACCAAAGCGTCCACGGTGCGTTATAACCTGCGTAAATTGCTGGCTCTTCAATCTTAAGTCCTTTTTCTTTTATATAGTTTCTAAGTTTTGTTTCATTCTCTTTAATATTGGTGTCGCTAAATAAACCTGAAAAAGTAATGACAATAACTTTAAGATTTGGGTTGTTTATAATTTTTACACTTTGATTATCAGGTTGTGGAACATTTTGTTGATTAAATTTTTTAGGAACTACAAATGAAACATTCCATTTGTTTGCTCCTATACTTTTTTGTATCACTGGAACCGTCATTGAAATACTTTCTTTGCTCTTATTCTCACCGCTTATATATTTAAATAAAATTCTAAAACCTTTACCAATTGCATCATCACGCTCACCATCGGCTTCAACGGTTGCGGTTAGAAAATTGGTATATTGTCGTATCTCAAATTCGTTATCTTTTTTTATAACAGTGTAATCAGGTTGTTCGTTTGCCATAACATTAAAACTAAATGTAAAAAGTATAATAAATACTATCTTTATAAAAAAATTAAAAAAGTAAGTGTATGTCATCCCAAATTAAATCACCTGCTACCCAAAGTATCGATAATAAACCAAGCCAACCTACCCATTTATGATTTTTTAAATAAATAGAAATTGCGTTTGCAATAGTTGTCATTAAAATGATTGCAAGTATAAGACCAAATATTAATAACGTGTAGTTGGCTTTTGCAGCACCTGCAACTGCAATAACATTATCTAAACTTAAAGTTACATCTGCAACAACTATAGTTATTAAAGCTGATCTAAAATTTCCGCGCTCAGTTTCTTTTACTTTATACTTTCCAATATCTTTCTTTTCTGGATTTTTTAAAATGTCGATGTAAAGTTTATAGGTAACCCACAACAGTAAGATCCCACCGATTAATTTAATTCCATTAAACTGCATTAGGTAAGCTGTCATTAAAGAGAAGATTATTCTAAAAATTATTGCAAGACCGGTGCCAATAATTAGAACTTTTCGTCTTATATCTGGCTTAAATTGGGATGCGGCCATTCCAATAATCACGGCGTTATCAGCTGATAACACTAGATCGATTAAAATAATTTGGATGGTAATCCTGATTTCTTCTGAAAAAAATTCTGTCAATTTGGATGTCTATATAAAGTAATTGTGGCTATTTTTCAAATGCGCACCGAAAGCCAACATAAATTGCATAAAAATCTGCAGGTTTAAATTGTGCGCCATTTTTTGTTGTGTTGCTTGAACTATACCACCAAGAAGAACCTGCGGTTAAAGCAGAATTATCTTTTCTATCCTTCGTCCACTCCCAAACGTTTCCCCCCATTGCAACTAACCCATTAATCCCCTCTGGCAATTTTAAAACATCATAATGTTTTCTGTAGGCAAGAAGATCAGTTGAGTTCATTTTCTCAGCTTTATCACCGCTTGGATAAACATAAGTTTTATTTTTCTCAAATACTTTTGAATCTAAAACTTGAGTGTAGGCTGCAGTTGACCATTCTTCAAAACTTGGCAGCCTTCCGTTAATAAATTTACAATATTGCTCAGCCTCAAAATAACTAATATGAACTGCAGGCTCTGTTAGGCTTTCAGGATTTTTTCCGTAAGGAGTTTTATAATTCCAATCTTTTCTCTTCTCCCAGCCTACTCCATACTCATAACCAAAGCCTTGCTTTTCTGCTTCGGTTTTAAAATTTGTTTTATTTACAAAATTTGAAAATTCGCTAATTGTGACTTCGTATTTTTGAATAAAAAAATTATTTATTTTAACTTTTGGATTTTCAAAAGCTTTTGTACTAACAATAAAAAAAAGTAAAAAAAAAGTAATTTTTACAATTACTAACATTAAGTCTCTATATTAATTTTACCACCATCCACATGAATGACCTGGCCTGTAATCCAACTGCTACTTGGTAAAAGTAAAAATTTTGCAGCTTCAGCTAAATCCTCTGGTTTTCCAACTCTTTTCATTGCATGTTTTAGAGGGATTTGTTCTGCAATTCTTGCATTATCTAAAATGGGTTTTGCCATTTTTGATTGGCTAATACTGGGCGCAATACAATTTACTCTTATTTTTGGTGCAAACTCTGCAGCCAAAGATGTAGTTAAACCTTGGATAGCTCCTTTTGCAGTTGAGATGACTGAGTGCATATTAAACCCTCGATCCACTGCAACAGTTGAAAATAAAACAATTGAGCCTTTGTTATCTGCGAGTTGTTTTTGTAATTTTTTTATAAAGTGAATGGCTCCTGCCACATTGAGATTAAATGTGTTTATAAAATCATCTATTTTTGTAGTTTGAAAAGATTTAAGGACAATTGAACCAACGCAGTAAGCAAACCCTAAAATCTTATCGTTTGCTACATTCTTAAGACTATCTTCAACGCTTTGTTCGTTGCTAACATCCATGCAGACTGAGAAACTCTGGTTTGTTTCTGTTGCAAGTTTTTTAAGTTCTAATTCATTTCTTCCAATTAAATGGCAATCAATATTCTCTTTTTTTAATAATTTTGCTAATGCAGAACCAGTATAGCCTGTCGCACCTACAATAATTATTTTTCCTTCCATAAAATCAGTGTATATAGAAATCAAATATGTTTAAAGATTTTACTAAATGGATGCACGAAACTGCGACAGTTTTGTTTGATGATACAAAGAATGATCTTAGGGCCCTACCTAAAACTGTACGGTTGCAAATATTAATTGTTTTAAGTGCGCTTTGGTCAACCGCATTTAGTGTTTGGGTATTTACTGTGCCTATGTTTGTCTATGGTTGGTTAGGGATGTTTTTGGGTCACTTAGTTGTAATTTTTGTTGCCTACTACACCTTTCAACAATTTAAAGATATTCGAAAATTTAGAACAGATCCTAACTATCACACACCAACTCGTTCAAGACAAAATTTGTGGATTAATGGTAAGCAAACAAAATTACCCAAAGACGATCCTGGCGGAGAGCACGAATAAATTAAACTTTTTTAATTCGTATTTCTTTTAATAAAATTATCAGCCGCAGAGTAAATTCTTTTCTTTTTATCTTTATCCATTTTTTCTAAAATTTTAACCATCATCGACAGTCGATAATTTTTACCAAAGAAAATTTTATTTTTTTCAATAAACTGCCAATACAATCCATCTAATGTATCGCACCAATCACCACGTTTAAAATCACTCATCTTTAGCAAGTAACTAGAAGCACAAATATAGGGTTTAGTTGCGAAAATTCCACCATCACTAAATAATCCCATGCCATAAACATTAGGCGCCATCACCCAATCTGAGGAGTCCACATACATTTCCATAAACCAACGATAAACAGATTTAGGTTCAATGCCTGAAAGATTCATAATATTTGCAACCACCATCAAGCGTTCGATGTGATGGGACCAGCCATATTGAATGCAATTTTTAATCGTGTGGTCTAAAGGATCAATTCCAGTTGTTCCTTCATACCAACTTTTAGTTAACTTTTTATTATGTTTAAAAAAATTAGTATTTTCTAATTTGCTTTCATAATTTTGGTAAATACCACGCATAAATTCACGCCAACCAATAATTTGTCTAAGGTACCCTTCAAGGCAATTTAATTTTACTTTATTTGTTTTTGCATAAGCTAAAGTTTCACTAACAATTTGCTCTGGAGTTAGAAGTCCTAAATTAATTAATGGACTTAACATGCTATGAAATAAAATATGAGATTTTTGCGAGATAGCATCTTCAAAATCACCAAATAAATTTAACTTATTTTTTAAAAAATCAAAATATAAATTTAGAGTATCTTTGCGTGTTGTTGGAAAATTAAAACTTTCAATTTCTCCTGGATGATCTAGAAAATTTTTCTCTAAGAATTTTTTAATATTTTCAGTATGATTTGTTTGTTTAAAAATAATATGCTTTGGAACTGCTACTTTTGGATCTAATTTATTTCTATTATCTTCATCAAAACTCCACTTACCACCTAGCGGTTCATTCTTGCTCTTCATTAAAATATTAAATTTAATTCTTTGAATTTTATAAAAATTACCCATGAATGGCTTTTTATTATTTTGTAAATATTCTTTAAAATCATCTCTACTTGATAAAAACATCGGTGATTTTATAAAACTGAATTCAATTTTATTTTTTTTGAAAAAATTAATTAATTGAGTTTCAAAAAACTTATCTTCAACTTCAAATAAGCTGACATTTTTTGTTTTAATCTTATTTAAAAATACTAAAATTTTATCTTCATAACTTTTTTTAAATAATTCGTGCTTGCAATCAAAATAGGTCAGCGAGAAATTAGCTTTTTTTAACTCATCCGCATAAGAACGCATGGCAGATAAAAATAGTAATATCTTCTGACGGTGATGTTTGACATATGTGCACAACTGATAATCTTCAGCCATCATGAAATGATGATCTTTAAAACCTTTTAAATGGATGGGTGAAAAAAGTTGATTACCGAGGATGATAAAGGCTTTTGCTTTATTGATCATGATAATCAATAATTAATATGCCCTAACCGTTGGAGCAAGTTTTATAAAAGAAGTGTCAATTTTAGATGAGTAACGTCTATTCATTCTTGAGTTATTATTTAATCTTGCGGCTGCAACAGAAATTGCACCTCTGCCAAATTTACTATTCGTTTGATCAATCACCTTCATCAAATGATCTAAATTTAAGTTTTGATCTGAAAATAAGTTTTTTTCATAATGATCTTTCGGTTTTAAATCTGAAAAGATAACCCCTGCTTTGCTGTAAAAATAACCTTTAATGTAGATATTTTCCAAAGCTTTAGCGCATAAATTTACAAGTTCTAAAGTATTGTTCGTTGCAATAGGTAAGTCTACTTTTTGAACCCGTGATACGTAATCTTTTTTAAATCTGCTAGTTTTAATAAATATATAAACAGACTTTACTATTAACCCCTCCGATCTAATTCGTTCTGCCGCAGTCATACAATGCATAACGACCGCCTCTTTTAAATCATTAAGGTCAGTAATAGTTTTACCAAAGGATCTTGATACACAGCAATTTTTTCTCGCTACATATTGAAAATTCAATGGAAAACAGCAAATACCATTCAGTTCGTGAATAGTTTTTAAAACTACCACACTACTATTTTTTCGAACCCAATAATTATCAACATACTTAAGCTGATGAACATTATAAAAATTATTATTATTAAAAAATTTAGAAAGTTGTCTGCCAATCCCCCACACTTCTTGTACAGGAAATGTTTTTAAAATTTCATCAACTTCATTTTTATCTTTGGTAATAAATTCCTCAACACCTAATTTATTTTTCTTTGCAACATGATTTGCAATTTTTGCAAGTGTTTTAGTGTTGGCAGCTCCTATTGAAACTGGAATACCTGTCCACTGCAAAATTACTTTTCTAATATGCAAAATATATTCTTGAACATTATCCATTTTAATATTTGTTAAATCTAAAAATGCTTCATCAATTGAATAAAATTCAATATCGGGTGAAAAGTTTTTTAATATTTTCATCACTCGTCGAGACATATCACCGTACAATTCATAATTAGATGAAAATACTGAAACTTTATATTTATCAATGAGTGGCTTTGCTTTAAAATAAGGCTCGCCCATTTTAATCCCTACTTGCTTTGCTTCTGTTGATCTTGAAATAATGCAACCATCATTATTAGATAAAACCACAACAGGTTTTCTTTTCAAATCGGGTCTGAATAATCTCTCACAGGAAACATAAAAAGAATTACAATCGACTAAAGCGATAATTCTATTATTAATGGGCTGCATGAATAATGTAAGTGACGATCCCCCAAACATTAATGTCTGAGTTTTCATTAATTAAAGTTTTCTCTAATTTATTTTTGATATAAAAATTATTGTTCTCTTTAATAATATTTTTAACAACCAATTCGTTATTGAAATTAATAATAGCAATACAATCATTTTTTAAATTTAAACTTCGATCTACCACTAATAAATCGCCATTTATAATTTTATGGTCGGTCATGGAGTTGCCTTGCACACGAATTAGAAAAGTTGCTGGCGGATTTTTTATCAACTCGCTGTTTAAATCGATTTCATCTTGAACATAATCGGTGGCCGGTGATGGGAAACCCGCTGATACTTTCTGCAATATAACTGGTATTTTCATAATAAATATGTTCTTGTTTCGTTCTAACTAATAGGTATATTGAAGTCAACGAGGTATTAAAAATGAAAGTGAACGTTGGAAGTATTGATCGAGTTTTAAGAATTACTGCTGGAGTTATTATTATAACGTTTACTGCATTAGGCATGATTAGTCCTTGGGGCTGGCTTGCAATTGGTTTGATTATTAGCGGAGTACTTCGAAATTGTACTCTTTATTCATTACTTGGAATTAATACTTGCAAAATATAAGTGGTTAATTATTTCCACTCAGGTTTGGTTTTTTCAAAAAAACTTTTGATACCAATGTATTTATTTTCACCATCAAGAAGTTTATAAAAAGTTTGTCTTTCATCTTTAAGTGAGGCATCTTTATTAATTAAGCGTTTAATCTCAACTAGACTTGAAAGGGGTTTTTCTGAAATTGATTTTAATATTTTCATTGCCCCTTCTTTAAATTCCTCAGCCTTTAAAACAACGCTAACAACGCCAATATTATGCGCGTGTTGTGCTGAAATAATCTCGCCCGTCATACATAAATAATTAGCATTATATTTGCCGGCAGATCTTTTAAGTCTTTGTGTTCCGCCAATTCCAGGGATTAATCCTAGATTAATTTCAGGTTGTCCAAATTTTGCATTCTCTGATGCAATAATAAAATCACAAATGAGCGCAAGTTCCATCCCGCCCCCTAAAGCATAGCCTTCAACCAGCGCAATCACTGGCTTTTTAATATTATAAATTTCATCAAAAGCATCAAAGAGTTTTTGCTCTGCAGCTTTATTTTTTGTTAGATTTTGAAGTTCTTTAATATCAGCGCCTGGTGAAAATAATTTTTGATTACCTTCAATTGCAATACATTTGATAGAATTGTCCTGATCAAAGTTTTGTAGTGCTTGTAAAATTTCCTTTGAAGTTTCAATATCTAAAGAATTTTTTTCAGCAACTCGATCAATTTGAACAAAACCAATAGCTTGTTCAGATCTTACTTTAATATTTTTAAAATCCATTAAAGGGATTATTTATGATCAATAAAATTGCGTTCAATACACATTGCAATTCCCATTCCACCCCCAATACAAAGTGTGGCTAAACCTCTTTTAGAATGAGTTTTGATCATTTCATGAACTAAAGTTACTAATATTCTAGCACCTGATGCCCCAATTGGATGACCAATTGCAATAGCGCCACCATTTACATTTACTTTATCAGTAGTCCAGCCCATCTCTTTATTTACAGCGATGGCTTGTGCAGCAAATGCTTCGTTTGCTTCAATTAAATCTAATTCATCTTCACCCCAGCCTGCTTTTTTAAGTGCAAGACGAGATGCTGGAATTGGTCCTGTTCCCATAATCGATGGATCTACACCACATACAGCCCACGAAACTATTTTTGCAAGTGGCTCAATACTCAATTCTCTTGCAGTTTTTCCTGACATTAAACTCACTACAGCCGCGCCATCATTTAATCCTGATGCATTTCCAGCTGTTACAGTTCCATCTTTTTTAAATGCTGGTTTTAAAATTTCAAGTTTTTCAATAGTTGTTCCATCTTTTGGATATTCATCTTTGTCAAAAATGACATCTTGTTTTTTAATTTTGACAGTTAATGGAACGATTTCATCATTAAATTTTTTTCCTTTAATTGCATCAATAGCTTTTCTTTGTGATGCCGCTGCAAATGCGTCTTGATCTTTTCTTGTAATTTGAAATTTTTGTGCAACATTTTCTGCCGTCACGCCCATATGATAATGATTGTACGCGTCCCACAGTCCATCAACAATCATTGAGTCTTGCAATTTACCGTCACCTAATTTTAAACCATTTCTAATATTAATAAAGTGTGGAGCATTACTCATGCTCTCTTGTCCGCCCGCAATAACTATATTGGCATCGCCGCATTTAATTGAATTGTAACCAAAAGCAACTGAGGCAAGTCCGGAACCGCAAAGTTGATTGATGGTAGTTGCAGTTTTTTCAACTGGTATGCCAGCGTGAATTGCAGCTTGTCGAGCAGGATTTTGTCCAGCACCTGCAGCTAAAATTTGTCCCATGTAAACAGTATCTACTTGATCATGTTTAATTTCTGATTTTTCTAAAACTTTTTTAATTACTTCTGCTCCTAATTGCGGAGCTGTTAGAGAGGAAAGAGAACCACCAAAAGATCCTACTGCTGTTCGAACTGCACCTGTTATTACAACATCATTATCATTCATCTTTTTTTACTTCTCCTTTTTATTATAAATTTATTTTATTGCATGTACTGGCCACCATTTATTGAAAAGGTAGCGCCGGTAATGAAGCCTGCTTTATCACTTACTAAATAACTTGCCAAGGCGGCAATTTCCTCCGGCTCTGCAAGTCTACCAACGGGAATTTGCCCTACAATTCCTTTAAGAATTGTTGGATCAATTTTTTTAACCATATCTGTGCCCACATAACCTGGGGCAATAACATTCACAGTTATTCCTTTATTAGCATTCTCTAATGCCAGTGCCTTTGAAAATCCAATTATTCCAGCTTTCGCCGCTGAATAATTTGTCTGACCTACTTGACCTTTTAAACCATTGATAGAACTAATTGATACAATTCTACCAAAACCTTTTGCTCTCATTTTTTCAATTACATTTCGGCAGATATTAAAGAGAGAATTTAAATTAGTATTAATAACTGAATTCCACTCTTCTGGACTCATTTTATGTAAAAAACGATCTTTTGTAATTCCGGCGTTATTGACAACAATTTCTATTTCGCCATATTTTTTTTCAACTTCCGCAACAGCGGCCTTGCAGCTTTCAAAGTAAGAAACGTCTGACTTTATAACTTCAATTCCAGTTTGTTTTGAATATGCTTGTGCTGACTCATCTTTTCCAACGTAAGTAGATACTACTCTAAAACCATCTGTTTTTAATTTATTTGCAATTGCGGCTCCAATTCCTCTTGTTCCGCCTGTGATGAGTGCAACTTTAGACATTTAAGATTTAAAAATATTTAATTCTAAAAAATGTTATACTTGATGATATTTTAAATTACTATGTTGATTTACTTAAAATTTAGAAGGATTTGGTTAAAAATAAGGGGAAATTTAACCAAATCTTCTAAATTTTTCTAAAAACTGTTATTAGTTTTTAGCTGAAGTTTTTTTACCTTCGTCTTCAACAACTTTTTTGATTTCTGTTAAACCTTCTAAAAGTCTTTTATTTAGAATTTCAAAAGATTCTTTTGCAGTTTTTTCTGCGATTTTTGAAAAATCAGAAGCAATGCTCTGAGCTTCTACGATTGATGCTTGCATCAATTCAATAGATTTACTAGCTGCTTGCTGAGGATTTCCTTTAGCTAATTCAGAAGTAGCATCTTTAGCGCTAGAAATAGCTTTGTTAAGTACTTCTATTTGCTTTTTAGTAATCGCATTATAGCCTTCAAATAATACTTTAGATGCATTAGCAAATGTTTCTAAAGTTTTTTTCTGAGCATTGATTAAATTCTCAGAGTTACCATCTACTGTTGGTACTTTTAAAGCTGCCAACATCTTTTGAAAATCAAAGAATTCAAAAGGATTGTTTATATTTGTTATCATTGTTTTTCCTTGTTTTGTTTAATGAGCTATATTTATGTTGCGATGCAATATATTTCAAGTGCAAAAATCAATAAATATGCTAAATAGTTGATTTTATTGACTTTTTTCTTTTGCAAATGCAATATTTATATATTGCATAAGCACATATAGGTTATTACTCTAATCACATTTATTAAGCTATTATTAGAAAGCAAAAATGACAAAAAAAAACGAAGATAAGCAGCCTGATAAAATTAATTTTGAGGATCTAAGTGGTGTCTTCGATAATAATCTTAAAATTTATAATCAATACGTTGATTCTTTTAAAAATCTTGGATCCAATCAAAACCCCTTTGCTGCATTTTCAGCTAATACAAAAACCAATACAAATTTTACAATAAACGACTTATCAAATCTGATTGCCCCAACCATGATGAGGATAATGGAGTCGTTTAAAAACTTTCAAACAGGCATTCAACAAAATCCAAATACTTACTTTGATCAATTAAATAAATGGGTTTCACAAATTGCAAGTTTAAATTTTTATTTTGTAACACGAGCATCGGGTGGGATGGCAAATCCCGTTGTGTTCGAGGAAAAGACTGATAAGAGATTTTCCAATGAAGAATGGAAATCGAACTTATTTTTTGATTTTATTAAACAATTTTATTTAATTAGTACAAATTTTTTAAATAACTTAATTGAGAATGTAGAATTTAAAGATCCAAAAGATAAGCGACTAATGCAATTTTACTTAAAACAGTTAAATAGTGCATTATCACCGTCGAACTTTGCTTTTACTAATCCTGAAGTTTTAAAAAAAACGTTTGATGAAAAGGGGAATAATTTAGCCAAAGGTTATGAAAATTATAAAAAAGATTTTGAAAAGCATCCAAATAAGCTTTTCATTCAACAATCAAAAGCAGGAGAATTTGAAATTGGAAAAAATTTAGCAACTACGAAAGGTAAAGTTATATTTAAAAATAATTTATTTGAACTGATTCAGTATGATTGCACAACCGATCAACAATATGCAAAACCGATGCTGGTCATCCCACCCTTCATTAACAAATATTACATTATGGATCTAAATGACAAAAAATCTATGATGAAATATTTAGTTGATAAAAAGTTAAATACTTTTTTAATTTCTTGGAAAAATCCTGATGTCAGCTCAAGAAATATTTCTTTTAAAGAGTATATTGAAGATGGAGTCTTAGAGGCTTTAAGAGTTACTTGTGAAAAAACAGGATCTAACGCAGCAAACATTGCTTCCTACTGTGTTGGTGGAACTTTGGCATCTCTTGCACTTGCCTACTTAAAAGTTGTTCCAAATAAATATAAGATTTCAAGTGCAACTTATTTTGCAAGCTTAATTGATTTTGAAGATCCCGGTGAAATTGGAATATTTATAAACGAGGAACAAATTGCCAGCATTGAAAATCAAATGAAAAAAACCGGTTATTTTGATGGTAAAGATATGGCTGCTGCCTTTAACTTTTTAAGACCTGGTGATTTATATTGGAATTACGTAGTAAATAACTACTTACTTGGCAATGAGCCTACTGCTTTTGATATGCTTCACTGGAATTCTGACTCCACAAGACTTCCAGAGAAAATGCATTCTGAATATTTACGCTGCATGTATTTAAATAATTTGGTCGTAAAAAATAAATATAAAATAGGCGATGTTGAAATTGACCTTTCTAAAATTGACACACCCATGTTTGCTGTTGCAACGACAGAAGATCATATCGCTCCGTGGCGATCTGTCTATCAAGGACTGAACGCTTATAATTCTAACGTTAATTTTGTATTATCAAATTCAGGTCACATTGCAGGCATTATTCAAGGTACTGAAAATAAACCTGGCAAACTTCACTTTTACACAAAAATATTTGAAAAAGGTAAAACTCAAGATGAATGGTTTAATAGTGCAAAAAAAACTGAAGGTTCATGGTGGCCAATTTGGATTTCATGGCTTGCAGCAAATTCGGGTGAATTTAAAAAACCATCTGAACTCAATGTAAAAAACTTTAAAGTACTTTATGAAGCCCCTGGAGAATATGTAAAACAATCATGATAGAGATTAAAAAATATTCAAACCGTAGATTATATAATACTGAAACCAGCGCCTATATTACTTTAGATGATATTGTAACTTTAATTAAAAAAGAATTGGATTTTAAAGTGGTGGATGTAGATACCCAAACCGATATCACATCAACTATCTTAACACAGATTATTTTAGAGAAAGAAAACGCTGGTGTAAATTTAATTCCAGCTCATATTTTAAAACAAATTATTTTATTTAATGAAACTAAAAAAAATAACATGATGTTTGATTTTTTAAACACTACGATGAACGCAGCAAATACTAATAATATCTTTGCAAAAGGATTTCCAAATTTGACTGACTTTAATTTTTTCAACTTTGGTCAAAAAACTGAACCAAAAAATTCAACCCCTAAGCAAGAAAAAAATATGGATGATTTAATGACACAAATTGACAAATTAAAAAAAGAAGTTGAAGAAATCAAAAGTCAAAAATAGTTTAAATCAAATTAGCTAATTGCTTCGCATTTAAAAAAGCGCTTTCAGCATTACCTCCTGAAAACCAATCGCCACATATTCCAAGCCGTAAATTACTATCCCAATAACAATTAGGTTTGGTCGCATTTGGATTATAAGAATAACGCCAACCGTGAATATCACTATAGTGTATTTGCTCTTTGCTAATATTTATTTTTAATTTACTTGCAAAACTTTTTAATGTTTCATCAATTAGAACTTGCTTATTATTTCGGTATTCCCTTATGTTTTTTATTGAATATTTGAGTGAGGATTGAATCGTCCATAATTCCAAATTTTTATTAATTAAATTTTTCTTTTTAGTGTTTTCATTTGCTGCAAATCCTAAAACATCATCATTTTCAAAATGAATAGCACTTAAATCTAATTTTAAACTTTTATTAAAAGCTACCATCACGGTTAAATTAGGCTGCATGGAATAGTTAAATTTTGAAAAATAACTTTCGGTAAATTGTTTTGTTAAATCATAGGCCTGCTGAAATGGCGCTGTGATTATGACGGTTTTATATTGCTCTTGCGTGTCGTCTTTAAAAGTTAATTGTAAATGATCTGATTTTTTATCAATACTTATTAATTCTTTATTTACAAATATATTCTTATTTTTAAATAAATTTTTAACCAATAGATTGTTACCGCTCTCATGGATAATTCTCTCTTTATTTTCATCATCTTTAAGTTGATTATTTTCAAATATTTTAAAATTACCCTGCCAAATACTGTAATCATTTAGCATCTCTTTAAATTCTAAATTAGAACTCTTAATATATTGTAGACCGTGATCAAATAAACCAACCTCATCAACTCTTCTAGTTGAACAACGCCCTCCTGCTCCTCTGGATTTTTCATAAAAATCTAAATCTTTTTTAACAAAATAAGAAAGTGTTGCAGCGGAAAATCCAGCCCCAATAATGGCTATACTTTTCATCTAAGTTCCACAAAAAGTTTTATATTTTTTCTCATTTTCAGGTGCAGGCTGCTGATACAGCATCAAATCTCCTCGTTCTGTGTAAGGATCTTTAATAGCGTTTAGAAGGTTGTTAAGGGAGAGTAAATTTCCTTTATGCGCTTCTTTTAATGACTCTTCTACTTTATGGTTTCTTGGGATCACCACAGGATTATTTTTTCTCATTAAAGTTAATACCTCTTGTTTGCCTCTATTTTGCTTATCAATTCTGATTGTCCATTTACTATAAAAGTCTTTTAGGTTTTCATTTGTAATATTTTCATTCATTAAATCTCTAAAAGTATTTGTATAATCTAATTTATTTTTCTCCATAATATCTAATAACTCTTTAATTAAGTCTGCGTCTTGAGGCTCATCAGTAATAAACCCTAATTTTTTCTTCATCATTTCATGAAATTTTTTCTCATACTTTTGTTTAAAGCTTTCAATAATTTCCTCCCCTACTTCGATTGCTTTATTTTGGTCTTCATCAAGAAGTGGGATAATGGCGTCTGCAAGTCGTGCTAAATTCCATTGCGCAATTATAGGCTGGTTGCCAAATGCATATCGACCATGATGATCGATAGAGCTAAAAACAGTTTTTGGATCATAGTGATCCATAAATGCACACGGTCCAAAATCAATACTTTCTCCAGAAATTGCCATATTATCGGTATTCATAACCCCATGAATAAAACCAACACGCATCCAATCGATAATTAAGTCTATTTGTCTATCCATAACTGATTTTAAAAATTCTGGTGCTTGTTTGTCTAGATCTTTTATTTCAGGGTAATGACGCTCCACTGAATACTGCAAAAGTTTTTTAAGAGTTGTTAGATCTTTCTTGATTGCAACAAACTCAAAAGTACCAACACGAATATGACTTTCTGCAACCCTTGTTAAAATTGCACCTGGTAATACTGTTTCTCGCATTACATTTTCCCCCGTTGTTGCAACGGCAAGACTTCGCGTTGTTTTAATTTTTAAATAATACATAGCTTCACTGACAATGTACTCACGGAGCATTGGGCCGAGCGCAGCTTTGCCATCGCCTCCTCTTGAATACGGAGTTCTGCCTGAACCTTTAAATTGAATATCATATCTTTGTTTTGTTGGTGTGATGTGCTCACCTAAAACAATAGCTCGTCCATCTCCTAAGATAGCCAGATGACCAAACTGATGACCTGCATAGGCTTGCGCAATAGGGATTGCTCCTTCTGGTAAAATATTACCTGTAAATAATTCTGCTAGTTGTTGGGGATTAAGTGATGAAAAATTAAGACCTAATTGTTTTGCAAGTTCATGATTTAAAATTACAAGTTGTGGATTTTTAACTTTAGTTGGCAAAACTTTTGCCATCATCATCTCAGTTAAAGTGAAATAACTATTGTTAAAATTAAAGCCTATAGATTGCATATGGATTATTATGCCCTAAATTCCATACTAATTACAGATTGAATTAACAACAAATAGGAACATAGTGATTCCTATAAAAATAAAAAGTAATTAATAAATGACAACTTTTATAATCATCGTAGTTTGTGTGGGTCTTCTTGGCCTGACTTACTACGGCATGAAGGGTTAATAAAAACTAAAATATTTTTTTGATAGTCAAAATAA
>Ga0209596_1002370_pt1 | contig 15555 bp, 15 predicted proteins | sample M_130807_MF_Meta_FD_187314 | JGI IMG/M metagenome (GOLD analysis project Ga0209596, IMG submission 187314) | Freshwater microbial communities from Lake Montjoie, Canada to study carbon cycling - M_130807_MF_MetaG (SPAdes) (version 2) | ecosystem: Environmental > Aquatic > Freshwater > Lake... | reverse complement strand
AACTTTTTTATCAGAAGCTATGCAATAGTCACTAAATACAGTGGCATTCGCGATGTTGGGGATAGACGCTACAGGCAAGAGTGAAATGTCAAGTTTGTTTTTCTGCATCAATCCCGCTAATCGAGAGGGATAATCGAGTGATAATTGAATTTGATCATTCATGATGCCATGTTCAAAACCATAAATCAGGGGTTTTGTATTCAAATAACTCACCGCACCAACACGAATCTTTTTTTGCATAATCGACGGCAAATATAAACTCAACCATTTGCATTGATTAACTTTGCCGTCTAATTATTTTTTATGATTCAACACCCTGCATTATTTGCAATTTCGCCTCTTGATGGCCGCTATAAAAAACAACTCGAAAAACTCTCTGGCTATTTTTCTGAATTTGCTCTGATGAAATACAGAGTTCATGTCGAGATCGAATATTTTATTGCACTTAGTGAATTGAAATTATTTGTGCTACCCGCATCAAAAGTCAAGTATCTCAGAAATATTGTGATCAAGTTCAATGCAGACGATGCTCAGCAGATTAAGCATATTGAAAAAGTGACAAACCATGATGTTAAATCAGTAGAATATTTTCTCAAGGAAAAATTGGCCGCGCTGAAATTAAGCAAGCAATCTGAGTGGGTGCATTTCGGACTGACTTCGCAAGACATCAATAATACCGCTATTCCCTTGTTATGGAAACAAGCTATTGAACTTGAGTATATACCCTTTATTAAAAATATTATCGGATTGCTAAGGCAGTTTGCCAACGAATGGAAAACGATTCCTATGCTTGCCAGAACGCACGGGCAACCGGCTTCACCGACCTTATTAGGAAAAGAAATGTTGGTGTTTGTTGAACGTCTTGAAAATCAACTCGACTTATTCAAGCCTATCCCATTTGCCGCAAAGTTTGGTGGTGCAACAGGTAATTTTAATGCCCATTACGTTGCCTTTCCTAAAATTGATTGGAAGAAATTTGCAAATCATTTTGTACAGCATCAATTAGGACTAAAGCGCATGCAATACACAACCCAAATTGAGCATTACGATTCATTGGCTGCACATTTTGATGCCATGAAACGAATCAATACCATTTTTCTTGATTTTAGCCGAGATATATGGACCTATATTTCGATGGATTATTTTAAGCAGAAACTGAATAAAAATGAGGTGGGGAGTTCGGCTATGCCGCACAAGGTTAATCCGATTGACTTTGAAAATGCTGAAGGGAATTTTGGTATAGCCAATGCGTTGTTTGAGCACCTTGCCGCTAAATTGCCTATTTCTCGCTTGCAACGCGATCTGACTGATTCAACTGTTTTGAGAAATATAGGTGTGCCGTTTGCGCATACAGTGTTGGCATTAAACGCCTTATCGAAAGGCATGAATAAGTTGATAATTAATGAAGTGAAATTAAACGCTGACCTTGAATGTAATTGGGCTGTCGTAGCTGAAGCCTTGCAAACGATTCTTCGAAGGGAACACTATCCTAAGCCTTATGAAGCATTAAAGGAACTAACGCGTGGTGCTGAAAAAATGGATAAAGAGACCATACACCGTTTTATCAATACACTTGATGTTAGTGCCAACATTAAAAAGGAGCTTAAAAAAATAACACCGCAGAATTATGTTGGAAAAATATAAAATGCCAATGCAACAATATCTAGTAATGACTTTCGAGCTTTTATCTAGCAAATAATTGGACGTATTGCTTGCGTATCATTTCTTGATAAGGTTTTGAGAAATAAATGCCAGTTTTTTTTTAATAAAACGCGTCTTTGATATGCAAAAAATCCATGTCGCCTTCTGAAGGAAGAACAATTGCAATGACATCAAATCGGATATCTTTATATTGCTTGTCATATAAAAATATTCTCGCCGCTTCCGTAACGCTTCGGATCTTACTTACTGAAATAGATTCTTCAGGCATGCCATGTTTCAACGACATTCTGGTTTTGATTTCAAAAAAAACGAAGCAATTATCTTTTTTTGTAATGATGTCAATTTCCTTATGGCCAACGGTCCAATTGGTTGCGATGATTTCATAGCCTTCTTTTTGCAGATAGTCAAGTGCGATTTTTTCACCTTTCTCACCAATGTTTCTATTTCTACTCATTATTATATAAATTTACAGGTTTTACGAGCATATGAAAGCATTAATTGAAAATTTTACAACCCAGCTTCAGGAAGCGCTTGCAATTGGGAAAAAATCAAAATACACTTTTCCTGAAGTTACATTCGGCGAAGTTGTCGTAAGTGGTCTTGGTGGAAGTGGCATCGGAGCAAGCATTGTTCAAGAATATGTGTATGATAAGCTTGATATTCCTTTCCTGGTGAATAAAAACTACGCCATTCCAAAATTTGTCAACGCAAGAACATTGTTTATAGCTTGTTCTTACTCTGGAAATACGGAAGAGACGCTTCAAGCGGTTGAGTTAGCTAGGAAAGCAAAAGCTGTAATTGTTTGTATTAGTTCGGGTGGAGAATTGAGTGTTTTTGCAAAAAATAATAATTACCCATTGATTGAAATTCCCGGCGGATTGCAGCCTAGAGCTTGTTTAGGTTATTCGTTGGTGCAGTTGCTCTTTATCTTAAAAAAAGCAAAATTGCTGAAGACGTCTTTTGAAAAAGAAATTGCTGATGCGATTGTTCGCATTAATAAGGACACCAAGGCGATGCAAAAAAAGGCACTGTCGGTTGCGTCTTGTTTGGTAGATAAGCAGGTCGCTATTTATACAACAGCAGGTAAGGAAGGCTTAGCCATTCGATTTAAACAACAATTAAATGAGAACGCTAAAATACTCGGATGGTCAAATGTGATTCCAGAAATGACCCACAATGAAATCGTCGGATGGAGAGCAGCGAATAAAGACGTAGCCGTTATTTTTTGTTATCATGCTCTAGATTTTCCTAAGAATCTTAAAAGGTTGCAGGTTTTAAAGAAGGTAGTTAAAAAATATCATCCTGATGTTTCAGAGATTAGTATCAAAGGCGAAAGTTATCTGGAACAGGCATTCTATTTTATACATTTAACCGACTGGGTCTCTTTTCATTTATCAAGCCTGAATGGACACGATCCAATTGAGGTAAAGGTGATTGATTATCTTAAGTCTGAAATGGCAAAAAAATAGTTCTTGTATTTGTCACCTACAAAGTTGAAATTTGCACAATAAAATTAAAAATGAAAAAAGAAAGTAATCAGATATTCCTCGTGACGGTACTTGTTTTAATCACAGCTCTTTTACGAGTAGTAAATGCAGAATTCCATGTGTACAATTTGGTTCCTGTTGCGGCTCTAGGTTTGTTCAGTGGTTCAATATTAAAAAATAAGCGTATTGCATACCTTATACCCTTATTGTCTATGATCTTGTCTGATATAGGATTGAGCTTGTTTACCAATGTCCAAGGTTTTTACGGCATATCGCAGTTCGTTAACTATTCGGCATTAGTGCTAGTCACATTTCTTGGAATATTTCTGGTTAAGAGAAATGCAACAAATATCGTTGGCTTAACGCTATCAGGATCTGTCGTCTTTTTTCTTCTTTCAAACTTCGGCACCTTTTTGAGTGGTTATTATGGATATTCCTTCAACGGCCTGACCACCTGTTTTACATTAGCAATTCCTTTTTATAAAAGTGATATGGCGAGTACGTTCTTCCTGAACAGCTTTTTGGGTGACCTTTGTTTCTCATTCATTTCATTTGGTATTGCCTACCTAGCTTTCAACAAGTCGGGCAAATTGAAAATCGCATCATAATCGAACTAATTTTTTGATACTTAAACCGGTTAACGCCGGTTTTTTTGCGTGTTAGTTTTTATCAATGCAGATTAGGAATGTTTATTTCACGCGAAAAGTAACGCATTGAAGGTCTGTTCAGCACTTCAGAAATAGGATCGCTTCAAGGCCGTTTTTAGAACATCATCCTTAATTTGTGAGCCTTTTAGTGCAACTATTTTTTTATTACGCTTTGATTTGTACTTTGTGCATCCAAAGTGAAACAACGGTGTTTTAATGACCAAGGTTCACTTCGGATAAATTCAATATTCATTCATCTATAGCAAGAAAATCATGAAATTACTTGAAAATAAAGTGGCCGTTATTACCGGAGGAAGTCGCGGAATCGGCGAAGCTATCGTATTAAAATTTGCAGCGCAAGGCTGTCATGTTGCGTTTACTTATATCAGTGACAGCAGCGAAATGAGAAGTAAAGCCTTGGAAGGAAAATGTATAGCCCTCGGTGTAAAAGCGAAGGCGTATAAAAGCAATGCAGGAAACTATGCTGATTGTGAGACCTTTATTAATGATGTGGTGAAAGAATTTGGCACCATTGATATTTGTGTCAACAACGCCGGTATTTCGAAAGACAATCTTCTTCTTCGTATGAGCGAAGAACAATGGGATGATGTGATGGCTATTAATTTGAAGTCGGTATTCAATATGACCAAGCAAATTATTAAACCTATGATGAAAGCCCGCACCGGAAGTATCATTAATATGAGTTCGGTTATTGGGGAAATGGGTAATGCCGGTCAAAGTAGCTATGCTGCTAGTAAAGCAGGCGTCATTGGGTTTACGAAATCCATAGCTAAGGAGATTGGTAGCCGCAATATCCGTTGTAATGCGATTGCGCCAGGTTTTGTCGAGACTGATATGACAAGTTACCTGCAGGAAGGTGATAGCGCAGATAAATACAAGGCAGGTATTCCGCTTCAACGTTTTGCTTCGGCAGATGATATTGCCAATGCCTGTTTGTTTTTAGCGAGCGATATGGGGAATTATATTACAGGACAGGTATTGAGCGTATGCGGCGGTTTATGTATCTAATAATTGGATAATGGACCTTCTAATTAGTGTGACTTAATCTCTTGCCTCAAACCAAATTTCTTTTTCATTATTCCAATCGCCGTTGTAGTTGATGGTAAGTTCTTCGTTTGCTTCAATAGGGCGGACAGTTTTGATGAAAATGGTGCAGTCCTCATAATCCTGAAAATATTCGCAATTAGATTGGTATGCATGATTATACACGGGTATTAATCCCATAGCCATACAACATTGACCTTCTTTCCAATCAAAAATATAATTATACAAGGTTGTTTGATCAAGTTGTTCTTTCTCTACCTTGGTCATCACGATGACCGGCGATATTTCAATCAATGTATCCACTGGGATTGATTCGGTAGTAAACACGCCCCAACCTTTATGTTCGGTTTTCTTAGTATATAAACAAGGGTTAATCATCCTCTGCGTGTATCACGTTGAGCAAATAATAATTGACTGAGCAGAATAAGGATGACTGATAAAACCGATGAAAGCAATGTTTTGAAAAGTATGAAGGGGATGTTCTTCAGGCTCCATATTTGAAGGATATAAAAAAATAAATGGTGCGCTAAAATGGAAGCAGAGATATAAATTAAAAAGGACGTGATGCCCATTTTGAATAATGACGGAACAACACTTTTTAATTCTTTGGTGGTTTGCTGAAAAAACAAACTAAGCAGCGAAGGGCGAATAAAACCAAGTAATACCGAGGCCGCAGCGTGCATGCCTGGTGTATTACAATAAAAATCCATGACGAGGCCGGTAAAAAATCCGATTGCCATAGTGGCCCACGAGGGCGTATTGACAGGCATTAATAGTAGAATCAGTGGGTAGATTAACGGTATGAAAGCTGGAATTCCCAATAACGAAACAGACGATTTGATTACAATATCATTCAACAGGAATAATTGAATCAGCATGATGACGACGAAGTTGACGACGAATTTTACAGGTGCGCTCATGATTAGTTAACTTGTGTTGAATCCTCTATTTTTTTTCGTTCAAGATCAATTTCTTCTGCAATGACATAGACAAAATGAAGCTTTCTAAAATTGGTACTCAAGAATATTTTATAGCTTGTTCCATTCAGTACTTGGGCCGCTTTGCCGACTAATATCTTCTCTGGAAAATTTCCAAATCCACTGGTAAAGACCGAGTCCCTAGGTTTTAATTTTACTGATTGTGGAATACCACTTAAAATGCCGTAATCAGGATCTTTCCCATCCCAGGATAATTTGCCTACGGTGCCGTCACTAACCATTGAGCTTACATTGAAACGGTCAGAAAGAAATGAAAGTGCTACACTGTAATTCTCCGATACATGCGAAATACGACCTACGATACCATTGGCACTGATAACCGCCATATTCTTTTTGATGCCTTGTTTGCTTCCGACATTAAGTGTAATATAATTAATGGTTTGATCGATAGTATTGTTCAGTACTTTGGCAGGGATATAGGTGTAATGCGCAGTTTGCAGGGAAGAATCGACATGAATTTGCTTGCTGAAAGTTGAATCCTTGAGCGGATTGACATCCATTGTGATACCCAATTCTTTGCGTAGTGCTGCATTTTCCTTCATCAGACTATCATTCACTTCTGTGAGATTGATGAAGCCAGTTAGTTTTGCTTTTTGTGAATAAAATGTACCCGACACATTTCTCGATGAATTGATATACGAGCTTTGCTGATAATTGTTATTCTTGAATACAATAATCAAACACACCAATTCAAGAAGTAGAAAGATGAAAAAGGAATGAAATTGCTTTATGAGTAATATCAGATTTCGCACAGCGAGTGATTGGGTTTATCTCCGGGGTGAAAAATCAACTTATTGCATTAGGAAAGGGTACTTGTGTACATGCTTTAATGCCATGCCAGTTCCTCTCACAACACTACGAAGTGGATCGTCGGCAATATGAACGGGTAATTTTATCTTGCTTGAAATTCGAATATCTAATCCTCTTAACAAGGCACCACCACCAGTTAGGTAAAGGCCTCGTCTAAATATATCGGCGGCAAGCTCAGGCGGTGTTTTCTCAAGCGCCTTCAAAATCGCTTCCTCAATTTTAAATACAGATTTGTCTAATGCATCCGCGACTTCCTGATACGAAACCATGATTTGCTTAGGTATACCTGTTACTAGATCACGTCCATTCACAGCTACATCATCAGGAGGGTGGTCAAGTTCTTTTAACGCGCTTCCTACTTGTATTTTGATTTGTTCTGCAGTTCGTTCACCGATCAATAAACTATGATAACGACGCATAGCTTCAATGATATCAGCCGTGAATTCATCGCCAGCAATACGAATACTCTCATCACAAACAATACCTGAAAGTGATATGATAGAAATACCAGTCGTGCCGCCACCAATGTCAATGACCATATTGCCGCAAGGCTCTTCCACATCAATACCAATACCAAGAGCGGCAGCCATCGGTTCGTGTATCATATAAACTTCCTTAGCGCCTGCTTGTTCAGCACTGTCACGTACAGCACGTTTTTCTACTTCGGTAATCGAAGACGGGATGCAGATGACCATGCGCCAACTTGGCGCAAATAAAGGTTTCTTAGGATAAATTAATTTGATCATTTCTCGAATCATTCCTTCGGCCGCATTAAAATCGGCGATAACGCCATCTTTCAAAGGGCGTATCGTTTTGATATTTTCATGCACCTTGCCATCCATCATCATGGCCCGTTTGCCAACAGCAATAATTTTGTTGGTGGTCCGATCGACAGCCACAATAGAAGGTTCATCTACGACGACTTGGTCATTGTGGATGATGAGCGTGTTAGCTGTGCCAAGGTCAATGGCAATATCTTGCGTGAAAAAGTTGAATAATCCCATGAGTGAATGATACTATTTCCAAAAAAGAAACGTTGGCGAAGTTAGAAGATATTATTTACAAATTGAAAATAATATGTTGGTTTTACAGATAAATTGTGAGACGGTTGCCAATAGCTTCGTTTTTCTGCTTTTTGTTACGTAGGGTTTTTATACTTGATGCATCCAGTAACTCGAATGAAACGCATTGTTATTCATTTCTGTTGGGGCCATTCGTCAAGCAGTTTTGATGCGATAACATGCAATACGCAAATTAAAAATTGCTAGGTGGTATCAAAAAAAAGAAAGTTTAAAGATTGAATAGTATTTTAGCCGTCCAACTCTAGTCACATGTCTACAATACAAGAAATACAACAGTTCACAACCGCGGTTCATTTTCAGGAATTAAATACGGAAGAATATGCGTCCTCTCAGCTAGGTAGCCACATTCAGCAAATTTCGGCTAGTACCGATATGGATACACTTGATGTAATTATCATCGGCTGCGGCGAATTCAGAGGACAAAAGCGAAGTGCGACGATTAGCAATGGGCCAGATAAGATTCGTGAAGAATTATACAAACTTCATTATTGGCATGCAGATGTGAAGATTGGAGACCTTGGTAATATTATGGAAGGAAAGACCCTTGCCGATACGCGCGCTGCCCTTAAAACAGTATTAGGCGAACTTCATGCCATGGGTAAAAAAATACTTGTTCTCGGTGGGTCACATGATCTGACATTGCAGCAATATGAGGTGTATAAAGACGTTGAAGAAATTATAGACTTTACCGTTATCGATATGTTGGCTGATATGGCCGAAGGCAATGGGGCTAATTATGACGATTATTTAATGACCGCATTAACATCAACACCAAATTTCGTGCGACATTTTAACCTGATAGGATTTCAAAGCTACTTTGTGAATCCTCAATTAATTGAGACGCTAGATAAGCTCCGATTTGATTGCCTGAGAGTAGGAAAGGCCAGAGAAGATATTGATCAAATTGAACCGATTCTGCGAGGCACTCATTTGCTGAGTATGGATATCAATGCCATCAGATACAGTGATGCGCCCGTTAATAAAATGGCCTCTCCAAATGGTTTTTTTGGCGATGAAATGTGCAAGATTACGCGATTTGCAGGTATGAGTCCGGTCTTACAATCGTTTGGCTTATATGGTTATATTCCTGAACATGATCATGAATCAATTACGGCTAAACTCATTGCGCAGATGCTATGGTATTACATTGACGGGGTAAATGTTGGTAAAACAGAGGCCTCTCTTGATGACAGGGACGATTTTTTTGAATACCAAATGACCTTCACTGATTATAATTCACTTTTTCTGAAAAGCAAACGCACGAATCGATGGTGGATGCAATTGCCTGAAGGCCGCTTCATACCTTGTTCGCATAAAGATTATATTGTGGCCTGTCATAATGAAATGCCGGAAATTTGGCTTAGAGAAATGGAACGAATAGTCGGTTAATCGGTCGCGTAGAAAAGAAACACGAAGGCAATCGATTGATTAAGCCTTTTGTTCGAAACCCATAATTTTCAAATAGCTGAAGTGCGATATCAACGCACGCCAAAACGTCGGAAAGGCATTGTATTCGATATTCATGTCCTCGCAGGTCTTCTTGACAATCTTGCTGATTTGCGGGTAATGGATATGTGAAATCTTTGGGTACAGATGATGTTCTACTTGAAAATTCAATCCGCCTACTAACCACGAAATTACTTTATTGCGCATCGCGAAGTTGACAGTTGTTTTTACCTGATGAATAGCCCATTCATTCTCAATTTTATTCGCATCACTTGGAATAGGAAATTCAGCTTCTTCCACAGCATGGGCCATTTGAAAGACAAGTGCCAAACTCAATCCTAACGCCGCATGCATGATAAAGAATCCAAGCAGTGCTTGCCAGAAACCGAATATAAAAATCGGGATAATGAAAAACAAGGTTAGGTTAGTTAGTTTGCCACTCCAAAATTCAAGATGGTCGCGGAGATTCAACGGGCGGATTTCGGTCGTGTGTATTTTTTTAGTCACAAGTTTGAGGTAATCATCAAACAAGATCCAATTGAATGTTGTGAAGAAATACAATGGTATGGCATAGATAAATTGATATTTGTGGAACCATCTTCTTTCTTGTCCTGGGCTCAATCGAAACAACGGATACTTGGCAATATCATCATCAAGACCTTCGATATTGGTATACGTGTGATGGATGATATTGTGTTTTATTTTCCAGAGGAATGTGCTTCCTCCCATCAGGTCACCACCAATCCATGCGATTATATTGTTTAAACGGGCATTGTTGCAATAACTCCCATGCGCTGCATCGTGCATCACATTAAAACCGATGGTAGATTGAATAAATCCAAGTAGGGCGCATAACAGCAACGAAGTCCAGGTTGCTGGTTGGTTGCTTAATATGGCCGCATACACCGCACTAAGTGAAAGGAATAGGATAGCTGTTTTGGAATAAAGTTTCCAATTACCGCGCTGCGCTATTTGATTGGTTTCGAAATATGAATCAATCCGCTGGTCTAATAAGGTCTTGAACGGATGAGGGTTATTGATAAATGTTACTTTAGCCATGATTTTTTTTAAGAGGCTGCAAATATCGGGTAAAAAGGATAGAAATAGAAACCCTGAATCACTCTTTCGTTAATGGGCTATAAGTATGTGTTTTGAGCCTATATTCTGAAGGTCCTTCATTAGCTCAATAACATACTGTCCATTGGGTACTTGTTGAAGAGATATTGTATGGCTTGCATGGGTATGATCTAACAAAAAACTAGTTTGAAATGCAGTACTGGCGTCGGCCGCAATCAGTTTGATCATATACAAACCTTTGTCTAATCCGCTCAATGTCAATTGATCTTGAACAGGATTAGGCGATAGTTGAATGTTGTCTATTGTGTGTTCTTCATGCAAAAGAGGGGTGATTATGTTGATGAAGAAAGAATCAGTGAGGCAAGCATTTTTATCCGAAACGGTCAGGTTTAGCGGCGACGTAGTTGATATGGTAATCTGCCTTGACGTATCTCCGGTGCTCCATACATAGTCATTTTCTTCGTCCCAACTTGCTGACAACGTAATCGGTTGACCGCTGATCACGTTAATATAATTTTTTCGATTCACATTTTTATACATTGTGAAGTGATCCTTCACCACTTGATTTGTATCAGTGCTAATCCATTCGCCTCTTAATTTATTCTCTTTGATCGTCAGCAACAGCGAACCATGATTATCGTAATTCGAATAATACATTGCATTGTGAGGCCAGGTTATTTGTGGTGATGCCACATAATCGCTTCCACTTCCAATGACGATATACAGCAAGCCTGAATCGGAAGGTAATGGGGGTATCGAATTTTTTATAATCGGACACGAAAAGGGGGTCGCGTCATTCAGCGCGCTTGTGTGTTGCACAATATGCATGGTAGAATCAAACGTCGATTCTAAGCCATAATGATGATGCATAAAGCTCGAACGCTCATAGGTATGATCATGTCCGTTTAATACTAGGTCAACATTATGCCGCTCTAAAATCGGATTGACGTGTTCTCGTATCGCTGCCAAATCGCTTTCGGTATCTGAGTTATGCGTGCCCATACAATAGGGGGCATGATGAAACGATACTATCACCCATGGCAATGTGTTGGCAGTTAGATCTTGTATCAGCCATTGAATCTGCGGTGATACAGCTGTGTCGGTGATGCTATAGTAATTGCCACTTACCTCTTCAAGTCCGTATGAATCAAGATTAATGAAATGCGCATTGCCGATATTGAATGAATAATACATTTCAGTATTGGAAGCCACGCCACCACATTCACCTTGCGTAGGCAATGTGAAGATATCAAAATAGGGTATCGCATGCGTTTGTCGTAAGGAAGAATCATTCGCATATTCATGATTGCCCAATGCTGGCCATAATACGGTGTGCGCTGTGATCGACGGTTCGAAGTAATTAAAAAATCCGTTTTGAAAATCGGTGTCCTGACCGCTAGGATATGCGTTATCACCCAACATCAGATAGCCATCGACATAGTTGGTGTCGATATAATGTAGAAATGCGTCACGCATCTGCTCCTCATATACTGTAGCTTTTGCTACATCACCAACTGCTAATATGCGAATGGTTTTGTTGTAGGACGGAGAGGTAAGCGGCAGCGTTCTGAAATAATTTTTTGTATCGCCTTGTAATGTGATATTGCTTGTGCCGATTGTATAATAATATTTCGCATCAGGTAATAAGCCGGTAAGCTTTACGACATGTTCAGTCGTTAGATTGTTATTGACTACGCCACCCATAAATGCACCAACTGATTGACCGTACATTACTTTGCTATTGCAGGCGAAGTTTGTGCGCCAAGTAATGGTCACACCATGCTGTGTGGCCATCGTCATATAAGGGCCGCGCGTTAGTAGTTGCGCAATTGCATTCAACTGCACGCATAACAGGAATAGGATGGACAGCGTTTTTTTCAAGAATACAAATATAAAATGAAAAGGCTCCCGATGTTGATTATTTACCAACGACAGAAAGAAAAAAGAGGTATAAAAAAATAACGTTTCAGGTTGAAGAATACAAGGTGCTTGATTCGGTAAATTAAAAATATGATTTTGCTCATGTATCCATTTTTTCAGCCTAACGCTATGAATATCAGGGTATATTTGCAGTATTGTAAAACCATAATTATTCGATGATGCTTCGATATGCTCTTTCAGTTTTCTCACTGTTTATGTTGGCTTCCTGCGGACAGAAACAGGAATATACACAGCCTGTCATTGAAAAAATAACAGAGTCGGTTTACGCGTCTGGTTATTTGAAAAGTAACGAACAATATCAGGTATTTGCTAAAGTAAATGGTCTGTTGCAAAAAATATGGGTAAAGAAAGGCGACGTCGTAAAAAAAGGACAACTGATATTTACACTTTCAAATGAAGTATCAAAACTTAATGTTGCAAACGCTCAACTTAACGCTGTTAATGCCGACTATTATGCCAATCTTGATAAATTACGCGAACTTGATTTAGCAATCGAAGTCAGTATGAAAAAATTAGGAAACGACCAATTGTTACTTGAGCGACAGCGTACCTTATGGGCCGAGCAAATCGGTACCAAGTTTGAACTAGAGCAACGTGAGCTTTCGTATGCTAATTCAAAAGCAACGTATGAGTCTGCCAAACTGCGTTACAATGAATTGAAGAAGCAGTTACGTTTTTCATCCAAACAAAGCAAGCATAATTTATCTATCAGTCGATCCATGCTCGATGACTATAATGTGCGAAGTGAAGTCAATGGCATGGTATATTCGATTGAAAAAGAGCAAGGCGAAATGGTTTCTCCACAAGCGCCTCTAGCGATTCTTGGCAGTGCTCAACATTTCACAATCATCTTGCAGGTCGATGAAAATGATATCGTGAAAGTGGCTCCAGGAAAAAAAGTTTTCATTACCATGGATAGCTATAAAGGACAAGTGTTTGAGGCTGTCGTGGATCACGTTAATCCCTTGATGAACGAACGTAGTCGTACTTTTGAGGTGGAGGCTACCTTTGTGAAAGTTCCTGAAATAGTGTATCCAAATCTCACTCTCGAGGCGAATATAATTATGCAAAGCAAGGACAACGCAATGACGATTCCGCGAAAATATCTCGTCGATGATACATACGTGATGATGTCAGAAAGTAAAAGGAAACTGGTAAAGGTCGGATTGAAGGATTATCAAAAGGTGGAAATATTGCAAGGACTAAATAAAGATGATAAAATAATGCTGCCTCGATAAGATGAACAGTAAACTGATTTTCGAAATAGCAAAGTCTTTATTGCTCGCGCGATGGAAGCAAAGTATGGTAGCTGCTGTAGGGGTTACCTTCAGTATCGCCATGTTTATTACACTGTTGGGATTTATGACGGGACTCAACGATATGCTCGATGGGCTAATTTTAAACCGAACACCACATGTTAGACTTTTTAATGAGGTAAAGCCCAACCCTCAACAACCATCAAATTTGGTTAAGGGACTTGGTTATGTTTTAATCCAATCAATCAAACCTACTGGCAATGGGCAAAATATTGATAACGCAAATGCAATTCTAGGGGCCTTGCATAAGGATGAACGTGTATTAGGCGTATCACCGAAAGTGACTGTTCAGGTATTTTATAATGTTGGCAATATTGATATCACCGGTGTGATCAATGGCGTCGACGTTGAAGCGGAACAAAAACTTTTTCACTTTAGTGATTATGTCACCAAAGGGAATCCTGCGGATCTTAAAAATGTGCCTAATAGTATCATACTCGGAAAGGCTGCTGCTGAAAAAATGATGGCTTCGATTGGTGATGTAGTGTTAGTAACAACATCACGAGGTGACCGACAGTCGTTGAAAGTGGTAGGGTTATTTCAATCAGGACTGCAAGACCTAGATAAAGTGCAGAGTTTTGCTTCGTTGGCTACCACGCAAAAATTACTCGGTAAGCCGGCTAGTTATATTACCGATATCAATATTAAATCGGTCGACATTCTTAGCGCACCGGCTATGGCGAACGAATATCGAAAACTCTTCGCCACCGACGCCGAAGATATCCAAACAGCCAATTCGCAATTCGAAACAGGCAGCGATGTGCGCAGCGTCATTTCGTATGCTGTTGGAATTACATTGCTCATCGTAGCCGGATTCGGTATTTATAACATCCTGAATATGATGATTTATGAGAAGATGGATTCTATTGCTATCCTAAAAGCAACAGGTTTTTCAGGAAGCGATGTAAAAAATATTTTTATCACCATCGCCTTGACGATAGGTTTTTTGGGTGGATTGTTTGGGTTGATTTTTGGTTTCCTTTTGTCAAACATCGTAGATCGTATCCCGTTCAATACGGCTGGGTTGCCAACAATCAAAACCTTCCCAGTAAATTACAGCCTTAAATTTTATGTCATCGGAATGGTCTTTTCAATAATAACCACCTATCTCGCAGGTATGTTTCCAGCACGTAAGGCCAGTAAAATAGATCCAGTCATAATCATCAGAGGAAAATAATATATGAGCGAGATAATCTTAGAAGCCAATGCAATCAACAAAAGTTTTCACGATCCTGTGACGATTCCGATCCTGAAGGATATAACGTTTACTGTCAATAAAGGAGAATTTGTTTCTGTTATCGGAAGATCGGGTTGCGGTAAGTCGACCTTGCTCTATATACTTTCAACAATGGATACCGATTATGAGGGAAAACTTTACATCGATCGTCAATTGATGAATAATCTGAAGGAGCGTGAACTCGCTAGCATCAGAAATGAGAAAATTGGATTTGTTTTTCAGTTTCATTATCTCTTGAACGAATTTAATGTGTTGCGCAATGTGATGTTGCCAGGCATCAAATTGGGAAAATATGCGGCAAAGGAAGTTGAACACCGAGCTATGGAAAAACTTAAAATTCTTGGTATCGATGATCAGGCATTGAAGTTGCCAAACCAGCTTTCGGGTGGACAAAAACAACGCGTGGCCATCGCGCGAGCTCTAATCAACGACCCACTTATCATCATGGGTGATGAGCCCACTGGTAATTTGGATAAGAAAAATAGTGAAACAGTATTTGATATCTTTCATCAATTGACAAAAGAATTTAATCAGACCTTACTGATTGTCACACATGATAACGAATTCGCATCACGCACGCAACGAATTATTGAAATGGAAGATGGCAGAATCGTGAAACAATAATTTTATTTTGTATCATCGACTGATTTGTATTCAATAAATGGTTGTTATCAACATTCGGCGATTGTTCTTTTCTTAACATCAATATCTAACCTGAGGTAGGTTCCTGCTTTAGGTATAAATTCATTGCAGTACCTTTCAACGGCGTTGATTTCTATAAAAGTAG
>Ga0209596_1002368_pt1 | contig 15558 bp, 9 predicted proteins | sample M_130807_MF_Meta_FD_187314 | JGI IMG/M metagenome (GOLD analysis project Ga0209596, IMG submission 187314) | Freshwater microbial communities from Lake Montjoie, Canada to study carbon cycling - M_130807_MF_MetaG (SPAdes) (version 2) | ecosystem: Environmental > Aquatic > Freshwater > Lake... | reverse complement strand
GGAAACAAGCGCAATTCCTGCAATTCGGTCGAGTGGAATTTCTCGCTTGACGCCAGCGTTTTCCATGATGATTGGTTCTTCAAACGACTCGATAAACCCACTGATTCGATCTCCGTTGCGAAGAACAATCTCATCGGAATTCGATGCGACTGGTGGTTTTTCCATTGGTTGCATCTGAATGAATGAAGTGCGATCAACAGATATATCCATCATGCCCATTCCAGGATGCTTCCATCGGACAATGGTGCGGGGTGGCTCAGTGTGAAATCCACCGAATGTTGCGATGATGACCTGACCATCAGTCAGCTTTGTCATTGAAAATGGATGGCGCTCGATTGTTCCAACACCGTCACTCTTTGGAATCCATGCGAGTGCCGTCGATCCAATGTCTATTCCTTTATCGCTATGAATTGTTCCATTCTCATCAATCAATGCATCAACCCACTCACCCTGTGGAGTCAAAACTTCAACAATTGATGTCTCGTTGGTTGCAAAGAACAGGAGTGAGAGGAATGATGCGGTTACAAACATATTGCTCAACGCTGAAAAATTGGAAGGTATCTATTTGGCATTTGAAGAACGATCAGCGCCATCGCTGTGGCATAAGACTCGCCAGCCTGATGATCAATCCACGAACCATCGTCGCTTTGCATCGCAATCAATTCGTCACGGACTCGCGACCACCATTGTTCCCAACGATCGCCACCTGCGAGATACATCGCTTGGGTTGCGTAATACTGACCATAAAAATAATGCGCCTGCATTTGTGGTCCGCCAGTGTTTGCAATCATGGAGTTGCTGCTCAAATACTCCAAGCCACGCTCGATCGAATCGTCTTCGTACACACCAGCATAAAAAAGACTCGCGACTCCAGCTGCTGCGCGAGGCCATGCGCTTGATCCTGGTTGACGCATATATCGAAAGCCTCCATCTGCATTCTGGCAATCCCGAACATAACGCACGGCGCGATCAATCGTGTCCTTAGGAATCTTGATGCCAGCATTTCGTGCGCTTCGCATCGCCATCACCTGACAAATCGTGACAGAAACGTCAGCGTCGTATGGAACTGGGTTGTAACGCCAACCACCTTCATCATTTTGGCTGTTCAAGATCAAATCAATCGCACGCACGAGCGCGTCGCGAACGCGAGAATCATTTGGGTTCATTCCATAAATTTCACCCAGAAAAAGCGTGGCGAATCCATGACCATACATTGGACCAGTTGTACTTTCCACAGCAAGAAGTCCGCTCTCGGATTTATTTGCAAGAACAAATTCGAGTGCACGCGTCACTTGTTCACCATAACGACCGCGACCAGGAAGATTTCCGTCGGCCATAAACGCTAACGCGGCGAGAGATGCGATACCAACATGTCGACCATAACGACCTCTTCCAAATGATCCATCGTCATTTTGTGATGAAGCCAGGTATGCAAGTCCACGTTCCACAGACCGAGTCATTTCGGGAGTGATCTCATTTTTCGCAGGCTTATTTTCCGCGCCAACCGTTGTTGGATTTGGTTTCGCTGTCGCTCCACCAACTGGAGAGGATGGAACTGTGGGATTCGCCGGGGGATCAACCTTCGCGGGCGATTCAACTGCCTGCGCTTGTGCTGAAGACTTTTCTGCAGCGGAGACTGGCGGTGATTGAAGTGCGAGGATGAGTGCGATTGCAAGAATCATGATGAGTTGGTGTTTTGGTTTGAAACTTGTTTTAAGGCTTCGATTCTTCTGCGATTCGTCTGTAATACGCTTCGGTCCATCGACGATACACCGAAGACATTTTTTCACGAACACCCTGACGAATGATCTCGCGTGTTCTTGGTGGCAAACTGCCCCATTCTTCGTCGGTCTCTTGAATCACTCCGCCTTCGATTGGGTCAACACTAGGTGGAGATTCTCCTGCGCGATCTCCAGTTGGTTGTGATTTTGATGGGCCAGATTTTTCACCTTCCTTTTGAGATGCTCGTTGCTTTGCATCTTCGCGACGTTTTTCTTCAGACGCTGCAGACTCGGATTGTTTTTGGCCCTTTCCACCCTTTGGTTGCTGTGAGCCTTTCGGTTTCTCCCCAGATGATGAGGATGAGGATGAACCCGACGAAGATTGTTGCTGCTGTTGTTGCTGTTGTGCAGATGCAATCAATGCATCGAGTCTGGCAAGAACATCTTCTTGAACCCTTTGAACAGCTGTTCCAGAATCTTTTTCGCTCAGAAGTGTTGCGCTGCGTCGCATACCTTCAACTGTTTCCTCAAGTGTGTTCTTTGCTTCTTTTTCACTCAAGATTCTTTGGAGTGTTTCCTTCTGTGTACGACCACTTTCAGCGCTTGCCTTTTTTGAATCTGACTCGCCAATACCAAGAAGGTCATCGAGAGATTTTTCTTCGTCGCCCGCTGGTTTTTCTGTGGGTGATCCTGTGGGTGGTACTTGTGGGGATTGAGCTTGTGGGGGAGTTGGTGCAAGAGTCTTTGAATCTTGGGAGTAATTTGCATTCACGGCTTCGGCGACCATAAAGACAGCGAGTAAAGATATTTTTAGAATTGCTTTCAAATTGGTTCCTTCGCTTCTGGTTTCAACTTGACTGGTGGCTCACCTTCGGGAGGAACCAATACTGGGGCTCCAGCTTTTTCTTTTTCTGCCATCTTTTTTTCGAGTTCTTTGCGAAGATCATCCGCAATTTTTGCGATCGAATCCTGTCGTTGCGAAAGACCGTTCAGCGCATCGATTGGCATTTGGGTGCTTTCAATTGCCTTTGTTCGTTCATAGATTCGTTGTTGAAGAGAACGTATGACTTTCAATTCAGCAAGCGGTGGGATTAATGGTTTTTCTTCTTCGCCACCACCACCACCGCCAGCGCCGTCACCACCACCGGCGTTTTCGCTTGGATCTGCAAATGGATCGTCTGACTTCTTCGCGGCTTCGCTAAGTGCATTTACCAAACCGCGAAGAATCTCCATAACCTCTGTTTCCATTTCGACTGTTGCTGGGGTGGGTGGCCCACTACGCAAATCCGATGCTGCTCGTGTGGCAGCGTCAAGTGCGAGGGTGGTTGCTTCGGTGAATGTTGGCGACTTCTGAACATCTGAAGAGCTTTCCGATATTGCCGAAATCTCCTGACGGATACTTTCTTGATCCACACCTAATCTGCGAGATTCAACAAGTACTCGCCGATCTCCAACTTTGTTGACGAGTGTTGCGGTTGCCGTCAATAAACCTTCTTCTCGATCACAGAGATTTTTATATGCCTGCGCGAGTTCTTTTGCTCGTTGCTGGCGTTCTTGCTCATCATTTTTTTTCTCTTGTTGGCGAACCAGTTCGAGCGCTTCTTGAAAAAGAGCCGTTGCGCGAACAAGGCTTTCATGCCCAAGAGCAATTTGTGGCGCAGCTGCGCTCAGCGCACTTGCCGCACGACCCTCGGCCTCTGCTCCACGCTCAATGAGGCGAACGACCCGCTGCGCGCTTGGTCCAGCAGCTCGACCTTCATCTGCAACACTCGATGCATTCAGCGAAAGTGTTGCGGCTTGTTGGGCAACTGCTGGGGATGACTTTGTGGCCTCGGCTCCTTCTGCCGTTACAAGTGCGAGACCAAGTTCTTCTGTACTTTCTGCTTGGCGAACCAACTGTTCAAGTGCATCGACTAGAGTGGCGAGACGACGACGCAGCGTTTCGGTTCTCGCCTTTTCATCATCAGCGAGATCTTCAATCATTTTTTGCACAGTCTTCTGAGCCGATGCTGATGATTGTTGCGCTTCATCAAGTCGATTTTCTCTCGTCGCCTGTTCGGCTTGATCCATTCGCGCAGCGAGTGATTCATTGTCACCACGCTCTGCTGCTTGACGAAGATTTTCCGCGCGTGTGGGATCTTCCTTCTGAACTTTTTCCGCGCGCTGTTTGAGTTCTTCGATTGTTTCACGCGCTGCTTGCGCGGCAGTCTTTGCGCTCTCAGCGGCACGATCAAGATTGGCTGATTCGTCTGCTGATAAATCCTGCCGACTTCGTCCAAGAGTCTTTGCTCCAGCTTTCGTTCGGTCTTTTTCTGATTGTGTAATGGCTTCAGCAACCTTTTCCAACTTACGGGCTGCCATCCAAGAATCTTTATCTTTATCAAGCAATGCTGCGAGATCATCGAGTTCACTACGAACTTCGGCTTGCGCATTGTTAGCGTCTTCAGTTTTTTGTTTGCTCTTTGTGGAGTCTGTTTTCTCCGCACCATCAACCTGCATTTGTGCAGCTTCCTGCAGGTCGTTGCGCGCTGTTTCGCTTTGTTTTTGTGCGGTTTCAAGTATGTCATCGCCAGCCTCGATCAAGCTGCGAGTGGCATCATCCTGAATTTCATTTCTATCAAGTCTTTTTTCAAGTCCATCCAACATTGCTCGAATTGTTGAAATACGCTCACTGATTTCTGTTTGTGGACGCACTTGAGCTGAGGGAGATTCTGCTCGTGAAATCAAACTTGCTTGTCGCTCATTTGTTCGAATGGCACCTTGCCGAATTGCTGCGATTGCGTTGCGTGTTTCTTCCTCGAATTGTGGACGTGTCAATACACGAATACGACGAGGGTTTGAACGCGTCCCTTCACGTGCAGCACCATTCAGACGAAAGACATCCTCCGCAACAAGAATGATTTCGAAAACCTCTCCTGGCTGTGCATTTGCTGCAGAGAGATCAAAGATTGTTTCTGCTTCTACTTCTCGAACTCCCTTGCCATCAACAGAAACCAGATCTTTGCGCCAAGTGGTTGATCGACTCGCTTGAAGAGTGATGCGATCGAGTCCAACATCGTCACGACCCAAACCCTTGAGTGGAATACGAGCTGTTGCGAGAACAGTTTCATCGGCACTTGGTTCAGTGATAAGCGCTTCAGGGGGAAGGTCTGCCGCGACATCGAGCACGACCTGAATGTCGTCGACATTTTGAACCCCATGGTCATCCGTCAAACGAATAGTGAGTGACCGTGATTGATCCGCTCGCCACCCTATATGCCACATCCCATTTGATTCTGTGAATACAAAGCGAGGCTCGTCGGATTGGTCGCTCTTCTTTTTATCCGACCAATTGAATGTTGATCGAATCCAGTTGTCACGCTGCGGTCCTTCTTGAGGAACAACAATTGTTGGTGTTGGCAACATATCCACTTCGATCATGGACCCTTCAAGAATCGCGATCGGAATTCGGCCGCGATTATTTGTGCCGTTTCCAAGTTCGAAATTTTGAGGTTGAACCTGTGTTGCATACTGTGGTGGTGTGACAGTTGCTTTGAATGATGCGAGTGTGGGCGCTTCAACAAAATCGATTCGCTGGATATTTGTTTCGACATCACGTGTCATAAATTGAAACTCAACTGCATCAGAACCAGCTTCAATCAATCGCTCAAATCTGGTTTCGCCTTGGTGGATCAGGGGGATTTTTTCCCACGCGCCAATATTTTCTCCGGCTAGACGGCGAAGATGAGCCCAGACAGGTTCAATTTCTGGGTTTCCCCGAAACAAATCAGCCTTCAATGCAACCGCAATTTGTTTTGGGTGATGTGTCGCAAAGGTTGTACTGCGGATTCCTGTTCGCGCTGGCCAATCGGCCGCCACCCAGGGTGTGAGGGTTCTAAAAATTCCTGTTGTGGCGAGAGTTGGAGAAAATACAAAGAAACCAATCCACAACACAATCACGGCGCCGAGAAATCCAACTTCTTTTTTCATTTGTGTTGTTGACAACAGTTCAGAAATTGCTTGGGGCGTAACCAATCCAATGGCGTCACGCTCAACCCGTTGAGCAAACACATTTCCTTTGAATTTTGGATCCGCGGCGAATTCAACTCCAGACGCAAGACGACCAGAAGCTTGTGGGTTCCTTTTTTCTACTTCAAGTGCTAACTGAACACGGGAAGATGCTGGGGCGAATACAGGTAGAAATTGACGGCGAAAAAGCCAACTAGTAAAAAGCGTAAGTCCCAACAAGATCAACCAGCGAAGTGGCGATGGGAACCGAATAATTGCATCAATTGCAATGCATCCAGAAATTGAGAGGATGAGCGTTCGCCCCAAAATGATTGATCGCTCAGCAATGCGTGTTGTTCGCAAACTGCGACCGACATCATCAAATTCTTTGGGTAGATTTCGAATGGTCATGTTTCATTATCCAACGAAATGCTACGCAAGCCTCAGCCATCTTCGGCCAATCCATTCGAGCAATAGAAGTAGAAGAATAAGAATGAGTGCGGCAGGGCTATTCCAAATGGGGTCAAGGATGGAGCGCTCTCGGCTGATGGCGCGTTTTGGCAAGAGTTGCCGCAGTTTTTCAATGTCGGCTGGTGCGACAACAGCTCCTCCGGTTCGTTTTGCAAGATCGAGTAATTGTGGATGATCGGACTCTGAACGAGACAACTCTGTGTCATTTCGAATCACCTTTACAATTTTTTCCATGCTGCCGGTTCGTGAAGAATCGACACGAACCCTCCAAACACCAGGGGTCTCGGGTGACCAAAGCCCAACCCAACCAGATGTTTCGTGGGTCAATTGAATCGTTTGTTCTGAGGGTGTTCCCGCAACTTCAATCGGTTGAATCTGAATATCAAGTGGACCATCACCAGCGATACTTGCGGCTTTGGGGTCTTGAATTTCAACGCGAATCATTGCAGGCGAACCAACTTCTGGTTGCTTTGGTTCGACAACCAACCGAAACGGATTGCCATCTGACTGCGCAGTGCCACGAGAGAGATAACGAATGAACTGAATCCAAAATCTTTCTTGATAAGTCTCGCCAATACCGTGCCGCCAACGCCAAGTTTCATCGGATGCGACATAGACAATCAATCCAGCGCCATAGCGCATTGAAAGAACAATTGGCGACGAAACTTTTCCAGAAAGTGTTCGACCACGCGCGAGAACTTCTGCTGTTGGCTTCAATGAGTCTTGCTCGATGCGCTGGGCCCATTCCAACCGACCACGTTCGCCTGATGAAGAAAGTGTGGTTGGCCAACGTTCTTTTGAAGATTCACCCAAACGCATAACACCAGCACGTAAAGCGTTTTCTGTTGGTTCAACAAAAACAGGCTCATCAAATCGTTCTGGGGTTCCACGCATTGGTAGGAGATCTTCAAGATCGGTTCCTCGCCAAGAGTTGGGGGTTGATCTCTCACCACCAATCCACAATAATCCTGCGCCCCGCTCGCTTACGGATTGTTTGATTTGTGCAATTTGTGTTCCAGACAAACTTCCAGATGGCACGTCACCAAGAATAAAAAGGTCATAATTCGAAAACTCCTCTTCGGTTTGTGGCAAGCGCTCGAGAGGTGCGTTTCCTTCTTGTGCAAAATCACGATCTGCAGACAACAGCATCACAGAACTCTCGAAGGAAGATTCGCGCACTAATAGATTTTTGAGATATCTGAACTCCCACCTTGGATATCCCTCAATATAAAGAATGCGAAGCGGACGATCAATGATTTCGACTTCGACTGCCTGTTCATTGTTCGCACGAACAAGGTCATCTTGACCAGCGCTGACACGCACAATCCAACGCGCTGGTCCGGCCTCAGACTGAGCGCCGGTCAACACTGCTTCACCACGTTGGTTGATGAACTCTTCTGGAGTGACTTCAACCGTATTGATGACCACTCCGGTTTTTTCGTCGATGAGATCAACCCGAACTGTTGTGCGTGGTGTTCCACCAATACATTGCAGTTTTGCAACAACGGGGACTTGATCACGAATGAATGCTCGAGAGGGGGCCTCGGCTTCGGTGACCGCGAGATCTGTTATCGCTTCCGCTGATCCCAATGGCACAACAAAAACAGGTACTGCACGAGCTTGAAGAGCGCGCAACACGTTTCGATCGATTGGACGCGTCGTACGGCCATCAGAAATAATCACAATACCGCTTGCGGGTCGACCGGCGAGTTTTCGCAGCGCTGTTTCAATTGGAACAGTCAACTCTGTCGACCAACCATCTGCAGTCGAGATCTTGCGTGGATCAATATCAAACGCAGACGCATGAAAACCAAGCCAAATGATTTCGCGCTCTTTCTTGATCTCAGACCAAACATCGCTCTGCAGCAACTCAGAGACCACAGCATCTCTTGATTGAAGAGAGCCATCTTCCTGGCGATTATCACTCACTGACATACTTCTGCTTCGATCAACCAACACAGCAACCCAATCTGGCTGATTTTCGACAATTGGAAGTCGAAGTTGTGGACCGGCAATCAGCGCGCATACAAATACGAGAAGGGTTCCACGAATGGTTGCGAGTACGACGCGTGTGGATGTTGCGCCAACAATTCTTCTATAGCTCCAAAAAACAACAAGGATTGCGCTTGCGAAAATGAAGAACCAACCCCAAGCTGCAGGGGGATATTGCCACGCGAGCTGAAGCCCCTCGGCGCCCTCTGGAATGACATCAAGGCCAAACAACCAACGCAGGAGTTCGGAAGATGTCATGGGTGTTCTCTCGTTGTTCTTGTGGTGGTCGCCCCCATTGACGAACGCCTTGCGAGCCACGTCTCTCCCAACAAAAATATAAGCAGTGCGCTAAAAAACCAAACAGCAAAAGATGTTCCTTGAAACGCACGTGCAACTGGTGTCTCTTGCCTAAAGATATTGGTTTGGTCTTTTGACCCTGTTGAATTTTTTAAGGTTGATGTGACATCATTCGCCAGATTTGTGTTCCTTGCAATAACACGAGGGTTCTGAAATTCATTTGTGATCTCTTCTGGTGATGTTGGTTGAGTTGATGCGGCACTTGGATCAATATTCGCAATAACCCAACCAACCGATTTGTTTGATCCATCTATCGCTGTGTACACACCAGGAAGCGTGATGGGTTGTGAAAGTGTTCCGTTTGGATCAACAGAAATAATGCGTTGCTCATCTGCGACAACACCTTCTCGACCGAGTGAAAATTTCAACCCAACCGCTCCAGGAATTGTGTTTGGAATGTGGTCACTTCCAACGTTCGTTTGTCTCCCTTGCTCTACTTGTGCAATAGATTGGCGTATCAATTCTTGAAACAGGGGAACCATGAATGGCTTTGCGGGAAGATTGGTCCAACCAAGTTCTGGAGAAGCAACAAGAAGCAAAACAGAACCACGCGATCCATCCATCGTTCCACGAACAACAAATGGAGCGTTGTTTTCCATTGTGAGAATAGTTTCGCCACGATTGACTGGTACTGAAACAAGAAGCCATTGGCTCACACTGATGGGTTGAATAAGTTCTTGGAGTTCTGATGAAAGCTGGACCAGAAGACTGTGTGGAACTTCTGATCGACGAAGTGTGAGTGGTGGATCACTTTTTATTGACTCGCGCGAAATACTCCAACCGAAATCAAACGCCCTCAAAAACATATCTTGCCAAACTCCACTACTGGGTTGTGGAGGTGGGACAACAACAATAACCAACCCAAGCTTGAACGCTTGTGATAAGACCGCCCAACCGGCGGCATCAATCGCGTCTGGTCTTAGAATTATTACTGCATCCAAACCACGAAACCGCTGGGTGCTTATAGCTGTTGGCTCGATCAATTCTGTTTCGATTCCAGCATCACTCGTTGGACGTAGTGCGCGTTCGACCCACGCACCGACCCCAACATCTGATCGACCCGCTTCGTCCCCTCCGCCAGTCAGTGTGCGATCAATGATTCCAATACGTATTGTGTTTGTTGTCGGCACGATTGTGAATCGAGAATTATCTGCTGGTTGAGCGTCGCCCTGAAGAAGTTCTGCGCGAAGCGCGATTTCGGTTCTTCGCCCATCTTGAATTGTGATTGTTCCATCGAGGACGGCTTCAACCTGACCTTCTTTCCAATCCTGGGACAGAGAAAGTCGGTTGTTGTCGTCAGAAGTAATAGAGATTTGTGATTGATCAGCGCCAAGCCGCCCGCCCTCACGACGCAATTTTACTCGAAGTGGAACTCCATTCTTAATTGAAAGTGGACCTCTTGCTTGTGGGTCAAACGAAATTATCTGTGTATTGTTGACATCAATTTGATTTGGAAACGTAAGAAGAATTTTTGTTTGGTTTGTGCCGGTTGTGTTGCTCTTTAGATTGTGGGCAATACTCCCACGCCTAAACTCGCTTACGACACCTAATGATTGTGTTGTGTCGCCTGCTATTTCGACAGCTCCAGAGATGTTTGATGGTGTATCTGTAACTTGGGTTGCAACAAGTATTGATCTTGCCGCTGCGATGTCTGTCGTTGGGGGCCACACAAGTTGTCGTGCTCCAGCCGCTAAAAGCAGGCCAGCCCTGTCACCTGGTTGCAGTTCATCTATCGCCGCGATGGCTTTTGCTTGAGAAATTAAAAATGATTCTTTTCCTTCACAAATAGTTTGTTGGGAAATTCCATCGTCAAGAATCAACACCAGCTCGCGAGAACCGTTTTGGGTAGGGGTGTCATTTATTTTGTCATTCTGAAGAAGTGGCCCAGCAATTGCCATACCAGCCAATACGACAACAAGACAGCGTAAAACCAAAAGGGCGAGCTTCTCGAAGCGTCTGCGTCGTGTTGTTTGTCGAATTGCTTGCAATAACAAATCCATTGCTGCCCACTCGATTGGTTTTTTTCTTCTCCGAAAGAAAAAATGGATTGCAATTGGAATAACCGTTGCGATGACGCCGGCGATTGCAAGGAGTGGGGTTGCAAAAATCATCTCGATGATCTCCGACGTGCGAACGCTTGGCGTTTCGCCAGAAGGGCTGAGAGAATTGGACCAACCGATTCATGTGTGTTAAAAACAGCACAGTCGAATCCAAAACTACGGCTTATTTTGTCCAGTTCAAGAAGGTGCTTTTGAAGTGCATCAAGATATGCGGCACGCACAGCACGAGAGTCAATCTCCAGTGTTGCTTCCCCCTCAAGTCCAAAGAACGGGGCGTCAACATCAAGATCAAACTTTATTTCTGTGTTGTCGAGCGTGGCAAAAAGAATGACATCGTTTCCTCGGTGACGCAAACGTGCGAGAGCGGCGCGAATTTGATCAAGTGGTGCAAGAAAGTCTGAAATGATTACAAAGAGTGTGTGTCCGTGGTTTTGGTTTATCGCTTGCTCAGAAACTTTGGCCCAATTCACCTTTGTTGCAACGGGTTCGGCGGCAAGACACCGAACAACCGCTCGCCAATGGTCTGATGTGCTTGAACGTCGCACACCTCCGCGAATACCGTCTGAAAAAATTCCAAGGCTGACACGGTCGCGTTGGCTTAGAGAGAGAAACGAAATTGCTGCTGCAACCGCTGTTGCGTGATCATATTTGGTCCAGCGGTTACTTCCCACTTGAGCTTTTGTTCCGCCCCAACCAGACTTTGTGTCGAGTGTTCCAAATTTCATTGAGGCCGAACCATCAACAAGAATTGTGACATTCAGATTTGTCTCTTGTTGGTATTGCTTGATGTAAAGTTTGTCGTTTCGCGCGAAAACTTTCCAGTCCAAATGACGAACACTGTCACCCGTTGTGTATTGACGATGTGATGCGAACTCAACCGCAGCACCTTGTCTGGGAGAAACATGAAGACCATTCATCGCTCCCTCAGCAACCATCTTCGCTCGAAGCTCGAAAGATGCGAGCTGTGAGAGTGTTTCGGGGGCGAGATACTGTTCTGCCCGTAAGGGATTCGTTGGTCCCTCGGTCATTTTTTATGCCGCGTTGTCGATTGGGGTGTTCTTGATGAGATCACCTACAAGTCGGTCGGTGTCGATTCCATCTGCTTGTGCGTTGAAATTCAACATTATTCGATGTCGCATCACCGGCAAAACCACAGCATGAAGGTGATGTGGCATGACGTGGTGATCACCAGATATCAACGCCTTCGCCTTCGCTGCGAGAATTAGAAATTGGCTTGCTCGTGGGCCAGCTCCCCAGGAAACGTAATCGCGAATGAACTTTGGAGATCTTTCGTCAAGCCGAGTGGATCGCACAAGACGCAATGCGTATTGAACAACGTGATCAGCAACAGGAATGTCTCGAACAAGTTGCTGAATACGCAAACATTCTGGCGCGCCAATAACGGGTGTTGGTTCTGATTGTGAACCGCTTGTTGTTCTTTTCACGATTTCAAGTTCTTGGTTTTCAGTTGGGTATCCAATTCGAACCAGAAACATAAATCGGTCAAGTTGTGCTTCGGGTAATGGGTATGTTCCCTCTTGCTCAATTGGGTTTTGTGTTGCCAACACAAAAAATGGTTTTGGCAGTGCGTGTGTATATCCACCAACTGTCACCTGGCCTTCTTGCATCGCTTCTAGAAGCGCAGCCTGTGTTTTGGGTGGTGTTCTATTAATTTCATCTGCAAGAATCACATTTGCGAAGACTGGTCCTTTCACAAAGTGCAGGTTTCTTGTTCCTGTTTGCTTGTCTTCTTGGATCACCTCGCTTCCAGTAACGTCACTGGGCATCAAGTCTGGGGTGAATTGGATTCGTGAAAATCCAAGTGAAAGCGTTTTAGCAACTGTTGAAATAATGAGGGTTTTCGCAAGACCTGGAACACCTTCAACCAGTGTGTGGCCCCCACAAAACATTGAAAGCAATATTTGGTCAAGAATTGCATCTTGTCCAACAATCACCTTGCTTATCTGTTGACGGATCGCACCGGCGGTTTCGTGAACTGCTGCCGCAGCTTTGATGAGATCGGTGCTATGAAGGTTTGTGAGAAATTCGGAAGACATATGAAATTACCTCGTTCAGAGTATAGGGTTGACGTATGCCAGAACTGCCAGAAGTTGAGTGTATTCGTTTGTGTTTGCAGCGAGAGTGTGTTGGTTCAACCGCGACCCTTCACAAATTGGCCCGTGAGGATATTGTGGGATCAATTCAATCACCACGCGGTAACCGTGGGGGGGTTGGACCGAAGACACCAAAGATTTCTTTGCTTGATGGGGCGACATTGGTGGGATTCGAACGAAAAGGAAAACAACTTGCATTCAAAGCTGCTTGTGGGCGATCTTTGATTGTCCGGCTTGGAATGTCTGGACAGGTTTTGCTTGTGGATGAGATTGGTTTAGAAATGAAACACGTTCACGCTGTTTGGTTACTGAAATCAGCCAAGAAATCTCAATACTTGCTCTTTCGCGACCCGCGACGGTTTGGATCAATTTTGCCGTGCGAAAACACTGAAGAGTTGAATAATCATTGGTATCGCTTGGGTCCGGATGCGCTCACGCTTTCGTCTCTTGATTTGTCGCGCATTGCAAAAAATAAACCCGTTGCTATCAAAGCCCTCTTGCTGAACCAAGCAAAAGTTTGTGGACTTGGAAATATTTATGTAGATGAATCGCTTTTTATGGCTAAAATTCATCCTAAAAAACCATCTAAAAATTTAAATAAAAAACAAATTCAAATGCTTGCGCTTTGCATTCGCAAAATACTGGTGCACTCAATCAAAGCTGGTGGCACGACATTGCGCGATTATTGCGTGCCCGATGGGTCGTTTGGTTCTTTCCAAAAAAAGCACTTGGTGTATGGGCGCCAGGGACTCTTATGCACATTGTGCCAATCAGTGATATTGGGTGATGTCATAGCTGGTCGAACAACCGCCTTTTGTCCAACCTGCCAGATTCTGTGACAATCCAAAGACCAACTCTTGTTGGATAATCTCTTGCTTCTTTATATGTAAATCTATTCCTCCTCCTAGTAAGGGTGTTTGTCGATTGTGGATAAACCCACCAGAAACCACACAAACACATGTGGTTAATGCACTTACAAACCAAAAAATCCCAAGAAAAACTGTCAACAAAAAAAACACCCCTGTTTGTGTGATTTTTCAATTTGAACACCCGGGTCCGTCCACCCAAACACAACCATCAAACCCAAATCAGACCAAGAGAGAAATGAAAGGTTGTCCACAAGAAACCAACCACTCAACCGACAGGCGTTTGTCGCACAAACGAGTTCTCAATTCGGTCAACGGCCTTTGATATATCTGGATCTTCATCGCGACGCGTGCCAATCGTTCGCACGGCGTGCAGAACGGTGGTGTGATCTCTGCCACCAAAGTATCCACCAATCTCTTCCAAGCTGTATCGCGTGTGTTTGCGAGCAAGCCACATACAAACCTGCCGGGGAAGGGCAACAGATTTGTGTCTTCGTTTCGACATGAGGTCTGAAAGTTTGATGTCGTAATACACCGTGACCGCATCAATGATCATTTGTATGGATGGCTGGTTTGATCGACTGGTTGAAACCCGATCGTCAGCAAGCGCAGCTTTTGCAACATCTAAACTGATTTCAACTTTGTTTGCCATTGCATAGCCACGAACTTTTGTGAGGGCACCCTCAAGTTCTCGAATGTTGGAATCGATGCGCGCCGCAACATAAGCACAAACATCCTCTGGTACCACAAGGTTGATAAGCGCAGCTTTTGATTTCAATATCGCAACGCGAGTTTCGTAACAAGGTCGATCAACCCTTGCGACGAGTCCGCAATTGAACCGACTCACCAAACGTTCTTCAAGATCAGGAATATCGTTTGGAGAAGCGTCAGAAGAAAGGATGATTTGCTTTCCAGATTGATACAACGTGTTGAATGTGTGGAAAAACTCTTCTTGGCTTTGTTCACGTTTCGAAAGGAAATGAATGTCATCAATGACCAACACATCCAAACCTCGAAAACGATGTCGGAAATCTTGCATACGACCAGACTTCACACAAGCCATAAACATTTCAGCGAAGCTTTGGCAAGAGAGATAACCAATTCTGGTTGCTGGCTTTTGTTTCAAAACCATTTGGCAGACCGCTTGAAGAACATGTGTCTTTCCCAACCCAACACCACCATGCACAAAGAGGGGGTTGTATGCGCCACCAAGGTTGGCGCTGACAGCAACCGCTGCAGCGTGTGCAAGCCTATTTCCAGGTCCAACAACAAAGGTTTCAAACGTGTAATCCGGCGAAAGAACAAGCTGTTCATCTAATTCTGTTGGTGCACCCCCAGAAACAAAATCCCCAAAAGGCTTTACTGTTTCTATGTTTTCATCACCAACAAACCGAACCGCTAAAAGTCGTCCAGTGATCGCTTGCGCAGCTTCGGTAAATTGAACCAAACAAGTTCGTTGTAAATATTGTCTTCGAACAGGTTCTCGAACCAACAAACTTAGAGTGCCCCCATCAACCCCAACCGGCTCGATCTCGTCAAACCAATGACGACAAATCTCTGGATGATTTTTCCGGAGATACGCGTCAAGCTTCGCTTTTGTTTCGCTTGGTGTTGGGGTTGGCTTCTTCATAAGGCAACTCACCTCAATAGGCGAGCACTCCAAGGTAGAAGACACCAAGTGATCAGTCAACCAATTTCTGTGTTTTCTGAAGTTGAAATCTCTGTTGGGTGTTCAACATCAAATTCAAGCGATTGTTGTTCCAACCGTTTTCGGTTCGCGCGAAAATCCATCAACATATGTACAGATTCTGCTCTGTCTCCAGCAACATCATTCAGTCTTTCGCGAGCAAAGGACAACATTGTGCGCCGCGAAGCATGCACAACCACCACGTGTTCCGCTTTCCATTGCGCAAGAAGGGGACGCAAGTCCGCAACATGGATATGTTTACCAATTTTTGCTTTGTCTTGGTGTTCAGGATCGAAAAACGTG
>Ga0209596_1002367_pt1 | contig 15561 bp, 16 predicted proteins | sample M_130807_MF_Meta_FD_187314 | JGI IMG/M metagenome (GOLD analysis project Ga0209596, IMG submission 187314) | Freshwater microbial communities from Lake Montjoie, Canada to study carbon cycling - M_130807_MF_MetaG (SPAdes) (version 2) | ecosystem: Environmental > Aquatic > Freshwater > Lake... | reverse complement strand
GAACATCAACCAGGCCCGTGAGCGCGAAGAGCGACCGCGGGGCGGTGGTGGTGGCTATGGCGGCGGCGGAGGTGGTGGCTACGGTGGCGGTGGTGGCAACTACGGCGGTGGTGGCAACTACGGCGGCGGTGGCGGGAGCTACGGCGGCGGTGGTGGCAGCTACGGCGGTGGCGGCGGCGGCGACCGCGGAGGTGGCGGTGGTGGCCGAGGCGGCTCACGCCGCTAGGCTCGAGTACTCAACGGCTCCGCTGGCTCTTCGGGTGGCCAGCGGTGGCAAAGGCCCGGCGTTTCGCCGGGCCTTTGCCACCGCCCCTATCAACGGAGGCGAAGCATATGGCGCCATCGCTCCGAGTCGCGCCTCGTGCTAGAGTTTTCTAGTACGAGCGGTCGTGCCCGACCGCCCGCGCACGCTGAGTGCTGTGGAGCTGAACGCTCCGGTTGCGCGTGGCGCGCCTAATCCCTGAGGTCGTACTCGGGGACCGGGGGACCCAAACTTGGGGGCGAATCGCGTTCCGGTCGCTTCGGCGGCTCGTGCGTGAACGGTGCTTCCACCGTAGCCCGTCAGCTAACCCCGGCGGCGTAGGAAGAACCTCGCGGTAGTGAGGTGGGTTCCTATGGCCGTTGTGCCGCGTCCTCGGCATGCCTCGGCACGCATCACGCGTGACCTAGTTGTGCTCCCTGCATCCGCGACCGAGACGCCACCGAGCGTCTTCGCCTCGACCGTAACTCGCGAGCGACTCGCAAACCTCTTCCCTCTCGCCGGTTCACTCGCTGTGGTCGCAGCGATTTTCGTCATGCCATTGCACCCGCTCACTGCGGGGCTCTACGCGCTGGGTGTCACCGCATTCTTCGTCTACTGGGTGCTGCGCTCCTACGGCATCGTGCTCGCGTGCATGATCGGCGAGCGCCGCATCACACGCTGGCTGCATACCGACTGGCGCGCCCGCTACGCACAGTTCGAGGCGTCACACGTGACGACCGAGGCGTGGGAGTGGCCGCGCCACCTCGTCGTGATCCCCAACTACAAGGAAGCCGAGTCCGAGCTGCGCCGCACCATCGACTCGCTCGCCGCGCAGTCCAACTGCGAGCAGATCGTGGTCGTGCTGGCGATGGAAGCGCGCGAGGACGGCTCTGAGGGCAAGGCCGCGCGCCTGCTGCTCGCGTACCGCGACGTCTTCGCCGACATGTTCGCGACGTATCACCCGGCCGGCCTCGAAGGCGAGGCGGCTGGCAAGGGATCGAACGAGGCGTGGGCGCTGCGCGACGCGCACCGCCGCCTCGTCGCATCCGGCCTCGAGGACATCGAGCGCTTCACGGTCACGAGCTGTGATGCGGATGCGTACTTCATGCCGCACCACTTCGCCGTGCTGAACTACCTGTTCCTCTCCGGCAGCGACCGCTATCGCACCTTCTGGCAGCCCGCGATCGTCAACTCCAACAACATCTGGGACGTGCCGGCCGGACCGCGCATGGTCGACGGACTGTCCGGCATCAACCGGCTCGCGAACCTCACGATTCCGGTCAGCGTGAAGTTCCCGACCTCGTGCTACTCGCTCTCGTGGCAGATGCTCCACGCGATCGACTACTGGGACGAGGAAGTGATCCCGGAGGACTGGCACCTGTACCTGAAGGCGAGCTACACGCTGGGCGACCGAGTACACGTGCAGCCGATGTTCGTGCGCCTCGGCAACGACTGTGTGCTGACCGACAGCGTGGTCAAGACGACGACCGCGCACTACTTCCAGACCGTCCGTCACGCCTGGGGCGCGAGCGACATTCCGTACGCATGGCGCGCGACGTGGCGTGCCGAGGGCCCGCTCAGCTTGCCTCGGCGCATCCTGCTCGCTGCGAGCGTCACGAAGGTGCACACGCTCTGGGTGGCGCAGTGGTTCATGCTCACGCTCGGGGTCGCCGTGCCGGTGAACATGGCACGCCACCTCGGCGCACCGATGCCACACTGGTTCACCGACGAGCCCTACACCATGCTCGGCCTCAATTTGCACATCATGGCGCTGCTCGACCCGACGCACTGGTTCATCGGTGACAGCCCGATCGTCGAGACCGCGGTGCACATGAACCTGCCCGGCCTGCTGATCAGCGTGTGCTCGTTCCCGCTGCTGGCGCTGATCGTCGCCGAGTTCCGTCAGCGTGGCCCGCGTCCCGCGCATGTCTCGAGGTGGACGGCCGTCCGCTCCATCGCGGTGTGGCCGCTGCTGATGCCGCTTTCGTTGTATTTCGCAGCGATGCCTGCACTCCACGCACAGCTGCGCCTCGCCTCAGGAATCGGGCTGGTCTACCGCGTGGCCGAGAAGGGCACGAAGGGCGACCTCAGCGCCGCTGGGCTGCCGGCTGCACGCACACGGCTCGACGCTGTGCTGCCATTCGCGGCTCTGACCGCTGCGCTGCCCGGCTCGGGCCTGCGCTTGCGGCGTGAGGCGACCGCCGCCACGCCCGAGGCGAGCGTGACGGTCGGCACTGCGTTCGTCGCCTAGGCGTTAGCCGGTCGGGCTCGTCGCCTGATCGGCCGCGGGCGGCTGCCCGCCTCGTGCGAGGCGGGACAGGCCGGGGATCAGCTTCCGCTGGCGCACCACGATGAACGCCGTCATCACCAGGTAGAGCACTGCCATCCCGAGGCGGAAGCCCTCGAACGGGATCAGGAACTGCAGTGCGAATAGCCCGACCAGCAGGCTGGCCTCGGTCAGCGAGATCGACAAGCTGAGCACTACAGCGACGGCGAACGTGCACTGTGCTGCCGTCAGCAGCACCTCTTCCATCTGTCGTCCGTCGAGTGGCAGTCCCTGCAATGTCTGCCCCGAGAGCGCAAACGCAATCGGCAGACCACCGACCAGCAGCGTCCACTGGTTTACCGCAGACGACACCACGACGCCCATCGCGATCGCTGCGCGTCCGCGCCACGCGAGGATGGCTGCGAACAGGAACTCGGGCGCCTCGGATGCCAGTGGTGCGAACCACTGCACGAGCAGGAAGCGGTCAATGCCGAGCAGCTCGCCCGTAACGATCAGGCCTTCGGCAAATGGGTCGGCACTCGCGAGGATGACCAGCGCGGCATACAGGAACATCGCCACCAGTACGATGCGGCGCTGCAGCTGCGGCAGCTCACCGATCGTCTTCGACGGCCCGATGAGGTCCGGCTCGGACGTCTCGTGCTTGCTCACGAGGTAGACGTAGGTGATGAAGATCGCGGCGAGGATCACGGTGTCATAGAGCGCGATCGTGCCCTTGAGCGGCAGCGAGAACGAGTAGACCGCCGCCGCAGCCAGCGCGATCACCTCGATCGCGTGTCCGTGCTCGAGCTGCAGCACGCTACGTCGAGCGCGGTACCAGAAGATGAAGAAGACGAGCGGCCACGCCGCGCCGATCAGCAGGCGGTTCCCGCCGGTCATGTTGGCGATCGCGAACGGGGCGAACGCGGGGTCCTGACCCGCCTTCCAGGCGAACGTCATGTCGACCGCGTACTCCGGCAGTACGGCGATCAGCGCCACGACCGCTGTCGCGAGGCCGGCCGAGATTTCGACTTCGGACGCTTCGGCAGCCCACGCGAGCATGAACGCGCAGGCCACGATCGCGAGCCCGTACACGAGCGTGTCGGCGATCGTCCCCATCGGCTCGAGGTGGCCGAGGCGCAGCACCAGCCCGGGTAGGGCCAGGACGACGGCGCCCAGGATCACCAGCCACATCTTCGCGTTCGATGATCCCGTTGCTGTCGTCACGTGCTACTCCTCGCGCGGCTTGCGTTGGTCACACAGAAGCCCGAGGCGCCCCCCGGGCTCTCTAGCTCCGTCTGAATGCCGATGGTGGGCGCTTGCTCGAATCGTCCTCCGGCAGGCGTCGAGGCATGTTGCTTGCCTTGCACCTGACGCAGAGTAGAGGGAGCGTCCGTTCGTCGCCACCCGCGCATCTCCGTGCGCGGTAGGCTGGCGACTGGTGGCCGAGTTCGAGGAGCAGACGATGCTGGTGGCCTTCTCAGTGACCCCGATCGGGACCGCGACGACCTCGGTGAGCGAGGGCGTCGCCGAGGCGGTACGCATCGTGCGCGACTCGGGCCTGCCGAATCGCACCGACTCGATGTTCACGACCATCGAGGGCGAGTGGGACGAGGTGATGGCCGTCGTCCGCCAGGCGATGCTTGCCGCGAGCATGGGGACGGGCCGCGTCAGCCTCGTGCTGAAGGCTGATGACCGCACGGACCAGCACGGGACGATAGACTCGAAGGTCGCGGCGGTGGAGCGGCGCCTGCAGTCCTGAGGTGGTGGGACCTGACCGCTACTGGTAGATCACGAGGTCAGGCATGCGCGGCAGCGCGAGTAGCTGGTCCACGGACAGCAGCGGGTTGTCCCAGTCGTAGAACAGCTTGATCCCCGGCCGCTGTGAGTACGACGCGAGCGAGTACGAGTCGTAGTTCGCGAGCTTCACCCACTGCGCACCCCAGCCGTCCATGTCCACGATGCGCGTCACGCCCTCGACGTCCTCGTACTGCTCCGTGCTGGTGAGCATGTCGGCGCGGAACTGGTGCAGCACCAGTAGCTTTCCCGGCAGGGCGCGCTCGCTCACGATCGCGCCGAGCTCGTGCGATACGCGGTTCACGTCCGATGCGTCGAGGCTGCCGATGCGCTCCCCGGGCTGCCCACCCTTGCGCTGCATCGCGAACTCCGGGTCGAGCGCGATGTGCACGAACGGCTCGGCGAGGAACGGCCGCAGCCGCTGCAGCTCGGCCACTGGGTCGGCCATGCCCACCTGCAGGTCGAGGATCAGCAGCACACCGTGCCGGCGCGCGACCTCCACGTAGGTCGCGATCTGCTCCAGGCTCATGCGTCCGAGGTAGGAGCCGTCGGCCATCGGGTACGGCTGTGCCACGCTTGTGATCAGTTGCAGCGCGCCCACCGCATATCTCGAGCCATTCGCGGCATCGAACTGGGCTGCCAGTCGGGAGGCCTCGTTCGCCGCGTCATCAGGCTCGTACGCCCCGAGCGCGCCCATCGAGGGGATGCCGGGGTAGCCATAGAGCGCCACGATCTGCGCCTCGACCGCCGGGATGCGCGCCGAAGCCGGCGCCGCAACGGGCGCCGGCGGCATCACAACGAGTGGAGCTGAGGGTCGAGAGTTCGAGTCCGTCGCGCCCAACCCGAACGGAGGGAACACGACGGACGCTCGGGCGGGCTTCGGAACCACGGCGACCTCGGCTGAGGTCGCTGGTGCCGATGTCGCGCTCGTCGCCCCGGGGAGAAGGATGGCGGCGAACAGCAGCAGAGCAAGTCGCTCGGCCCACCAGAGCGTCCGGCGCACAGACGACTCCGTCGACTCCCCCGCCGGACGAAGCTAACAGAATGATGAACTTGAGTAAACACCTGATCCATTTGGTGATATGTGGATATCTCGAGTTCCAGAGTACGCTCGATCTTGTGAGGCCCTGTAGCAGTCGTTACATTGTGCTCGCTGTTACATCGAAGGCCCAAGCTCGTGCACTGGCTCCTCCTCTCATACCGCGTCCCGGCGCAACCTAGCGCGCTTCGAGTCGCGACGTGGCGTGCCCTCAAGCAGGCGGGCGCCGTGCTGCTCGGCCCCGGCCTCTACGCGCTGCCGGACGGCCCCGAGCACCAGGCGCTGCTCACCGAGATCACGAGTCACATTGCCGCCGGCGGCGGCACCGCGATCACGCTTGCCGCGAACGGGCTCACCGAGGATGACGAGCGCGCCCTTGCGATGAAGTTCGAGGGCGCACGCCACGACGACTACCGCCAGGTGATCAAGAGCGCGCGCAAGTTCATCGCGCACGTCGACCAGGAAGACCGCGACCGTGACTACCGCTTCGCCGAGGTGGAGAGCCTCGAGGAGGAGCTGAACAAGGTCCGTCGCCAACTCGCGCTCGTGCGCGACCGCGACACCTTGCGCATGCCGCTCGGCGACGAAGCCACCGAGTCCGTCACCGCCGCCGAGGCGCGGCTCCAGCAGTACCTCGACCACGCGTACCAGGAGGAGAACATCGAATGAGTGCCACAGCGTTCTTAGTCGCGGCCACATTCCTCGCCTCTGCCGTTGAAGCGGTCGAGGCGCTGACGATCGTGCTCGCGGTCGGACTGACGCATGGGTGGCGCACGGCGCTACTCGGCGTGATCGCAGGATCGGTCGCGCTCGCCGTGATCGTCGCGGCGCTCGGGCCAGCGCTGGTATCGGTCATTCACCTCGACCAGCTGCAAGTCCTGATCGGCGTGCTGCTGCTGATCTTTGGCCTGCAGTGGCTGCGCAAGGCGATCCAGCGCTCGGCCGGCCAGCGCGCGATGCACGACGAGGACGCTATCTTCCAGCGCCAGGTCTCCTCGCTCGGAGCGACACCGGACCCCGTGAAGTCCGACATCGACTGGAACGGCTTCGTCGTCTCCTTCAAGGGTGTCTTCCTCGAAGGTCTCGAGGTCGTCTTTATTGTGCTGACCTTCGCCGCGAGCCGTGACGGCGCGCTCGGCCCCGCCATCCTTGGCGCGGTGCTGGCGTTCGTGCTTGTGTGCGCGGTCGGGACAGTGGTGCATCGTCCGCTCGCGCGTGTGCCGGAGAACACCATCAAGTGGGTCGTCGCGGTGCTGCTGATCTCGTTCGGCACGTTCTGGGGCGGCGAGGGCATTGGCGTCGAGTGGTCGCTCGGTGACCTCACGATTCCGGTGCTCGCGGTGGTCTACGCGGTCGCCGGCCTCGCACTCACGAGCATGCTGGCGAGGCGTACCGCGGCCCTCCGCATGCGCACGGAAGGGGCGGCGTGATGAAATACCTCACTGGCTTTGCGATGTTCTGGTGGGACTTCATCGTGGGCGACTCGATCGCTCTCGCCGTTGGTGGTGTCGCCGTGCTGCTGATTGCTGCCGGCCTGGTGCGTGCTGACCAGCAGATGGTCGTGCAGCTTGCGATGCCGGCGATCGTGGTTGCTACGCTCGCCGTGAGCCTGCTCCGAGGCGACGCGTAGCGTTCGAGCCCCATTCGAGCCGCTGCGCGCCTCGGCTCGAGCCAGAACGTAGGGCTCTCCCCAATCCACGCCCGTGTGACCTCCGCCGACGATCGCTCTGCGGAGGTCTACGACATGGACGAGTTCACATTCGAGCAGGGCAGCTTCGACGGCAGCGAAGCGCGGCGCATCGCCGTCCCAGCGTCGTTGTTCACCGACGGCCCCCAGCCGCCGTTCGTGCTCTTCGACCGTCGCGGCCGTCGCGCTGACCTCGCGATCGCGCGCACCGTCTACGTCTCGCCGTCCGACGAGCTCGCCCTGGACACCTTCCTGCGAGGCGGCATCGCGCGCATTGCCGAGTCGCGCCGCATCACGCAGTTCGCGCGCGCCTGGGCGCTGCACCACGTCCTGATCAACGAGGTCGACCTCGCGCTCCGCATCCTGCCTGACCTCAATGCCATCCCGCGCCTCACCCCGATCGTCGAGATCGCCGCGACGCAGGTCGCGCAGGATCCCGGCGCCTACCTCGCGGAGGTCGCGCACACCGTGCAGTCACCAGCGACCCATGCTGTCGCGACAGCGCTCTACGCGCTCACGCTTGCGGCCAGCGAGGGGCTCGACGACCGCATCAGCCTCGTGCGCATCGGAACGGCAGCGCTGCTCGCGGATGTCTCGAAGTTCCGCATGCCGCGCCTCGTCGCGCGCGGCGCTGACCTCACCGACGGGGAGCGCGAGCTCCTCCGCACGCACGCTCAGCACGGCGCCGACCTGCTCGGTCTCGCCGGCGTGCGCGACAAGACGCTGCTCGACGCCGTGCGCCTCCACCACGAGCGTTGGGACGGTCGAGGCTACCCGGAAGGCATGCGAGGCGCCGCGATCCCGCTCGAGGCGCGGATCCTCCGCATTGCCGACGCGTACGCCGCCCTCACGGTCGACCGTCCCGACGCTCCTGGTCTCCGTGGCTACGAGGCACTGATGGAGATGGCCCAGTCCGACGGCGAGTTCGAGCCGCGGCTGCTGCGCTCCTACGTGCGTGCCCTCGGCCGTGCGCTCAGCGTGAACGCGCGATGGACGACGCCCGACGACCGCGAGCTCCAGACTGATGAGAGCAACCTCACGCAGATCAGGGACGTCGCATAGCGCACCGGCACGTAGACGCCGGGCCCGAGGTGCGTACACCTCGTATCCTCGTCCCATGACGAGTGATCCCCAACATCACGAGGTGGCGCTGCACGAGATCGCGCGCGTACTGTGCGCGCCCTTCGTGCCGCGCGTGTTCGAGCAGCTCGCCGCCTGCGACGTATACCTCGATGTCGTATGGCCGCAGATCGCACCGTCCGTTGAGACGACTGGCTTTCGCGATAGCGCGCTCTATCTCGCCGACATGGCGCTCGATGCCGTGCTCGAGACCTACGAGCCGGTGCTCTCACCGCAATCGCTTGAGTCACGCGGCGTCAGCGCCGAGGACGTGCGTGACATCCTCGCGACGCTCGACGTGTTGCACTGGGTGCAGCCGCAGACCCTGCTGATCTGCGCCGCCCTCGCCGAAGCCTTCGAGGCCGAACGAGTCGGCGGCGATGGCCGCCCCGATCCGCGCGAGACCACCGACCGCGAGCGCGTCCACCTCGCCACGACTGTGCATCTCGCAGCGCCAAACGCGGCGTCGTTGCCGTCGATCGCCGCCTCGCTCCAGCTCGACGAGCCGCCCGAGCTCTACCGCGCGGTCGCCGGCTGGCCCGTATACCTCGAGGCTGCGTGGGATGAGCTGCAGCACTTCCCGGCGTACCCGCCGCTGCGCCGGCGCGCCCGCGCGCTCTACTACTACGCGCGCTCCTCAGCCCGCTTCCTGGCCCAGCCGCTGGAGGCGAATGCCGAGTCGCTCACGGCCCGAGGTGTGTCCGCCGAGGCCATCGCCCTTGCTCGAGCCACGGTCGACGATGCGTTGCCGCTGCTCGCCACGATGGTCGTGCACTGTGCCGCGATGCGTGTCGCCCTCGGTGTCACCGACCACGAGGTCGTGCGTCCCGCCTGACGCACCTGCCGTGCGCGACACCGCCCTCGCTACAATCGAGGCGAGGTAGCGGCCCGATGCTCGAGACTCTGACCAACCTGTGGCAGCCCGGCGACCCGCACGTCCGTGACGCGCTCCGGGACTCCCAGGTCACGGATATCGAGCTGCTCTACGACTCCTCGAACTACGTCTTTCTCGCCAGCCTCGTGCACCCCGAGTACGGCGACGGCCTCGGCATCTACAAGCCCGTGTCGGGCGAGGCGCCGCTCTCGGACTTCCCGTATGGCTCGCTGCATCGTCGCGAGGTCGCGGCGTTCGAGCTCTCGCGCCTGCTCGGCTGGGACCTCGTCCCGCCAGTAGTGGAGCGAGAAGGCCCGCGCGGCATCGGCTCGATGCAGCTCTTCATCCCGCACGATCCGAACGCGCATTACTTCGCGATGCGAGGCGAGCCGGCGCTGCACCCGCAGTACATCCGCCTGGCCGCCTTCGACCTGATCACCAACAATGCCGACCGCAAGGGCGGCCACATGCTGCTCGACCCCACAGGCAACGTCTGGGCGATCGACAACGCGCTGTGCTTCCATCGCATCGACAAGTTGCGCACCGTGGTCTGGGACTTTGCCGGCGAGACCGTGCCCGACTCGGTGCTCACGGAGATCGAGCGCGTCATGCACTGGGTCACCGACGAAGACGAGGCGTCCGAGGTGTTCCGCTCCTACATCCACCCCGCCGAGGTCGACACATTCGTGCGCCGCTGCGCGGCATTACTCGCTGATCCCGTGTTGCCGGAGATGTATCCGTGGCGCTGCGTGCCCTGGCCGCTGGTCTGAGCTATGCCTTGGTAGCCGGCATCGGCATTGCTCGGTCCGCCGAGCGCCAGGCCGCGAACGAGATGGTGCCGCTGATCCCGATAAATCCGGCGAGAATCGCGTACGCGAGCTGTGGTGATGCGTCTCCGAGCACCCCGGCCGCGGTATTCGTCAGTGCAATCGCGATCGACTGACCGAACGGACTGAGCGACATCACCGTCGCACGAGCCGACGAGTCCACTCGATCGTTGACGTAGGCAATGCTTGCCGGCTGCACGAGCCCGATCGCCGCCGAGGTGATCGCGAATCCCGCGTACGCGACGACGTGGTCAACTAGCGCGAGCATCGCGAGCCCGGCCACCGCACCGACCATCGCCACCACAAGCGCCTTCGAGATGCCGATCCATCGCACGACCCGGCCACTCACCAGCCCCGTCGCTCCGCTCAGCAGCATCACCGCACCGGATGCGACGCCGTAGAGCGAGAGCGGCACGCCATGCTGCTGGAGGAACGGCTGCGACAGGATCGAGAACCCTGCCCACGCGCTCATCAGCACGACCTGCAGGAACACCATGTTCCGCAGCGCGTGTTCGCGACGCACGATCGCGAACCCTTCGCGGAGCACCTCGGTGTATCCGCGCCGCGTCGTTGTCGCTCGGGGCGGCTCCTGCATCATCAGCAGCAATGGCAGGACCAGGACGTATGACCCCACGGTCGCGAAGATTGCCGCAGGCAGACTCACCATGACTGCGATCACGCCACCGGCGATGCTCCCGCACAACGATCCACCGAGGTTGATCGCCCAGAGCACACCCATGCGGTCCGTGTACTCGTGCGACCGCTCATCGGCTGCCAGCGCATCGTAGAGGTAGGCTTCCTCAGCGCCCGACCGGAACGCGAAACCGATTCCCCAGATCACGTACGAGGCGGTCAGGATCGCGAAGTCCGAGGCGTATCCGAACAGCACGAGCCCTGACGCTTCCAGTACCACGCCCATCAGCATTGATGCGCGTCGCCCGTACCGGTCCGCGAACGCGCCCGAGGGGATCTCGGCACCCAGCTTCACCAGCCAAAACAGCCCCTCCATCAGCCCAACCTGCGCGAGCGTGAGGTGGCGGTAGTCCGTCAGGTACACGACCCACACCGCGACGAGCGGCATGAACTCCCGGACGAACACCATGACGTTGAACAGGCGGATGTTGCGAGACACGCGGAACGTCGAGGCAGGGAGCGTGCTCACCGCAGCAGCACCGAGAGCGCACCGCCGACGATGCAGATCAGTGTGATCGCGAGCACGATGCGGAACACGATGGCGCCACTGCGGCGGCGCGGCGGATCCCAGCCCGAGTAGCCCGCCTCCTCCGTGAGGTCGGGATCGAGGTCACCCTCGCTCGAGTACCGCCAGTCGTTGTCCTCGTCGTTCGTCATGAATCGAGGGTATGCGAGCCGTCCGAGTCAGCGCGAACGCGTCCCGCGCGCAGACGGGCTATCCTCCTCGCATGACCAGCGCATCGCCCTCCACACCGCCCGCCGAGCTTCTCGCGCAGATTGAGAAGCTCGCGGTTGAGCTTGCACACGCTGCGGGCGCGCAGATCATGGACACGCTCGGCAGCGCCATCGCCGTCGAGTACAAGCGCGAGTCTGCCCGCTCCGGCATGGAGCCCACAAACCCCGTGTCCGAGGTCGACAAGGCCGTCGAGGCGATGATCCGCGAGCGCCTCGCGCAACGCTTTCCCGACCACGCCATCGTCGGCGAGGAGATGGAGATCCAGCCCGACCCGAACGTCGAGTACGTCTGGGTCGTGGATCCCGTCGACGGCACGACGAACTTCATCAACGGCTTCCCGCTGTTCGCAGCATCGATCGGCGTGCTGCGCTACGGCGTGCCGATCGTCGGTGCCATCTGGTGCGCGACCAGCCACGAGCTCCGCACCGGCGTCTACCACGCACACACCGGCGGCCCGCTGCTGTTCGAGGGCCGCACGGTCCCCAACGGTCGCCCGAGTGTGGGCGTGCGCCGTCGTCTGATCGCGCGTCCGGGCGGCGCGCCGGGCCGCCTCGATCGATGGGACACGCGCGTGACCGGCTCGACCTGCATCGAGTGTGCGTTTGTCGCCGCCGGCATCTTCGTCGGTGGCGCGTTCTTTGGGCCGTTCGTCTGGGATGTCGCCGCCGGCATCGTATTGCTACACGCCGCGGGCCTCGAGGTGTGGACGCAGCAGGGCGGCCGTTGGGTGCCGTTCGATCGCTTCGAGGCACCCTCGAAGGTCAGCGCCGACCGCGCCCCCACGCTCCGCGACTGGCGCCAGGCCCTCGCCATCGGCACGAGTGAGGCCGTCGCCTCGACGCTCCGTGAACGTCGAGGTCGCCTCTGGCGCTACCGCGCTCGCTTCCGTCGCTTCGTGCTGCGCTTCCTCTAGGAACTAGCCGACGGTCAGCAGGCTCTGCTGCATGGCCAGGCAGGCTGAGGCCAGCTCCGCGCCCTTCGAGAGCAGGTGCTGCTTGAAGAAGTTCACGTGCGTCTCGTGCTCGTGGAACTCGTGCGGTGTCAGCACGGCGGAGAGCACCGGCACGCTGGTCTCGAGCGAGACCTGCACGATGCCGTGGAGCACTGCCTGAGCAACGAACTCGTGGCGGTAGATGCCGCCGTCCACGACGAGGCCGCTACAGCACACGGCAAAGTAGCGCCCGGTCTGCGCGAGCGCCTTCGCCATTAACGGAATCTCGAGGCTGCCCGGCACGGAGAAGAAGTCGACGGTCGATGCGTCGACGCCGTGTCGCGCGAGCTCACCCAGGAACCCTGTCTTGCAGGAGTCCGTGATCTCGGTGTGCCACTGCGCCTGGATGTATGCGATTCGCTCCGCCGCCATTGCCGCCTCCGTCTTCCAGAACGATCAGTATGGCGGCGAGCAGGGCACAAAGCACTCGCCGCCCACGTGGGGCGGCGAGTATCGATGCGAAGTGCTCGAGGTCTTACCAGCGAGAGGTCGAGGCAGTGCGGTTCGGACGACCGCCAGCGGGCCGTGCTCGGTTACCTGTGGGCTCCGGCGCGCGCTCACGGCCCGAGTCTGCAACGCGGCCGCGAGCGGCCTGCGGTGCTCGACCCTGCTGACCGCGGGGTGCCGGGCCGCGCGAGCCGCTTTGACGGCGTCGCTCGACGGCGGGCATGTCCTCGCTCGGGTTCATGCGCTGACGCTGCATTGGCTCGAAGTCGGTGGTCGCCGGCGGCATCCACGACGCGAGGTCGAGGAGGCGCGCGTCGTCGGGCTGCATCGGCACGACTGCGAGCTGCAGGCCGGCGTCGCGCTGCAGGATCGCCACATCGCGACCCTCGTGCGGCAGGCACAGCGTCACAGCGAGGCCTTCCTCACCGGCGCGTGCCGTGCGACCGGAGCGGTGCACATAGGTCTTGGCGTCTTCCGGCAGGTCGAAGTGCACGACGACATCGAGGCCGTCCACGTGCAGTCCGCGCGCCGCGACGTTCGTCGCTACCAGCACGGGCGTCTCGCCCTTGATGAAGGCCGCGAGCGTGCGCTCGCGCTTGCTCTGCGACAGGCGGCCGTGCAGCGCGCCCGTGCGCAGTCCTTCGCGCTCGAGCTGCTGTGCGATGCGGTCCGCACCGTGTGTCGTGCGCACGAACACCAGCGCGCGACGCGCGCCGGCGACGATGCGCGCCGTCACCGGGATGCGAGTGTCCGAGGTCACACCAATGAAGCGGTGCGACAGCGTGTCGACCGACTGCTGCTCCGAGACGACCTCGTGGCGTGCCGGGTCGTGCTGGTAGCGGTTGACGAGGGAGCCGATGGCGCCGTCGAGCGTCGCCGAGAACAGCATCACCTGCGCGCCTTCGATCCTCGAGAGGATGCGGTCGACCTGCGGCATGAAGCCCATGTCGGCCATCTGGTCGGCTTCGTCGAGCACCACAGTGCTCACGTCATCGAGCTTCAGTTCGCCGCGCTCCAGCAGGTCATTGAGGCGGCCCGGCGTCGCGATCACGATGTCGGTGCCCGCCTGCAGCGCCTGGATCTGGCGCAGCATCGAGACGCCGCCGTACACCGCGCACAACCACAGACCGCGCGCCATCGCGAACGGCACGAGCGTCTCTGCGACCTGGTTGGCGAGCTCGCGCGTCGGCACGAGCACGAGCGAGGTCGGTCGGCGGCGCTGGGCGGTCTGCGTGCGCTCGATCAGCGGGAGGCCGAATGCGAGCGTCTTGCCGGAGCCGGTCTGTGCCTTGCCGCAGACATCGCGGCCGGACATGGCGTCCGCGATCGTGAGCACCTGCACGGGGGTCGGCTCGGTAATGCCGAGCTTATTCAGGACTTCGATCAGGTCTTTGGCAACGCCAAGACCCTCGAAGCTGAGCGCGCCGCTGGGCGCCTCGTCCTCGGTGATCGAGTCGGGTGTGGACATAGCAGTAGCGAGAGTCAACAGGTCTCCTGTCCGGCAAGCCGGCCTCAACGCGATCCACATGACACAGGGATCGCCGGTGTGGTTCTCAGGCTCGACGCGGACGTACGGGGACGACGGAGAAGAGGGCTGAGCAGTGGAGGTGATCTCCACCACAACCAGCCTTGCACACATTTCGGCTGAACGCACCCCCGAGGTTTCACGAGGGCGATGCTTGCTAAATCTGGTGACCGTTCGCGCGGATCACATCGAACTCGTAGATGACCCGGCCCTCGTCCCGCATGATCTGGCGGAACTCGTCATACGAGCGCGGCTGGCCATTCCACCGCAGCGTGCCCGGCGCGGCGTTCGGCTGCAGCACCTTGAATAGCTCGACGCTCTGGTCCGCCACCTCCGGACCATCGAGTACCTCGACGGTCGTTTCGAGGCTGAGGAACGACGCGCCGAACCCGCCGGTGTTGTAAGTCGAGTAGCCGCCTGGGCGCGTCGGAAAGACCAGCACCTCGGCCGTCGGATTGAGGCGCAGGAAGATCGTGCGCATCCGGCGCTCGGTCCCGGAGCTCCACAGTTTGTCGCCGACGAGTGCGAGCACGATGTGCGCGGTATGCACCGCGTGGTCCGGGCGGAACGTCGTCATTGACCCGAAGTGATTCGTCTCGAGGAAGCGCCGTGCGCGGGTGTCGAGCTGTGCCGTGGTCGGGTCGCCTGCCATGCCGGGAAGAATGCAAGCCCCGCCGCCTTGCGTCGAGGTGGCACGAGCAGGCTTGGGGCGCCGAGCTATGCCATGCGTCGCGGACTGAGCGACGCCGGCGGGCTCACGTACAACTGAAACCGCCGCCGCGCGCGCTCGAGCTGTGCGGTCTCGATGCTGGGCACCCGATCCGCGCGTGCGAGTCGATCGTTGACGAGGTCGCGCTCGCGCGCGGAACAGGCTCGCCTGGATAGAGATGGTTGCATCGCTACCCTCTCGTCTCAATTGTCGTCAGAACGCCAAGACCGAATGCAGTGGCAGCGCTCGCAAAGCGCTGACGGTTCCTGAAACGTTGCTCGAATGAGCAAGCAGCCCGGCGATTGCCGGGCTGCTTGATTGGTGCCGAGGCCGCTCGGCTAGCGCTGCTGCTGTTCCTGCTGGCCGGGCTCGCGCTCACCGGCCTGTTTCTGGTGCTCGCGCTCCTCCTGCTGGGCCTGCTGCTGCTGCTGCTGCGGATTGCGCTCCTCCTGCGCCTGTTGCTGCTGCTCGCCCTGCTGTGGGTTGCGCGCCTCCTGCGCCTGTTGCTGCTGCTCGCCCTGCTGTGGGTTGCGCGCCTGCTGCGCCTGCTGCGCCTGCTGCGCCTGCTGCGCCTGCTGCGCCTGCTGCGCCTGCTGCGCCTGCTGCGCCTGCT
>Ga0209596_1002365_pt1 | contig 15565 bp, 9 predicted proteins | sample M_130807_MF_Meta_FD_187314 | JGI IMG/M metagenome (GOLD analysis project Ga0209596, IMG submission 187314) | Freshwater microbial communities from Lake Montjoie, Canada to study carbon cycling - M_130807_MF_MetaG (SPAdes) (version 2) | ecosystem: Environmental > Aquatic > Freshwater > Lake... | reverse complement strand
TAAGATTAATTTAGTTCATTATTTTGTGTAAAGATGCCAGCATAGACGTTATAGTAAATTCATCAAGGCGACAAGAAAACAAGTCTCCAAGATGCAACGGAATGGTAGCTCAGTTGGTTAGAGCAGCTAAAGTTTAGCTAAGATTTTGGCAGCGAATGACATAAAAAGAAACGGATTGCGGATACTAAAAAAGATCTTTGAAAACTTAACTTACGTAACAATACGGAACCTTAGCTCAATTGGTTAGAGCAGATGACTTAGCTTTATTAGTCTAAAAACGAAAGTTCATGATTGATAAATAAGGGTTGCTAGATGAAACACTCTAGTAGAATTTGACAAATTCGGGGAACGCTAAATAAGGAAACTTACACGCCAATCCCGAGCCAAGCCTAGAGACAGGAAGGTGTAGAGACTAGACGTCAAACCCGCGAGGGAAGGGATAGTCCAGACCACGAATCCGAAAGGAGCGGCGAAAGTCGAAGTGGTAAGCATGATCATACGGTTCCCGGTTCAAGTCCGGGAGGTTCTACTGAAAGGAACCTTTAGATTAATCATTCTAAAGGTTCCTTTTTTTATTTGCTCTATTTCTTCTTTTCTTAGAATGATTAATTTTTCTGGGAAATTATATGCCTAAAGATAGAGTTGTGTAACATGGTAAAACTAAAAGAATATTTAAATGATTAGATTCATTGGAGAACTTCCGAAAAAATGTACTATTGCTTTTTCAGGAGGCATTGATTCGGTCGCAATTGTTGATTTTCTTGCAAGAGGAAAAAAAGATATTCAGTTGGCTTTTTTTCATCATGGAACCGAGACTTCTACTGAAGCACAATCATTTGTTCAAGATTTTGCTGCGGCAAGAGGCTTGAAATTGACGGTCGGTAATCTAAGAGAAAACAAGCCTTCATCGGAGTCATTAGAAGAATTTTGGCGTAATCAGCGCTATGAATTTCTCGCACAATTTAATGATCCAGTAGTTACCGCTCATCATCTTGACGATGCAGTAGAGACTTGGATTTTTACATCCCTTCACGGAGAATCAAGGCTAATTCCTTATAGGCGAGGAAATGTAATTAGACCATTTCTTGTTACTCCAAAAAAAGAGCTTAAATCATGGTGCTCATCTAAAAATCTATCATGGATAGAAGATGAATCGAATAATGATATTCGGTATATGAGAAATCTAATACGACACAAGATTGTACCAGAGGCTCTTAAGGTGAATCCAGGATTGAGAAAAGTTGTAAGAAAAAAATATATTGAAAAATATTGACATAATAGCACTAACAATGACCATCTATTGTGCTTTATTAGTGATACAAGGTTAAATTAACCTAACAATGCTATTGTGTTATGATTGCTCAATATCTATTGTTATAGCAGATTCATGAAGAAATCAAGAATTACTTTAAAAAAAAATCAGCCTGCTTGGTCGTTTGTTCTATATGATTCTGTAGAATCAGCTTTCTATTTAAAGAATGAGCCGCTCAAAGCAAATGATATGACATTCTGCAAGGTTGTTGTCTTAAAGTCAAATGACGTTATTGAGGCTGAATGGATAGGATCTGAATACGTCTATCTAGATGATTCATCTGAGAGCTTCGAAAATATTGACATTCAACACGAAAAATACGAAAAGGTTCGTATTGGAAAAATGACGCCGCTCAAGACTACGGAGGACAAAGGCGGGTATGTAGAGCTTTATGTAGGCTGGTTGCCCAGCGGGACTTTTCAGTGGACCTCTGATGACATGCGAGATGACGTCAGAATAACTCAAATAAAAGGCAGGGTACGCTCTAAGCTTGATTTTAGCAAATTATTCGATGGTCATCCTGATGATCTAGATGAAGATGTTCATAATCCACAGAAAATGTTCTCAGAGACAACGGGCAGCCTAGGACTTAGCTGAAGTCTAGACGTTCCTTGCAACTCCGTCAAAATAAGGTAGAGAAGAAGTAACTTCAGTGCTCAAATTTTGTGAATTTGTTGTTGCTGGGTCGACTGGGACTAGATATATTTCTCCAATTCCTCTTGAATCTCTTTTATAATCTTGTTTTACAAAATTGACGCTGACTGGCGCGAATCCTAATTCTCCTGGTTTATATTCCTTCAGAGTTATCTTATTTCCTGAAGTTGCCGTGTCTCCAAATGGTGTAAAATTATCATTTATAAATTTTGTATAAATGCGCTGTTCGAGCATGTCTCTAAATTGGCCGAATCTGTCTCTTCTAAAAGTTGCCCTTGAATGAGTATTAAGTCCACTATATAGTCCATATTTCCAGCCGCGAATTATGGGCGAAAGTCCAAATTGATAAGAGCTGTAAGCTTGAGCCGTGCCCGAGACTACAGTTTCAGTAAAAGGAAATATTGGAAAATATCTGTTATCAACTTCTGTTTTTCTAAAGTGCGGATAATTGTTGCATCCATACTTAAATGAATTTTTATCTGGAACAGCAAGAGATGCTGTGTTGACTATATCGACCTGTTTAACTGTAATATTGTCTATAAAAGCTCTATCAATTATTCCAGTGTTTCCAACTGAAGAAAAAATAGGAGCAGTCTTTATATATGCAAATCCTATTCTGTATGGTCCTGGTGGTATAAGTTGAGGATAAACATATTGTGACATGGTTACAATTGAATTTGGTCCGCCGGCAGGATTATTTCCGGCGACGATGTCGATCGGTATTGCAAAAACAGGAAAATCATTTGATGAATAACCAGGTATAGCTGCAAAATATGTAAAAAGAAAATCTGAAGGATCGGCGTGAACAGCTCTGTCATACTGAAATTTCCAAGGATTTGACGATGTAATATCAACAACAGCTATTGACATTTGATTTTCGCCGAGTGCCCAGACATCAGATTTACTTGTGGTCTTGCCGCGCGAAGTATTTGAAGCTAAAACATTTACATTTGATGGTGTGTTGCTCCAGGCAACGCCGCCAGTCAAATAAGTTGTAGTTGATCCTGAAAAAGACGCAGATATTACACTGTAAACATTGGCAGCATTGGAGCCAGAATAGGGTAAATCTCTTGCACGTACTGTCCAGCCATATCTAGGGTCCCAGTAGTCATAAAGTCCGTGTGACCAGTCAACAGAGGTTGTATTTTTAGAAAAAGACGCCACACCTGTTGAATAATTACCATCTGAATTATTTTCAAAGCCTTCTGAGTAAGAAGAAGATAAATTAGTTTCATCGGCATTATATGTTGAATATGCCATGTTGTTAAGATCACCAAAACCAAATAAAAATTTGACAGTATCATCATAATTCATTGTTCCCGTCAAAGGAGAAGGGCTTGGTTTTGTAACATGAGGATATGGGTCAAGAAAATCTTGACTAACAAGCTGATTAAGTTTAACGTCTGAAGGTATTAGTTCTGATATTCCAAAAATATTATCAAACATAGAGCCAGGTGGAAGCATTGCTGATGTTCCAGACATGAACGGCCTTAGACCATTCCTCCCTCCAAAACCCATGTCTTTTACTTCATGATGACCAGGTAGAATCGGTAAAAATTTATCAATCTTTTTGTTTACGCCACTTTGATTTACTGTCAAATAAGTAAAAGGAAGAAATGGCGTCTCTGTGGTCGATGTTTCGATTCCTAATGCTTGACTAGAATCAAGAAATCTATCTCCTGGGATATATTTGTTTTCATATGGATACGACCACGTCCATACGTTGTTTACCAGCGGGTCGTTATCAAATCCTTGTCTTTTGGCTTCAAGATCATTAAATCGCATATAGCCTATGCTGCCAGTTTCAACGTTGCCATACGGGCTTAAGGCAAATTGTGGATTATCAGAAAAAGTCCATATAGCTGCTCCATCTGAATTAAAACAGTTCTTTAAATTTGGAAGACAAGAATCGTATATTCGTTCTATTTCATCAATGCACTGAGAAATTCTATATGTATTAGATGTTCTTTCATACCAAGGAACCTGCCTGTAGGCTAAAGACGAATTATTAGATACGTCTAAAGAACCATATGTTGAATCTAACGGTGGTTGTGATCTAGCATAATATTTACTAAATGCTCTTCCTCTTGATCCTGTAGACAATAAAACTCTGTTCGTGTCCGTGGACGTTCTTAGATTTGTATTTTCAGAAACCATCGTTCCTGTCACATAGTCGTCAGACATCGTTCCGTAAAAAGATGCTCCATAAAATGTATCAAATTGATCTAATACAGGATCATTGCCAATGACGTCTTTGACGGCATCTGTGAAACGTAAGTTTCTTGTGTGACTCATGTCATGAACTCTCTATTTGACTTTACATATGACCCATAAAAAGAAATATTGATAGATCCCGTATTGAACTGAACATCATGGCCGACGGCGTTCTTAAGATCATAAAAGTAAGAAGAAGAAAGTATTGTGCCGCGTCCGACATGTAAAGATCCTGCATCAGGAAAATCAACTTTTATATTTTTTAGGGCGGGCCTTGTCTTTGAAGCTGCCAATATTAATTTTTGTCCTGGATATACAAGGTATGGTGATGGGCTTCTATTTCCAACAAATGATTGTGTATAAAGATAGAAAGTATCTTCCGAAGGAAAACTTGCTAATTTTGTCGTCATGTTGTTGACAAAGCTTTCCCTTTCCGCTGAACTTGAAACGTAGTAAGGATTTTTTATATTTTCGACTGCTCTAGTCGGGTCTATCAATAAAAATTCTTTTCCAAATATTGAATTTCCGCTTGGGTCAAATCCGGTCAATCCTCGACCCGCACAATTAGAAGAAAGAACAGAAGTATTATTGGAATTCCATTTGACAAATTTATTTTGCATAAAAATGTCAAATTTACTAATTAAGTCAGAAGTGTTCATTCCGTAAAATTCATCAAAAGATTTAAATAAAAATCCATTGGAAATTCCTGCCGTGGATTTAATTTGAACGCTTCCTGTAAAAAATCTTTTATTAGGATCTGCATCAGCTACATAAGAGACAGAAGCAGCTTCTTTGTTGTCTTCTTGTCCTGAAGTCAAAACTATTGTAGGGGCATGATCATCAGGTGTAGCATGACAAAATATATCTTTTATTAAATCATCAGAATGAGTTATTAGATCATGACACACTATGTCTCTAATCTTTAAAGACCCGTAAGGCTGTTGTGACATTAAAGATAATGTAATCCCAGGCCCTCCTACATCATAGAACCCATAATACCCAGAAGGTTCAATAGCCGTTCCCATATATGTGTAGTTGTTACCAGAAGATGTTGTTCGTGGAATGATTGTTTTATCAAAAAACCAACTTGATCCAAACATGAACGGTATTTCAAATACCACTTTTTCAATTAAAAAGGGTCTGTCTATAGGTAACTCAAATGTCTCATTTGCTGAAGCATCATAATCACTATTTCGTGTGATGCTTTTGGGATAATCGCCTGTTGAAATTTCAACAGCATTTATCGAACTAATAAGCTTACCAGTCCAATCTGTTGATTGAATTAAATTAAGGGCGCTGAGGCTTTGTCTATGAGGATCATTGCTTCCAGAAATACATACATTTCCAAAACAGTCAAATCCAAACCTGTCTTCTGTTACGAGACCGCCTATAGTTCCATCGATATGGTCGCTAGTCTTGAAACAGAATTTTTCAAATGGGCCAACATGGTCGTCTATAGCATTTGACGGTATATTCCACTGACCTTGATTTATATTTAGATAGTAGATGCTACTACTATTTGACAACATTGTTGTCTTTTGATTTACCGGAAAAGACATTCTAATCTGCGTCTTATTCATTAGACCAGTTGAAAAGCTTCCGGGTTCTCCAATTGATCCAGCAGATCCTGTTGCATAAAATGGATCTAAAAAATTTCCTTGTTCATGTTGGTTCACTTCTTTAAAAGCGTCTGAAGAAGAACTATAAAAAGGATCAATTCCAGAAACTTGTTCATATCTTCCGGCCTTAAGTGTTCCCGTGACAAAGACACCAGATAATTCAGTCATCAATAGATCATATGATGAATTTCCCCCAGGATAAGCAAATAAATCTGAAAGAGTTTCAACTCCTCTGTATGCACCTCTATTGTTGACAACATAATTTCTTGGAAGCCCAGATGGCATATCCATGATTACGCCTGAGACAAAATTCATTGTTTTTTGATCATTAAAAACAATGTCTTGATTTGAAGCAAAATCTACTGAATCATATCTTGCAACTTCTCTTCTTGGAAGTATCTTTCTTCTTGACATCAGTAAGTTAAGCCTCCGTAAGCTATTGAATCTGTACCATTTTGGCTGATGTTATCATACATAAATCCCGTTGATGCGGATTTTTCTTTTTTTGAAATATAGGTTGTTCCCTGTCCACGCATTTTGTTTACAACTTCAATTAAGTCAGAAGTATAATTTGAAGTTGTAGCTGTGCCTCGTGGAGGAACTTTATCTTCAAAAGGAGCTAAATAATTTACTCCGTCATTAAAGTAAAAAATACTTGAACCTAAATGACGAACAACATCTCCCTCGTCATTTTGCATTGTTATGTCTTCTCCAAGATCCAAGAACACATTGTTGTTCTGTCTTGTTGGTTCGTAATAATCTACAGATGTAATATAATCTGAAGCCAAGAACATTGTTGAATTTCCGCTTCCAAATTGTCCTCTGACTCCTTGAGGCTCAAAGGGAACGTTAATGCTAAATTTTGAAATTATAGGTCTAATTGGAAATGGCTCTATGATGCCATTAAGAACATAGTTTTCTAGCTGATTTGAATCATTAGTCACAATAGGAAATGTGATCATGTTCTCAATAGGCTTGTCTTCTTCTTGTAATCCAATGAAGTAAATTGGATTGAATATGTCAATTTCTTGATAGTAATCTTTATCAACGACGCTTATTTCGCTGACGCCAAGGCAAAGTGGTTTTATTAAGTGACCAGGAGTTCCTGCTGATATCTTGACTGTTCCTGCAATCCAATGATTGAAATTAGTAATTTCAATACCATTTCTATAAGAATCTAGATTTACAGACGATGAAAGATAATTGTGACTCTTTGGAGTAATTGAAGATTTTGCTCTAGTTTGTCCTCTTCCAAAGAGTCCCGCGACATTAATCGATCCAGAAACTGCTCTTGCAATTGATCGATCAACAAAATAAGAAGTATCTTTTAGTCTAATCTGTTCTTTTGTTGAAAAATAGCTTTCATCACAATCAATTGATATAAAAGATATGTCTTTTTTAAAACCTCTGTCATTTGACTTTGGTTTTTGAGAAGGTTCTGAAGAATCTGTCATAGAAGTAGCCTTAATATTTCTTTAAAGTTCCAACAATTTGTTGCACCAATAAACTATCGTTGATAATCTGTTTATCACCCATGTAGTTTTCACTATGTCTATATTCTGTCTTGTGCCGCTCTAAAACATGAGACTCTATAACAAAGTTTGTTCCCTTGTATTTTGTCTTGCTAGGAACAATCTGCTCTATAAATGAAGAAATAGACACGTCGAACCATCTGTAAAATTCTAGAAATTTTCTAAAATTCATTTTTTCTGAGAGTCTATTAAAGTAGACATCTCTTAGATTTTCTAGACCTGGATAGTCTGGAGAGAACATAAGATCGGGATTTCCTATAGCATTGCCGATAACGTCAAATGTCGAGAACATATTGACAATATCTCTATCAAGTGCATCGGCTAAAGAAAATTCGATTGATAGCCTAACATCATCTACAGGTTCTTCTTGTGCAAAGGCACTTCTATGAGTGTATGAAGGTACTGATGATGCCCATGGGTTTTCATTGATTAGAACAGGGTCTTCAAAACTTCTAATTCTTATTTTGTCATCTGTTGATGCTTCATCAAAAGCAGGAGAGAGATAGCCGTAGCTAAACATGTCTCCAGTAACAACTTCTGATCCTGTAACAAATCCTGTCCCAGATAAGAACATGTTATGCTGGCTATAGTCGACGAAAGATATGTTTCCTAAAGAGTCAGCATTTCTATCTATCTGTTTTGACAGAGAATCTATTCTAAGCTTATTGTAAGAACCAGATATATTCTTGACAAAGTTATATTCCACGAATGGATCAGAGGCACCAGTAGATTTGTAATTTCTGACATGCTCTTTCCATTCTTCGTCATTGACAAATTTTGACCAAAATCTAAAATTTGAAGCCCACCCTATAAAGTCAGAAGTTCTAGCTATATTATCTGAAACTGAAGTTGCATCATTTAAGAAAGAATATCCTGCGCTAGAATTTATTTGTTGATTGTTACCGATGCTTACAAATGTTCCTGATGCATTTAAAGTTGAAGATATTGTTCTAAATGCATTTCCTTCAGATGCAGCCTGCTCATTGAAAAAAGTCTCTGTCTGATCTATAAAAACTAAGTCACCCCATTCTGATTTCCCGGCTCTAAGGCAATATGAAGATGAAAGATAATCCAAACCAATTTCATCAGATCTTTTATGACCAAAAGAAATGTTCCATTTGTCACCGTCAAAAATGCCCAATCCAGGCAAATTTAAAGACATGGAAAGAACAGGTGAAGCAGAGCTCATTCCCGACCGAGCATAGGCTTTTATTTGAGCAGGTACTCCCTTTTTCTTTTGAGTTGCAACAACATTGACAAGAAGACCAGGGTGTGAATTTAATGAACTTCCTGTAACAAGCATTCTAAATAGAGATTGATTTACAGAGTTATTTAATTTATTTTTTGGAAATTTATATAAAGCTTCTGCAGTCCATGATCCTGAAGTCAATAGTCCGTCCGATACATTTGTTGTTCCTAGATTATTACCTAGTGAGTCATGATAAAAGCTTCCTGCTGGTAGAGGAAAACCAGGTTCAAGTCTTGAAGAAGACAAATAAGGAGTTGACACAAGTGAAGAACCGATAAAATCGATCATTGCACCTAACTCCATCTTTTTTTCTCTTGAATTTGTTAGAGACTTTGTTGTGCTTCCGCCATATTCTCTAATTTTTAGACTATTGTCAGGATCTATTCCTACAGATCTAAGGAAAGTTCTAATACTATGTTGAGTTCCTTTTGACCTAATAACTTGAGGTATATTTACAAGAATTCTTCTAAGAATTAGAGCTTGTAATTTCTTTAGAGGAAGATTTTCATCTGACGAAGTTGTATATCCATCAATATCTTCGGCTTCTGAATATTGAGCAATAGTTGAACTATTAAAGAACGGTGGTATATAGAATCCATAGCTTCTTACTATGTCTTCAAGAAAATTATCAGGTACTGTGTCAATTGTATCGTAATCAACGGTTCTAAGAGTTCCAAATGCATCAATAAACAACTTAATATCATCAAAAAATTTTGCCCAAATATAGAGGAAAGAAAGAATTATTTGAGCTGAACCTTTTTGACCCTGCCCAGGTATTCCTGATCCACCATATGCATCTCCTGAATTTCCTTCTATGTTTTCAAATCCATCCTGTGATGCTCCTTCAAGCAAATAATGCTGAGGAATAAGTTTTAGAATAATGTTTGGATTTGCTGCATCATAGCTTTTTGCTGTTGCAAGCAATGTTTCATTTAGGTTCATTATGTTTGGTGATGCTGGAAATAGAATTTTTTTGAATTCTTGTCTTTCATTTTTAACAGGATTTAAAGTGTCAAGAGATGCATCAACTCTCAGACTTCCTGTAAAGTTCATAATTGTAGAGTGTAAAGAGTTTCCTGAACTATCAAGAACAACGGCATTTACAGCGTCATTTGGTGAAAACAAAGATAGCGGCGGGGGTGGCTCATTAAATCTGTAATATAACTTTAACTCAGGTGTTGAATATAGACCCCGCGTAGCATTTGTGCGCTGTTGGCTTTCATTTCTTGCAGAATGAAATATTCTTAATTCGTCAAGTGTTCCGCTTAGCGTTTGAGATGGCACAACAAGGTTTCCCATAGAATAAAAAGAAGACCCTGATCCAATTAAAAGATCTACTGCGTCAATATTTAATTTTTTGATATTAACAGAATTAATGCTTTGATTTGCTAGTGCTTCATTGACATAGAATTGCAAATAATTTTGTGAATCTGAGTTTTCTTTATTTATGGTTGCACAGATATGATTATAAGATCCTTTGCTTAGAATTGTAGTTACCTTATTTCTAAAAGATCCAGAAGTTATGCATAAACTAGCTGTTGCATATATTGTTGAAACTGTAGGTTCAAGATAAAGAGAAAAACCTTCAGATTCTGATGAAATTTTCTGTAAAATTACTTGACTATCATTTGTAATTGTCGGTAAGAATAATTGAGCTTCTATTGTAAATGACTTGTCAGGGTTTGGGGATATAACAGGATCACCAAGCGAATTTTTTGACAATTCCGGATACAAGAAACCAGTTTTATCTTTTACGGAAATCCATGTTCCAAGATTTGCAAGATATCCATTTGATGGATCTTCTCCAAGTTGAGTACCTGAAAATTGAAGAGCTCCTGACCAAGTTGGAAAACTATCAAATACCCATTTTTCAAAACCATTGATTTTTTCTAAAAATGATTCAACTTCTTTTTTTGATCCGTCAAAAGGAAAACTGTTAATAATATTGTTGAATGCTTCGTTTACTTTTACTTCTGCTGAAGAGAAAAAAGTATGATTTTCAAATTTTGACCAATCAACATTTAACTGTTGCGTATTCTTTAGCGGGTAACTAAGCGGATCATACTTAAATGACCCTGAGTCTCTTGAATTTGTATTATCAAGATTTGCATCCTGATAATTCATCTGCACAGGTCTTGCATCAAGTTGCGAAGCACGCATCCAGGCTGGTGTATATGGAAGTTTTGATCTCGTCGACATTCGAGTTTTCTCTTAATCTATTCTAAATGACGTAGAAGCGCTGGGAAAAAATAATTTACTGCCATTCAAAGATAACATTATATCAACTATATACACTCTTCCAACCAACAGAGGAGAAGTATAGAGAATAAAAAACATTCCTGAAGCATCACTAGATACTTTTGTTGAATTCATTATGTCGTCAAAAGGAACAACAATTTCTTTTGTTGCAGTATCTCTTATGCTGTAAAAAACATTTTTAAGGACAACACCTGGAAGATCAACAGGTAGCTTTACAACTTTTATTAAAGGAGTATTTTTATCAAATATGTTAACTCTAAAATTTGGATTATTTCCTTTAAGGTAGGCATTCTGAACACCTGTAACACTGACTTGAAACCTTGAAGAACTTTGTGACGTAGACGTTCTATTTGGTTTTCTAACTATAACATCATCACCTGTCGAATAGACAACAGACAAATCATTTGAAACCCATTGAGTATGAAATTTTACTGAACCTGATTCCAATATTTTTGAAGAAATAACCGGGTCATTTGACGGAACAACAAATGTGGAGCTATACACACCAGTAATATGATTTACTCCTCTTGAAAATTGTGATCCAGAGTAATAAAGGTCATAGCTTCCACTTGGGTATTCTGTTGAAAGCTTAAAGGTTAGACTGTTATTCCCTAATATCTCTGAGCTTGATGAAACAATATTTTTAACTTGACCCTGCACATAGTTATAGAGATTTATACTGCACGAAGTGTCAAAGACTAAATTTAGAGTATCATCATTTATTGAATCATTGTAGCCGTAAACGAGCTGAGGTCTTTTACTTTCATCATAAGTGTGGCGACTTCCAAATCTTTTAACAAAATAAGTTCTGTTATCTGACTCTAATTGTGATGCAAAAGATAACCTAAAACCTTGATCAGGTAATTCTTTTGACAAAGTTGAAGATAATATTTTTGTAACATCAATTAGAAGATCTTCTGTTCCAGATTTAAAAAATTGCGTACATTTGGTTGTTACAAAAGATGCTGATCCAGTGATATAATCACCAGGTGAAGAAGCAGTTGTTGAAAGATTGCAACCAGGTAAGAACCACTCTTTACCAAATGAAGATGATAACCAGTTGCATGAATCTTTGTCTGAATAATATGACGAATCTTTTCCTGAACCCTCTTCAAAAGAAGCGGAAAGTGGGTATAAGTCAACATTAAAATTAATTGGATTTGTTTGACCACCAAAGACATCTTTAAGTGAAATTTTGCACCAAAAACTTGAATCATTGACATCAATAAGTCCTAAAGATACGTCATCTTTTAGTTGCTGTAAGTCAAAATGAATTAAAAGACGAGATAATTCAGTATTTTTAATATTGTTTGTTTTTGTAATTCCATAAAGCTTGAATAGATCAAGAGATGCTGCAAGACCTATGTTTGACGAAACAACAGGAACTGAATTAACAATTTTATTTGTAACATATGAATCTTTATCGGCTGGAAGAGATTTATACATTTGAAACCGCCTTCCCGGTTATGTTTATATCCGGATATTTGATTTCAAATATAGCACCTGTAGGTGGATAAAGAATTTGATTTCTAGTATTAAGTTGAACATCAAAAGCAATTGATGAATATTGCTTGTTTTTTACTGTGCCATACATGTTATTGAACTGTATCTTGTCAACCGCTATGACTCCTGGTTTAGAGAATATTATACTAATAATATCTGACATTACTATTGGTTGATTTATATGAAAATTCTTTATATTAAAATAAGATTGAAGATCTGATATTATGCTTTGTAAAAGCGTGCTCTTGTTGAGCGCAGGATCTGCTACAATTTGAAAATATAGTTCAACATTAATAATTGCAGCATCTAGGACGTCAATTGCATCTGAAATCATTCTATAAGAATTTAGATATCTTTTAAGATTTATCTTAAGAGCGTCAGGTGAAGATATTAGCTCCTGATTTGAATTTCTTGAAACTATAAATAGTTGAGCTGCAAGAGGATTGTTTGGATTTTTTGACACAGAAGCTCTAAAAACTCTTCCAAAATTACTTGGCATTGAATAGACTCTAGCTATTAAGTCTTCTTTTGTTACAATTCTTTCTTGAGAATTTTTGACTGTTGGAATAAGAGCTAAAAGCTGCTCCGTTGTTGGTGGATCTTCTCCTCCAGCGGCATCTTTAGCGTTAGATATTTCAAGACTTGACTTAACTTGTGACTGTAAGACTGCTAAAGGGTTTTCAGGAAATATCATCGCTATATTCATTGCATCTCTAATAGAATTTGGAGTCACATTATGATTAAGTCCGCCTCCATACCTGTAGGTTACAGTAAGAGACGTGTTTGATGCAGCAACTCCAAGTGTTGCAGTTTTTAACATTTTTTGTGGATTAATTGATATTCTAGAGAAAGTCTGTGAATATGGCAGCGAAATTGCAAATTCTGAAGGATCTGGAATAACGTCATCTTCAAGGCTATTAGCAGTTCCGCCTCCAAAAGTTAAAGTTGTGCTTCTGCTTCCAAGGGACATAGTTTTTGTAAACCTATATGGAGCTGGAATTACTTTTATATAGTCTTTAACCAAAGAGTTTCCATTAACATTAAGAACGTTTTTATAGACAACGTCGTTAGAAAGGCTGTCAACTTCATAATATGAATTTCCCAAATCATCAGTTACTGATATTATTTCAGTAACATCTTTTTGAGAAAGCGTAATTCTTCTAAAAGGAGTAAAACTATTTATCGAAAAACTTTGACTTGTTTCATTTCCTGAGCTACAAAGAGCACTTTTCTTGAGAATTTTTGAAACAATATTTCCGCCAATTTTCCTGCCATTTGTAACTAATACATCTTTTTCAACAGATATTAATCCTGTCAAATTGTCAAGATGCCAAAATTTAATATCTTCTATAATATAAAACTGTATTCCTGAATCTGATCTAATCGTGCCTCCTGCTGAAATTGTTGGTAAAAGAGACGGATCAGGAGTAAGAATTCCATCTTCAAGTATTGGAACTTCAATATAAAAATCAACATAAACAAGAGCCGGAGATGATCCTGCTATAGCAATTCCTGAGTTTTTTATTATCTTTTCTATATTGTCTATTTCTATTGCAGTATCAGGATTTAATTCTCCATATAAGTGATCCATATAGAACGACATATTGTCACCAATATATGAAGCCATATCAAGCAATAGGCCACCTATAGATGATTCAGAAAAATCTTGAATTTTATCTGGATAGTATTGTCTAGTGTAATCTAGAATAACGGCTCTAAATCCGTCAAAGTCTCTTGCAAGATAATTTCTTTGACGTATATTCTTTAGCACTGCTTTGTTATCATTAGATGCCATTTTTCTCCTAAATTTATCAAATATAAGTAAAAAGACTTAAATTGCATATAAGACTATTTGAAGTCGCTTATTTTTAACTTGAAGTGCTGAAATATTATATGAAATTGTAATCTTTATAGTTGCTGTATTTTTATTTTCATTTCTATCGATAGATGAAGAAAAATCTTCCAAATCAATAAAAGGCATCCATTTTTCAACCGCACTTTTTATTCTTAATATTGCTTCGCCGTCGAAATCATCTTGTGATACAAGCTCGGTTGTAATAGGCTTTAGATTTGCGCCAAATTTATAAATTCCAAGTCTTTCTCCCCAGTTTGTTAACAATAAATTCCTAAGATTGTCTGCAAACTGATCTTCAAGGCTATAGTTCATAGACAATATACCTTCAGTAGTTCCTAGCTGAAGTGGCGTCTTAATACCGTATGGTATTTTAGTAGTCTTTAGTATTTCTAATTGAGACTGTTCTTGAGTTTTTCCTACACTCTTAAAGCTATAAGACGACATACATCTAAATATAACATCGTAAGACTACAGGCTTGACAATTATTAAGTTCAGGTATATCCCCTTGATAGCGCCGCTGCTTTCACTATAGGACCAGAACCAATTACAGCACCTAAGGCAGAAAATGCAATTGCTTCAGCAATTACAGAGGCTAATGCTGCCGCTGCTGCAAGAGCAGTGACTGGGGGTGTATCAAATGGCCCGTTTTTGAAAATTTCAATAATAACATTTATAAAAGAATAATCAATTACTGGACTGAATAGGATTGGTCCAGTAGCTATTAGTGGGTTAGGTAAAATTTGGGCAGCAATTAAAGCAAAAACACTTGAAAAAGATAATGGAATTATAATGCCTAATTTGTTCTTTACGTCTATTGCGCCAAAAGGCGAATAATTGAAATCACCAGGTAAAGATACGTCAAACGAAGGAGTTGGAGGTTTTGGAGATACAAGAGATGTTGCAAAAGCTATATATGAGACCCTAACAGCAGTTGTATTTGGATCGGCTGGAATGATAGGTGGAACTAAGATTGCATCTAAAACTATTGGTAAAGGTAAAGGAGCAGGTAGTGGCGGTGATGGAGTTGTCCAAGGAGGTACGGCATTTTTAAGTTGATCTGCAAGAACAGCAGGATCAAACAATGGAATAGCAAAATTAGAAGAGAAATTTAATGAATTTGCAGCAGATTCATAAAAACCATTAATCCAAAGTTTCTGAAATTCTGGGAATTTACTTGAGTCGCCTATGTCTATGTTTCTAGAAAAATCTCTAGTAGGCACAGAGATAACAGTAGCGCCGAATGGCAAAGGTATTGCACCGGTCAATAAAGCCAATTTTACCCTATTGACAAAGATGCTCTTTGCAGAACTAGTAAGTTTTCCGCCTGATAAAATTCCTGCATTTTCTAGTGTTCCGCCCATTAGTCG
>Ga0209596_1002364_pt1 | contig 15566 bp, 12 predicted proteins | sample M_130807_MF_Meta_FD_187314 | JGI IMG/M metagenome (GOLD analysis project Ga0209596, IMG submission 187314) | Freshwater microbial communities from Lake Montjoie, Canada to study carbon cycling - M_130807_MF_MetaG (SPAdes) (version 2) | ecosystem: Environmental > Aquatic > Freshwater > Lake... | reverse complement strand
ATATGTACGTGTCATGAACGAGCTGCATGAATCAACAGATCTTGTTCGTTTTAAATGCCTTGAAAATCTCACTCCGAAAGAAATGTATTTCCTTATGGTCCTTTGCAGTGATGAGATTTACACGAGTACGTTTGTAGGCACCTTCAACAGAATGCTTGTCAAAATGGCCCCTATGAAAGGTGATGCGTTTTTGCAAGACTTAAATATGGATAAATTCAGAACCTTCATTCGTATGTGTGCCGGTTATAACAAGCTCGATGAATTTATCGCAACTATCGACGAAGAAAATAGGAATACATTAATGGCCAAATTTGTCAAGAATATCGACAAGAATACCGAAACAGATTTGGAAGATGCGGTGGATGTAGCTGATTCATTCGGCAGTATCAATGACCCGAATGTATTGGATTATCTTTTAGGCGAAGTCGAAGCGAATTATGAAAGAGTGTATAAAGAAAATAACAAGCGCGGCTTAATCATTTATTTCCTCTTACACACATTATGTAATTCAGCGATAAATCCTGATGCGTCGAATGACGAGTTGCAGAAACAACTGCGAGTGCCACCAATTACGTTTATCCCATATCGTAATCTAACCAACGATAGTGGCTCAGTAGTAGAACAAGTTTTCTTTTATGGTGACGAAGATGGCATGAACTCATTTGCAAGTTTCCAGGCAATCTTCAAAGCCGATGAATGGAAATCTGTCAAAAACGATAAGTGGCTTACACTCACATCAATCAAAGGTAAACCAATCACAGTCTATGCTAATTTGCCATTGGCAGAACCCCTAGACGAAGAAGCGCAGCGTTCGCTATGCGATTATATGGACAAAAATAAAATCAGTCCGTCCATCATTGTGCATAGAGGCCATAGCTATCATTTATCCACCACGATGTCTCATCTTAGCGCCACAAACAAAATTATTATTCTTGGTTCGTGTGGAGGTTATCATAACCTTTCAACCATATTAGAACATTCAGAAGATGCTCACATCATATCAAGTAAGCAAACAGGATCGATGCGTATTAACGATCCGATATTAAGCGACTTACACAAATTAATTTTAGGTGGTCAAGATGTGAATTGGATCGACTATTGGAACGGGTTGGGGATACAAATGAAGACGCCTCAACTGCAAGATCTTTTTAACGATTATGTGCCTCCTCACAAAAATATGGGTGCATTATTTCTGAAAGCATTCAAAATTCAAATGCAGGAAAATGGTTAGTAATAAAAAAAGGCTTGTCGATTGATAAGCCTTTTTTTTACGAATAAAATATCTGATTATGCAAACTGACAAATAACACCTCCCATCAAGGCCAATGCCACTATCCAATAACCAACATGGATCGCCATGTACTTGAATCCTTTTCGTTCGAATAAGGCATTGGTGCCAATCAACGGCAATGCAATAATCAAGGCAGTGATGCTACCGTGCAAAGCCCCATGTTTAAACGTCCTAAATCGCGTGCCGTAGGTTTCATAAAAATTCTTCATATACGCCGCAGATTCGATCGACTTATCGCCATCAAAAACAGAACCAAATGCAAACTGATGAATGGCAATAGGCATCAATCCAGCTGCTAAGATTAACGCGAATAAATAACAAAGTCCGACAATCAGGGCCATATTGCCGCTCTTCATCGATTCGGGTGTGGCTCCGATCGATTTCATCCAAGCATTTCCAAAAGCCTTTGGATGATACCAAATAAAACCAACGAATAAGGGAATGAGTGCTGCTATAAAAAGCACGTAAGCATGAATAGTCATGTAATGGATGTTTGATGAATGCACAAGATAGAAAAGCGGATGTAAAAATTTACACTACATACCTACCTATTTTACACATACGAACAACCTGTACACTTCTACTAGCTAAATGCCTCTCTAATTTTATCAAAGAAGCTCTTATCCGATCGTGTAATATCTGGTTTGAAATTAGGCGAAGATTTCATTTTTTCGAGCATTTCCTTTTCTTCGCTACTTACCTGTTGTGGCGTCCATACATTGATATTAATCAACTGATCACCTTTGTCGTAACTATTGACACTTGGAAATCCTTTGCCTTTCAATCGAAGTATTTTACCCGCTTGTGTTCCGGCAGGTATTTTAATTTTTGCTTTGCCTGTAATCGTTGGTACTTCAAACTCCAACCCCATCACAGCATCAGGAAACGAAAGATGTAACTCATATAGGACATTCAACCCTTCACGTATAAGTTCAGGATGTTTTTCTTCTTCAATAACGACCAACAAATCGCCGGGGTGTCCATTTCGTTCACCTACATTACCCTTACCATTTACACTCAATTGCATCCCTTCTTGTACACCTGCTGGAATATCGATACTAATTGTTTCTTCACCATATACACGCCCCTCGCCTTTGCAGGGCGTACATTTATTTGCAATCATGGTACCATCACCATTGCACGACGAACAAGTAGTAACTGTTTGCATTTGACCAAGAAAAGTACTCGTCACTCTACGAACCTGCCCACTGCCACCGCAAGTGCCACACGATTGAATAGACGATTTGTCTTTGGCGCCATTGCCACTGCAGGTATCGCACTTGATATATTTTTTTACCTTGATAGTTTTATGCGCACCTTTCAAAAGCTCTTCATAATTAAGTTTCACTTTCACACGCAGGTTAGAGCCTCTAGCCCCTGTTCCTCTTGATCGACCACCGCCACGTTGACCGCCGCCGCCAAAAAAACTTTCGCCGAACACATCCCCAAAATTTGAGAAGATATCTTCCATGCGCATACCGCCGCCACCAAATCCACCACCGCCACCTGAAGCGCCACCAACACCCGCATGACCAAACTGATCATAGCGAGCTTTCTTATCGGCATCACTTAATATTTCATACGCTTCAGCAGCCTCTTTAAATTTATCTTCCGCTGATTTATCACCCGGATTCCTGTCTGGATGAAACTGCATAGCAACCTTGCGGTATGCCTTCTTGATTTCATCAGCAGACGCTCCTTTGCTCACGCCTAATATTTCGTAAAAATCTCTTTTCATGTTTTAATCGATGGCTGTTTCAACACACCCTTTACTTTTTTTTAAACAAACGTTGCATAGTTTTCATTCAGGCATTAGGCGCCTTACCAACCACGACCTTAGCATGTCGGATTAGTTTATCATTAAGATAATAGCCTTTATTCAGTTCATCTATCACCTTTCCTTCCATATCGGTCGTAGGCGCAGGTATTTCAGTCACTGCTTCGTGCTTTTCGACATCAAACTCTTGCCCTATGCTATCAAACGATTTAAGGCCCTTTTGTTGTAACGTAGTTTTTAACTTATTAAAAACCAACATCATGCCTTCCTTGACGGCTTCAATATCTGTCGCTGTATCCATCTGCTTTTCGGCTCGGCCCATATCATCTACTACATCCAACATACTCATGATAACATCTTTGCCGCCCGTTTGGATCACTTCCATTTTCTCTTTAAAAGAACGTTTTTTGAAGTTATCAAATTCAGCAAAAAGACGCAAATACTTGTCTTTCCATTCAGCGGTCTCTGCTATTGCTTTACCTAATTCATCCTCATTTGCCATTTCTTCATTTGAATTCGTAGCGTCTGCCACATTATCATTTGAATTCAAATTTGACACTTCTTCTTCTTCATTGATTGTTTCTTTTATTGTCTCAGCCATTGTAATTTCTAATTTTTAGTTTGCAAATGTACTACTTGCAACTTTTTTGCCAAGAATAGTTTTCAGGACAAAATGGCTGAGCGAAACGCACAGACTCATATGAATGATCATTTTTATTCTTCTCCTATTTGCAAAAGATTCGATGGTTCAAATGGTCGTCGACATAGATTCTCATTCATTGCCAAACTACGAATTATAACATTTCTTTTATTGAGCTATCAGTCCTAGGTATTATATTTGCCATCCTCAATGAAACAATCAATAATTCTCTTCATTACTCTTGTCAGTCTTTTTTGCTCTTGCAAAAGCAATTTTGAAAAAGTGCAGAAAAGCAAAGATTTCCCTTATAAGCTCACCAAGGCCGATGAGTACTACGACAAGAAACAATGGACAAAGGCAAATCAGCTCTATGAAGAGCTTCTAACTGTATATAAAGGGACCAAAAATTTTGAAAGCATTTATTATAAATATGCGTTCACCTTTTATAACAACAAGGAATATTTAGCCGCATCGTATCACTTTAAGAACTTTGCCGACTTGTTTCCGAATTCGCCAAAATCTGAAGAATGTCAATTTCTGAATAGTCTGTGCCTTTACAAAATTTCACCAGAATACACACTTGACCAATCCAACACCATCAAATCAATAGGTGAACTTCAATCCTTTGTGAATAATCATCCCGAATCAGAACACGTCAAAGAAGCGAATACCCTGATTGATGAATCAAGAAGTAAGTTAGAAGTAAAAGACACGTATGGGGCAGACCTTTATTATAAGATAGGCGAGTACAAAGCTGCGTCGGTAGCCTTCGAACAAATTATCCGAAAATACCCCGATTCAGGGAATGTTGATTATTATCACTTCATGATGATCAAAGCCAAATATACTTATGCCAAGAATAGTATTCCTGAGAAACAGGAGGCTAGGTTTAATCAGATTCTGACCGAATACAACGAATTTGTGAGAAAATATCCAAAAAGCGCTTACCGAAATGAGGCAGAAAGGATAAATACACTATCTTTGTCGTCCTTAAAAAAAATAGCGAACAAATGACACAAACAAAAAAATTGTTGATTAACACCACAAATCCTTCTATTGAAGCCCGCGATTTAAAGTTGATTGAGGCTAAAACAGGCAATCTTTATGAGTCAATAGCTATTACAGCCAAACGTGCTAATCAAATCAACACTAAAATCAAGGACGAATTACATCGCAAATTGGAAGAATTTGGAAGTCTGAACGACAATCTTGAGGAAATTAGCGAAAACAAAGAACAAATTGAAATCTCACGTTTCTATGAGCGTATGGCTAATCCAGCGATTCAGGCCACGCACGAATTGTTGAACGATAAGATTTTCTTCAGAAAAAGAGACGAATAAGTCGCTTCACCTCTCTTCGTATCACCTCCACATCGCATCTTTGTGTACAATGACAGGAAAAAAAATACTCATTGCTGCGTCAGGCAGTATTGCGGCATATAAAATCCCTATTTTAGTGCGCCTCTGTATTAAAGCAGGTGCAGACGTGAAGGTAGTTCTTACTCCTTCGGCTTCTACATTCGTATCCCCGCTTGTCTTATCCACACTTACGAAACATGAGGTGCCGGTAGAAATGGCCGCAGAAAATACCTGGGCCAATCATGTGGCGCTAGGTCGTTGGGCAGATGTCATGTTGGTCGCCCCTGCTTCTTGTAATACCATTGCAAAAATGGCACACGGGCTCTGCGACAATTTATTGCTTTCGGTCTATTTATCATCTACCTGCCCTGTATTGATTGCTCCTGCCATGGATGAAGACATGTGGCATCACCCTGCAACACAAAAAAATTTAGATACACTAGTTTCGTATGGCCATTCTATCATACCGGCCGAACACGGTGAACTAGCGAGTGGATTAATTGGAATGGGGCGAATGGCCGAACCAACAACATTATTCAATCAACTGATCACCTTTTTTCAAGAAAGCCAACAACTGAGTGGATATTCGGCCTTGGTTACGGCAGGACCAACCTTTGAAAAGCTTGACCCCGTTCGTTTTATTGGCAATTACAGCACCGGGAAAATGGGCATCGCTATTGCTGAAGCACTCGCAAAAAAAGGATGCAATGTGCAGCTTGTCCTCGGCCCAACGCATCTACGTGCAAGTCACGCAAATATTACAACAACCAATATCGTCAGCGCGCAACAAATGTTAGAAGTATGCAGCCGCCTATTTCCAACTATGAATATTGCCGTTATGAGCGCTGCCGTAGCCGATTATACACCGAATGAGGTGTCTACTGTTAAAATCAAAAAGAAAGAACATGATGTGACATTGCCATTAAAAAAGACAGTCGACATTTTAAAACACCTAGGTACTATCAAAAAAAACAACCAATTATTGATTGGCTTTGCACTTGAAAGCAATAATGAAAAGGATTATGCGTTAGCTAAACTAAACGAAAAAAATGCGGATGCCATTGTGCTCAATTCATTGAATGATGCTGGTGCAGGATTTTCGTATGACACCAACAAAATAAGTATTTTTGAAAAAAACGGGAAGGAAACCCATTACGAATTAAAAACAAAGACTGACGTTGCGCGTGATATTGTCGAAAAAATAATTGAACTCTTAGGATGAAGCAGATACTTTTCACACTGACCCTTATAATCATGACCGTATCTTCCTACGCTCAGGAGATTAACTGCAAAGCCATTGTGATGGCTGATCAAATTCAAGGAGTAGACCCTAAAGTATTTAAAACACTGGAAAAATCATTGGGTGATTTCGTGAACAGCAGAAAATGGACCAATGATAATTTCGAAACCAAAGAAAAAATAGAATGTGTCCTCACGCTAATTCTAAGCAAACCAATTGATGGGGTTGAAGGCGGATATACAGGCAAGTTGAATATTCAAGCCACAAGGCCTGTATTTAATTCTACCTATTCTTCGACTATGGTCAATTATATCGATAATGATGTGGCCATCAAATTTGATCAATACCAAAGTCTTGATTTTAATGACAATCGAATTACAGGTGCGGATGCGCTCTCCTCCAACCTAACAGCGTTAATAGCCTATTACACCTATATCATCTTAGCCCTCGACTACGATAGCTATTCACTAAAAGGAGGTACCGAGTTCTATAATAAGGCGCAGAATATCGTGAACAACGCCCCCGAGTCGAAAGTCATTATGGGCTGGAAAGCGACAGAAAACCAACGTAACCGCTATTGGCTAGTTGATCAGGCAACCAATAGCCGATTTGCTGAAATGAGAACCTTATTCTACAAATATCACCGGCTTGGGCTTGACCAATTCTCGACCGACGCTGAACTTGCCCGCAATACAATGAACGATATCTTTCCAATGCTTGAACGAGTAAATACCGACAACCCGTCTAGTGTGCTACTGCGTTTCTTTTTCTATTCCAAGTCTGATGAAATTCAAAATTTCTTGGCAAAGACAAGTATGGTTGATAAACAAAAAATCATTCCAATCCTAGCAGCCATCGACGTATCGAATGCCGCTAAATATCAGGCATTACTTAAATAATTTTCAACTTGCGCCAACTTCAGCATTTATTTCCCTTCCAAAGCTTCATGATAATTTCGCTCATGGCCTCCTTGTTTTTTTCATGCAATAACGAACCTGAGCCCTTACCTCTAGAAACAATGAGTAAGATCCTGACTGAAATGTATGTTGCCGAATCATACGCCCAATTTGTCCCTAAAGATTCAACACAACTAGATAGCAAAAATCAGGATTCACTAAAAAAGTACGTCAGCGCTATTTTGTTTGAAAACAACACCAATGAAACTGCATTTAAACAAAGTATTGATTGGTATAAATCAAGGCCCGACCTTTTCGATTCGATCTACCAACAAGTGCTGACTGACCTCGCCATTTGGCAGACAAAGGTCGATAGAAAATAAATTATCGAATTGCAAATTAATTTTAGGGCATTCCTTTGAGAATGATTATTTTTGCGCCACTTAAAATTAAATATAGCATTCGACTATCATGGGCAAATTAAAAGAACATTTCTACGAAACAGCGGTGAAGGCTTCTGACGAAATTAAACAACTGATTAAAGAACACGGCGAAACCGTTGTTGATACCGTTACACTATCTCAGGTTTATCAGGGCATGAGAGGTATTATCGGACTTGTGACAGAAACATCATTACTCGACTCCAATGAAGGCATACGATTCAGAGGCTTTTCAATTCCTGAATTAATTGAAAAATTACCACATGCTCAGGGAGGCTCACAACCTTTACCCGAAGGATTATTTCATCTGATGTTAATCGGCGAAATACCTACCCACGAAGATGTTGAACATCTTTCGGCTGTTTTTGGCAGACGTTCGCACGTGCCGAATTATGTTTTTGATGCCATTGAAGCATTACCTATTCACGCCCATCCAATGACACAATTTGGTGTTGGTATCATGGCAATGCAAACCGAATCGATCTTTGCTAAAGCATACAATGAGGGTGTCAATAAAAAAGATTATTGGAATTATATCTTCGAAGATACCATGAATCTTATTGCTCGCCTTCCGCGCATTGCGGCCTATATCTATCGACGTAAATATAAAAATGGCGAACATATACAACCAAACGGAATGCTTGATTGGGCTGCCAATTTCGCACATATGCTTGGATTTGAAGATGAAGGCTTCAGGGAACTGATGCGTCTGTATCTAACCATTCATGCCGACCACGAAGGGGGTAATGTAAGTGCGCACGCTACGCATTTGGTTGGTTCTGCACTGAGTGACCCGTATCTTGCATTCGCCGCTGGCATGAATGGTCTAGCAGGCCCATTGCATGGTTTAGCAAATCAAGAAGTGATACGATGGATTGAAGAAATGCAGCGTGAGTTAGATACACAGCTTCCAACCAAAGACCAAATAGCCGCCTATGTCAAGAAAACATTGGCCAATGGCAAAGTGGTTCCTGGCTATGGACATGCCGTACTTCGTAAAACTGACCCTCGATTTATCGCTCAAATGGAATTTGGTAAACAACATTGTGCCGATGACGCATTAGTGCAAACTGTTTGGAACGTTTATGAAGTGGTTCCTCCAATATTAGAAAGCCTTGGCAAAATCAAAAATCCATGGCCTAATGTTGATGCGCACTCAGGTGCCTTGTTAAAACATTATGGATTGGTTGAAGAAGATTTCTATACTGTCATGTTCGGCGTTTCAAGAGCCTTAGGTGTACTCGCTAGTCTTTGCTGGGACAGAGTCTATGGATTCCCTATCGAGCGACCAAAATCTGTTTCAACACGACAAGTTAAACAATGGTTGAATAAAGAAATCCCGAATTTGGAATAATCCGTTTCGCACTAAAAAAATATAGGCTGCTTCCATAAGGCAGCCTTTTCTTTTTATAATTCTCGGCAAGTTGGCAAAATGTAGACTTTAGTTATCTATTACGCATTCATCAAAAAAATATCAAAAGAAAGAACGCTTTTCCAACTTGATGCCTTGATTGACATCTTATTCAGGATAAGGCAACGTGCTTTTGGAAGCAATGGATTATCGAAGCTAATTTCCTACATTTGCAACCATTTTATTTCTACCTATCATGTCAGAAAACAAGTATATACTGCCTAAACAACTTAATATGCCTTCGATTGAATCGGAGATGTTAGCTAGATGGAAAGCGCAAGGCACGTTTGAGAAAAGCGTACGTAACCGTAATGGCAAAACACCTTTCGTATTTTATGAAGGTCCACCAAGTGCGAACGGTATGCCAGGAATTCATCATGTCATTTCACGAACATTGAAAGATATGGTTTGTCGTTATAAAACGATGAAAGGTTTTCAAGTAAACCGCAAAGCAGGTTGGGATACGCACGGATTACCTATCGAGTTGGGCGTTGAAAAAGAGTTAGGCATCACCAAAGAAGATATAGGCACTAAAATCTCTGTTGAAGAGTACAACTTGAAATGCCGTGAAGCCGTCGGTCGATTTAAAGACAAGTGGGATGAGATTACCCATAAAATGGGTTATTGGGTTGATCTGAATGACCCTTATGTAACCTACGAAAACAACTATATCGAGTCATTATGGTGGTGCCTGAAGACATTGCATTCAAAAGGATATTTATATAAAAGTGTTTCAATACAACCTTATTCACCAGCTGCGGGTACAGGCCTTAGTTCGCATGAGCTAAATCAACCAGGCTGCTATAAAGATGTAAAGGACACAAGTGCAACGGTGCTATTTCGAATGACACCGAACGACAAGGTTCAACTTCCTGCCTCTGATCGCGATGACAAGCAGCATGATATTTATTTTATGGCCTGGACTACAACGCCATGGACATTACCATCGAATTTGGGATTAACAGTCGGGCCTTCAATCAATTATGTGCTTGTCAAAACATTTAATCCATATACACATCAATTGCAATATGTGATATTGGCCGAAGCCCTGCTTTCAAAATACTTTAAAACTGAAGCAGAAAATGCCGATTTTGAAGCGTATACACTAGATTCAAAACTAATACCTTATACCATTCTTTCGATGTATAAAGGTGCAGAGTTGGAAGGGTTACGCTATGAACAATTACTGCCATTCGACGCTAACAAAGCCGAACTTTCAGGCGGAGACCCTTTCAGAGTAATCCTTGGTGATTTCGTAACCACCGAAGATGGCACCGGTATTGTGCACACAGCCCCTGCCTTCGGTGCAGATGATTATCGCGTAGGACAAAAAAATAACCTGGGTATTGTAACCCTTGTTGATAAGGAAGGGAAATTCATCGATGGTACAGGGGAATACAGTGGGCGCTATGTAAAAAACTATAAGGATGAAAAAGACTATGTCGATGTCAATGTAGATATTTCCATTGAATTAAAAAAAAGAGGGCAGGCTTTCAAAGTAGAGAAATATGAGCACTCCTATCCGCATTGTTGGCGCACCGATAAGCCAATAATCTATTATCCGCTTGATGCGTGGTTTATACGCACCACAGCTGTTAAAGATCGCATGGTGGAACTCAACAAGACGATCAACTGGAAGCCTAAAGCCACTGGCGAAGGACGTTTTGGCAACTGGCTCGAAAATATGGTCGATTGGAATTTGAGTCGCAGTCGTTTCTGGGGCACGCCGCTTCCAGTATGGCGCACCGAAGACGGAACAGAAGAAGTATGTTGTGGCAGTATCGACGAAATTAAATCGCTACTACACGAAGAAAGTCCTGAAAAAGACCTTCAAGACGTGCACAAACCTTATATTGACAATGTCATTTTAAAATCTGCTTCAGGCAAGAAAATGTTCCGCGAACCTGACCTGATTGATGTATGGTTCGACAGCGGCGCTATGCCATATGCGCAATGGCATTTCCCGTTTGCAGCCGACAGCATGGTAGATGGTAAGGTAAAAGCATTCCCAGCCGATTATATTGCTGAAGGAGTTGATCAGACTCGAGGATGGTTCTATACACTGCACGCCCTCGCTGTTCTTCTTTTTGACTCAGTAGCCTACAAGACAGTTGTTGCCAATGGATTTGTTCTTGATAAGAACGGAAATAAAATGAGTAAACGACTCGGCAATGTGGTTGATCCGTTTGATACGATCAACACCTATGGTGCTGATGCCACACGTTGGTATTTAGTAACCAATGCGTCGCCTTGGGACAGTCTTAAATTCGATATCGAAGGCATCAAGGAAACACAACGCAAAGTGTTCAATACCTTATATAATACCTATAGCTTCTTCGCGTTGTATGCGAATGTGGATGGATTCAGCTTCAAAGAAACATTTATCCCTATTAAAGAACGCCCCGAACTAGACCGATGGATCATCTCGTCGCTGAATACCCTCGTTAAGAATGTGGAAGAAAATATGGATGATTATGAACCTACCAAAGCCGGCCGTCTCATCGATCAGTTTGTGGATGAACATTTGAGCAACTGGTATGTGCGTCTTTGCCGTCGAAGATTCTGGAAAGGCGAATATGAAGCCGATAAGATTGCGGCCTATCAAACCTTATACGAATGCCTTGAAGTACTTTGCAAACTCATTGCACCAGTATCACCATTTTTCAGCGATTGGTTGTTTACAAGCCTAAACAAGGTCACAGACCGTGAAATGACCGAATCGGTGCATCTCACAAATTTCCCTCACGTGATCGTTGATGATATCGATGACGAACTCGAAGAGCGAATGCAACTAGCACAGGATGCTTGCTCGTTATTACTCTCCCTGCGAAAGAAAGCCTCCATCAAAGTAAGACAGCCTTTGCAAAAGGCTATCATTCCACTAGTAGATATTAGCCTTAGGAAGAAAATTGAAGCCGTGAAGGACATCATTCAAAATGAAGTCAATATCAAGGAAATCGAATTCATTGCAGGCGACAACGATATTATCCAAAAAAAGATTAAAGCCAACTTCAAGACACTAGGTGCCAAAATGGGCGCAATGATGAAAGCCGTTGCAGCTGATATCACGACATTCACAGCCTTTGATATAAACCAATTGGAGCAGCAAGGCGAAATTACTCGTAGCATCAATGAGCAATCTGTCGTCATTTCCTTGACTGACGTAGAAATCACCTCAGATGATATCCCTGGATTATTGGTGGCAAGTAAAGGTTCTCTGACAGTGGCTTTAGATATCACCTTAACTCCTGAATTAGAGCAGGAGGGAACGGCCCGTGAATTTGTGAATAAAATCCAAAAAATTAGAAAGGATAGTAATTTTGAACTCACAGATCGCATTCTTGTAACCATTGAAAATCATGAATTATTAAAAAATGCGCTTAATAATTATAATTCCTATATTTGCACCGAAATTTTAGCAGAACATCTATCATTTTCATCTGAAATCAAGGATGGTATTGACATTGAGGTAAACGAACATAATCTTAAAGTACATATTACAAAAATCAAATAGGCCATGGCTAATAAAAAACCAGCACCAAAAAAAGTTTCTGCCAAATCGACCGGCAAACCGGCAGATAAAAAAACAGTAAAACCCGCAGCTAAACCTGTGGCTAAAAAACCCGTTGCCAAACCAGCCGCTAAGAAAATAGCACCCGCTGCAAAAAAGGCAGTGGCTAAACCAGCTGCAAAGAAACCAACCCCAGTTGCAAAAAAGCCAGTAGCTAAACCAGCCGCTAAAAAACCAACTCCAGTTGCAAAAAAGGCAGTGGCTAAACCAGCCGCTAAAAAACCAACCCCAGTTGCAAAAAAGCCAGTAGCTAAACCAGCTGCTAAAAAACCAACTCCAGTTGTAAAAAAGGCAGTGGCTAAACCAGCTGCAAAGAAACCAACCCCAGTTGCAAAAAAGCCAGTAGCTAAACCAGCTGCAAAGAAACCAACCCCGGTTGCAAAAAAGCCAGTAGCTAAACCAGCTGCAAAGAAACCAACCCCGGTTGCAAAAAAGCCAGTAGCTAAACCAGCCGTCAAAAAAAGTACAAAACCGGTTGTCAATAAAACCGCTTCAAAACCGGTTAAAAAAACCCCTACCCCTAAATCTGTGAGTAAAACCCCTGTTAGCAAGTCAACCCCTAAAGTATTAGCCAAAGTGGTTGAGAAGAAAGCAGAAACACCCGCAGTAAAGAAGCAGGAAGTTAAAAAAGCGGTGATTGAAAAACCCTTAGCTGTTAAATCAACATCAAAATCCGGAAAAAAAACACCGACCAAGACGTTAATTTCAAGTACAACCCCATTACCTAAAAAGTCGGATGTATATAAGACAAATACCTTTGCCAGTAATACGTTGAAGAATGATACTGGAAAAGTAATTGCCCACAGAAAAACATCCGAATTGAAACGAAAATCAAATGACGGCGATAATATCAAACGATATGAGCCCGAATCAACGCGATCAATCCTTGATATGGGGCCTGTTAGCGAAGGTCCAAGTTTCAGATATAGCGATGATGATCTTGCAGAATTTCGTGAACTCCTTATCAAAAAACAGGAAACAGCTAAGTCAGAACTTCAATATCTTCAAGGTGTTATTATGCGTAAAGACGAAGGCGGCACAGAAGACACTGAAAACAAGTATCAAAATATCGAAGATGGAGGCGCTTCTATGGAACGCGAGCAGTTCAACCAACTAGCGAGCCGTCAGATTACGTTTATTAGTCATCTTGAACAAGCTCTAGTTCGTATTGAAAACAAAACCTACGGTATCTGTCGCGAAACAGGTAAGCTAATCGACAAAGCCCGTTTACGTGCTGTACCTCATGCGACACTAAGCATCGAAGCTAAGAACGCAAAGAAAAGCTAGACTTATTAGAACATACTACAAAACGCTGCATTCAACTACATGCAGCGTTTTTCTTTTACACCCAATCGTTTAGTAGGGCATTGAAATATTTCTTCGTATCCTCTCCTTGAATTCGTTAGTTTTGCGCAGACTGCAAGTTCTGCTATCGCCGTGTGCTTTTAGCACAAGGAGGAAAGTCCGGACAGTATAGAGCAACGTACCACCTAACGGATGGGCACGCAAATTGCGTGTAGACAGTGCCACAGAAAATTACCGTCATGCGTATGCATGATAAGGGTGAAAACGTGAGGTAAGAGCTCACGGGTAGGTATGGCAACATAGCTATCGGGTAAACCTTACGTACTGAAATGCCAAATAGGTGAATGATTGAGGGCGGCTCGCTCGATATTCACGGGTAGGCAGATAAAGATGAATAGCGATGTTCATCGTAGATAAATGATAGCTATTCCGACGCAATTCGGGAGACACAGAATCCGGCTTATGAACTTGCAGTTTTTTATTTTAAATTTTAGTGGTGTAAAATTTGGAATAAGGTATTGTTCACATATATTTGCACTCCCAAACAAGGAAGCGCAAGTTACTTGTTTAGTTCTTTTACACAACATTCAGGGAGCATAGCTCAGCTGGTTCAGAGCATCTGCCTTACAAGCAGAGGGTCCGCGGTTCGAACCCGTGTGCTCCCACCCAATAAAGACAAGCCTTTCAGAGAAATTCTGAAAGGCTTCTTTGTTTCCGGTTTACACCTATGTCTAGCCCTAGAATAAGTTGACATAAAACGCGACAAATGATTGATTCTGCAAGTAGAATGTAAACGCAAGAAATAGGATGTTGCAATTTTTCAGTTTAATTTTACCATTCAAAACAGACACGCATGAAATTACATAAAGAAGGTTGGATATATTGCATAGTAGCCTCCGCATTGTTTGCCATCTTCATTGCCGGCATCGATGCTGCATTAGGCAACTATCCAGTGATCTTCTTCCTCTTATTACTACCTGCCGGATTTCTGTGGTTCTGGGTATTTTGGTTTTTCCGTATTCCAAGTCGCGTAAAGACGACAGGCGACAACCTTGTTATTTCGCCCTGCGACGGCAAGGTGGTGGTAATCGAAGAAACCACTGAAACCGAGTACTTCAAGGATAAACGTATACAAGTCTCCATTTTTATGTCGCCCTTAAATGTGCATGTCAACTGCTACCCTATCAACGGGGTCGTCCAATACGTGAAATACCATAAAGGAAAATTCTTGGTGGCTTGGCATCCAAAATCAAGTACCGAAAACGAAAGAAGTACGATCGTAGTCAGGAATTCTAAAACCGAAATACTAATCCGACAAATTGCTGGGGCTGTGGCTCGTCGCATCATCACCTACTCACACGTCAATGACAAGGTAGATCAAAACGGGGAACTTGGATTTATTAAATTCGGATCAAGAGTCGATTTATTCTTTCCGATTGGCACCAAGATTGACGTAAAAATTGGCGATATTGTTCAAAACGGCGTAAGTACAATTGCCACTATCTAATCAACAAATGGCGTCCAACAAATCGACAGTAGCACCTAGCAGTTGTTATTTTACAGATCACGAAGTCCGTTCGGGTTTGAAACATAAACGCCGACTTGGATCATTTGTTAATTCCTTAATTTTCTCCTAC
>Ga0209596_1002361_pt1 | contig 15586 bp, 23 predicted proteins | sample M_130807_MF_Meta_FD_187314 | JGI IMG/M metagenome (GOLD analysis project Ga0209596, IMG submission 187314) | Freshwater microbial communities from Lake Montjoie, Canada to study carbon cycling - M_130807_MF_MetaG (SPAdes) (version 2) | ecosystem: Environmental > Aquatic > Freshwater > Lake... | reverse complement strand
AAGTATTTAACACCTTCTAATGGTGTATCTACGTTGTAGTCTAGGCTTACTAATACTGTATCTTTAAGTTTTAATAGTGGTGCTATATCGTCTTGGGTTAGGTTACGACCTTTAGCATTAGTTCTAAATGTTCCACCTTTAGTGGTAATACCTATAACTGTTTTACCCCATGAGTCAAACAATGCTCGCCACATAATTCTTTTATCTTTATCTGCCACTAGATAAGGTGAGCCTGGGAAGTCTTTATTAGTATGTCTAAAGAATTGTGGTAATCCACCGATAGCCACTCTTGCATCAAAAGTAACTCCGTCTAACCATTCAACACTTTGTTCTTTACGAGTGCCATGCACTTCTGCTGTTGGAAAGCTACGTCTAAATAATGTTTCTAGTCTTTCATCACAATCTATATAGACTTTCTTGCTTATCTTAATAGCGTCTGGGATACATGATGCGTAGAATATCTCATCACCTAAACCTTGTTCACCATAAATAATTAAGTCTTTACCACTAGAACCATCCCATCTAGGTTCATCACCATAGGTGAGTTCTTTTCTAAACTTACCACCTAATGACTTGTTCCATTCATTCCATCCCTTATCCCATTCACCTTTAGCTAGGTAACTATGAGCTAGGTTTAACTGTGCGTGTAGTTCGTTAGGGTCGCATTCTAAAGCCATCTTTGCTGACTTCTCTGCATCTTCCCATCTTGATAACTGCACCAATGAAGCTGCACCATTAGCATAAGCTAGTGCATAAGTAGGGTCTAATTCTGCTGACTTTAAGAAGTATTTAATAGCATCATCAAACATATCTAACTCATGGCAAGCACGACCTAGTGAAGTCCATAATGCTTTGTTGCCTGGTTGCTCTTGTAATGCTCTACGAAATAACTGATAAGCAAATGCTGGCTTATCACCCATGAGCCAAATGTAACCTAGAAAGTTTAAGGTTGCTGCATCATTAGGATATATTTCTAATACTGTATTAATAAGTGGGTATGCGTTCTCATAGTCTTCTTTTTGTATGAGATCATGTATCGCTAACTGTATCTTCTTTAATTCTTTTAAGTCCATCTTGTCCTAAAGTGCCACCATGTTTTGCGTAGCTTGCTTATTTTATCGTAAACTCTTTTATTTTTATCTGATGACCGCATTCTAATATCACGTTTCATAAAGCCAAATAATCTTTTAACTTTATAGACTATCATCCATGCTTTGCTATGGTAGCTTTTAGATATGGATAGTTAGTATTTATTTCTTTTAACAGTTCTTTTGTTTGGTTAGGGTTATATATATCTATACCCTTTTTCTTTAATTCCATTTCCACTATAGTGGGAATAGTAGCGTAATGCGCCCATTCTTTTTTAACACCTTTAGCCCATGCTTCAGGATCATTTCTTTTTTGTTGTATGTCATCTAGTATAGCAGTCACATCTTGACTACTTGTGAGATGTATCATATCTGTAATAGGGTCATAATCAAAGTGTTGTGTAATACCTGTTACTTTGTCATGGTCAAATAATATTGGCATAATTTTTTCTTAAAATAACAATAGGGAGGTTTTTAAGCCTCCCCACTATTATATCATAACACTACTATGCAGCGTCAGTATTTTGCACTTTTGCGTGTGCATCTGGGTTATTAACAACTAAAGCGTACTCTGTTGTTAAGAGCCAGTTTTGTGAGTCACCTGTTTTAGCAAGTTCTTCTTTAGCCATAGGGCGTAAAGTAGCGACACTAACATAATTAGGGTCAACTGCTAATACACATTTATCACGCATGAAACGGTCAAGTTTCACAGTATGGTTACCAAAGTCAGAAACGTAAATATCAGCAGCACCAGTAATTACAGCTTGTGATGTGCCTTGTACGTTATTGTATTTAGTAGCAATACCTGCGAAAGCACCGAAACGTGCTTTGTTAAGTGCTGACATAAGGATAAGTGTTGGTTCACCACCATCTGTCCATGCTAATTGTAATGCTGACTTTAAGTCTGCTTCTACAAATGTTGAAGCTGTACCGTCTGTTGGAGCTGCAACTGTACCAGAAGCAAAACCAGGTGTTGTACCTGCTGCTGAACCTGTTGCTAATACTCTGTTGACAATCCATGACTCAATACCTGCTGAAGTTCTAGCAGTAGCAATACCACCTGCTGATGATGCTTGGTTACGAACTAACGCATATTCCATGTCACGTTTAAGTTCTTTACCAGCTTTCATAAGTTGATAAGCTACTTCTGACTTACGACCATATTTTTTAACTACGTCATAAGTGCCAGAAATTTTAACAGTTTTTGCTGAAATTTGTGTATAGTTTCCTAACACAGTTGTTGCTGCTAATGTTGCGTATGTACTATCAAGACCTTCAAGTTGTGCGTTAGTAGCTGCTGCTGCTAATGCGTCTGTTTGCCATTGATGGTAAGTTTGTCCTGCTGTCGTTCTTTTTGCTGCTGAAAGTAGCGGAGTATCTTCTGGTGAGATGTCAAAAATAACATCTTCAAAAGACTCTGCAATTCCCTTTCCATTATAACTATTCGTTGCGGCTATTGCCATTATATTTCTCCTAGATCATCTGTTCTATAAGTTGTTGAGCAAATTCTTGTTTGCCAGTTGATCGTAACGAATCACGCATCTTCTTCGCATTAGAACTTGCCTGCGTTTGTGTATCTTTTGAACCAGGTTTCACTACCGGTTTTGCGCTAGATACTTTTTTCTTTACACTAGAGTTTTGTTGTAGTTTGCGCCATTGCATAGCGTCATGCAGTACCTTCACGTGACGAGGGTCAACAATTGAATTGAGTTCTGCATCTGAAAAGCCATAATCCTTACCGGTAGATAATAGGTCTTGGGTAGTCTGTTGACTCCATCCTGGTATCTCTTTAGCTAAAGACTCTTTTCCTTTTGCGATCTTCTCTTGCATCAATTGCGTCTGCTTACTAACGACTTCCTGCTTTTTGGCTTCAAACTGTGAAACTAATGTGCTACGTTCTTGCTGTAGCTGGTTATATGTAAAGAAAAGTTTTTGCGCTTCTACAAAGTCACTATCAGATAACTGATTCCAATTCACGTTAGCATATTGGTTCAGTTGTTGGTCTAGTGCTGTAATTTGTGCTATTTCACCAATTAACATATTTTGTAGCTCAACTTGTTGCCTAAAGTTTTCCTCTTGAACTTTTATGTTCTGTGAGTATGCTTCAAGTTCCTTACGTTGCTCTGCTACTTCCTGTGTCTTCTTGGTGTAATCAAGTCCTTGTTGTGCTAGTGCTACTACTTCATCAAGTGGTTTTTCAATTTCCTCACCATTTACCTTTAGCTTTAGTAAGGCAGGCGTTTCCTCTTTCGAGTCACCTTCTTCTTCTGCTTGGTCATCTGGTGCATCTTCTGTTGCTTCTTCATCTGTAGTTTCTGCTTCCGCTTCTACTTCAGTTTCATCAGCTTCCACCGGTGGTTGTTTTTCCTCAACTATTACGTCTTGGTCTTCAACAGTATCCAACATAGCCTCTAAACGACTTTGTGGTGACTGCTCATTAGCTTGGTCACTCATAATATTTCCTTAAAAATAGACAATAAAAAAACTCACTAAAGTGAGCTTTAAGTAGGCTTGTCCTTACCTAAATATCTTTAACTTACTACTTGTTTGGATAGATGCCATCTTACCTGTCTGCATGACATCAGTAAGTTGTTTCTCTATTTGGTTTAATAATTGTAATGCGATCACTAGCCTGTTATGTGTTTGTTCATCACCTAATCCGCTAGTTCCCATAGCTTTGATAATGTTATCTTTAACAGCTTGCATAGCGTTAATGAATGCTGGGTTCTCTAATACGACACCTGCTTGTTCACCTAACTTAATTTCTTCTAAACTTTTATCTTTCATAGTAATCCTACTTGAGCTTTAAGTTGTGCAATGGCTAGGTCTGTTTCAGCTTTGAGTTGAGCTTTAAACTTCTCTAACTCTGCCTGTGCAATAATCTTCTCACGCTCAATAATAATATCATTCTTACTACGTTCTTGCTCTTGCATCATTTGAGCTTGAGCTTTTTGTTGTTCTATCTGTAGCTGACCTTGCACCATGATCTCTGCTTCAGTAGGCTTTTGTTGCTGACCTTCTTGTTCAGGGGTATTAGCAGGGTTAGTCCAAAATTCCTCTGGGTTCTTAAAGCCTGCATTCTGTGTCAGTTTAGCGAGTGCGTTGTATATCTTTTCAGGGCTAGTGATACCTATTTGGATAGCTTCTTTTTGCATCTGTAAGATAGTGGTTAAGTGCATAAGTTGTTGGTCTTTGTTACCTGCACCCAAGCCTACAGAGATAGACATATCTTTACGAGCTTTCCACTCTCTAGGGTCTACTTCTACCCATCTATTGCGTAAACGGATAATGTCAGGTTTAGTAAGGGTTGTTCTCACTAACCTATGGACTAATTGGAATAAGTCTTTGACACCTGTTTCTGCGAATGTTCTTGCAACCAACTCTATACGTTGTTGTGCTGCACTCATAATTTGAGCAACACCTGAAGCTGTCTTGTTTAGTGAGTTAGAGTCTAGTCCTTGGTTATATGCTGTAATACCTGTTCTCTTTTCTTTCATAGAGTCCATATACTCTACCATTGAGAAGGTAGATGCAGGTAATGGTGGATGCTGTAATGGCATGATAGCTGAACCAGGCTCACCACTAACACGCACAATACCACCAGGGCGTGATGTAAGCATATCATCTAGGTTTACTCTGTCTGATATGGCATAGCGACCATTGTTAGCTAGATACATATTATCTAGTTGTCCACGCAATAGCGTAGACTTAATCATTTGTATATCTTGTGTTAAGTCTGAATAGCTACGACCTATGTGTCTATGTGGCATTATCATAGGAGTAATACAAGCGAATGGTACATACTCGCATTTTTCTTTATAGATAATTTCGTTACCTAATACAACGTAACGCCATCTTTCACCATTGATCTTAATGTAAGTATCTTTGACTAACGCATCATCTTCATCTACAGCTCTGTCAAATTCCTCACTATAAATATCTCTTGCATTAGACTCTTGCTCAAATACGCTTCTAATGTCAGACATGATACCTTCCACTTTAGACTCTGAAAGGTTAAATGCTTCTGCTACCTCTGCAACTGCCATGAGTTCTCTATGTTGCACAAAGCGAGAGTCATTAAGTGAAGGACCTGTAGTGTCTACAGATACCATAATGTTTTCAGGTGCTACGTTCTTTATCTTGATACTGTCTTTGCTCTCTGTTACCTTGAGCTTAACGTCATGTAACATAGGTTGCATGATAGACATAGGGTCTTGGTTATTCATCATAGCTTGTTGTTGAAGCATAGCTATATCTACACTAGGGTCAGGATAAGCGGTATGTTCTAATACTTCTGTCTTATCATCTGAAGCAAGCATCTGGAGTTGTGCGTCTGTTAAACCGCTATACTCTACTTCTTCCATCTCGTCTTCAGTTTCAGTATAAACCTTGACGTATCCGTTCTTACTTAATAGGGCATCTTTAAACCATACATAGAATATATTAAAGCCTGCATTCTTTTCCATGACTACATGGTTTACATAATCAGTTTCTTGATCTGCTGCATCTTGGTCTTCTGGACCTTTAGGGTCAAAGGTAACAACTTTATCACCAGCTACAAAGACTTTAAGTAATTGTGGAAGTGCAGACTCGATAGTATCTTGCACGTCATAAGATACCACCTGGCTACGACCTTCTACTTCGTTGCCAAAAGGTAAGCCTAGATAAAAGTTAATAGCCTCTGATCGTTCAAATGACAACTGTGAGTCATTGACACCATAAGACTTACTTTCTTCAGCTTCTATTCTAGCTACTATTTCGCTGTCTGATAATTTCATTAAACAATTCCCATATTATTATATTGTATCTTATTGGATGTCCATGATTCATTCTTCATGTTCTCAATAGATGTGCATAAATACCTAAAGGCATCAGCTCCATGAGAATACTCGTCATGTAGTGGTGCGCCAGGCTCATTGGTTGCAGAGTTTATAGCTCTACGATAATTCTTTAAACATTCCACTAAACGAGATGATGACTTATCAAAGTATATTCTGTGGAAGTTCATGCGAGATAACTTAATACCTGACTCTATATCATTCTTTGGCACTATGTTTACATCCCATCCACGCTTACGCATGATGTCTTCTGCTGATATACCATGCTTAAAGTCTTTAGACTGTCCGTCATGTGGTAGAAACATTGTTCCCCAATTATAAGATAAGTCTTTTAACTGTGCTGAATAACTATCTAGTGTCCGGTGATCGTCTTCTATGTAACCTATAATTCTTATATCTGATACACCACGTTGGCATAGGATAACTGACATACTGTCGTTCCATCCCAAGTCCATGACGATATGAACCTTTAACATAGGGTCATAAGGAACTGCTGTAACACGACCAGCTTCTTGTGCTTCTCTTATCTCATTAGCATAGATAGCACCATCAACTGCTGCCTTACAATCACCTTCCCAGATGTTGTCATAGTCAGGGTTAGTCTTCTCACTATGTTGACGTTCTATTTCCAAGACTTCAGGAAACCATGGGTTATCATGGTAATTAACTTTAACGACTTTAGCGTTATCCGGTGGACTGATAACAAACCTTTGGTATGTATCGTCTGTATCTATATTAGGGTTAAATGATACCCATATTTCAGAGTCAGGCTTTCTTATAGTGGGTATAAGAATATCCCATGACTTCTTACTAACTGTTTGTGATTCCTCTACCCATACTATATCGCAGCCTTCAAAAGACTTAATAGACTCGACAGTATTTGTAGCAAGACCAGTAAAGCTAAAACTTGAACCATTAAGACCACGAATTTCTGCTTCCAAGACCTCGTAGAATGCACCAAGCCCAAGTGCTTGTATTTGGTCGTTAAGTAATGTATGAACAGACTGTTTGATAGACTTTTGAATTTCTCTAGCACAAAGTATCCTTAATGGCTTATTGCTTGCCTGTAATAGTAATGCTCTTGCCATACCCCAAGACTTTCCACTACCACGACCACCATAAGCTACCTTGTATCTATGTGGTTGGAATAGGAAGTCTAGCTTGTCAGGAAACTGGGCTATCGTCTTTTGGTTTAACAAAGTCTAATCCAATGCTGATAGGTAAGTCTTTACCATCTACGCCTGATAGTTCTGTAGTAGCTATAGCTTTGCCATCTATTCTATCGCCTATTTCCTTGATAGCACCTAGATCACCTTCTTGTGCTTTCTCATATAGCTTCTCTGCAATAGCGTGTATTCTTTTGTAGTCTTCTTGGACTGCTAACTTCCTAATTGTATTTGCCCATATTCTATTGTTTTTATTAGAATTAGTATTGCCTACCGGTGCGCCTACTTTAGGTTCTTTATCTTCATTGTTATCCATTGTATTGCAACTCCGTTAGGTTGGTTGCCCTCTATTATTATTTCAGTAAACCTTGCACTATTAATTCATTATAAGGTACATCTAATCCATATTGTCCTTGTGCGTAAGGATAATATTGTAGTCTTTGTTCTGGTGTTAAATTCATTCTACTTTGTACTAATCTTGATTCTGCTTCACCAAGTGTTCTTTGATATTGTTTAAATGCTTCTTCTGGATTCAAACTAGTTTGTATAGCATCATATTTAAGTGGAGAACCACCTCTGCCCATATTTTCTGCTTCTTGAATATAATGTCCAGTTTCATGTAATAAAGAAGACTTTGTAATATCTGGGTTTATTCTTCTATCATCATACAATGTAATTCTATTTGGAATATTGTTTTGTTTTGGAGTAAAAGATGCACCAGAATCAGCTCCACTTACTAATTTTAGCCAAGGTGTTCCACTCATTTGACTAATTTCTATATTTTTTGCCTCTGGATATGCTTCAAATAATTTGGGATGTTCTAACATATCCCCTAAATTTTCTATATTAGGATAATAATTTCCTTGTGGTTCATATTGTGCTTTAATTGTAGCTTTATCATCACTTATCTCTTGCCTCCATTTACCATCAGGAGCTTTTACATTACCTGTTTGTAACCATATCGTTTCAGGTGCTACATTATCTTTTTCTAATGCTTTAGCTACATCATTAGTTTTAGAGTTCCATAATTTAGAACCTTTACCTATGAACGTGCCTAATAACCCTGTTGTTGGGTTCATGTTAGCAGCCATGTTTAACTGTTCTTCTTTAGTTAAACCACTAGGGTTAGGTATAGAGTTTAAGAAAGACTGAACATTGCCCTTCATAAAACGATATAGTGGTGGCTCTGTTACTTGACCATTCTTGGTGTATTCAAGTAAGCCTGCCATTTATAACTCGCTTTCAATAAATTTATTATGCTTGCTTAAATTTTCCTTTGCTGGAATCACCCTCAAATTATTAGGAACATGTAAGCCACTAACATTTTTTGCTTTAATAGGTATAATATGGTCAACGTGCCATTCAAAACCAAGCATTTTAGTTCTTAATTGAGCTAAATGATATACTTCTTCCATAAACCATTTATCATCTAAAGTAAGCCAAAACGGAGTTCTTTGCATTTTTTGATATTTTCTAAGTCTATTTAAAGCATTAACTTTATACTTATTTTCTTTTCTGTAGGTATTTTGGTATTCCCTATTATTTTTTAATATAGTATCTTTATGTTTTTCTTTATATGCTTTCCACCTATTAGCAATATAATTTTTATTAGCTAATATATATGGAGTTACATCTTCTGTTGTACATTTCTTACATCTGCTTTTATAGTATTTTCCTCGTTTCCAAAAATTACTAATATCTAACATTTGTTTACATTTTGTACAATTTTTTTTCATTATAAATTACTATCCTTATCCTTACCTGTTAAAGGATATATCATTCTATAATAAGTACTCCACCACTCTTTTGCGTAATCAGTATTCTGATAATCCTTAAAGCAAGGTGTGCCGAGGGTGTGATGGACTAACTTAACATCTTTGTTATATTCTTGTTCTGTTTCTAACCAATTCCATTCTTTAGGAAGTTCGCCTACTTGGTCTTCATGTTTTAGCCAGGCAAACCTATGTAAGTACTTACCACTAGATGATGTAACGAATTCTAATGTCAGTTGTTTATTTAGCCAATGACCGCAGTTCCATAACATGACGCTACTCCAATTCTTGCATGGGTAGTCTTCGTTCTTTGCACCTAGATATTTAGTGGGATGCTTTGTCTTATAGTGATGCTTAACTACTTTTACAGCTTCATTCAGGTTGTAGTCTTTTACTAACTCTGCTATATCTGATCTACATATCATATCGCCATCACAGAATAGGGCTAGACCTTTAAAGTCTGATAGATATGGAACTAGGAAGCGTGAGTAGATAAACGCATTACTTCCATCTGTGTGTGTTTCTTTGTATTCTGATAATGTATTTAATGCTAGTGGAGTAAAGCTCACCGGTATAGTTGCGTGTTCTATAACTGACTGACAGAAAACATGATATGCAACTGGTTCTACTTTTCCATCAAAGCCTACAAATATTTTTAACATTATTTTTTATTGCGTGAACTAATATTCTTTGCCTTTGTCTTTGCATCTGCTTTAGATGACGCACCCCAAGCCTTTAGGGATAGTAATAGTCTTGTAGGTTCGCCATTAGGTTTACGTTCTGGTCCTGGCATATTACCCATTCTTGCTAGGAAAGATGCACGTCTAGGGTTATCACCTGACTTTACTGGTGCTTTTAGAGTGCCACCTGTTTCAGCTTTGTATGATGCACGACCTTTGGCATTGAGTCCGCCTTTAGGGTTCTTGCCTGCTTTCTTTTGCCAAGCTGCACTCATTTATTTCTTTGTTTTCTTAACAGGCTTTGCTGTCTTTGCTGATTGTTTAAATGCCATAGCTGTAGGTGCGCCTTTTGCTCCTACCTTACGCATCTTCTCACCTGAACCTGCTTTAATTCTTGCTTTCTTTGCTGCAATGTTTGCATATAAACCTGTTTTCATGTTATTTCTTTCCGTAAAGATGTTTAGACATAATAAGAGTTTGTTTTTCTTTAGTAGTCATAGGTTTTGTTGTTGGACCACCTATAAGCCATGCACTACAAGTTCTATCTGCAGCACATTTAAACTCAAATAGCTCACAGTAACCTAGACTAGCACCATCCACTACTTCAGATGCGTATGTTTCATTATCTGATTCTTCACCTTGTATGCCATTAACTATGCAATCCATCATTTCAGGAGTTTGGATAAATGCAGAGCAATTACCACAACGCATAGTCTTTGCAGTTTCTACTGGAGTTTGCCATTCATCTGACTTGGCAATCCAAAATTCTTTGTTTGGTTCGTCTGGGTTAGCTGGACCATAACCTACATTTTTAAACGCCCAGTCCCTATTTTTTAGGTTGAGTTTTACGTCATGTGTTACGACTGGACATTCTTTAGCCATTATTTTTTCTTTTTAGCCATGCCACTAACACTTAATGCAATAGCGGTCGCTTGTTTAGGGCTTGAAACTTTTTTAGATGACTTACCTATGTTTAAAGTTCCTGCACCAAATTCTTTATAAACTTTTTTCATTTTTGCCATCTTGCCTGCTTTGGTTGTTGGTTTCTTCATGTGGCTTCCTTAACTTAATAAATGTATCAAACTGACAATTTTGGCAAACAGGATAACCGGTTGAGTCGTATGCTTCACCGCATTGTTCACAAACATTGACCATAAAAAAAAGCCCTATTCAAATAGGGCGAGTTGGAGATTACTAAATGAGTGGGCGTAATTATCCCATCACCAACGATTATACCATGAAAATGGGTTCTGTCAAACGCTTTAAGCATTGATACGCTTACTTGCTATCGTGAGCAGGTTATCCATTGCCATCTCTAATTTGTATTCATACGCTAGTGGTTTCCTAGCTTTTAAGTATCTACAGTAAAGTGCGTCTTGTTGTTCTTTAGGTAAACTGTGTATGATAGCATCTAGCGTTCTTACGTTAGTCATGTCTTGAGCTGAACACATATCTTCAAACGCATCTGTAGTAGACTCGCCACCTGATACCATGCCTAATGACTTGCTAGGATAAGATAGCTTATGGTTAGATGTGTGCATCCATAAAGACCAGTCATCTAGTATTGCAAGTAACCTATCTGTTGTTATCAATTAATCTCCACAAAAACAAGGTATAGTTTCATCTACAAACAGTTGTGCTTGTTCATCATTAAATTTACCCATTTGTGCATAAGTAGGTTTGTCTTTAGCAAACCTAGCACCAATTTTAGCTTCTTGTTTAGCCCACCATTCAACCCTTGATGGTTTTTGTTGTATAAGACTAGCAAGTATTTTAGTTCCTTTTAAAAAACATAAGTCACAATTAGAAGCACCATTAGACTTTGGTAAATCCAAGTCAAAAATATTATTATTCCAAAAAGTCCAAACATCTTTTTCAGTTATTCCATCTTTAGCTAATGGCATAAACTTATCTTCTTGTGTAGATATTTTAGCAACTCGTCTAGGTTCATCTGACCTAATACCAATTAGTGTTGCATATTCTTTAATTCCAATAGACTTTAAATACCTATGAATAGCTTTTACTTTTAATTCTTGAGTGCAAAAACGCATAGATTGGTTTGGTAAAAATTTAGCTTTATCTATTAATTGTTCAAATGGTTTACCATTGCGACTTGCATTATCATAATTTACTATTTTAAAAAATGGTTTAACTTTTCTATATTCTAACCAAGTAATAGGCACATTCCAATTTACAGAGCAATCATTAACAAACTTTAATGTAGCTTCTTCTTCCTTCCCTGTATTGGCAAATATTACCATTGCATCACTAGGCAACCCCCCCCCATTTGACTGCAATACTCGCCACAACATATAAGCAGATGTGCGACCACCACTAAAGCTAATGACTGTAGGTTCTATAATTTTAAATGGGTCACTCAACTGACATCCTTAATTTTACAATGCCACTTTTTCTTTTCGTCTTGATGCCACCCATGCACATGAATAGTCCAACCTGCATCACGAACTGCACCTACATTTTCATGGTCTGCTATCTTCTTAACTCTTGCTGACATATTGCTTGCTGTTGTTGTTTGGACCACTAAAGTTTCTTTTCCTTTTAAACATAAGAGGTCTCCAAAGCCATACAAATCTTTTCTTATGTTCGCCCCAGGTATCCATCTCTCTACAACATCAACAAGGTATCCTTCTTCTCTTAATTTTTTTAGTGATAATTGTGTAGGGCTAGTCGCCATTGTCTACCTTCTGCAACTCACCTGTAGACTTGTTAAGTTCATATTCTTGTAGGTGTGGTGATACATCATCACTACGTTTTTTCTTGTTGAATATTTTATCCCAGTTATATTCAAATACTTCTTTATCTCTTATAGGTCTTTGTGAACTTCCCTTACCCATTACTTTACCTCCAGATGTCCGATAGTAAATAAATATCCTATAGTTCTTCTGTGTGCATTTTCCCATAACTCTATACGTTCTTCTCTGCTTAACTCTTTACCATTATCTATTCTTGCGTGGCACATACTACATAAGTAACTTATGCGATAGTCGTGGGACTTGATGCCTGTGCCTTTGCCATCTCTTAACTGATTAGAGTGTGCTGCCACTATAGTGTCATCCATAATACCGCAATTCATACAGGGTGCATCTTTAGCAAGTTTAAGTAGTTTAGGGTTTCTATAGTTCATTTATTCTTTGTCCTATCCATTTCATTACAGGAACTGCCATAGAGTTACCTAATGCTTTATAGCGTGAACTATCGCTGGATGTTGGTGTATTTGTATAACTATCAGGAAACCCTTGTAATCTTTCACATTCCATTGGAGTAAGTCTGCGAACTTTTAAATTGCTACAAAAACTTTTTGCACCTTTATAATCAGTTGCAGTTAAAGTTGGAAATGTATGTAAGTTTTCATTAGACCATAAATGTATATTACGCTCATCTAATGTTGCATCAATTTTATTTTTTGTTGACTCTAACACTAATGGCTTAATATTTAAGTCTGAAACACCATGAGTAACTGCTACAGTTCCAACACCTGCACTTGTTAAAGTATTAGATGTATCAGTTTCATTTACATATAAACCACCATTAGGTCTATCTTTTCTTGTACCATTTGCATCACAAAATGTTATATTAAATGCAATAGACGGAACATGAGCAGTTGCAGCTAATGGATGACATGGGTCATTAGGTTTAGGATTGCTATAATTATATGGACTTGTAATTTGTGTGGTATCAAAAGGTATTACATTTTTGTAATTGTAAGGTTCTAATACTAGTGGCTTAATGTCTAAGTCTGCCCCACCCATGCCATAAGATGCAGTAAGTGTTTTAGATATAGGTTGTAAATCTATAGCACCAACACTTTCAGTTATCATGTTAAATCCGTCTGCTCTGCTCCATTCGTGGCAAGTTGTTTGGAGGCAGTTAGCAATGCTTGGTATAAAGGTGTTGGAAGTTTCTTGTTTCTCTTTTCTGCTCGGTGTAATATTCCTTTGCAAGCTCTCGGACTCAAATAATACTTTGGCAGCACTTCTCCAGTCTCCAAGACATCCGACAACGAACACACGCTTGCGTCTTTGTGGCACTCCGAAATGTTGAGCGTCAAAAACTCTGTAGGCGAACCCATACCCGAGTTCAGCCATCCCTTTAAGGAGACAGGCAAAGTCCTCTCCTCCGTTACTAGAGAGAACACCTGGGACATTTTCCCATAAAAGCCATTTTGGCTTAAACTTATCTGCAATTCCAAGATAGGTGAGCATGAGGTTTCCTCTTGGGTCTTCAAGACCTTTTCGTAAGCCTGCGACACTAAAGGATTGACAAGGAGTTCCTCCGACCAAAAGGTTGACTGGTTCATTTATATTCCACTCCTTAAATTTTGTCATGTCACCATAATTAGTAACATTTGGATAATGATGTTGTAATAATTGACTAGGGAATTTTTCTATTTCTGAAAAACCAATAGGCTTCCATCCCATGTCATGCCAAGCTACTGTTGCTGCTTCTATGCCACTACAAACTGATAAGTAATTCATTCATCCCATCCCCATCCATAACCTTGCGCCCATATTTCTATCTCTTGTTGGTAAGTTGCCATCTCGCTAGTGGTAAGTTTAGTTGTAGACTTTATAAGCTCTACAGGGTTGCCTGCTATTTCTGTTTGAAAGCGTAGAAACTTATATCCCATGAGTTCGTGTATCTTGTCTTTCTCAACACCTAAATGATTACCTACGCTTGTATATAATTCCCAAAGGCGTAAATTTTGCTCAAGACTCCTGTTAAGTTTTGTATCTGTAACTGTTACACGCCAATGCTTTGTCCAGTCAAGGTTTTTTAACTTCTCTATTAGGTTGGGTAAGTTTGCTTGTGTTAGTGACCATTTTATCATCATGCCATCCTTTAGACTTAATTATTTTACCATCATTAAAAGTAACTTTGTATTCACAATTACCAAATAACTTAAACCAAGTTGTATCTTCAAATTTCATATTGGCTTCTCATAATATCTCATACCTTTAGGCTCGTACCATAATGGTATTTTACCTTCCCATTCATAATGTCTTTGCTTACATACATACAAAATACAATCAGGCATTTTTCTTATTTCATCTTCACTATGTTTGCCAGCTTCCATAAGGTCTGTCTTATGCTTATTACGATAAACCGATACTACGTTATCCACTAGGTTAGTCAAGTGTGTAGAACCTGATACTTGATGTTTAGTGGGTGCTTTACCTTCATGCTCGTCACCTTTCCTGGCATGAGCTACAACAAATATATGGCAACCTGTATCTCTTGCAGCTACACATATTTTATCCATAAATAGCTTCTGGTCGTTATAAGCATCTTCAGCTATATCGCCTACCTTCATTAAACTATCTACCACTATAAAATTACAACCGAGCCTCTCAACTGAAAAATAAATAGAACTCAATATCGTTTTGCTAGTGGTCGTGTTTTCTTGCTCGTAAATATATAACTTACCATCTGCACTATTACAAAATTTATTTATGTATTCGTCAGACGGATGATTACTACCTAAAGACTGCCTTATGAACCTAGCGAGTGTAGACTTGGGTTGCATCTCATAACTTGCCACCATGCACTTACTTGTTTTAAGTAAATGTAAAACAATGTAGTTAAGTAGTAGTGACTTGCCAGCTCCACTCCATCCGGTGATTAAACTTGTTTCACCACTACGAAGCATCCACTTATCATAAGTGCTAGACCAAGGTAAAGTCTTTCCACTTTCTACTTCATTATTAAAATATGCTACGACCTGCGGTATGTACTCGCTAGGGTTCTTGATATTGAGATGTTCGTCATTGTTACGACTCTCAAAATAATTTTGAACTGATGCTTCATTAATAACTAACTGTTGCACCTTATCCGCTAATGACATAATGAATATGCCTGTCTTAATCTTTCTGCTGCTAACATAAGTCTTTTATGATCCTCTAGTGGTAAGGTTTTGCCTTTACTTAATTCTATAGAAGCTAATGCCACTAATAATGTTTCATGGCTTACAGTCTTTAAAACAGAGTAAGGGTTAAATGCTTTTCTGACAGGTTTAAAGTCACC